>ENA-UOJP01000290-UOJP01000290.1-human-gut-metagenome-genome-assembly--contig:-C102-NODE-290-length-105693-cov-70.677209_pt1 | contig 105693 bp, 90 predicted proteins | sample MGYA00242353_ERZ723900 | MGnify/ENA metagenome assembly ERZ723900 | reverse complement strand
GCTCTAACCGACTGAGCTAAGGAAGAATGTTTTTCTCAATTGCGATGCAAAAGTACTAGGTTTTTTTGAAATATGCAATATCTTTGCAAAAAAAATATTAGGAATGGACAAAATAATAGGATTGGGCAACGCCCTGGTAGACGTACTCGCAACCCTGAAGGATGACACTCTTTTGGATGAAATGGGTTTACCCAAAGGAAGCATGCAGCTCATCGATGACGCTAAGTTACAGCAGATTAACACAAAATTTTCACAGATGAAAACCCATCTGGCAACAGGCGGATCGGCAGGAAATGCCATCCTCGGACTGGCTTGTCTGGGTGCCGGAACAGGGTTTATCGGAAAAGTGGGAAATGATAATTATGGAGAATTTTTTCGTGAAAATCTGCAGAAAAATAAGATTGAAGACAAATTATTGACTTCAGATCGACTGCCTTCCGGTGTGGCATCCACTTTTATTTCACCGGATGGAGAGCGCACTTTCGGAACCTATCTGGGAGCAGCGGCTTCTTTGAGAGCAGAGGAACTGACCTTGGATATGTTTAAAGGTTACGCGTACCTATTCATAGAAGGCTATCTTGTTCAGGACCACGAAATGATTCTTCATGCCATTGAACTGGCTAAAGAAGCCGGTTTGCAGATTTGTCTCGATATGGCTAGTTATAACATTGTGGCTAATGATCTGGAATTCTTCACCTTGTTAATAAACAAATATGTCGATATTGTCTTTGCAAACGAAGAGGAAGCGAAAGCCTTTACCGGCAAGGAGCCGGAGGAAGCTTTGAGAGTGATTGCCAAGAAATGCAGTATTGCTATCGTAAAAGTCGGGGCAAATGGTTCTTATATCCGTAAAGGGACAGAAGAAATAAAGGCTTCAGCCATTTCGGTTCAAAAGGTGGTGGATACTACCGGTGCCGGTGACTATTTTGCTTCCGGATTCTTATACGGATTGACTTGCGGATATTCGTTGGATAAATGTGCAAAAATAGGTTCTATTCTCTCGGGAAATGTTATTCAGGTAATCGGAACAACGATATCACAGGAACGCTGGGATGAAATTAAGTTAAATATTAACAGGATTCTGGCGGAATAACAAAGGATTGAGCTACTTTTACGAATCATTTAGATTGAAAGAGGTATGAAAAAATTGCTGAACAGGCAGATAGCTATTGTTGCAGTAGCGGTGATAGCCACAGTTGCTTTCTTTAGTTTCAAGAGTGGAGACGACCGTAATTTCCAGATTGCAAAGAATCTGGATATATTTAATGCGATTGTGAAAGAACTGGATATGTTCTATGTAGATACCATTGATCCGAATAAAACGATTCGGGAAGGAATCGATAATATGCTTTATACGCTGGATCCTTATACGGAATATTTCCCGGAAGAGGATCAGAGTGAACTGGAGCAGATGATTAAAGGATCATTTGGTGGAATGGGTTCTTACATTGCTTATAATACGAAACTAAAGCGTTCGATGATTTCTGAACCTTTCGAGGGAACGCCTGCTGCAAAAGCCGGTCTGAAAGCGGGAGATATCCTGATGGAGATTGACGGACAGGATCTTGCCGGTAAGAATAACGCGGAAGTCAGCCAGATGTTACGCGGACAGGCAGGTACCAGTTTTAAGCTAAAGATTGAGCGCCCGAATGAGAAAGGCGGACGTACACCGATGGAATTCACGATTGTGCGTGAGTCTATTCAGAATCCGGCAATTCCTTATACTGCCGTATTGGATAATAAGGTAGGTTACATCAGCCTTAGCACTTTTTCCGGCAACCCTTCCAAAGAGTTTAAGAAAGCATTTCTGGATTTGAAGAAACAGGGCGCTACTTCGTTGGTGATAGACCTTCGTAGTAATGGCGGCGGATTGCTGGATGAAGCAGTGGAAATTGCGAATTATTTCTTACCGCGTGGAAAGGTGATTGTGACGACAAAAGGAAAAATCAAACAGGCTAGTAACACTTACAAGACATTGCGCGAACCGTTGGATTTGGACATTCCGATTGCGGTACTGGTAAATAGCGGAACCGCTTCTGCTTCCGAAATCTTATCAGGTTCTTTGCAGGATCTCGACCGTGCCGTTATCGTTGGTAACCGTACCTTCGGAAAAGGACTGGTACAGGTTCCCCGCTCTTTGCCTTATGGCGGAACGATGAAAGTGACTACCTCCAAATATTATATTCCGAGTGGCCGTTGTGTACAGGCTATTGATTACAAGCATCGTAATGAAGATGGAAGTGTAGGAACCATTCCTGATAGTTTGACTAAGGTATTCCATACGGCTGCCGGACGTGAAGTACGCGACGGAGGTGGTGTAATGCCGGATATTGTTATCAAACAGGAGAAACTACCGAATATCCTCTTCTATCTGGTACGCGATAATCTGATTTTCGATTATGCAACGCAGTATTGTTTGAAACATCCTACCATCGTTGCTCCGGAGAAGTTTGAGGTGACAGATGCCGATTATAATGATTTTAAAGCGTTGGTGAAGAAAGCCGACTTCAAATATGACCAGCAAAGCGAGAAGATTCTGAAAACGTTGAAAGAAGCTGCTGAGTTTGAAGGGTATATGGATGATGCTTCAGAGGAGTTCAAAGCACTTGAAAAGAAGTTGAATCATGATCTTGACCGCGACTTGGATTATTTCTCATCTGATATAAAGAAGATGATTGCTACCGAAATTATCAAGCGTTACTATTACCAACGTGGTAATATCATCCAGCAGTTGAAGGATGATGACGGTTTGAAGGAAGCAATGAAAATTCTGAATGATCCGGTGAAATATAAAGAAATGCTTAGTGCTCCGGCTGCTAAGGAATAAATGAATATATTTCGAACATAGATATATGCGGAAAACGCGGCTTTGTTACTAACAAGCCGCGTTTTCTGTATATCTATATCTAATTGTAAAAGTCCTGTAAGGTCATGCCCGGACACTGATATTTGTGTCCTTAACCGATCTTTATTGGCGAATCAAAGGCAGGGTAAAATAGAATCTGCTTCCTTGTCCTTCCTGAGAGCGCAACCAGATACGTCCACCCATCTTCTCTACCAACATTCTGCAAAGAGTTAATCCCAATCCTGTTCCCTGAACAAAATCGTTGACCTTTCCAAAGCGCCGGAAAATAGTGGCAATTCTTGCTGCCGGAATGCCGATGCCGCTATCTTTAATATAGAACTCTACAAAATCCTCCTTTTCCCGATAGCCGAAATGGATTTCTCCTTTCGGGGTAAACTTCGTAGCGTTACTAAGCAAGTTACTTATAATTTGTATGATGCGATTCCAGTCTCCCGAAGCATACATGTCCGTATCTACGTCGTCCAAAATGAGCTTGACACCGTTTTGCGTCTTATGGCAGAATTGTTGTTCCAGTTGCAGGCAGATATCTATTAATTTGATCGGGCGGATATTGAATTTTAGAGAATCAGCTTCAAGAGATGCCAGATCCAGAATATCATTGAATAGATTCAGCAGCATTTCCGAATTTCGTTCGATGATTTCCGAATATTGGTTCTTCTCTTCCGCAGATGCTGCGGAAGTGATTAGTTTGGAGAACCCTACAATGGCATTGAGCGGGGTACGTATTTCATGGCTCATATTTGCCAGAAAAGCAGATTTCAGCCGATCCGACTCTTCCGCCTTGATTCTGGCGGCCTTTAGCTCTTTCTGTTGTTGGGCATTCGTCTGTTCCGCCTCCCATTGTTGGGATATATCACGGCACATACACAATAGATATTCCTTATCCAAAGGAAAGATACGGTTTTCGTAGTGATGTAAAACACCGTCCAACATAAGATCATGTCTGGCTGTTGAACTTTCTCCTGTGAGAATCACCTTATCCATATTCTTGCGGACACTTTCATAAGCCTCTTTGGGTAGAATGTCTTTTACGTTAGTAGTGGTGATATTGTTGGCGCTGATACCTTCAACGTGATTAGTTGCCGGAGAAGAAGCAAGCTCTATGATGTTGGCGTCATGGTCGAAGACGGTGAGCATGTCAGGAAGAGCATCCAGTATCCGGGTGCTATATTTATCACGAAAACGTTCTTTGGAGGGAGAGGAAGAATCAGAAGAAGAATGAGAGGAAAGAAAATCTATTTTCTCCTCTAATTGTTCGATTATTTCTAAAAGGTCTTCCTTTGTTTTGTTTTTGTAATTCCTCATAGAAGATTTATTGTTATTCATTAGAATGTTGTAGAATTTGTTTTATCTGTTGCAAATATAAGACAATATTCCGAGATGCTGACTGCCTCCCTAGTTATTATAATATAAAAAAAACGGATAGCTTTTGCCCTACTAATCAGAATGTTCTATCTTTGCGTCCATTATATATAAATGATTTACAATATGTCTACAGAATTATTCTCTACTCTGCCCTATAAGGTGGCAGATATTACACTTGCTGATTTCGGACGCAAGGAAATCGATTTGGCAGAAAAAGAAATGCCCGGCCTGATGGCTCTTCGCGAAAAGTATGGAGAATCCAAACCGTTAAAAGGCGCCCGCATTATGGGCTCGTTGCACATGACCATTCAAACGGCTGTGCTGATTGAAACATTAGTGGCTTTAGGAGCTGAAGTACGTTGGTGCTCTTGTAATATATATTCAACACAGGATCATGCTGCTGCTGCAATAGCTGCTGCCGGCGTGCCGGTGTTTGCATGGAAAGGCGAGACTCTTGCCGATTATTGGTGGTGCACGTTGCAGGCATTGAGCTTTGACGGCGGCAAGGGACCGAATGTGATTGTAGATGATGGCGGTGACGCGACAATGATGATCCACGTGGGTTATGATGCAGAAAATAATGCTGCCGTATTGGATAAGGAAGTACACGCAGAGGATGAAATAGAACTGAATGCCATTTTGAAAAAAGTGTTGGCAGAAGACAGCACCCGCTGGCATCGTGTAGCGGAAGAAGTGCGTGGCGTATCTGAAGAGACAACGACAGGTGTACACCGTTTGTATCAGATGCAGGAAGAAGGCAAATTGCTGTTCCCGGCATTCAATGTGAACGACTCGGTAACGAAATCTAAGTTTGATAATCTGTACGGTTGCCGCGAATCGTTGGCCGACGGAATCAAGCGCGCAACAGATGTGATGATTGCCGGAAAAGTAGTAGTGGTATGCGGTTATGGTGATGTGGGTAAAGGCTGTTCTCATTCCATGCGTTCTTACGGAGCGCGGGTGCTCGTGACGGAGGTAGACCCGATCTGTGCACTGCAGGCTGCAATGGAGGGTTTCGAAGTAGTGACGATGGAAGAAGCTTGCATGGAAGGTAACATCTTCGTGACTACGACAGGAAATATCGATATTATCCGTATCGACCACATGGAGAAAATGAAAGATCAGGCTATCGTTTGCAACATCGGCCATTTCGATAATGAAATTCAGGTAGATGCTTTGAAACATTATCCGGGCATCAAATGTGTGAATATCAAACCGCAGGTAGACCGTTATTATTTCCCGGATGGACATAGCATCATCTTGTTGGCCGACGGTCGTCTGGTAAATCTAGGATGTGCAACAGGACACCCGTCATTCGTGATGAGTAATTCATTTACCAATCAGACATTGGCACAGATAGAACTGTTCAACAAGAACTATGATATCAATGTATATCGCCTGCCGAAGCATCTGGACGAGGAAGTGGCCCGCCTGCATCTTGAGAAGATCGGTGTGAAACTGACTAAGCTGACTCCCGAACAGGCCGCTTATATCGGTGTGTCAGTGGATGGTCCTTATAAAGCAGATCATTATAGATACTAATTAGATTTACGATTAGACGATTTACCATTTACGATTGATAAATGCAGGAGATTGATATCCCACCGTTATCAATTGTAAATGTTAGATTGCCAATCGTATTTATTTTTATATTCAAACTTCAATCGTAAATAGTAAATCGTCTAATCGTAAATGAAAAAGTTTCTTCCCGACTTAATAGCCATTCTGGCTTTTATCATTCTTTCTTTTGCCTATTTTTTCCCGGCTGATATCGAAGGTCGTATCTTATTTCAGCATGACACGGCTGCCGGAGTCGGTGCAGGACAAGAATCGAAAGAGTACCTCGAACGTACTGGAGAACGTACACGTTGGACGAATTCGATTTTTGGAGGTATGCCTACCTATCAGATGTCTCCGAGTTACGACTCGACAACGTCTCTGAAAGGAGTGGAGAGGATTTATCGCCTCTTTCTCCCGGATTATGTAGTGCTGACTTTTATCATGATGCTGGGATTTTATATCCTCTTGCGGGCATTCGGAATATCGGCCTGGCTGGCAGGATTAGGCGGAGTGATATGGGCATTCTCTTCCTATTTCTTCATTCTGATACCGGCAGGGCATATCTGGAAGTTTGTGACATTGGCTTATATACCACCTACGATTGCAGGTGTCGTTCTGGCTTACCGGAAGAAATATCTGTTGGGCGGAATCATTACGGCCCTGTTCATCGCCCTTCAGATTCAGTCGAATCACATTCAGATGAGTTATTATTTCATGTTTGTGATCCTGTTTTTTGTAGGAGCTTACTTTGAAGATGCTTATAAAAAGAAAGAATTGCCTCATTTCTTCAAGGCCAGCGGGGTTTTGGCACTGGCTGCCGTGGTAGGAGTCTGTATCAATATTTCCAATCTGTATCATACGTATGAATATAGTAAGGAGACGATGCGCGGCAAGAGCGAATTGAAGCAGGAGGGAGCTGCTGCCAGTCAGACGAGTAGTGGGTTGGATCGTGATTATATAACCAACTGGAGTTATGGTATCGGTGAAACGTTGACGTTGCTGGTTCCGAATGTAAAAGGGGGAGGATCAGGATCTACGATGTCGCAGAGCGAAGCTGCTATGGCAAAGGCTAATCCAATGTATAACGGTATCTACTCACAGTTACCTCAATATTTCGGCGAGCAGCCGTGGACAGCCGGTCCGGTATATGTGGGGGCATTTGTGATGTTCCTTTTTGTATTGGGGTGCTTCATTGTGAAAGGTCCTCTTAAATGGGCGCTGCTGGGAGCTACTATCTTCTCGATTCTGCTTTCATGGGGAAAGAATTTCATGGGACTGACGGACTTCTTTATCGATTATGTCCCGATGTATAATAAGTTCCGCGCTGTATCTTCTATTCTGGTAATAGCTGAATTTACAATACCTTTGTTGGCGATTTTTGCCTTGAAAGAGATTTTGAGTAAACCGGATATGCTGAAACAGGAAAAGAACTGCAGAGGCGTGATTGCTGCGTTGGTACTAACTGCCGGTGTTGCACTCGTTTTAGCTGTCGCCCCGGGCGTTTTCTTCTCCAGCTTTATAACGACGCAGGAGATGGCTGCGTTGCAACAAGCACTTCCTGCCGAACATTTGGCTCCGTTTGTGGCTAATCTGACTGAAATGCGCGAAGCCATTATTGCTTCGGATGCATGGCGCAGCTTCTTTATTATAGTGATCGGTTGCCTGTTCTTATTCTTGTATCAGCTGCGGAAGTTGAAAGCCTCTTTCACGCTGGCGGGTATTGCGCTTTTGTGTCTGATAGATATGTGGAGCGTCAATAAACGCTACTTGAATGACGAACAGTTCGTACCGAAGTCGAAGCAGTCAGAAGCATTCGTGAAGACACAGGCGGATGAGATTATTCTTCAGGATACGACTCCGAATTATCGTGTACTGAACTTCATCGGTTTCCCCGGTAATACATTTAACGAAAACAATACAGCATATTGGCATAAGAGTGTCGGCGGCTATCATGCAGCAAAGCTTCGCCGCTATCAGGAAATGATAGACCATCACATCGTGCCCGAAATGAAGGAAACTTATCAGGCTGTGGCTACTGCCGGTGGACAGATGGACAGTGTGGATGCTTCCAAATTCCGTGTATTGAATATGCTGAATACCAAATACTTCATTTTCCCTGCCGGAGAGCAAGGGCAGGCTGTTCCTGTTATGAATCCTTATGCATACGGTAATGCATGGTTCGTAGATAAGGTGCAGTATGTAAATAATGCAAATGAAGAAATAGATGCTTTGAACGATATTCTCCCAACGGAAACAGCCGTAGTGGATGTGAAGTTTAAAGAACAGCTGAAGGGTGTGACAGAAGGATATAAAGATTCATTATCTACCATCCAGTTAACCAGTTACGAGCCAAATCGTTTGCTTTATAAGGCTTCCACTCCTAAAGACGGAGTTGTTGTTTTCTCTGAAATATATTATCCGGGATGGCAGGTGACTATCGATGGTCAGCTGGTGGATATTGCCCGTGCAGACTATATCTTGCGTGCAATAAATATGCCGGCAGGAGAACATACCATCGAGATGTGGTTTGATCCGCAAAGCATACACGTCACGGAAAGTATTGCTTATGCAGCATTGGCTTTATTGTTAATCGGAGTTATGCTTCTTGCGTGGACACAGCGGAGCAAGATAGCGAAGAAGCCTTAAAATGTAATAGTCATCAACCTTATAATGTATTGTAAGGCTGTAAAATAAAGGCGGCTCTCTTCCTCACGAAGAGAGCCGCTACTTTGCATTCACTAAAAAAATTATGAAAAACAAACGCTGTTCATAGAAATATATTAAGTGTGATGTTTTAGAGATTTTTCTGTTCAAAATCCGGTTTTTCGCCAGAGTGATTATCTTTGTGCATTCTTCTTTGAGCAGCCTTTTTCCGTGCGGCATTTTGTTCTGCCTGCCACTTTTCGTACTGCTCTTTTGTCAGAATCTTTTTTATCTTCTTTTCTTTGGCTTCTGCAGCTTTCTTTTGTGAATCGGCAGAATTGTTATCTTTGCTCATCATCGGTCCACCTCCCATTCTGCCGGGAAAACCACCTTCTCTCATCATAGGCGGTTGGCCTCCACCCATTGGTGGGCGTCCTCCCCGCATTCCATGACCTTCTCCCATTGGCGGACGTTGGCCATCCGAATTTTGCATAGCCTTGAAGAATGCTTTCTGCTCTTTCAGGTTCAGCTTGTATATTTTTTTATATTGTTTATCTGTCAACTGGAGTAACTTGTTCATTTGGTCTGTCATCTGCGTGGCTACCTTTTCCGGATTCAACACCTCACGTGGAAGACGCTTTTCTTGTTGCCTTTCTTGCGGCTCATTGGCTTCTTGTGCATTTATAAAACCTGCACAGCACGTTAAGCAGACTGCCAATCCTATCAATTTCATGTTTTTTCTCATCTCTCTTATGCTTTTATTTGTTTTAATACTTCAAAGCTAAGCAGATATCGGAACAGATAAAAATAAAATCGACTAAGTGCGGAGATTTGTCTATCAAAAGCTCAACTCTACTCTCCTGTGGCTTATATTATCTATGCCTTGGGATGGAAAGGAGTTACGAGGTGGTAAACAAGTAGTTTCAAGCGTTGAAACTGTTGTTTCTCCGGCGTGAAACTATTGTTTCCCCAGCGTGAAACTTTTGTTTCTCCAGCGTGAAACTATTGTTTCTCCACCTTGAAACTTTTGTTTCTAACGCTTGAAACTGATAGTTCCACGGCTTGAAACAAGTCGTTTCAATACGGGAAAGACTATTAAGAACGCGTTGATGTTCTCTTTAGCAATAACTATTATTTAATTTAGGTGGTGATAGGTGATAGATGCGGTGATAGGTTACTGACAACCTATCACCGCTCTGAAAACACTATGGATAAAGGGTTTGATAATGCTGGTGATAGGTTGAAAGAGGATTTCTGTTTTTATATATGAGAGAGAACCGGATATACACAGATTTCTATATCTATTCCTGTGTCGGCTGAATCAGCTGATGGTGTATCGGGTTGAATCATTTATTCTTTTTCGCCATAAGCAAGATCACCTGCATCACCCAATCCCGGAACAATATAAGAATGTTCGTTGATTTCCGGATCAATGGCAGCGCACCAGATGGTTGTCTTGTCTTCAGGAAATACATTCTTTATATGGTCAATGGCCTTTTGGCTGGCAATAATGGAAGCAACGTGAATTTCAGCGGGATGACCTTTCGTCAGCATTGCCTGGTAACTCAGTTCCATACTGCCTCCTGTTGCTAACATAGGATCGGTGATAATCAATGTCTTGTCATCAATACGGGGAGATGCGATATATTCTATATGTATATCGAATTTCAGCGTATCTTTATATTTGCGGTAAGCGGAAACAAATGCATTTTCCGCCCCGTCGAAATAACTAAGGAAACCTTGGTGGAAAGGCAGACCTGCACGTAGAATAGTGCTGATTACTAAATTGTTGTCCGGCGTACTGACCGGAGCAATTCCCAGTGGTGTCTGGATATTCTTTACCGAGTATTTAAACTCTTTACTCATTTCATAAGCCATGATTTCTCCAATCCGTTCAATGTTACGGCGGAAACGCAGGCGGTCGTTCTGAACTTCTACATTTCTAATTTCGGATATGTACTGGTTTAGAATCGAATTAGTTTGGCCAAAATCAATTACTTTCATATTATATTTTAATCAAATTTTAATCTCATTTTCATAGTATTGTCAGCATACTGGCTTGCAAAGTAAATGATAATCTTTCAAATTGCAATATTCAGTTTGCAGATATTGTTAGGAATTTATAAAAGAGTTTCAATTAAGGAAAAATTTCTTCAATACCTTCTTCCTTTCCAAAGAAAGTATTACTTTTGTAGCCGGATTTACAAGGGGGTATTCAAAGCTCCCCATGTTAAGGTGAAAAGAGATAGAAAACAAAATACCAATTTTAATTAATTCAAAGAAAATGGCAAATTTAGATTTAAGCAAGTACGGCATCACAGGTGTGACCGAGATTTTGCACAATCCGTCTTATGATGTTTTGTTCGCTGAAGAAACAAAACCGAGTCTGGAAGGCTTTGAAAAAGGTCAAGTAACTGAATTAGGCGCTGTGAACGTGATGACAGGTATCTATACCGGTCGTTCTCCTAAAGATAAATTCTTCGTTAAGAATGAAGCTTCTGCTGATTCTGTATGGTGGACTTCTGAAGATTACAAAAACGACAACAAACCATGTACTGAAGAAGCTTGGGCTGACTTGAAAGCTAAAGCTGTAAAACAACTTTCCGGCAAACGTTTGTTCGTTGTTGATACTTTCTGTGGTGCTAACGAAGCTACTCGTATGAAAGTACGTTTCATTATGGAAGTAGCTTGGCAGGCTCACTTCGTAACTAACATGTTCATCCGCCCGACTGCTGAAGAACTTGCTAACTACGGAGAACCTGATTTCGTATGTTTCAACGCTTCTAAAGCAAAAGTTGACAACTACAAAGAACTGGGCTTGAACTCTGAAACTGCTACTGTATTCAACCTGAAGACTAAAGAACAAGTAATCCTGAATACTTGGTACGGTGGTGAAATGAAGAAAGGTATGTTCTCTATCATGAACTACATGAACCCGCTTCGTGGTATCGCTTCTATGCACTGTTCTGCTAACACTGATATGGAAGGAACTAGCTCTGCTATCTTCTTCGGATTGTCTGGTACAGGTAAGACAACTTTGTCTACTGACCCGAAACGTAAATTGATCGGTGACGACGAACACGGATGGGATAACGAAGGTGTATTCAACTACGAAGGTGGTTGCTACGCTAAGGTTATCAACCTGGATAAAGAAAGCGAACCGGATATCTACAATGCTATCACACGTGATGCTTTGCTTGAAAACGTAACAGTTGACGCTAACGGTAAGATTGATTTCACAGATAAGAGCGTGACTGAAAACACTCGCGTTTCGTATCCTATTTATCACATCGAAAACATTGTTAAACCGGTTTCTAAAGGTCCTCACGCTAAACAAGTTATCTTCTTGTCTGCTGATGCATTCGGTGTATTGCCTCCGGTATCTATCTTGAACCCGGAACAGGCTCAATACTACTTCTTGTCTGGATTTACAGCTAAATTGGCTGGTACAGAACGTGGTATCACTGAACCGACTCCGACATTCTCTGCTTGCTTCGGTGCTGCTTTCTTGTCATTGCATCCTACTAAGTATGCTGAAGAATTGGTTAAGAAGATGGAAATGACTGGTGCTAAAGCATACTTGGTTAACACAGGATGGAATGGTTCTGGCAAACGTATCTCTATCAAAGATACTCGTGGTATCATCGATGCTATCCTTGATGGTTCTATTGACAAAGCTCCTACTAAGGTTATTCCTTTCTTCGACTTTGTTGTTCCTACAGAACTTCCGGGTGTTGATCCGAAGATCCTTGATCCACGCGACACTTACGAATGTGCTTGCAAATGGGAAGAAAAAGCAAAAGATTTGGCTGGACGTTTCATCAAGAACTTCGCTAAATTTACTGGTAACGAAGCTGGTAAGGCTTTGGTTGCTGCTGGTCCAAAACTCTAATTGGAGAATCAGATATAATATGGAAGGCGGTTCGATTTCGAACCGCCTTTTTTTTGTTTATGCCTGTGCCTTTCTATGGGAATAAATGCTGCCTGTTTAAAACTTTTCCCTATATTTGCCAAAACAGGAGTACTAACCTTTAAAGGCAGTTATGGTATATCTAGCTACTGACAAACAGACCTATGCGGATCTAAGCATTACAGAGACTGCTAGTAATGAGCAATTTCTTTTCTCTTTGTTTTCCAAAACAGAGACAAAAGAAGGAAGAGCCCTGATGTTGAACTGGATTATGTATCCATTAAGTGATTTGGAGGCAATCCGTAAAAGACAGGAGGCTATTGCATGGGATGCTTTGCCCGAACTTCTTTTGAATGAAGAAGAGCTGGATTTTATTGAATATTACCTGGCTTATCGTGACCAGATACGGGAAGCTCATATTCTACTTTCATGTGCTACTGTTATCGACCGTCTGGTGCGGTATGATTCGACCCGTTATGTGATTTGCAGAGGGGTGAAATTAGTGGTTCATCTCTTGCATTGTCTGAAGAAATGGGCGGCAGAGTTACCACTGGATGCCCCGAAACTCATGAAAGAATCTGCTGCTATGATCGATAATATTCTCCATGGAAGTGAATTGGAGGAAGTATTGGAGCAGACCTCTAATGAAGAAAAAAGACTGTCTAACTTTGTCATAGACAAGTTTGATTATCTGTTCCGGTGTACTCGGCTGTTATCCTTGAAAGAACTCTTGTCTGTTATATATCTGCTTGATGTTTGCCGTACAGCTCACCGTGTGGCAAAAGAGAAGAACTTTTGTTGTATGCCGACAATGGTATCGACAATGGACTTCTCGGTAGAGGGAGTCGTTCATCCTTTTGTGAAAGATGCGCAGCCAAACAGTTGGCAGATGTCCCGAGGGAATATATGCATTTTTACAGGCTCTAATATGGCAGGGAAGTCAACAACTTTAAAAGCATTGACCTTGGCTGTCTGGTTGGCACATTGCGGTTTGCCTGTTCCTGTGAAATCGATGATTTGTCCTCTTTACGAGGGAATTTATACCTCTATTAATCTGCCGGATTCTTTGCGGGACGGACGAAGTCATTTTATGGCGGAAGTGCTTCGTATAAAAGAAGTGATGCAAAAAGCTTTAACCGGAAAACACTGTTTGGTGGTATTGGATGAGATGTTTCGCGGGACGAATGCTAAAGATGCGTTCGAGGCTTCCGTTGCCGTCAATGAATTATTGAAAGGTTTCTCTCATTGTCATTTTTTGATATCAACACATATTCTGGAATATGCGAAAGCCTTTGAAAAGGATTCTTCCTGTTGCTTTTATTATATGGAAGCAGAAATTATTGATGATTCATTTGTCTGTCCTCATCGGTTGCTGTCGGGGATTTCAGAAGCCAGAGTCGGGTATTGGGTCGTGAAAAAAATACTGTCGGGTTTGATATAGCTTCAATTTGTTGTATCTTTATTAGGATTTCTAATTATTAACTAATACTATTCCGATACCTTGCAGTCTATAGCGACCGGATATCTGATTGCATCTGTCAGTTATGGGTTGGAACAGTATATGGGAAACTACTATGCAGTGTGGTTTAGCTTTGCCAACTATTTGATTGTATTCCTGATATAACGAATGATGTATAAACATGGAATGTTTTTGAAAATATAAGACGGTACTTTATTTTTAATAGAAGCATATTTTGACTACTTTTGTACAGACTATAAATGGGTTATTAATCTTAAATAACGACGCGACGACCATGAAGAAATTTTATTTCCTTCTTATCAGTTCCTTATTCCTTACCTCCGGGCTTTATGCCGGAGAAACCGATTATACTCAAGGACTTTCCATCTGGTTTGACACTCCCAATACTTTGCAGGGGTATGCTGCCTGGTATGGCGGAAGACCGGATTTGTGGAAAGGTGAAAATAAACCGATAACAGCAGGAAGCGGACGTAATCTGGATGCCAGTTGGGAGTCACAGTCATTGCCTATTGGTAACGGCAGCCTCGGCGCAAATATTATGGGATCGGTGGAAGCCGAGCGTATCACTTTCAATGAAAAAACGCTTTGGCGCGGTGGTCCGAACACAGCGAAAGGTGCGGACTATTATTGGAATGTCAATAAGCAATCGGCCCATCTTTTAGATGAAATACGCAAAGCATTTACAGAAGGAGATCAGAAAAAGGCTGAAATGCTGACGCGGCAGAACTTCAATAGTGAAGTATCGTATGAAGCTGACGGAGAAAATCCTTTCCGTTTCGGCAGCTTTACTACAATGGGAGAGTTTTATGTAGAAACCGGACTGAATATGATAGGAATGAGCGATTATAAGCGCATTCTGTCTTTGGATTCGGCTATGGCAGTCGTGCAATTCAAAAAGGATCGTGTGGCTTATCAACGTAACTTTTTTATCTCTTACCCTGCCAATGTAATGGTGGTACGTTTTAGCGCGGATCAACCGGGGAAACAAAATCTGGTTTTCAGTTATGCACCCAATCCCCTGTCTACCGGCAGCATGGCTTCTGATGGAAATAAAGGATTGGTTTACACAGCTTCTTTGGATAATAATGGAATGGAATATGCTGTTCGCATCCGGGCAGAAGCGAAAGGAGGAACACTGTCTAATGCAGATGGAAAGTTGACGGTGAAGGATGCAGACGAAGTTGTATTTTATGTCACAGCGGACACTGACTATAAGATTAACTTTGATCCGGATTTCAAAGATCCGAAAACATATATAGGTGTTAATCCCGAAGAAACGACAAAGCAGTGGATGAATAACGCAGTGGCGCAGGGATATACTGCTTTATTCAATCAGCATTATAATGATTATGCTACTCTGTTCAACCGGGTCCGGCTGAATCTGAATCCAGCGGTGAAAGGAGTGAACCTGCCTACTTCTCAACGTCTGAAAAATTATCGGAAAGGACAACCGGATTATTATCTGGAAGAGTTGTATTATCAATTTGGACGTTATCTCCTGATTGCCAGTTCCCGTCCGGGCAATATGCCTGCCAATCTGCAGGGGATCTGGCACAATAATGTTGATGGGCCGTGGCGTGTGGATTATCATAATAACATCAATATCCAGATGAATTATTGGCCTGCTTGTTCTACCAACTTGAATGAGTGCGTGCTTCCGTTGATTGACTTTATCCGTACGCTCGTGAAACCGGGTGAGAAGACTGCACAGGCTTATTTCGGTGCTAGAGGATGGACGGCATCTATCTCAGGCAATATTTTTGGCTTTACCACTCCGTTGGAAAGTCAGGATATGTCGTGGAACTTCAATCCGATGGCAGGTCCTTGGCTGGCTACCCATATCTGGGAGTATTACGACTATACAAGAAACTTGAAATTTCTGAAAGAAACCGGTTATGAACTGATTAAGAGTAGTGCCGATTTTGCAGTCGATTACCTGTGGCATAAGCCGGATGGAACCTATACGGCTGCTCCGTCCACTTCGCCCGAACATGGTCCTATCGATCAGGGAGCTACTTTTGTGCATGCCGTGGTGCGTGAAATTCTGATGGATGCGATTGAGGCAAGCAAAGTGTTGGGTGTAGATAAGAAAGAACGTAAGCAGTGGGAGCATGTGCTTGCCAATCTCGTTCCCTATCAAATAGGTCGTTATGGTCAGTTGATGGAATGGTCGGTGGATATTGATGATCCGAAAGATGAACATCGTCATGTGAATCATTTGTTCGGTCTGCATCCGGGGCATACGGTTTCTCCGGTCACTACTCCCGAACTGGCGAAAGCTGCTAAAGTAGTATTGGTGCATCGTGGTGATGGTGCTACCGGTTGGAGTATGGGTTGGAAGTTGAATCAGTGGGCGCGTTTGCAGGATGGTAATCATGCTTATACTTTATTCGGCAATTTATTGAAGAACGGAACCATGGATAATTTGTGGGATACGCATCCGCCTTTCCAGATTGATGGAAACTTTGGCGGGACAGCGGGAATTACCGAAATGTTGCTCCAAAGTCATATGGGCTTTATTCAATTATTACCGGCTTTGCCGGATGTATGGAAAGATGGTTCTATCAGTGGTATCTGTGCAAAAGGAAATTTTGAGGTGGATATGATTTGGGAGAATCATCTGTTGAAGGAAGCTGTTGTGCGCTCTAATGCAGGAGGCAACTGTGTTATAAAGTATGCGGATCAGACTATTTCCTTTAAAACAGTGAAAGGACACAGTTATCAGATTAGATATGATGCAGCCAAAGGGCTCATTAAAAATTAAACGCAAAATATCGGAAAGTTAGAAAGAGAGGATGGTACTGGAGTATTTAAAATTATTCGTGACATTTGCGAAGATTGGAATGTTTACTATTGGTGGTGGTTATGCCATGATTCCGTTGATTGAACGGGAGATTGTTGCCAAACAATGGATGAGTAAGGAAGAATTTATGGAGATGTTTGCTTTGACACAGTCACTTCCGGGGGTGTTTGCGGTGAATATTTCTATCTTCGTAGGATATAAGTTGTATAAGGTGGGTGGGAGTCTGGTGTGTGCATTGGCTACGATTCTTCCTTCTTTCGTTATCATGATGCTGATAGCCATGTTTTTTGCACGGTTTCAGGATAATGAAGTGATGATTCGCATCTTTAATGGAATACGTCCTGCCGTAGTAGCATTGATTCTGTTTCCTTGTATTTCTGCTGCAAGAGCTTTGAAACTGAAGTATTTTCAGTTGGTTGCTCCTGCCATAGCTACCGTGTTGATCTGGCAGTTCGGCTTATCACCTATTTATATTGTATTGGCCGGAATTATAGGGGGATTGGTATATACATTATGGTTGAAGGAAAAAATAGCGAATAAACAGGTATGATATATTGGCAATTACTTTGGGTGTATCTTAAAATAGGTATGTTCGGTTTTGGGGGTGGATATGCGATGCTTTCCCTGATTCAACATGAGATAGTGGATCTCCATCATTGGCTGACTCCTCAACAGTTTACGGATGTGGTCGCAATTTCGCAGATGACTCCGGGACCGATTGGTATAAATAGTGCTACGTACGTAGGCTATGCGGTAACACAAAGTGTTTGGGGAGCTGTGTTGGCCACTGTAGCCGTTTGTTTGCCTTCTTTTATTTTGGTATTGCTCATTTCTTATTTCTTTGCGAAGTGTAAGGATAATAAGTATATTAAAGCGGCTATGTCCGGACTGCTTCCTATGTCGGTCGCCCTGATTGCTTCTGCTGCATTGCTTATGATGAATAGAGAGAATTTTATGGACTATAAAAGCATCGGTATTTTCGCAGTCGCCTTTGGGGTTACATGGAAATGGAATCTTCATCCTATTCTATTGATTTGTCTGGCGGGTGTGGTAGGATTGTTGCTGTATTAGTAATGCTTATAGGAAAAAGAAAATCCCGGTTAAACACTGCGTTTAACCGGGATTTCTATTATAATATTATGAAAGAATGGTTAGTTCTTGTTTGCACGTTTACGTTCAATTTCGTCCAAAATCACTTTACGCATACGCATTGCTTTAGGGGTAACTTCTACATACTCGTCTTCCTTGATATACTCCAGTGCTTCTTCGAGTGAGAACTGGATAGGTGGAATCAGACGTACTTTATCATCCGAACCGGAAGCACGCATATTCGTCAACTTCTTCGATTTGGTAACATTGATAACCAGGTCGTTGTCGTGAGAATGCTCACCTACTACTTGTCCTGCATAAACATCATCCTGCGGGAAGATAAAGAACTTACCGCGATCCTGCAATTTGTCGATGGCATAAGCGAAAGCTGTTCCACTTTCCATAGCAATCATAGAACCGTTCGTACGACGTTCGATTTCTCCTTTGTGCGGCTGATATTCTTTGAAGCGGTGTGCCATGATGGCTTCACCGGCAGAAGCAGTCAGTACATTGGTACGCAATCCGATGATACCACGAGAAGGCATATCGAATTCGAGATTGATACGTTCGCCCGTGTTTTCCATCTTCACCATCTCGCCTTTACGACGGGTAACCATATCAATAATCTTGCTGGAATATTCTTCCGGTACATTGATGGTCAACTCTTCAATCGGCTCGCATTTCACACCGTCGATTTCTTTGAAGATAACCTGCGGCTGACCTACCTGTAATTCGTAACCCTCACGACGCATTGTTTCGATCAATACAGAGAGGTGGAGTACGCCACGACCGGAAACAATCCATTTACCGTCTTCCTCACTCTTTCTTACACGGAGAGCCAAGTTCTTATCGAGTTCTTTCATCAGGCGGTCATGGATGTGGCGTGAAGTCACAAACTTACCATCCTTGCCGAAGAAAGGAGAATCGTTGATCGCAAACAACATACTCATGGTCGGCTCATCAATAGCGATTGGCGGCAATGCTTCCGGATTCTCGAAATCACAAACTGTATCTCCAATCTCGAATCCGTCGATACCTACCAGTGCGCAGATGTCACCGGAAGAGACTTCGCTTGTTTTCACGCGGCCTAAACCTTCGAAAACATGGAGTTCTTTGATTTTGCTCTTGAACATATCGCCGTTGCGTTTCGCAAGCGTTATATTCATACCTTCTTTTAATGTACCGCGATGTACGCGACCTACGGCGATACGACCGGTATAAGAAGAATAATCCAGAGAAGTAATCAACATCTGGGGAGTGCCTTCCAGTTGTTTGGGTGCCGGAATATTTTCGATGATACAATCCAATAGCGGAGTAATACTGTCAGTCTGTTGCTTCCAGTCGGTGCTCATCCAGTTGTTTTTGGCGGAACCGTAGATTACGGGGAAGTCCAGCTGGTCTTCCGTTGCGTTCAGGCTGAACATCAAATCGAAAACCATTTCGTAAACTTCTTCCGGACGGCAGTTAGGCTTATCTACCTTATTAACTACCACGATGGGTTTCAAACCGATTTCCAGCGCCTTTTGCAGTACGAAACGAGTCTGGGGCATCGGACCTTCGAAGGCGTCTACCAACAGAATACAACCGTCGGCCATATTCAATACGCGTTCTACCTCACCACCGAAGTCGCTGTGTCCCGGAGTATCAATAATATTAATTTTTGTACCGTTGTAATTGATGGATACGTTTTTGGAGAGAATCGTTATACCACGTTCACGTTCCAAATCGTTGTTATCCAGGATAAGTTCACCACTATTTTGGTTGCTGCGGAATAAATTTCCGGCCAATAGCATCTTGTCAACCAGCGTTGTTTTCCCATGGTCAACATGGGCAATGATTGCAATGTTTCGAATATTTTGCATATAATACCTATTATTTGGCTGCAAAGGTACGAAAATAGGATTAGAAATATATGCAATGATAGCAATTTTTTCTTGTAAATCGTTGTGTGATATAAAGATAATGCCTATCTTTGCACGCTCAAAAGAATAATTTATCAATTAAAATTCTAAGAATTATGTATTTAGACGCTGCTAAAAAGCAAGAAATCTTCGGAAAGTACGGAAAGTCTAACACTGATACCGGCTCAGCTGAGGCCCAGGTGGCTTTGTTTTCCTACCGTATTTCTCACCTGACTGAGCACATGAAGCTCAACAGAAAAGATTATAGTACTGAAAGAGCGTTAACAATGTTGGTAGGTAAGCGTCGTCGCTTGCTCGATTACCTGAAGGCAAGAGATATCGAAAGATATCGTGCTATTGTTAAAGAGCTCGGTTTGCGTAAGTAATCTACTTGTCGCGAAAAGATTAAGAGCCGTTCCTCATTATAGAGGAGCGGCTTTTTTAGTTTCTTCTTTTTCTTCCTGACAGTCGTATTTTCTTCAGTTATAATTGTGTCCATCTAAAGATTTTGCTATTTTTGCAACTTAATTATTATAATTTATCACCTTTGATAACTAAAATGCTTTCAAAATGGATACAAGTAAGATTGTTGGCGAAAAGATTAAAGCCCTCCGCGAAGATAAATCAATAAGCATAGAAGAGTTGGCACAACGTTCGGGTTTGGCTATCGAACAAGTTGAACGTATTGAGAATAATATTGATATACCTTCTCTTGCACCGCTAATTAAAATAGCGCGTGTGTTGGGAGTACGTCTGGGGACTTTTCTTGATGACCAGGATGAAGTCGGACCGGTGGTATGTCGTAAGAAAGAAGCCAAAGATGCGATTAGTTTTTCCAATAACGCGATTCATTCTCGCAAACACATGGAATATCACTCGTTGTCCAAGTCGAAGGCAGATCGTCATATGGAGCCGTTTATTATCGATGTGATGCCAACGGAGGATACCGACTTCGTGCTTTCTTCTCATGAAGGGGAGGAGTTTATCATGGTTATGGAAGGTATCATGGAAATCAGCTACGGTAAGAATACCTATTTGTTGGAAGAGGGTGATAGCATTTATTATGATTCCATTGTTCCTCATCATGTACATGCTTACGAGGGGCAGGCTGCAAAAATCCTGGCAGTAGTTTACACGCCGATTTGAGTTGAGTATAAAGTATTAAGTATTAAGTATAGAAAGAATCCCATGCAATTATTTGATCGTACTTTGGGACAGTGGCTCGAGCACTGGGCTGAAGAGACTCCCGATAAGGAATATATCGTTTATTCCGACCGCAATCTCCGTTTTACCTGGAGCCAGTTAAACCGTCGTGTGGATGATATGGCGAAAGGGCTTATCGCCATTGGTGTGGAACGTGGTACCCATGTGGGTATCTGGGCGGCTAATGTTCCCGATTGGTTGACATTGTTGTATGCTTGTGCGAAGATCGGTGCGGTATATGTTACTGTGAATACGAACTATAAACAATCGGAGTTGGAGTATCTTTGCCAGGATTCGGATATGCATACGCTTTGTATCGTGAATGGCGAGAAGGACAGTGACTTTGTGCAGATGACCTATACAATGCTTCCCGAATTGAAAACCTGTGAACGCGGACATTTGAAGAGTGAACGTTTTCCGTACATGAGAAATGTAGTGTATGTAGGGCAGGAGAAACATCGGGGTATGTATAATACAGCGGAGATTCTGTTATTGGGAAATAATGTGAAAGATGATTGTTTGAGCGAACTCAAAAGCAAGGTGGATTGTCACGATGTGGTGAATATGCAATATACGTCGGGAACTACCGGTTTTCCGAAGGGAGTAATGCTGACACATTATAATATTGCCAATAATGGATTTCTGACTGGTGAACACATGAAGTTCACGGCAGATGATAAACTTTGCTGCTGTGTTCCGTTATTCCATTGTTTCGGAGTGGTGTTGGCTACCATGAACTGTCTGACTCATGGTTGTACGCAGGTAATGGTGGAACGTTTCGATCCGCTGATTGTATTGGCTTCCATTCATAAAGAACGTTGCACGGCTCTTTATGGAGTACCGACTATGTTTATTGCCGAGTTGCATCATCCGATGTTTGATCTCTTTGATATGTCTTGTCTTCGTACAGGTATTATGGCAGGTTCTCTGTGTCCTGTCGAACTGATGAAGCAGGTAGAAGAGAAAATGTATATGAAGGTGACTAGTGTGTATGGACTGACAGAGGCTGCACCGGGTATGACAGCTTCTCGTATTGATGATCCGTTTGATGTACGTTGTAATACGGTAGGGCGTGATTTTGAATTTACGGAAGTAAAAGTGATCGACCCGGAAACTGGTGAAGAATGTCCGGTTGGCGTACAAGGTGAGATGTGCAACCGTGGATATAACACCATGAAAGGATATTATAAAAATCCGGAAGCAACGGCAGAAGTGATCGATGAAAACAACTTCCTGCATTCCGGTGACTTGGGTATCAAGGATGAAGATGGAAATTACCGGATTACCGGACGCATTAAGGATATGATTATCCGGGGTGGTGAGAATATTTATCCGCGCGAAATAGAGGAGTTTCTTTATAAACTTGATGGAGTGAAAGATGTTCAGGTGGCAGGTATTCCTTCTAAGAAATACGGTGAGGCAGTCGGAGCATTTATTATCTTGCAGAAAGGTGTGAAAATGCAGGAAGCCGATGTTCGTGATTTTTGCAGAAATAAAATATCCCGTTATAAGATTCCGAAATATATATTCTTTGTGAATGAGTTCCCGATGACAGGTAGTGGAAAGATTCAGAAGTTCAGATTGAAAGATCTGGGATTGCAACTTTGTAAAGAGCAGGGAATAGAAATTATCTAGGACCTGTGATTGCTTAAAGACACACAAAGTTTTTCAATATAATAAACGGTGAACGGTGAACGAACTGCATGATTGTTTGCAGAGAGTTCACCGTTCATTATTTGTATTATTGTCTTATCCGGTTTTTGCTGTGGCGGGTTAAGTGCTGCGCGCTGCTAAATGAAATCATCACCCAGTTGCATTTGGGCGTCATTCACATATTTACGGATGGCATGTTCTTCATCTTTGCGGCAGATTAAAAGAACGTTGTCTGATTCTGCTATTAGAAATCCTTCCAATCCATCAATTACGGCCAGTTTTCCTTTTGGAAGTACTACCATGTTATCTTTACTATTATAAATAAGCGAATGGCATTTCAGAGTAACATTGCCTTCTGAATCCCTTTCCGATAAATCATAAAGTGATCCCCAGGTTCCAAGATCAGACCAGCCAAAATCTCCTAACGATACATACACGTTGTCCGCTTTTTCCATAATACCGAAATCGATGGATACATTAGGACATGCGGGGAAATTTTCTTCAATAAATGCTTTTTCCTTATCGGTGGCATAAATATCTTTTCCCGGTGCCAGTTTGGAAGCTAATTCAGGCAACAAATCTTCATTTGCTTTGATGATTGTATTTACATTCCACATAAACAGTCCGGAATTCCAGTAAAATTCTCCGCTTTCTACGAATACTTTAGCTAATTCCAGTTCCGGTTTTTCAGTGAATGTTTTTACTTTGTAGAAGTTTTCACCTGCGGGTTCATCTATTTGTATATATCCATATCCTGTTTCCGGACGATTGGGTTTAATACCTAATGTTAGTAGTTTTTCAGAGCGTGAAACAAATTCAAGTCCTTTTTCAATAGCGGCAAGAAACTCATCTTCTTTTAAAATTAAATGGTCTGAAGGTGCAACTACGATATTGGCGTTTGGATTCAGTGCCCGGATGTGGTAAGAGGCCCATGCTATACATGGAGCCGTATTTCGTCTTGCAGGTTCCAGCAGAATTTGGCTTTCGCTTACTTTTGGCAATTGTTCCTTCACTAAGTCTGCATACATTGCATTGGTAACGATGAAAATGTTTTCTGTTGGAATAACCTTTTGGAACCGGTCAAAAGTCTGCTGTAAAAGTGAACGACCCGTTCCGAAGAAATCTAAGAATTGTTTGGGCAATGTTTTGCGGCTAAACGGCCAGAAGCGGCTTCCAATGCCGCCACCCATAATCACGCAATAATTATCCTGGTTTGTCATGATAGTGACTCTATTTTAAAGTTTCTGCTAATGTACGGTTTATTCTCTGAATAGAGAAGTGTTTAAGATATGTTTTATTATTTTTTTCTCCTTTTTTTTGCCAAACTATTGTGGATTCAAAATAATGTCGTATCTTTGCACCGCAATTGAGAAATCAAGTATGCGCCCAGATGGCGGAATCGGTAGACGCGCTGGTCTCAAACACCAGTGGATTCACTTCCATCCCGGTTCGACCCCGGGTCTGGGTACTAAGAAAAAAGCTAAGTATTGAATTATCAATTACTTAGCTTTTTCTTTTGCTTGAATTTTCCCCACATTTTCCCCACACGTGCAAAAAATATAGCAGTAAGTCATTATTTCTTTTGGTTGAACGTAGTAAATAAGTTACCTTTGAAAAGAAATAAAGCCTATTAAATAAAAGTAATGGAACAAGGTGTTTGGCAAGAAATAGAACTGTTGTACCAGAAGTTTCAAAAACTTGGTATCAGTGAAGCGGTGGACTATGACAAGTACTACCTTTATTCTCTCATTACCCATTCCACAGCCATAGAAGGCTCAACGTTGACCGAACTTGATACGCAGCTTCTCTTTGACGAGGGAGTAACAGCGAAAGGGAAACCGCTTGTGCATCATCTGATGAATGAAGATTTGAAGCAAGCGTACGAACTTGCCAAAGTTGAATCAGACAGCCTTGTACCTATAACTCCTACTTTTCTGAAAAGGATGAATGCAATGCTGATGCGTACTACTGGCAGCGTTCACAGTGTGATGGGTGGCTCTTTTGATTCTTCTAAAGGAGAGTTCCGTCTATGTGGTGTTACGGCTGGTGTTGGCGGACATTCTTATATGAACTATTTGAAAGTTCCTGCTAAGGTGGATGAACTTTGTGCGATTCTTCAAGAGAAGCAAAAGAAAATGGGAACATTTCGGGAACAATACGAATTGAGTTTTAATGCCCACCTTAATTTAGTAACTATTCATCCGTGGGTGGATGGCAACGGAAGAACGGCTCGATTATTGATGAACTACATCCAATTTTGCTATCACCTTTTTCCGACCAAAATATTTAAAGAAGATAGAGAAGCCTATATCCTTTCCTTACGTCAATGCCAAGATGAAGAAACCAATCAGTTGTTCTTGTTGTTTATGGCAGGACAGTTGAAGAAGTCGCTTTCTTTGGAGATTGAAAGGTTTAAAGCTTCGCAAAAGAAAGGATTCTGTTTTATGTTCTGATATTATATTAAGCAAAGAATTACTATTTACGAATTTGGGTAACTTTGTGTAGAATTAAAAAAAGTTTAATATGGACTTGGTGCAAATTTATCATAAAGCAAATATTTTGATTGCTCAGACTTACGGTATAACAGGTGTACCGGAAAAAGGATATGTTATCGTTACTGTTAATAATGTTAGATATATTGTATATTTCTACAAAATAGAAAGTGGCTGGAATATTGAGAAAGTAGAAGAATGCTTATAACTGAATTCTGCCTTTCTTTCCATTATTACAGTTGAAGCTAATTTTTTATGTTTATCTTCTATATAGTTTATGTAAATGTCTAAACAAATTATGTAGCCAATTTCCTTTTTTCTGAAGTTTTACACCAAATATAGCTTCGCATAAATCACTCATATTTCTTTCTTCCATTCTCTTTTTATTGGCATAGAAATGAGTATTATCTTCTTCACGATAGCTTACAAGAATTCCTGATTCAAATCTTAAGAAAAGCTCTTTTTCATACAGTGAAGCATATCCTTGATGTACATATTTCATCATTTTGCCATGTGGAATACGTATAACTTCTGAGTACCAATTCGCAAAGACTTTTGTTTGTCCGGGAAATAAAAAATCTAATCCAACTTCTTTATCTGCACCAAATTTTTTATTACCCTCAGATATATTAGCTTTCAAATCAACAAGATATAATTTATTATCCTCAATAAGCCAAGAACCTATATACCCTCTCCAGCACGCCGTATGTGGAGCAATAAACCTTATATCATGCTTAATAAGATAAGAAGCTAATGGCTCTGTCGCAAGATAATATTCTTCACCATTATAAATTAATCGTTCTCTACATTGTGCTGTCATAATATATCTAAATTATAAATGAAATTTCCACTTATTAGTATTTAACATAACTTTTAAATAGCATTAGGTCTAATGTTACATTTTAGGATTAATACTTTTCAAGTCGTCTAAATATTGCACTATATTTATTTGAAATGGTTGAAGTTGGTATAGTTAAAAAAGAATTTTGACTTTCTTTATCTTCACTTTCTATTGCCTTATACTTTGCAAGCAAAGTCTGTATATAAGATTCCTCTAAATCAACATTTAAATTATGCTGAACAAAATCACGTAACATTTCATAATTGTATTTTAATTCAAATATTTCAATAAAATTCTTTTCGCCATTTGTATATAAAACAAATTGTCTATCGACAATTGCTCCAGAAGCAGTTCGATAACCGCAAGCATAATATATTCTGTCACCATGAAATTCTTCTTCCTCCAAATCTTTTATCATTTTTCGAATTTTAGGAACTGATTCACTATAATATATATAATCACAGATTTCGCGTTCTTCTTCTGTAATATATGACTCTTTAATTTTTTTAGCATATCCTTGAGGCTTTTCAAAATTCGATTCAAAGATGTTTGGAAATAGCCATCCTGTAGTTTTAGTAAGAGGAACATAGTTATTTGCCAATATAGTTCTTCTTTGGCTTGCATACATATAAAGTTGGCGTTGAATTCTGTATATGTCAGATTTCCAACTGAAACTATCAATATGTTCCTTTACCATATTACGCTCAAAGAAACCATAAGAACCATCTACATTATTACTTATATAGTTCTTCATTTCTTTTGTAATAAAACTCTCACTTTCATTCTCATTACATGAAGAAAACAAAAGTAGTCCAAACATAAATACTATATACTTAATCATAATTCTTTCTTTATTCTATCTAACAATTTTTTTAAAACATCCCTATTATGCTTATTTTTCAAAGCTTCTGAATAAATTTCATTTGCAGTAGTTAACTTATTAGGCTGGTAAGGTTCTATAAACATTTTAGGATTAGCTTTCGTTATAATTTCATTATATAAATACGATATATCAGGTTCTATATTAATTTTAGAACTTAAGCTGTTCGCTGTTGAACGATATTTTGAAAAACGATATATTAGATATGACAAATAAACAAATAGTATAAAAAATAATGTCCAAAAGCAAATTTTGACAACAAAGAAGTGCTCTGTATAATAAGTTTCTTTATCATTATTATAGTTTAGATGATTAAATGTGACTTCATAAGTCAACAGTGGATATGTATCATAATACACACGATAAAAACCATTATAAATCCAATTTATTCGATGCCCACATAACGGTTCGCCTTCTGGGTTAGGTGAGAGTTTTATATTTTCAAAATTTACATAATTATTGTCTTCAAAGTTTTGATAATGACCTTCTGTCTGCAAGTAGTAATAGCGATTGTAAAGACTTAAAATTTTATTAATTGTTTTCTTGTTATTTTGATTATAGCAATCCTTATAATTTCTATCTTCTTTTATAAGGTACTCAAGTGCACTAGTACAACTCTCATCTAAAGAAGGTCTCCAATCTCTCAAATTATATGAAGATTGTAAGTACCCTACAGCTACTGGTTTAAAAATAAACATCTGAAACTTATCTTTCTCTTGATATTTCAGCAAGAAGGCCCTCCAAGGCATATTCTTTACTGCATTCAATTCATATAACTCCCTAAAACACCCCGGCCTTAAACATTTGAACATTGTTGATGTTAGTAGAGGGAATCTGTCATAAGGGAATAGCCTTTCAACAGAACTATAGAAAGTTGCATCTTTTTCATTCCTATTATCAATAAACTGAACTGCATCCATATCCATAGGAACATAAGACGTACTGCCATACTCTTCTGAATACATCAAACGAGATTCTCCTGCCCAATATTCATTTAATTTATCATAGAACTCCTTCTGTAAAGTGTTCTTTTTCTTTTCCACATAACTCTCTGACATCTGTAAAACATGCAAGTGCAAGAAATAGTAAGCTATAGGAAAGAATATTAATACTAAAATACCAATAAAAATTTTCTTCATCTTTACAATTACATTTATTTACGAATAGATTTGGCTTTTACAACTTTACGATAAGAAACATTTTCGTTATCTTTAAATTGAATCATTCTATATTTATTTCCACCAACATAATAAGACCCTCCAGCACCATATGGTCCTTCATACGTAAATGTCACTTCAATATTATGATAGCAATTATTCATATAATCATTTCTTGGGCGAGTGCTCTTTACAAACATCATTTTAAAATCTTCATACGAATATTCTACAAAATAGGCATCAGGACATGTTACGTTAAGTATTCTTTTCTCCCAACCAGCTTCATCAAAAAGAGGCTCCAATAATACTTCCATTACAGTTCCCTCAATACCACTAGAAGTATATCCTGCAATAGTTCTTAATAACTCTTCAAAAGCATCTGCAATGGCTTGCATTTTATCTGTCGTATCATAAAACAGTCTCACTTTATAATTATCCCATTTTGAAAGAACTTCATATTTGTTAGATTGTATTTCTTTATATATTGTATTCAATTCCTTTAATTGATTAAATACAATTATTGTGTTGCTATGGTTATTAGGAAATTTCAAAAAAGATGCAGAAGCATCTAACAATAAATCATTTACCTTTTCCAATTCATTCAAACTTCTGTCATAATCATCTTGTGAGAACGAAGGAATAGTACATATCAAACACACAAAAAATATAAGCAATTTCATTCTTCTCATTTTACAATTAAATTTATTCTACAATCAGAGTATTTAATTAAAGTATAACCTTTTAGATTACATATACAATAATCATCTAATATCAAATATAAAATTTATTATTCTTCTCAATATCCAAGAAAAGATAATATTAAATTATAAAGCGTGGAACTGTAATGCCACGTCTTTGAATGAAGGTCCTGAGAAAACCTTTGTGTACAGATGTAACAATAGCAGCCCACGCTATAGCGTGAGAACCACTATGCTATTCTTGTACACGTTTGAAAGTTTCTCAGGTTTTCATTCGCAAGAAATAAGCATAACGCTTCTTCTAAATTTTAATATGTCTTGGACAGAGTTGTCTCAATCCGCTTACAAAGATATTTAATTTTATTGAGATACAATCAAATACTATCAATATTACATTCTGAATCCTCTACTTTTTCTTGATTCTTCCGTTGATTGTCGTAAACCTTGCCTTAATTTCTCCCATTGCTCTTTGAACCATTCGCTGATTGGTTGTCGGTTTATAGTCAGCACCAATTTGTTATCATCAACCGAACTTTTCTCCACTTTGAAAACATCATTCTTTATTTCAAATCTTCGTCTATGCTCTTCGGAATAGACTTTTCCATTGCATCTGATAGCTTCCTTTTTGGTCAAAAGACTGTTTACCATGTCTTTGGTAAATCCGATGGCATAGCAGAGTTTTTCCATTCTCAACATTTCTTTGAGCAATGGGAACCAGTTGAACGCTTTTTCAAGAATGGCGTTCAATCGTGATATTTCCTTATCTTTGGCTTCAAGTTCTTGATGATGTATTTCTTGAAGATTGCGAATCTGCTTGCCATGCTGTTCCTGCATTTGTTGCATCTTGACTTTTAATTCATCAATGCCCTTGTCACGCTTGGCTATTTCATGCCGTAAACTCTCGTTGGCTTGCTCCAAATCTTTCAATTTTCCGCTGCCGAAAAGAGAACCGACGCCACTTGCTATGGCTGTGGCTGCATCAGTGGCTACACTTTTGAGCTTGTCGGTGCGTATCTCCGATTTTACCTGTTTGAGTTCCTGTTCGGCAAGGCTTACCTGTTGCTCCTTGTGTCGCTTGGTTTCCTCTATACGTTGCAGTTCGGCTTTCTGCTTCTCAATGATGAAGTCGTTTCGTTCCAGATGCTCTTTGCCTGTAACAGCTTTTGCCTGCCCACGTTCCATCAGGAGAATATCGGAAGCAAGGGTCTGCATGGTTACCATATCCTCGTCATTGAGCTTTCGGCTCTTTCCGGTTTCGTGGTTCATCCAGTCGAAAACGATATGTGCATGATAATTCGGCTTGAACCATCTGCTCCCAACCTGAAAACTTTCCCTGTCTTCCGCTTCCGGCTGACCGTTCAGCCAATGCCCTTCGTCTTTGTGCAGGAAAATTTGTAATGGAGTGATGCCCCAGCGTCTTTGACACTCTTCACCGAATTTGCGTACATCAGCCAGTGTGGTATCCGGTCTGATGAGCAATACTCCTTCACGGATGGGTGAACATCCCGCCACCTTGATAATTTTTCCATTCTTTCCCTTGCGTTCCCTTTCCTTTTCCTGCATGGCACGTCCGGTCTTTTCCTTGACCATTTGCTTGATATTGTCATAATGAGTTCGCAGTTCGGGAGTGCCGAAGTCGGGATTTATCCACTGTTCGTTATCGGTGGAAAGTTCGGGAACGACATAGATTCTGGACTCCCCGATATTACGCATATACTCGGCAGTCCTTCGGTTGTGTGCCTCGCTCGATGCGATGTTGCAAGGCTTGATATGTATGCTTGATTTTGTTGCCATAGCTTCTTTCCTTTGTTTACAATTGATTTACTTTGCTCGCTTTCGCAGAGGGGTTCTTAGGGGTAACCCATAAGCGGAGATTGCAAAGAGAGGGTCACTCTTTGCTCGGGGTTCTCAGGGGTGAAACGCCCTGAGTGGGTCATTAGGGCAAAGCCCTAATCCCCTCGGGAGAGCCCACAACTACGAAAGCGGAGCGTGTAGTTATAGTGGGCTATAACCGAAAGCCGTTTTTCTTTTTCGGTGACTGGCTGCTCACTCCTTTGACGGATTGGACTTGCCTTTTTCTTTCAACCTGTTTCTGTAAGTATTCGTTCAAGTCCTTGCATCCTCTGTAAATCTGCGAAGCGTCCCGGATGTATCGGTCTCTGCCGTATTCCATGCGGATTTGCCGGAGTGTTTCCATTCCTGCATGGTCGTTGTCTAAAAAGCAGTGGATGCGTTCGTAATTGCCCAACGGATAGAGAGCCTTGTTTACATTCGATACTGAGTTCAATACAATGTAGTCCTGCCCGTCCAATTCCGGATAATTTGGGCAGCTCTCTTGTCTCAATGTCAAAAAGGAGAGGTAGTCCATAAATCCCTCGAACACATAACAGGTATTCCTCGCTTTCCCAGACTGTCTGATGTGGGAGATTTCCTTTGGAGCGATGCAGCCCTTGAAATAGCGGTTGCGAACCTCAAACCCACCCGAAGCATTGGGAAAGGCGATGGCAAAGTACCGCTTGCCGTTGTGGGTGAAACGGGCTTCACTACATTCTCTTTTCGCCAGTTCTGTATTTATTCCTCTACCTTGCAAGTAGGCAAGCAGGGCAGGAGATGACAGCGGAACAATCTCCAACTGTTGGAAACTCGGCTCAGAAGAGCTTTGCTTGCCAAAAGAAAAAGATACCGGGCGCACGTGCGGTGTCTGTTCTGCTATCCGTTTCAAGATGTAAGGTACATGGTCGGTAGCGTACAGATGTGCAGCCAGTGCAATGATGTTTCCGCCCTTTCCCAAACCGAAGTCATACCATTGTTCACGTTCGGTATTCACTTTGAACGATGCTTCACTCTCTTCCCGAAACGGAGATTTGTACCAAAGGTTGATACCTTGTTGTTTTACTGGTGAATAACCCAAGCTGTGCAGGTAGTCGGCTATTCGTATGCTTTTAGCTTCTTCTATTGTCATTTTCTTGCGGATTTGTTGGTGAATGAAAAAATGATGATTTGATGAATTTGGAATTTAACACACTGTTAAACAGCGTTATATCGGCTCATCTTTTTCTCATCAGATTGCTTGCCAAAAGAGAAATGATGTTTTCTTTTTTCATCAGCAATCGTTGTTGATGAGTGTTTGATGAATACATATCTATCTATAAGGCAATATATTACTTCCCTTATTCATCATTTCATCAAAATAATTAGATAGCGGTCAGTTGTTCTTTCGTGACCGTATAAAACCGACCAGTTTTCCTTTTCGGCTCATAGTGGCACTCACGATGGGGTGCGAACTCATAAGCGGTGTAGGATAGCGAATTGTGTGCGGAAGTAAGTTTCCATACTTCCTGCACAACTTTCCTCACTTGATACTTTTCAACCTTGACCTGTGAATAGAGTAGCAAGGTTACAAGGTCGTTCAGGCAGAATGATACGCTTTCCACGTTCATGTTCGACATGATGTCAAGCAACAACTCGGTCATTTCTATTTCCAGTCGGTTGCGGTTGCTTCGGATTATTTTCTGCAAGGCTGCGGTATGTGTCAGTCTTGGGTTGAACCACATACGGCTTTCCTGTGTTGTGGATAGTTCCCTTTGGGTCAGGAAATAAAGAAATGCGGGTATTTCCGCTTTTAGCTTTTGCAGAAAGTTGGTATCATCACTCTGCAACGGCATTATCTTCCGCACCCAGTAGCGTGTTTCTCCTGCGTCTATGAGTATGGGCAGATATTCGTTGTTGGAACATAGCACGAACTTGGCGAAGAAAGCAATCTCCGTTCGGTCTTTGCCTTTGGCTTCCACCTTGTAGGTGAAAGTGGTGCTCAGGTTTTTCAACCGTTCGCTGTCTTCCCTGCGGTTGAGCAAAACTTCGTCCACAACGATTAGCAGCTTTCCTGCCCAGTCGGAATTGAATTGGCTGCGGAAATCTTCGTTGGTGTTGAAAGTCACGTTGTTCTCAAACACGGCTTTCAGGAAGTTCAAGAACGTGCTTTTGCCTGTGTTGCGTTCTTCTGAAACAAGTAGGACAATAGGCAGCTTCTGTGTCGGCTGTAGATACAGCAGTTGCATATAGTCCATACCCAGCTCGTATTGTTCCCCGAAGATGTGCCGCATCAAGGATTGGATGTGGGAGAAGTCCCCCTGCTGCGGTTTATGCTCTATAGGCTCGTAAAGGTTCAGAAATCCCTCAATCTCCTTTTGGTAGTTCAAATGGTTGGGAACGGTGCAAAAGCCGTCATACTTGGGGACGGTGGCAAGATAGTTCTTTCCATAGTCCTGCCGTAATGTGCTGTTGTTCCATACGACACGTTTCTTTTCATAACCGCCATTAGCGCATGGCTGATTGACCACCTTGTACAAAGTTGTTCCTACGCGCATATATTCTTCCTCCTTCATAGGCTTAGATTAAAGGGTTGTGTTCACCTAAAATTCTCTGAATGTCGGATTGTCGGTATCTGACCTTGTTTCCAACCTTTACAGGCTTCAGATAGTTTTTCTTAGACCAGTGCCAGAGTGTGGTATCACAAACACCGCACATCTTTTTCACTTCCTCTTTGGTTAGATACTTCTCCTTTCTTGCTTCCGCAATGGCGGTAGAAAGTTCATGCTTCGCACGGCTGATTAACTGGTTGGAGAATAATAGCAAATCTTCTCCTGTTACTTCCAACTTGATGTTGCCGTTTCCGTTTTGGATAATTGCCAATATGTCTGTCATAGGCTTCTTGAAACTGCCGGTTGTAAGACTTCCCGTTTCGGCAGTATTATAAACGAAAAGCCACTACCCCGATTAGGATAGTGGCGCAAATATATAATGAAAATTAATTGTAAAACAATGATATTCAATTCGTTAAATTCGTAAAAACGAAAAGCGAATTAAACGAACTTCAATTGGATAGATAGGCTTTCAATTCCTCGATGGCTTCATGGTCTTCACCAATGTCTTTTACCAGTTTCTTGCTGTTTCCAAACGGAGAAGTGAGATTTCTGTATGCTTTCTGGATACCTCTTTCGTGGATGATTTCTTGTTCCTTGAACTGCTCGTACAGTGCGTTTCTGAAAGTCTTGATGGGACACTTCCTCATGAAACGGTATTCTACCAATGCGATAAACAACCGTGCTATATCTGTTTCCGTAGCATGGGTTTTCAATCGTGTGCCAATTCTTTCAATCAGTATGGCATGTCTTTCTATCAGAAGTTCAGACAGTGTGCGTGTGTCGGCTTTGCGTCCTGCGGTCTTCGGTTGTTCTTCTGATAAGGTATCTGTGTCTTCCTCGTCCGTATCTTCATCTTCTTCTATTGCCCATTCCACAAGAGTGTTCTCTTCTATGGCTTTCTGTTGCTTCCTGAAAACTTGCCAGTCCTCTTTACTTCTCATTCCATTGGTGATGCTTTTTCTTATAATGAACTTGACCATGCCGGAAATAAGCCATTTGTACAATTTAGGTATATCCTTTCTTTGGGTCAGTTCCTCTCCCTGTTCCACCATGCATTCATAGCTCCGTCCGTAATACAGCCATGCAAGCATGGCGGGGACAATACTTTTCTTGTTTGGGTTATGAAACTCGTTCACTATTTTCTCGGCAAGGTCTGAATGCAAAAGGATATTTTCCAGTTCTTCAAAGTCGGGTGTTCTGTCATCGCCTATCCTTTTACGTGCGGCTTCCTTGTATTTCGGTGCTAATTTCGTGGCTATCTTGAAAACTTTGAAGAATCCTTTAAACTTCTTGTCGTTCATTTCCTCTACGAAATCGGCGTATTCATCCGGATGGTTGTCAAGCCATTCCTTTATCAGTCTTTTGAAATTATCATATTCTTGTTGTCCCATACAAGTTAATTAGCAATGCAACCTCTATTAACTTTCTCTTGTATGCGTGAGAAATGTATCGACAATTTGAATATTAACATATAGAAACCATAATCGCTTAAAGAAAATAAGCGTTGATCTTCTAATGTGTCTCGGTTTATAAAGCGATTGTCAACATGATAGATTTTATCAAGAAAAACTATTGAATCTTCCATTTGGGAATTTGCAGGAAGAAAGATTATTTGGGTTATTTTTTGTTGTTTGAGATCTGAAATGTGGTTTTCAATTTTGCTACTATTAACACCTTGTTTTTGAAGAACTGAAATATATGTTGTGAGATTTATAATAGGAGCATACATGATTGAAGCAGGAAACATACGAGAATTAGATAAATCCATATCACAAGTGTTTGATAAAATCAAACAGCTTACATTTTTTACACCTCTTTCGATGTTAACTAAATCAATTATAGGCATTTTTTTTAAGCCATCTCCTTGAAAAATGACATTCTTGTCAAGCATAGAAGTGTACATCCTTCCATCTATGTTATAAGGGAAAGATTTGAGTTCTGCCAAAAGGGTCTTGTAATTTTCTTCTGACAAATATTTGGGTAGATATTTTTTTAATTCATCTTCTGTAATCATAGCATATCCCAAAAGTGGTCATTAATGACATTTTGAATTTCTTCATCTATAGGAGTTGCTTCCGTTAACATCTTATTCGCAAAAGAATTGATTATCTCAAAATCTTCATGCTCGGGAATATTAACATGAATGGTCTCTGTTGAGATAGGAATGTCCTTAATGGAATAATTTGTATAAATATTTATTGGATTGACAGGAGTGTTAATAGACGGTATTATAGCATCATTATATGTTTGCCTACTTGATAAAGAAAGCAATTCCGTGTCTGTTAATGTCATACATGATAAGGCAGACATTAATAGGATATTGGTATTTATGTAAGTCGTTAAACTATTCATTTTCAAAAACAGGTTTTAGACTATTTAGGAAGTCTGGTTTTAACAAAGAGAAAAACAACTTTTTTTCGCATTTATGAGCCATATTTATTTCTTGTTCTATATTAGAAGTGAAATAGTTGTCGGAATATTCACGAGACGTATCAATATCAATTAATGAGCCTACCACTTCTATAGAATTAGGATGTGGTTTGTAGTTTGCATTATTTACAAATTGTAGGGTGTTCATAAAATTACCATCTTTGACATCTGTCCGTATCAATAAGTTTTCAGATGTGTATTTTTCTGTCATGGAAAAAGACATCGTAAGACCATTGGTAATATCTCCTTTGAAGAAATTAATATATCTATGTCCTATTCTTGATACACGCTTTATTATTCCAGAACTAATAACCTTGTTGATTATTGAAAATGAATGTTTAGAAAAATCGCTCCAACCTATATATGGCATTTTTGAGCTTATGCTCAAAACATCATATCCTATTTGAATTACAAATCTTTCGTTTTCAATTCTGTATAGGGGCTTAAATTTTAAGTTAGGGTCAACCTCCCTAATTTGTTCTGGGATTTGTAAAATGGGCAAATTAATGACATTTCCTCTATACTCTTCTTTTATGAGATTGTATATGATGCCAAAAACTGCGCTTTTGGTAATAGCTGCTTCAAAACGGAACTCAATTAAAGCGTCTATAAGTGGGCATGCTTCTATTCTTATTGGCAACAATCTATCCATAATACAAATTTTAAATTTATTTTCTTGCAAAGTTAGGAATTTCTTTTATTTGTTTCTTGATTTTATACGCTAAAAAGTTTAAAGTATATTAATCTAATAGTTTCACAAGGTCTTTTTTCATTTCTTCGTCAATATCTCTGTATCGCCTGAAAGCTTTGCTTCCCTCCTTGTGTCCCGATAGTGCGGAAACGAGGTTCGGGTCTTTCACCTTTTTGTAGATATTGCCGATAAAAGTACGCCTTGCCAAATGGCTGCTTGCCACTTCATAAATAGGTCGTTTGACTTCGTTATGAGTCAATGGGTCTAAGATAGTTACGATTCGGTCAACTCCAGCCAATTTGAATATCTTTTTTATGGCATCGTTGTACTTTTGTTCGGATATGAACGGTAACAGTTTCCCTTTATATTCTTTATGGCGTTCAAGGATTTCTTTTGCCTTGTCATTAAGAGGGACACGTACCGTGACCGGATTCCCTTCTTTTGTTTTCTTGGGAATGTATTCTATGGCTTCATTAACCACATTTAGTTTGGTCATACGGTATAGGTCGCTCACTCGACAGCCTATCAGTGTTTGGAATATAAATATATCCCTCTGTATTGCCAGTTGCGGAGTGGCTGATAGGTCGGCATTGAAAATTCTGTCCCTTTCTTCAAGTGTTATATAATAAGGTGTACCGTATGTACATTCTTCTATCGGAAATTTGTCGAAAGGTCTGTTTGTGGTATGCTTGTTGTCGAAGCACCATAGGAAGAACGTGCGTATCCTTGAAAAACAGTCAATCAGTGTATTCTTGCTTCTTGGTTGTGGTGTTCTCTTTTCGGGGATGGTTTCATAAATACTCGGATAAAGTTCATAGTATTGGTATTCGTTCTGAAAGAAATCCCACATATCCCGAAGTGTGTCTGGTGTTACCAAATCCACATCGAGGACAAAGTCTTTTTGTCCTCTCTTTGTTTCCCTTACATAGAGTTCATAACGCAGTAGGGCTCTTTTGACAACTCGGAAATTTTTCTTTCGCACTTCTGATAAAGGGTGCTTGTTTAGAAATTCATCGAATAGTTCTCCGGTGGTAGGTTTGATAACCACTTGCTCTGGCATGAAGTATTTTTCAGGATGGTAGAATTTATCAAGTGTTATTTTTAGCCACTCTTTGTTTATGGTTTCCTTTTCCTGTTGATACACCTTTTCTATATAGGTTTTCAAATGGCGTATCTCTTCGTTTATATGAGTACGCATCTCTTCATTGCAGACTGCTTTTGTTTTTACACATTCATCTTTATCATCCCATAGGTTAGGATTGATAGCCAACTGGGTAGGAGCAACGGAGTCTAATTGCCTGCCGTTTCTAAAGCGTACATAGATTGTAGCCATTGATTCTGTATCATATCGCTTGGCTGCTTTTTTAATGATAAAGGTTACTTTCATGGGCGTACGGGTTAAGTTTCTATTCTGATACAAATATAGATATTTTCCCCACATTTTCCCCACATCTGCTGAATATTTTGCAATTTGATTAACCGAGATTAAAATTTAATCTAATTGTAAATGCTTGAAATATAGTTGGATTGCTGTGCTTTTCTGCGCTTTTCTTTTTACCCGCATTTTCCCCACTTTAATTATTTCAAATGCGGGTCTGGGTACTGAAGCGGAGAAAGTTGAAAAACTCTCTCCGTTTTTCTTTTCTACTCCTCGTAACTCGTTGGTTTGCTGATAGATTAAATCTGGTACTTTGTTATAAGAATTGGTTCGATATTACGGGCTTTGATGTCACTTTCGTGGATAATCTGATAAAACAGGATGAAATGTACATCCCCGCATTAAAGAAAAAAGTGCCGGTATTTTATTATTATGATTAGTGGTTTTTCGGATTTTTCGTTAGAATTTCCGGATTATTACTTCTATAGGTTGTAGTTGTGTAGTGTGTTGTTGTACTATGTACTGCCAGTGTTTGCAGGGTGTCCTGATCTTTCGGTATGACACCCCAGCAAATCATTGATTATAGAACTAGTCAGTCGTTATCTGTCCAGCCATTTCTTGAATGTGGCAGCTTTCTCCCGGCTTATCAAAATTTCCTCCTGCGGATACCCATTCATTTCTACCTTTAATTTATAGTTGAACCAGTTGCTGACTTTCTTAATGTGTCCCACCTGTATCATATGCTGACGGTTTGCACGGAAGAAAGAAGTAGGGTTCATTTCCTTTTCCAGTTGGTCCAATGTGGAAGGAATGGTGGCAGAGGTGCCATCCGTCAGATAAAGGCGGGTTATGTTCTGTTGAGAGTGGATGAAACAGACGTTTTGGACTTCGATAGTGATATATTCGTCTCTGCGGGATACCAGAAATCTTTCCCGATAATGAGGGGTGGGAATAGCCCCACTCAGGTATTCCAACAGCTGTTCCAGATTCGGGGCAGTGGTAGTAGGAGATGAGGGGGATATTCTTTCTATCGCTTTTTGTATAGCTGCTTCCAATTCATCCGAGTCGATAGGCTTCAGCAAATAGTCGATACTATTGAATTTAAATGCCTGTATAGCATACTGGTCATAGGCAGTGGTGAAAATGATGGGCGAGACTATCTCCACTTGACGGAAAATGTCGAAACTTAATCCATCCTGTAGGCGGATGTCGGAGAATATCAGGTCCGGCTGCTCCCGTTGGAGGAAATCTATGCTTTGGACAATACTTTTGGTGATGCCGGAAATTTCGTAATCAGGGTGCAGTGCACAGATGTAACGTTGCAGGCGTTCGGCACTGTGGTTTTCGTCTTCTATAATCAGAACTTTCATGGAATTTATCATTTCGTTTAAAGCGTTGAAAGGGTGACACGATAGATGTGTTCATCCTGATAGATTTCAGGGGCGGGAGCACCAGTGAGCTGATACCGCTCTTTGATATTTCGCAGCCCGATGTGGTGGGTGGAAGAGTTCGGAGTAAGAGGTTTGCAGTTGTTTTCCACTACCAATTTGTTCCCATCAGAATATACACGGATGAATAGCGGTGTTTCTTCCGACACTTGATTGTGCTTGATAGCATTCTCCAGTAACATCTGCAATACAATGGGAGGGATCTGTCTCTCGCGGATAGCGTCCTGAACTTGTACTTCTACCTGTATGGCATCCTCAAACCGTATTTTGAGTAGGAAGATATAAGCCTCCAGACTGGATAATTCATCGGCAACGGATGAAAGATTCTTATCTACATTAGCTACGATATGCCGGTAAACTTTGGAGAGACATTTGATGTAGATGGGAGCTGTGGCATCTCCCGTCTCTACCAGGTCGAGCAGGATGCTGAGATTATTGAATATAAAATGCGGGTCTATCTGCATCTTCAGTGCGTCAAGGCGTGATTGCTGACGTTTCAGTTGTAGGTTTTTTTTCTTCTTTTGCAGAATGATGGAGATAGACATTAGAATGAGGATGACGGTAAAAGCAATGACAATAATCCGGCAATAGAAGACCCAGTACCGGTAGTATTCTGCCTCTGCGACTTCGGAGTCACGGATCGTTTTTCGAAGTTTATCCACATTCTCTATTTGAGCAAGGTCCTCGTTATAAGCGATGCTGTCTATCTGTGCTTGATAGTGCGTCAGTCTTTCCAAGCAGTCTGATACACCATTGAGAGAACCGGTACGTATATTCAGATCTGTCAACTGGCGATAGGTTTTCAGGCAGATAAAGGGGTTATTACTCTGACTGCTTCGGTTTAGGTAAAAACGAGCGGAATCGATTTGTTGAAGATCGGAATGTATCTTGCCGAGCAGATAGTCGACCGAGTCCTGATATAAATGCGGGATTTGCAGAGCATAGATACGAGCGGAGTCGGACATGTGCTTGTCGGCATATTTTTCGCTAAGGAGGAATAATAACCGGGCTTGCAAGGAGCCGGAGTAGCCTTTCATAGAAGCTGTTTTGAGCAGAGGAATACTCTCATCACCGTCATTTGTCCGGGCGTAATAGTGGGTGAGTTCAGAGTAGGCTTCGGCAATGAGAGAGGGATTGTTTAGTTCCCTGGCTAGAGAGAGGGCGGCGAGTTTGGCCTCTTTCTCTTCTTTCATCATGTGCTTAGTGTGGTAAACCTGCCCTTTGAAGTTGTTGAGGTAGAAGTTTAGTTCGCGAAGATCGTACACATCGTTGTTGTATTGTGTGCAGAGGGTGAAATATTCTACGGCTTCGAGCAGGAAATTAGAGTGGCGGGCTATCTCGCCCCGGTAGTAATATATTTCCGTCAGGTGTAATGAGTCCGCTTTATATTTGAAGTAAGGACTGACGATGTTAAGTAGCGAATCCGGCACAAGATATTCCTGTATGCCGATGAGAGCACCGGCTTTTACTAAATCGCACATCATGTAGTTCCTTTCGCTCAAGAAAGTACGGTTTATCTGTTCCACATCTTCCAGTGCTTTTCGTGGATTCACTTCAATGAGTCCGTTGGCATACTCCAGACGGCTGCGTGCGGAGCGGTTCACACGATAGAGGTAGTAAGCGGAAAAGCTTACCACAAGCAGGAATATTGCGGCTGTGAGATAAATACGTTTTCTTATCATAACTGCGTAATCAAGTCTGAAATGCAAGTCTATTTATTAGGATGGACTCTTATCTTTGTTTGGGCAAAAGTAGTAAATAATACCAAATAGCATTACATCTTCATCACAACTTTATATGAAGAGGATAGGTCTTTGGCTTCATTCATTCCGTTTCACCACTTATCTCTGCGGTTTCGTCCCCCAAAAATCCGGCTTTGGCCAGAATTACATTGCGGGAGCGGGCGCTGACACCTACTTTTGCACCGCTCTTGTGAGAACTAATCAATCACTATAATACATTGAATTTTATGAAAATGGAAACAAACAAAATGTGGCAAATCTTCATGCTGACAACACTCCTTACTCTTGCCGGATGCAAGAACGGAGGAGGAGAATATTCGCAGTCTGTATCGGAATATGCGACGATGCAGGTGGCACCAGTCAATAAAACTCTTTCTACCCAATACCCGGCGGCTATCCAGGGTAAGCAGGATATTGCTATCTTTCCGCAGGTGACGGGAACCATCACCCGATTGTGTGTAAACGAGGGACAGGCGGTGAAACGTGGACAAGTGCTTTTCATCATCGACCAGGTTCCCTATCAGGCAGCTTTGGCCACAGCCCGGGCGAATATGGAAGCAGCCGATGCTACATTGGCTACGGCACAACTGACTTACGATAGCAAGAAAGAACTCTTTGCTCAAAACGTCATTTCGGCTTATGAATTGAAAACGGCCGAGAATAATCTGTTGATGGCGAAAGCCGGACGCGCACAAGCCAAAGCGCAGGAGCTGAGTGCTGCCAATGACCTTTCCTACACCGAAGTGAAAAGTCCCTCGGATGGAGTGATCGGTACACTTCCCTATCGCGTTGGTACACTTGTTAGTGCCGGAATGGTACAGCCACTAACTACTGTATCAGACAACTCGGACATGTATGTTTACTTCTCAATGACGGAAAATCAACTCTTAGGACTCATTCGCCAATATGGTTCTAAAGAGAAGGCTTTGCAGTCGATGCCTGCTATCGAACTGGTGCTGAATGACCGGACTACCTACGAAGAAAAAGGTACCATAGCAACTATCAGCGGAGTAGTGGATGCTTCGACAGGAACTGTCAGTGTACGGGCTGCATTCCCCAACAAGAACGGACTGCTGCATAGTGGAAGCTCGGGAAATGTGGTGGTGCCGGCGGTCTACAAAGACGGTATCATTATCCCTCGTGCAGCAACATACGAAGTGCAGGATAAGGTCTTTGTCTATAAGGTAGTGGATGGCAAAACGCATTCTACCCAAATAAGTGTGGAGCGTGTGGACGGTGGACAGGATTACATCGTGACGAACGGACTTGCCGTAGGGGATGAAATCGTGACAGAAGGTGTCGGACTACTACAGGATGGAATGCCGATAACAAAGAAGAAGTAACTAACTCAAAATTGAAAAAACAATGAACTTACGAATATTTATAGAACGCCCCGTGCTCTCCGCCGTCCTTTCCATTGTGATTGTAGTGGTGGGGATTATCGGGTTATTCACCCTACCCGTGGAGCAATATCCTGATATTGCCCCGCCTACTGTTCAGGTGTACACTGCATACGACGGTGCCAGTGCTGAAACGGTGCAGAAGAGTGTCATCGCTCCGTTGGAGGAAGCCATCAATGGTGTGGAAGACATGACTTATATGACTTCCAGTGCTTCCAATGCCGGTTCAGCCGAAATAACCATTTACTTTAAGCAAGGTACCGATCCGGACATGGCCGCTGTCAATGTACAGAACCGTGTGTCGAAAGCTGCCGGACAACTTCCTGCGGAAGTGACCCGTGTGGGTGTCAGTGTCAACAAGCGACAGAACGGTATGCTCCAGATATTTACCTTGCATAGTCCCGATAGCTCATTAGACGAGAACTTTCTCTCGAACTATATCAATATTAACTTGAAACCTGCCATCTTGCGTATTTCCGGAGTGGGAGATGTGCAGGTGATGGGTGGTGTCTATTCCATGCGCGTATGGCTTAAACCTGACGTCATGGCACAGTACAAGCTGATTCCTTCCGACGTGACTGCTGCACTGGCCTCACAAAACATTGAAGCTGCAACAGGCTCCATTGGTGAGAATTCCAAGGAAGCTAAAGCGTATACCATGAAATACCGAGGTCGATTGATGACTCCCGAAGAATTTGGAGAGATCGTGATCCGCAGCACTAAGAATGGTGAGGTACTTCGTTTAAAAGAGATTGCCAACATCAGTCTCGGACAAGAATCGTATTCTTATCAAGGTAGTTTCAATGGTAAACCCGGTGTGTCATGTATGGTTTATCAGACTGCCGGTTCTAATGCCACAGAGATTAATCGTGAGATTGACGCTTTTCTGGCAGACGCTTCCAAACGTCTTCCCAAAGGGGCGGAAATAACCCAGTTGATGAGTACCAACGAATTTCTCTTCGCCTCTATCCATGAGGTATTGAAGACACTGATCGAAGCGATTCTGCTGGTAATCCTTGTGGTATATGTTTTCTTACAGGATATTCGTTCTACACTTATTCCGCTGGTGGGTATTTTTGTTTCTCTTATCGGAACTTTCGCTTTCATGGCGTTGGTAGGATTCAGTATCAATTTGATTACGCTTTTCGCATTAGTGCTGGTCATCGGTACAGTGGTGGATGATGCCATTATTGTGGTCGAGGCAGTGCAATCCAAGTTCGATTCCGGCTACCGTTCGCCCTATATGGCCAGTGTGGATGCAATGAAAGGACTGTCGGGTGCTATCGTTACCACTTCACTGGTGTTTATGGCGGTATTTATTCCGGTGTCTTTCATGAGTGGGACTTCGGGTACATTCTATACGCAGTTCGGTCTGACAATGGCTGTGGCGGTAGGTATTTCTACCATCAATGCATTGACACTAAGTCCTGCCCTCTGCGCCTTGATTCTGCGACCCTATACCAATGAGGACGGCACACAGAAGCAAAACTTCGCAGCCCGTTTCCGCCGTGCGTTCAACACTGCGTTCGAATCATTGTCAGAGCGGTATAAAAAAGGAGTTCTCTTCTTTATCCGTCGCAAATGGTTGACAGGCGCCTTTGTTGCCGGGACAGTCGTAATCCTTGCCTTGTTGATGAACAGCACCAAAACAGGCCTTGTGCCCGATGAAGATCAGGGACTGGTGTTTGTTGCCGTATCCACTGCGCCGGGAAACTCACTTTATGCTACCGATGGCATTATGAACCGTGTAGAAGAACGTATTCAGCAAATCCCACAGGTGAAACAGGTACTCAAAGTGACTGGTTGGTCAATGGGTGGTGCGGGTAATTCTTCCGGTATTTTCTTTGTTCGCCTTACTCCGTGGGATGAACGACCGGAGGAAGAAGATCACGTGCAGGCAGTAATCGGACAGATTTATGCCCGTACCGGAGATATCAAGGATGCCACAGTTTTTGCCATGGCTCCGGGTATGATACCTGGCTATGATATGGGTAATGCGCTCGATATCCAAATGCAGGACAAGGCTGGAGGTGATCTCACAGAGTTTTTCAGCATCACTCGCCAGTTTATTGACTCGTTGAATCAGCGGCCTGAACTGGCAATGGCTTTTTCATCTTTCGAAATCAACTATCCCCAGTGGCAGGTCGATGTGGATGCTGCTAAGTGTCTGCGTGCCGGAATCATGCCTGATGAGGTGCTTTCTACCTTGGGGGGATATTATGGAGGTAGCTATGTCAGCAACTTTAACCGCTTTTCGCGCGTCTATCGTGTGATGGTGCAAGCTGATCCGAATTATCGTCTGGATGAGGCTTCGCTCAACCGTCATTTTGTTCGCTTGAGCAATGGAGAGATGGCACCGTTGAGTCAGTTCGTCACACTGACCAAAGTATATGGAGCCGAGAGCCTGAACCGTTTTAATATGTATAACTCCATTGCACTCAATGCCATGCCTGCCGAAGGGTACAGTTCGGGTGAAGCCATCCGTGCCGTACAGGAAACTGCTGCCCGTGTGCTTCCCGCCAACTATGATTTCGATTTTGGCGGACTGGCGCGAGAGGAGAGCAATCAGAGTAATACCACCATCGTGATTTTTGCTATCTGCCTATTGATGGTTTATCTGCTATTGAGTGCGCTTTATGAGAGTTTCTTCGTTCCGTTTGCCGTCCTGCTTAGTGTTCCGGCCGGATTGATGGGTAGCTTCCTCTTTGCCAAATTGCTTGGATTGGAGAATAATATCTATCTGCAAACAGGACTTATCATGCTTATCGGTCTGTTGGCAAAAACTGCTATTCTTCTCACCGAATATGCTACCGAGCGCCGTCGTGCCGGTATGAGTCTGACGTCTGCTGCGCTTATTGCTGCTAAAGATCGTTTGCGTCCTATTCTTATGACGGCACTGACGATGATTTTCGGTATGGTACCTTTGATGTTAGCATCTGGCGTAGGAGCCAACGGAAACAGTTCACTCGGTACGGGTGTGGTAGGCGGTATGCTGGTGGGTACATTGGCACTGTTATTCATTGTGCCGGCTATGTTTATTGTCTTCCAGGCAATACAGGAGAAAGTGCGACCGATTCAGTTTGATGCCACTGTTGCCGACTGGCAGATAAAGGAAGAGGTGGAGAAAGCCGATGAAGAAAGAAAACAATATTTGGAGAATAAGAAGAAATGAAAAGAAATATCATCACCCTTGCCATAACGACGCTCATGCTGAGTAGTTGCGGCATCTATACAAAATATCAACCGGCAACGACCGTCCCCGAAGATCTTTTTGGGGCGGCGGAAACGGTTTCTGATACAATTCATAATATTGCCAAGTTGAATTGGCGTCAATTGTTCGTCGATCCTCATCTGCAATCCCTCATTGAGCAGGGGTTGCGGAATAACACCGATCTACAGTCCGCTCACTGGCGAGTGGAAGAAGCCCGTGCTTCACTTAGTGCGGCCCGCCTGGCTTATCTGCCCTCATTCGCTTTTTCACCGCAGGGCACTGTGAGCAGTTTCGATAAGGGGAAAGCTGGACAGAGCTATTCCCTGCCTATTACTTCCTCTTGGGAAATTGATATCTTCGGTCGGCTGGCGAATGCCAACCGTCGTGCTAAAGCTCTTTATATTCAAAGTCAGGAATATGAACTCGCTGTTAAGACACAATTGATAGCCAATCTAGCGAATACCTATTATACACTTTTAATGCTGGATGCTCAATTGGCCATCTCCGAGGAAACAGAAGTAAAATGGAAAGAAAGTGTACGCGTTATGCAAGCTTTGAAGAATGCCGGTCAAGGTAACGAAGCAGGTTTGGCACAAACCGAAGCTACCTACTATTCCATCTGTACCACTGTTTTGGATTTAAAGGAACAAATCAGGCAGGCGGAAAACAGTCTTTGCCTGATGCTGGGAGAAACTCCGCAATTTATCCGTCGTGGCACACTGGACGGACAGGTTTTGCCACAGGATTTATCCGTAGGTATCCCTTTACAACTTCTTGCTAATCGTCCTGATGTCAGATCATCAGAATTGGCTTTGGCGCAAGCCTTTTACACGACAAATGAGGCACGCTCTGCCTTTTATCCATCCATCACCCTCAGCGGTTCTGCCGGGTGGACAAATGGAGTAGGTGAGGTGGTTATGAATCCGGGTAAGTTGTTGCTGTCAGCTGTTGGCTCCCTTACGCAGCCCTTATTTAATAAGGGGCAGAATATAGCCCGTCTAAAAATAGCTAAAGCGCAACAGGAAGAAGCGAAGTTGTCTTTCACGCAAACCCTACTCAATGCCGGTGCTGAAGTGAACAACGCTTTGAAGCAAAATCAAACGGCCCGGGATAAATCCGATCTTTACCGGCGCCAGATCTCTTCTCTACAAACGGCTGTTACCAGCACACAGCTGCTTATGCAACATGGAAATTCCACTTATCTTGAAGTCCTCACCGCCCAGCAAACTCTACTGACAGCACAGTTGACACAGGTGAGTAACCGGTTTCAGGAGATACAAGGAATAATCAATCTGTATCAAGCACTAGGAGGAGGTAGGGAAGAGTAATGGAAATAATTGAATGACACTCATATCCGGCTGAATATTTATAATGTGGAGAAACAATAAATAATGTAAAAAAGCAGATTTTCTTTTCATCGTAGAATTAACTTTCAAGCTTTAGTGAGGTCTAACATACATTACTCACTTAATATGATATTTAGAATTATGAGAAAGCAAATTTTAGGTTTGGCAGTTGCACTATTGATTGGCTCAACTGTATGTATGGCTCAAAATCGTCAGAAAGGAAAAGCTGATAGAGAGAAACGCATAGAACAAATGGTTACTGATTTGGGACTGAATGAAAAGCAGGCCAAAGATTTTAAAGCTGCAATGGAAGAGATGAGACCTGCAAAAAATAAATCGGATGAAAAACCTTCACGAGAAGAAATGCAAAAGAAAAAGAAGGAAGTCGATGCTAAAATAAAAAGCATTCTGACCGATGAACAATATAAGAAGTATCAGGATATGCGTAAGAAGGATAACGCGAAGAAAAAGAAAAAAGCACAATAAGTACTGTGAATTTAAGCTAAACCTATCATATGGATGATTATAAAAGATTGTCTGTTATGAGGCTATGTTTATTTCCTGTCCTTTCATAAATATTTATTTAATCTACATTTTAGTTTTCGTTCTACTAAAGTTGGATGTATGTTCTCTATTTAAGGTGAAAACATATATTCAACTTAGGTGGAGCGATTTTTTTTAAATAATATAACCTTGAAAATTAAAAGAGAGGTGCGCGAAGAGGATCAATGTCATGCGAAGAAACCACATTGCAAGCCTCTTAGTGGATAAAAGGATATTCTTCTTTCAATCTGTCACCGTATGCTTGAATCTGTTTATACATAGTGCTTCCCGATTGGTGATAGGCTAAAAACAACCTATCACCAGTTTGGAAGTGCGATGGATAAATGGCTTTAGATGGATGGTGATAGGTTGAAAAATTGTTTTGATAAAATTGCTATGTAGACGGAATAAGATGCTTGGGGTAAAAACAGAAGGATTTCCATCCATTGTTATATGCTTTTTTTCATCTGTAGTGATAGAATTGGATTATTAATCTTCTCTACTATATTATAATTTGAAAACTTATAAAAAAAATTGATATGAAAAGAGATTATTGGTTGGCAAGTTTTTTGACCGGGACTGCTGTTGGAACATTTTTTGAAGGTCAGCCTTGGGTGGAGAAATTGATGAATTGTGTGGATTCAGAAGAAGTTCGGAATCTCTTTAAGCAAAATCTGGGTGGGCGATTTGATTTCTGGAATGGCTCCATTTCTCAACCTGGAGAAGCAATCTGGGAGGAAAAATATGGTTTATTGTCCTTATTCAGAGGGGCTAGTCACTTGATGTATGTCAGTGTAAATCGCAGTGATTTGGCTGATCCATTATTGGAGCATCGTTATCCAGAATTAGCGGAGATATTGGAATGGGGGCAGACTTATGCGAGCTTATCATGGATTTCAGAAAATGAGATAAAAGTGATGGAGTGCATAAAAGAGGGGTCTCATGGAGATGAAGATGGTTATGGAGTCGAGCCGGATACATGGATGATAGGCTATTTAAATAGAGAAGGGATATTACGGGGAAACTTTAAAATTATAAAATGAGCCTTTGACAATAAAAAGATGTGAGTGAACTTTTTTTTAAAATCGGTGAGGAATAATACATAAAACAATGAAAGCATTAAATAAAATTACATTCGGACGAGTTCTTGGTTTTGTTGCAGTACTGTGTATAGGCTGGGTAACTATTCTCATTACTATCGAATCTCGCAGGGGGTGTGAAAGTACGGAGTATCTCGGAGATATCTATAGTAGCGAGTGCCATTCTTATGTGAAAGACGGAAAATATAGAATAGAAAATATGATTACCGGTAAAACAACCATTGACAATATTGATTGGCTGTTGGGTTCGGAGGCCTATGAAGATACATTAGTTATTTTCTCGAAAGATAGGAAGCGTGGTTATTTCAACCGTTTCACTGGTGAAGCTATCATTCCGGCACAGTACACACATGCCTGGATTTTCTCCGAGGGATTGGCTGCTGTAGTATTGGATGGGAAAATTGGATTTATAAACCATCAGGGAAAGACGGTGATCGACTTCCGCTTTTCCTGCTTTAAGGATAATGCGAGGAGCGTTGCATTTGTTTTCCGTAATGGGTATAGTAGCATGTACGATGCATCAGGCAAATGCGGAGTAATAAATAAGAGAGGCGAGTGGGCATTGACGCCTTCATATGATTGCATACATACTCCTCAACATGGGAAGCGGATATTTGAAGTAGGGAAACTTTGTGGTGTGTTGGATGATTCTTTGCATGTGCTTCTTCCTGTGGAATATAAAAGTATTCAGTTGCTTGATACTTATATGATTGCCGATAAATCGGATGGAAGTCAAGTACAGATTGGATATGATGGAAAAATACTCAATGAAAATATCTACACTAACGTTGCCGTGTTGGAGTATGATAGTTATGAAAATACGAAAGATGGGGAGGGGACGATAAAGAGACCTACAGGATTGTATAGTTATAGTGTATATAATACCTATGGACTTATGGAGCAGGATGGAAAACCTATTACTCCGGTTTTATACGATAACATTACAGCTATTAGTAAAGACCTGTTCTTGTGTGTACTAAAAGATAGTTATTCCAGTGTTATCATAGACAGGAAAGGTAATGTTGTCCACTAAGAGATATGAATAATCACAATCAACGAGAAATAACGATGAAAAACTTTATTCCTGGCAGTGAATTTGCTGCTATACGCATTGCTTCTGTAGTTGGAGGACAGAATGATATCTTCTTATGTACGACTGCGATGGGAAATTTGCAATTAATCCGTTTGGGAGAGATTGGTTATTTCCGTTACAATTCTAAGGGCAGACAATGGGAGGCTGTGCTGTATGATGGTCATATCTTGAAACTGAAAAGAAGTACAAACTCACAGATGATATTGAACTATCATTCTCTTTTGACTCAAATTAGTCAATCTCTTATTTTGAATATCAGCTATCTGGTACTGATAAAAGAGAATAATTGCATATTGCTTCCTCCCTTTAATGATGTCGACACATTGCAGATCACTCCGCCTTTTCTGAGGAAGTTGAAAGAGAAGTACCCGAGTTTTTAGGTTGGGATAGTGGAGGCGTTGCAAAAAAAAGATGCAACTATAATCCTTATTTTAAAGGTTATAGTTGCATCTTTTGTCCACTTAGGCATGAATGCAATTATTAGCATTTTTTTTCTGTTAAATTAATCGCTAAATTTGAGCGTGCCCATTGCTATTATATAAAGCAAGAAAGTATGTATGATGCAAAGCTCATTTTGAATATGGAGAAACAAGAAAATATTTCTGGGCATTTGCCATCCTTTTATAAGAAAAGCGAATTTAATTAAAACTGTAATTCAATATGGATATATGTATTTCTGATATTAAAGAAGCTAGTTTGGGATATTTGAGAAAGCTCCAAAGCATTGAGGGTGATTTAGAAATAGCTCGCAGAGTGATATCAAATGATAAACAAACTGTCAATTATTTCCTGGATGAGTTCTCTAGACCTTTCTTGGATTATATTGGGGGAGAAATTATGAAGCGAGATGGGGTGTGTATGCATAACATTTGGTGCTATTATCCTACTGTATACGCTGAGTACTTTGAGTTCATAGGTGCCAGGTTTATTGAAAAAATTCCAGAGTGGCATAAAGTATCGCTTTATAAAGGAATAAAAAATAATGGTGGAAAAGATGCCCGGTTATACACATATATAAATACTATAACAGTACGGTATTTTATTGCTATCAAGAAAAAAGAAGATAAAATAAAGGAAATAGTTGGTGACAATTTGCTAGAAACAGTCGATGTCAATATTCTAAAGGAGTACGATGGCTTTGATGAGATTGTTTTAGAAGAAGAGGCGTATCACGAAGATGCAGCGCTTAAGTGGGCCTGGGAACGGTTGGAAAAGCGTGAACAGTTGATACTTCAATATTTAGTGATAGAGGGATTAAAACCATTAGATGTGTTTGATACAATGGTTTCATACATCAATACGAATTTAAATCCTCAACTTTATTCGAAGAAGCAGAAGCAAGATGCGATGTCCCTTTTGAAACAACGTGCCAAAGTTCATCTGCGTAAACTAATAATAGAATTCAGAAAAAAAAGCAAATTATGAAACACCTTATTAAAGATGCAGAATTAGTTTCATACCTCGAAGGTTATTTAACTAAAGATGAAGTTAAATCGCTAAAGAAGCGAATTGAAGAAAATGGAGAGTTGGATATGTTATATCATCTACAGCTCTCATATGATGAAGGAATGAAAGACTATGCCAATAGTCTGTTGGGCGAAGATAACTTTGTGGTTGATACAGAATCAACGGGAATGAAAAGCTCTGAAACGTATGGAATAGCGGCTGATAAAATTATTCCTAAAAAAAATGACTGATTGTTGCTCGAATTTATAAGAGGTGCACTCTATAGGGCTAAAAGAAACATATTAATAGTGATTATTTACATTTAAATTTTACGATTATGAAAACGATGGAATTTACACAGGTGACAATCGAGCAGGCTATCAATGCTATCAAGAAGCATGATGAAGAATTTAAGATTATCCAGAAAGAGAGTGCTGATAAGACTCTCGAAGAGGTGGCGCAGATGATGATTATTGAAAAGTTTGGTGATGCCCAGATTGAAGCTGAAGAAATTGTGAATGACCTTAAAAAAGGACTTGCTGATTTCGATGCTCAATTTCGCGAGAATGCAGAAACCGGAAAGATCAATGTTGCTAATCAGCTTACGGAAGCAACTAAGAATAAAAGTGACGAAGAACGTAAGAATTGTTATGTAAATATTCTCACTGCACTCCAGTTACTGAGTAATAAAGAAATCTCTCAGGCTGAAATCGAAGCTAAGCAGGCTGAAAATGCGCAGCTTGGTACCGAAGATCTTCTTGCAAAGATTGATGAGGAAATGAACAGTGCTATTTCCTTAGACTCTTTGGCTGCAAATGTACAGAATGAATTGAATCAGGAAATCCTTTCAGAACTCGCCGGACAACTTGAAATGAACAAAGAAGATTATCGTTTTATGGCGGCTCTTTGGTTATATATCGAACAACGCGAAAATAATATCCAACTATCTGATTCAGAATTTGCTCTTCCCGCAACGGAACTCGGCGCATTGGCTGGGGCTGGTGTCGAGGCTATCCTTACAACCAATAAGTTGAATGAGGGCGAAATTGATCTGAAAACCTGGCAGAAAGTAATGAAGTGGATTCTTGGTGCCCTTATTGGTATCGCGCTTGGTATTTTGGCTCTGAAGTTGGCTGTTGGCGTGAGCATTCTCGCTCTTATGTTAGTATGGTCACTTTTGGGAACTGGTTCTATTGCTCTCCTGTTCTCGATATTTGTATCAATTTATGTGACATGGAAAGCGAGCGATTTTATCACGGATACTTGGATACATGTGCTTGAACTTTACTCAAATTTCTATAATAAGTATATTACGGTTGCCACAAACAAAGTCGTTTCATGGATTGCAGTCGTTAAGGAATGGGTCACTGCTACTGTTACTAAAGTAGGGACAGTGGTAAACAAAGGTAAAGAGACTCAAACAGCGGCAAATTCAGAGGATGCTACAGTTGTGACGAACGGGAATGAAGAGAACGCACAAGGTCTGCAACCGGCAATGGCGTAATTATTATTTATAAAGAGTGATGGTGCGCTTATCAGGCGCACCATTTAAAACAAGGATATATACTACTATGGAGCCAGTAACATTAATAATAGCAGGAATTGCAATCGTGTTAACAGCATCGTTAGCATATGCAGTCAATAAATATCAGGAGATACAAAAAAAAAATACCGAGATTGAATCCCTGCGTCGCGCTTTGGGGCAATATGAAGGAACTTATTTCTTTGAAAGAGCCGATAAAGAAATGATAAATAAATGTAGAGCATTTCTTGATAGACGGTTTAATGGACATTTGGGAGAAGAATTTGCGAAGTATGCCACCATAGAAGAAAAAAAAGAATTTGCTAGAGGCATTGTAAAGGAATTGGCTCAATGTATTGGGGTGAAAGTGGACCGGATTCAAATCGAAGATATTGGACTTGATACGCGTGGATATGCAGACATTGAAAATGGAATTGTGACTGTTAATTTGAACGAAGTACTTCTTGTCGCAGACCCGGAACAGTTGGTGAAAACGATGTGCCATGAACTGAGACATTGTGTCCAATTCCAGTCATTTACAAATAATATTTGGGGGTATTCTCCGGAACGAGTAGCGCAATGGCTATATAGTTTGGAAAATTATGTCCAGTGCGAATCGGCAGAAAGCTATGAGGCGTATGTAAAACAAATCATAGAGATTGATGCCAATAAATTTGCCGATACTATATTCGCAGCTTAAATACTCACATTATAAAAATTGAATTTTATGAAAATCAAAGATATATTAGAGTCTTTCGGATCGTTGAGAACAAGGATGTATATGGCTTACCGTATTTTTAATTGCTCCCAGGAGATTAAGAATGCCATTAAACAGTGGAAGACGGACAAAGAACTTCCTCTTATTAAAATAAGAGTTGAGTCTCCCGACGGAGCGGGCTGTACTGAAATCTCCTCGTATGATTTGGTTAGCCTCTATGGATTCGGAGAACTTGCTGCTCTCCTAATGCTTGATGATATAGTAAAAGCTAAGAATAATGAAGATAAGACAAGATTGAATGATCTGCTTGGTTTTCTTGTTCGTGGAAAGCATCGGCCGAAAATAGAAGTAACATCTGAGATTCTTGAGCAGGTGAAACAGAATAGTCCTGAAGTTTGGAAAGAATATCAAAAGTTGCGTCAACAGGCTGCCGGAAGGGAAAAAGAACTGGAGAAGGATTATCAGAAAATCGTTGAAACGGAGTTGTGAAATATATGAATGCTTTAAAATATTTAAATAGCAGATTAGGTAAAACTGTAGAGCAGATGAAAAGAGCATATATGTCTGACAAGCATATTTGTTTTCTTGTAACAAGCGAACCTGAATTCATGAAGGATTTGCTTGATATGGCTTCCATATTACCTAATCATAAGGAAATCCACGGTGATTTCCCCAAAACTGGTAGCGTGAGTTTTGTATATTCTCCGGATTTTATTAAAGATTCGCTCAGAGATATGGGAATTGATAAGGAGACATTGTATGTCTATCAAGTGGGTGATGATGGTAAATTGCCTGTGACTGCATTGAAAAACTACATAAACCATTATTCTTCATTCTCATACGTTAATTATGACTTGAATGAGGGGCAAAAAAGGAAAATAAGGTATTTAAAGAACTCTCTTCTTATTATTATAGTAAATTCAAAACCACAGATTCCATCTTATATTGAACCATATTCTGAAACTGTTATAGTTCCATTTATGAGCGAGATGGAATTTAAGGAGTATGTATCGGGCTTTATTGAAAGGAGTGAGGGGATTGCCACATTACATTCCAATGAATATAGTGTAGTTCCTAATAGCCATTATCTGGATAAATTATATCATAATATGCGCGGCATGAATGCTACGCAAATTAAAGCTACTCTTCAAAAGAATCAGAACTTGTTAGGCAGAATATACTATAGTCAGGATGAAGATAAGTATGAAGCGAAATTAAACACTCTGATAAAGAACATTAGAAAAGAGTTTGAACGAATGATTGAAACATCCAGAGCTTTAACATTAGAAGAACCATCCGATAATGAACCTGCTGGATTGAACAGCTTGACTAAATGGCTTGACGATTATAGCAGGCAGGTTGCAAACCCTCAAGACTTTGTAAAGTATATACTCGAAGCACCGAAAGGATTGCTGGTGTCCGGAGTGCCGGGGTCAGGCAAATCAATGATGGCTAGATATGTGGCGGGCAGATTCGGATTAAGCCTTGTAAGATTAGATTTTGGGAATCTAGGGGGAGCTTATGTTGGCGATTCAGAGAAGAACATGGACAATGCTTTAAATATGATTGAAGCCCTTTCTCCCTGTGTACTGTGGGTTGATGAAATGGAAAAAGCTTTTTCTGGTACTAATGGTAACTCCAGCAATGATGTTACAAAGCGTCTTTTTGGGAAATTTCTGACTTGGATGCAGGAAAAAAGTAACAGGGGGGTATCGTGCTTTATTTTTGCAACTGCTAATGACATATCCCAAATGCCACCGGAAATGTTTCGTAGCGGCCGATTTGACGCGAAGTTTTTTACGTTTATGCCAACGGCAGAGGAATGTGCCGGAATTTTTGAATCAATCATTGCTTATCAGGTTGATAAGCATAAAGGTCAGGAAAGCAAAAATATTCAGGCTAAACCTCTGTTCAATATGAAAAGAATAAATGGTACTCTATTTAAGAATCTTATCGAACAGAATGATCCGTGCTTGACTGGTAACTTGAAAAATGAATTGTCTGATAGAAGCGTTAACAGACGCAACAAGTTTTTTACGGGTGCTGATATAGACCAGCTAATTAAAAAAGCAAAGAATATCTATTTGAATGGACCTGTAGAATCATCCCACTCTGTAGCTGATGCCGTATTCCATTCTGCTCGCTTTGAAGACTGCTTGATTCAAGCTATCAAAGAGATTAAAACGTATGGAGAAACAAATCTTGATGACATCGCTAAGTGTTATACTCAGCTGGCGATAAATAACTTTAATAATGCTTCAAATAGTTGCGTTTTGCCATTTGAAGGGTATGATGAACTTGCCTACATATCCAGGAAAGACAATGAAGATATATTTATCTATGACTTGAATAGATTTGAAAGTAAAGGTGAAGAGTCTCATTATAACTCTCTAAGTAGCGGGTATGACAAGTGCCTTTATCTAATCGTTAGAAATACGATTAATAAATTAGCAAAAGAAATCACTAAAAAACGACTACAATGATAAAATTGCAGAATGTCATAATCATGCGAATTTCGGATTTTAGAAGATTCTTCAATCTGAGAGAATTTTGGAATAAACGGGATGAATTCTTTAAGCAGTTTGAATTTATAAATTGTGAGGGGAAATCGGAAAGAGAATATTCCTTGTTCGTAGATAATGAAAAAGAAAAGTTGTTGTTGGCACAATTCTGTAATTGGATATGTGAACCTAACAAGGAATTGTGTAGCGTCAAGATGGATCAGCAGGAGTTGAAAATAGATGATTCCAAAGGGGGCGTTCAGTCTTGTCCGCTAGGTTTATTGCAACCTTATATCGACAATGCAAAAAAACAGAATAGACTTACAAATAAGCAGATCATCGGGTTAACATTACTTTATTTATTACTGGATGCCGATAAAAATTGTAGTAATATTAAGGTGGAATATCGGATTTTCTCTGCAAATAGTGGCAGTACTGATAGTATTGAAGAATTTAATTCTTGTTGGGAAGATAGAGAATTACAAACTGCCAATACTGTAGAATATCCTTTGAAACGTTGTGTTTTTGCCAATATGAATCTTTCTAAAGATATAGATATACGCTGTGGCTTTGAGAAAATTGTATTAAAGCCCAGAGATTGCGTTGTAGGTCTGTTTTGTGGCTCTAAATGCTATAAACTGTTGCCGAATGAAGTGTCTGATACTGATAAACGGACAACGTTAAAACTTACAGTAAACTCAAGTTCTTCTTCGATGTCGGGACTCGAAATACACAATCCGGATGGCATTAAATACATCGATGATGTTGTTGCAGTGGCGATAGAGAATGGAGGGTATCCTGTGTATGCCACATCTGACGGAGTGGTTCATTATGATTCATCTTGTTTTGCCTTGGGGCAGAGAATTAGAGCCTTTTGCCGAAAAGATTGTCATAAAGAACTGTTGGCTTTTACCAGAGACTGTGATGGCAATTATGTTTTCTATACATCTAACGAAATAAATTATTAGAGCTTATGGATAAGGTTATATCGAAAATAAACTTCATAAAAGAACAGAAGTCGATTGCCATTCAGACAATATATACCTTGCTCTCTGATCTACAGGATGAGATAAAAGATGAATTGCATTTACGATTGAGAAGAGAGAATCTTCACTCTGATTTCACTCCGGTAATTGAGAGAATGCTTTTCTATTGGACATATCCTATTAAATGGGAAATTGTATCTGAGCCTTATTTAGAGAACTCAACGACAGAATCCGGGCGATTAAATATGTCTCTTTTTGCAAGACATCAGTTGCTAATTTTTACAAATCCGAATGATATAGAGTCCGATATTGAATCTTTTGTAGAAGAGTTGAAGGGAATATGTGGTAACAGATTAATGAATTTAAATGAAAAAGCCTTGATTCATAATCTGCATAATCTATATACTAATATGAATCGGGATGATAAAGAAGATGTGAAAAAACTCATAACAAGGAATTTTAATGTTGAATATGTAGAATGTAAAGACGAATTTGATTCTGTGGAATATTTTGATCCTATAATCTCAGATGTAGAACAGCCTGAAACCAGAGTTGAGGCTATGATTTCAAAATATGATAACTCATGTATAGACCGAGGTGTGTTTTTACATCCACGAAGTGACAATGATAACTTAAAATGAATATTTATGGAAAGGAAACAAGAATTACTGATGATCTCGGATGCATTAAAATCTAGTAATGCAATTAAGAAAGTACAAGAGGTTTGTCGTCAAATTTTGGCTGAACGAATTGAAGCTGCAAATATTTACGATAGCGAGGTTCGAAGTGTGCTTATAAAAGTAGTCTCGAATATGGGTATCAGTGTTGATACGGAAGTTCTCAAAAGTCAGAAAGTCGTCAAATCTCCTGTGTCACATTCAAAGGTAATAGGATGTGGAGTTTTGGGACTTATAGGATTGTATGCAACCAGTTATGATAGTGGTCTTGTTCGTTTGCTAGGCGGAACAATGTCTATTGTTGCTGGCTTTGGAGCAGGATATTATTTGCAGAATGCTAAAGATGTTGTTCAGACGTCTTGTGAAATAAAAATAGTTCAGAACGCAGCCGATATTCTGTCCGAACTGGATGATGTATATGCTAATTTTACAGGACTATTTGATTGTAATCAATTGGAAAGGAAATACTCATCAATATTAAAATGGGTACAAGATTTATGGAGCGAAGGGTCGGATGATGTAAAAAGTGATATAAAAAAGCTTTTGGCAAAGATTAAATACGAGTTTGTAGAATTTACTCCAGATTTATCCCTTTATTTTGATTCAAATCAGGCAACGGACGTGGAGCAACCGACTACAACTTTGCCTGCCATTAGAAATATGTCAACTGGAGATATTGTCCTTAACGGGCACGTGATATTCCCCAAATTAGAGGACTGAATTAGAAAACTTTAAATTGAAGAATATGGAAAAAAAATATGTTGTTGGTATTGATTTTGGACATGGAGAGACGGCTGCCTGGCTTGTGCCATTAGATCCTATTGAGGCTAATGCTAAATATGGCGAATCATTGCGACTTAAGGCTACTAACCATGAAAATCTTCGAATGCTTCCTTCTGTTATTTATGCAGATAAAAAAGCATCTTTTAGCTTGGACAATACTGTAGGTGATGTAGTAACATGTTTTAAAGGCAAAGTGGCCAACCTAGAGTTAGCTGCGAACAGGAAGAAAAAAAATGCATATATATCTTACATAAAAGAAATATATAAAAAGCTTCTGGAACTTAATACAAAATTGAAAAGTGATGGAAAGGGCAATACAAATTTCTATTTATGTATAGCTTGTCCGACGAAATGGGAACAAGACGATAAAGACGATTATATAAAATTCTTTAACTCCGCTCTTCAAGAATTTAATGTTAAGGTAATGTGGGTAATTAATGAGAGCGATGCGGCATATTTTACCCATGGTTCGTCTGAGGAATATGCAAAACAATGTGTGCTGGTTATTGACTATGGATCAAGTACCATAGATTATACAGTTATAGATAATGGAGAGAAAATATCAGATGATAATTGGTCCAATGCTCAATTGGGTGCAAGTAATATTGAACGGGCTATTTTAGAGGCATGCAGAAACGATCGTGATTTTCAAGGAATTTATGAAGCGACTCAGCAAAAGTTGAATGAATCAGGGATGGACTATATATCTATTCTATCAAGGCTTGAGTTTGAAATGCGGAAAGAAAAAGAACGCTCTGTTACAGACTCTTACTATCCGAATTTTGGATTTAATTATAATCTGGTGGGTACGCAAACAGGTTATGGCGGTACGAAAGAGTATGAAGCTGAAAAAAGACGATATAAATTTGAGTATGATGGTAACGTTTCTATGATCGTAGAAATAAAAAATTACATAGAAGCAGTATGTAAAGATTTCGAAACACTTCGGCAGAACATAGCAGCTAAAACGAAAAACAAAGGAATTGATTGTGTTATTCTAAGTGGAGGTGCGTGTCAAATGCCTTGGGTGAAAAAAACTGTAGAAGAAATATTTAAAGCAAAAACGATAGAGGTTGACAATCTTGCAAGTTTTGTTGTTGCAAAGGGGGTGACACTTTATGCAAAAGCACAAATCGAAGCATTAGAGTTGCTTAAAAATAAAATTAGAACAATTAATTTTGCGCAAATATACGAAGATGCGGATAGTAATGCGACAGTATCCGCTATAAAATCCATGATGCCGGATATGATTCGTACTCTTAAATCGAAGTCCAATGTGACTGGTAATGTAGTTAGACGAGATTTTTGTGATTTTATTAAAGGGCTTGATGATAAGAATTATCGTTATTGCCAACTCGTGCAGGAGGAATTGGATGAATTGATAAGTAGATCTATTGCTGGTGCAATTCATGAGGCAATTAGGTTTGTGTTTAAGATTTCTATCGATACAAAAGATGTGAAACTCCATGTGGAAGCAGATGTTATTCCTTGGAATACAGTTCTCTTTGAACCGGGGGGGACATTTTACGAGGCTTTTACTAATTGGATTGACAGTACGTCTGGCAGGTTTATTTTTACGTGGGATAAGGTGCGAGTAAATCCGGAACGTGATAAAATTATTGATGGTACAGCTGATACTCTAATTAAGGTCGCTTCGAATAATAGACTCGCGGATTATCCGAAAGAACTTGTTAATCATTTTGCAGAGAATATTCAAAAGCAGGCAATATCTATAGCTGAGGAACTCTTCTACGAGAAACAGCTGTTTAAGACTACATTTGCAAAATAGTAAGTCCAATTACATTATGTATTGTTGACATAACCTCTGAGATACTATTTTTACAGGTAGTATTATATACTTGGCAAGGTCCGATTTACTACTATTTAAAAAGGTTAGTAATTCGGACCTTGATTTTACTAAAAGGGCTACAGCTCAGAAACGATTGATACCCATACAAATCGAGAATAGCCGTTCACTTTTTGTGTACTTCAACTGGGATTATATCTAACATTCGTGTTTTCCAACTTCGATTCAGACGATACTATTATACGTCTATCTTCAAAAAAATAAAAAATAAATCAGGAATTCCGATAGATTCTAGCTCTTTATGCACTCTCTTATATAAAACGAATAAGAACGACTAAAGAGCTAATGATATGAGTGCATTAAATATAGGACAGCAGATTAATGATTTTCGAGTAGATGCATTCTTGAAATCAATGTACGGATATGAGCAAACTTATCTGGCTACCAGTGTACAGGAAGAGCATAAGAAAGTTTTGTTGAAATTGTATGATGTGATAGAATTTCCATCCAGACAATTGTCAGAAGGCGGTACTTTAATGGAGGGGAATATCCGAAACGAAATGTATCATTGGTTTGCCCCTATACATTTGTATGATACTGTATTATTGGATGGGAAAGAATACCATTGCTTGGTTCGTGAATATATAGAAAGCAAGCGTCTCTCCGATTTATTGGCTGAAGGAAAACGTTACTCTTGGGATGAGGCAATGCCCATTATTCACCAAGTGTTGAATGGGCTGTCTTGTCTGCATCGGCAAGAACGGACAATTATCCATAATGATATGACGCCTCGTAACATATTGCTTTATGAAAGTAGAGAACACGAGACCAAAGTATATATCATTGGTACCGGACATTTATCTTATCGAAGAAGTGGAGTAGCCTCTTTCCCTACTGATGACTTGAATCCATGGTATCGTGCACCGGAAACTTATACGGGGATGTATGATGAACAGTCTGATTTATTTTCCGTAGGTGCCTTGTTGTATGAGATGCTGACAGGAAAAGCTCCTTGGCAGACAGAACTGCCGGATTGTTCCTGCGATACTAGGCTTTATAAGAAAATAGTCAAAAAAGCCCGTGAAGCAGAACTCCTGTTCCCGGAAGAATTGATGCTAACCGATGAACAGCAAAACACGCTGAAAAAAGCACTGGCATTGGATTATGAAAAAAGATATTATAATGTGGAAGCCTTTAAAAAAGGGCTTGACGGAGAGATAGCGGTCGTTGAAAAGATGTCCCCGATACCAGTAGAGCAGGAAAACGCCTCTTCTTGGGATGAAAAGATAAAAAAGCAGACAGGAAACGGATTTGCAGATGTAGCCGGAATGGAGGAGGTGAAACAGATATTCTATAAGGATATATTGTTCTTGCTCAAGAATAAAGAGAAAGTAGAAAGATACAAACTGAAAATACCGAATGGTGCATTACTGTATGGTCCTCCGGGATGCGGAAAGACATATATTGCAGAGAAATTCGCTCAAGAGTCTGGTTTGAATTTCATGATGGTAAAAGCATCCGATCTTGGTTCTATCTATATTCATGGCACGCAAGGTAAGATAGCCGAATTATTTGATGAAGCTGAAAAGAAGGCACCAACTGTGATTTGCTTCGATGAATTTGATGCAATGGTACCAGACCGTTCGAGGATGGATAATGTAGGGCAATCTGGAGAAGTAAATGAATTTTTAAGCCAACTCAACAACTGTGCGGAAAGAGGAATATTTGTGATAGGAACTTCCAACCGTCCCGACAGGATTGACCCGGCTGTGCTTCGTACCGGTAGAATAGATAAGCTAATCTATATTCCATTGCCCGATAAGGAAGCTAGAAAATCGTTGTTTGTCTTTCAACTGAGAGATAGATGGTGTGAGGAAACTATTGATTGCGAAATATTAGCAGATAAGACTGCGGGGTATGTAGCCAGTGATATCACGTTTATAGTTAATGAAACGGCATTGACAGCAGCCATGAAAGATATTCCAATTTCACAGGAACTCTTGATGGATGAAATAGGAAAGGCCAGACAATCTGTGAATAAGGAGCAGATCGAAGTTTACGAGTCTATGTATGCCAGACTGGAATCGGGCAGGATAGAGGAACGGAGGAGGATTGGTTTTGCCGCCTATAAATAAAATGTTCAACTTAAATAATTAGAATGATGAAAACAGTAGAAAAAGTTTTTGAAGCGCTGAAAAATGAAGGCTTAGTTCCTGTAATGGAAAACTTTGGCATCTCGTTTAAATTCCAGATGACAAACTATGTTTATATGGAGGACGAAAATGATGAAAGTTTCTTCAATCTGTTGATTCCGAATATCTATGATGTGAGTGAAGAAAATGAACTGGAAGTGTTGCGTGCTATCAACAATGTCAACAATTCGATGAAAGTTGCCAAACTTGTTATCAGTAACGATAGTGTGTGGGTATGTTTTGAGAATCTGTTGGATAAAGATCACAAGATGGAAGATCTGGTTCCGGTCGCCGTTTCAACATTGTACCAGGCCCGGCAACGCTTCTATGCTGCTTTGAAAGAAGAATAGAGATATTATGAAACGAAATGATAGCCCGGATTTTGTAGGTTTGGAAGAATTGAAGCGCAAACAACGGGAACAACTTTATAACTTTGAATGCTGGGCTGCATCAGGTAAATGGAACGAATTCCACCGTCATCATTATGATTGGTGGATGTTTCCATATAACCAGCCAAGTTCGTATGGGGAAGCCTATACGGTCTATGATTATGAAGTCAATCTATTGAAAAAGGATTCGATTTTTGTACGCCGTTATCTGCGCGGAGTGGAATTACTTCTGTTATCGTGGGGATGGAAATTGAAAGATCATAAGATGGTGGATAATCCGGATCTTTTTCAGGATTGGGCGGACTGGCCTATTCGTTTGTATAAATGCGCTTCTTCTTTGTTATTATTTGGTTTTGAAAAAGAATTTGAATCGGTACGTACGTATGCTTTGCGCCTGATATCCGAAGAAAAGAATTTTTGGTATGATGGAAAAGATTGTTCGGAATTTTTTCGTATGGAGGTTTTGTATGCAAATGATCTTCCTTCTTTTGGTATAAATAAATGATAAATATAATCGGAAAGAACATCGAACGAAAAACTTTCTGGACAGGAGATTATAGGGTGTCTGGTTGAGGGCCTTGTTCAGTATATGATAGAATCTACAGGTAATTCATATGCAAGTGATGTAGAGGCGATAATGATTCCACAGGTTCTATCATAGGAAATATTTTGGAAAATTGAGTAGCGTATGAAGTTATCCCTTACGACTTTAAAGAGCATCTTGAAGTCGTCCTTATGTCGTATTTTTCAATGAGAAATTGGAAATGCCGATATGATAAAAGTAGTACAGGCAGTGAAGGAAGCAGACTATTATGTGGTAGTGGGTACTTCCTTGCTGGTTTACCCGGCTGTAGATTTACCAAGTATGATAAGGGTTAAATGTATTCTCTATTCTATTGCTCCAGAGAACGTAGATTTTCCCGTTGGTTTACATCTATTAGATAAAAGCTTGCAAATTAATGCATTATAGGAGTTGTGTTTGATTTATAAAGAACTGTGTGAGAGTGATATTTGAAGTATAAATCGATAAACTCTATTGAAAATGTCCTAAAAAAGGACTGATTAAGTTTAGTCTTTCTTTAGGTCATTTTTAGCAGGTTATCTTCTGAGTTGATCCGGGTACTGATCTGAGAATGGAGTGATAAAATGCCCTTCTTTATTGAAGAGTGCCTATGAAAACAATCTCATTGTCAGGACTTTTCTCATAATCATCTTTGTCTTCCCAATACCTTCTGTCGGGTTGAACCATCCATTGAAATACGGCTGTGTCACCAACGAATGAGTAAATGTGACTGGCGAACTGATTAACTTCTTGGACCCCTCATTTCGCAATTTCCTTTTCCCATTCATCATGGGCTGTTCCGGGGAAATTGACGAATTGCTGATTGTTGAGTCTTTTTGTACGAAAAGACTCATCTCCATGTTTACGAAGCTCAACATTATACCAGCAGAATCCTCCCATTCCGTTGCGTCCCTTTTCTGTAATGATGTAGAAGCCATCTCCCATTTCATGTTTTCTTTGTGTATTCATAATCTCCTAAAATTTAAGATTTTATATATCTTCATCTTTAAAGAAGTTTTCTACTTTTGTGCCTACCATCAAATAAAAAATGTGCATGATAAACACTTTTTTTGGAGGTATAGTCATGCTTTCTGTCAATTTGAATGTATTTGCTTGTCTGAGTGGTTTCAGTGTGTTTCTTAATAATGTATATTTGCGTTGGTGGAATTATATTAAAGTAGCTGAAGAGGTGATGAGAATTTAAAGCTCTTTTACAACTTATGCTTAGAATATGGACGATATGAATAAATGTAAGAATCACATTTAGTACTTGGGAATATATAGATACCCAATCTTAGTATGAGCCTCAAGGTGATATTTTGAGATTGGTGAAAGGTGTTTTAAAGATAAAGGAATATAGAGTTTGATATATAATATTTTTTACTGGCTTTATGAGTAGCATTATTTTATTCACTTTAATACTGACCTATGGCTTTGTCATAGAGTTTGCTAAAAGAAAAGCATTGTCACATATCCAAAATAGTAGCAATGCAGATGTTTCGTGCGTATATCGTAAGCAATTTGCTAGTATTAGACTTTCTGCGAGTATCATATTTGGAATAGTCGCTTTATTCATAATCCTATCATCAGGGAATACTGGAGTTAATTCTAGTATGATAGGATTGCTTATGGCTTGGGGGGCATATCAAAATAAACAAAGTTTGCCACTCTCAGGTAAGAGGCCACAGGATATCAGAGGCGATAATTTCATTTTATATCTAAGAGGCTTTATATGCGATGATTATTCTTTAACTCCGAAAGATTTAGCGAGAAATTGCAATAACTTAACTTTTTTCTCTGAAGGGCATTTTATTTATTTATTAAAACAATACATGCCTGTTTATGCGGTAGGAATGACAAAAGAATTAAATTCTCCTATTGGAGCTGAACGCATATATTTGAATGATACAGAATGGGAGGATGAAGTGTGGGGGCTGATGGAAAGAGCCCGTTTGATTGTCGTCTTGTTGAATGATAGTCAAAGTTGTATATGGGAAATATGTAAAGCTCATCAGTTTCAGGAAAAAGTTATTTTTATTTCAAATAATAACGATAAACTGGTAAACATTCGCAAAGATTTAAATCGATTGTATATTTATCCTTTTCCAATTGGACTTAAGGAAAGAACGCTCTCCTATTTCTCTGAAAAGAATAAAAGAGTACAGATTCTTGAATACCAAAATACTGAAAAAGACTATATGCAAATGATTAAAATATTTATGAATGAAAAGTTTCACCTAAAAAGGTTTATCATTACTCAAAAGGGTATGAAATGGGGCGTAAGTATTTATGGAGTATTATTCTTTATTGTGTGGAGTCTTTTTTCGTTAGTTTCAAAACTAAATACCTCTATTTCCATTATGTCAGGTATCTTCATCTTTGTTTTATCACTGATTCTACCCATTTATTTATATGATAAATATTACTCATTTTTTCGTTCAAAGAGGCTTAAGAAGATAGATAAACACAGTTCGCATGAAGAATGATGTAGTATGAGGCCGATTTTGATTGGTTAGGCCGGTATTTGTGTAAGCTGTCCGGTGAGGCTATTGTCATACTGGATAGAAAAGACGGGAATGTGAATGAATGGGACTAATCTATTCATAAATTTTATCCAAAAGAAGAAAAAAGAATAAAATAAACAAGAGACGTCGTAACAACCTATCCATAAAAAGATTATATTTATTGCAGCGAGAGAGCACTTTAAGTAATGCTTAAGAGGAAAAACGAAAAGTAGTATATATACTATATATTTTCTATTATTAATTACTTAAACACATTTTTTATGGAAGCCAAGAAATCAAAAAAGGCTGCAATTGAGAATCAACGGGGTTCTTGGTTGTTGATGGGTTTGGTTGTTGCGCTAGCCTTCATGTTCGTTTCGTTCGAATGGACACAACATGATGTCAGAGTTGCAGCACTATCACCAGATGATGAATCCATCTTTGTAACAGAGCTAGTTCCAATCACATTCCCAGACGAGAAACTGGAACCGCCTCCTCCTCCCGAAACTAAGGTAACAGAATTGTTCGAAATAGTGGAAAACAATATGGAGGTGACGGATAACGTTTCTACAGTGTCAGAGGATATGAATGCAGTTCGTGACGTTATTTGGATACCCCCAGTGGTAGAAACAGAAACGGTAGTTGAAGACATTATTCACGTAAGTGTTGAAGTCATGCCGGAGTTTATTGGAGGTACAGCTGCTTTAATGAAATATTTAAGTAGTAATATCAAATATCCAACGATTTCGCAGGAAACAGGTTCACAAGGAAAAGTCATTGTTCAGTTTGTTGTAGACAAAGACGGAACGATTTCCAATCCTGAAGTTGTGCGAGGGGTTGATCCTTATTTGGATAAAGAAGCTATCCGCGTGATAAGTTCTATGCCGAAATGGACTCCCGGAGTGCAAAATGGTAAGAAAGTTCGAGTGAAATTTACTGTACCGGTATCATTCAGACTACAGTAGTAACTTGGAATAAATGAGTATGAGGGTCGGTTCTTGATGGGAACCGACCCTTTTTCAATAAAAAAATATATCTTTGTCGGGAGAATAAAAATACGAATGATTGTTTTATGAATCTTCTACTCTGTATAAAAAGACCTTTTATCTGGCTTTCCCGCTTTCGTTATCGTTGCGGATATGGCGTACATTCCCCTTTTGCTTTTAGTCTGATTACCGATGTGATTTATGAGAAGATGCCTTACTATGCTTATTCTTCTTTGAAAAAAGAACAGCAAAAGATGATGAGAGAGCGTGGGTGGACGAAAGGTTCTCAAAAAGTGAACCGTTTCCTGTTCCGGTTGGTGAACAGAGTACAGCCTGATACAATCATAGAAGTTGGGCGTCCGTCCTCTACAACCCTCTACTTACAATCCGCTAAACCGTCGGCTTCCTACCTTTTTGCATCCGACTTGTCGGAACTGTTTCTGGATGCAGACACTTCAGTCGACTTTCTGTATCTGAATGATTACCGGAATCCCGACTTACTGGAAGAAGTCTTCCGGATCTGCGCACATCGCACTACTTCTAAAAGTGTATTTGTTGTTCATGGCATTTGTTATTCCAAAGAGATGAAAACACTTTGGAAAAAGCTGCAGACCGATGAAAGAGTAGGCATCACTTTTGACCTCTACGACCTCGGTTTATTATTTTTTGATAAAACGAAGATAAAACAGCAGTATATTGTCAACTTCTAAGAACCTTTGTACGTTTACCTTATAGTAACTGTAAAAAAGAAGATCATGAAAAAGAGCCTTGTATATACAAAGACCGGAGATAAAGGAACTACCAGTCTTGTTGGTGGAAGCCGCGTCCCGAAGACCCATATCCGTTTGGAAGCTTACGGAACTGTAGATGAATTAAATTCTCATCTGGGATGGTTGAACACCTATCTGCAGGATGAATCAGACCGTGGTTTCATCTTAAGTATCCAGCATAAGCTATTTGCTATCGGTTCACACCTCGCCACCGATCAGGAGAAAACACAGCTGAAACCTGCTAGCATCATAACTCCCGAAAACGTGGAGAATATTGAGCGGGAGATTGATAAGCTGGACGAACAACTTCCGGAGCTTTGTGCTTTTATTATTCCCGGAGGAAGTCGTGGAGCAGCTGTTTGTCATGTTTGCCGTACTATTTGCCGGAGAGCCGAAAGACGTATTCTGGCTTTGTCCGAAACTTGTACAATTTCTCCTGAAGTATTAGCATTTGTCAACAGATTATCAGATTATTTGTTTGTATTATCCCGAAAAATTAATTTTGATGAACAAAATAATGAAATATTTTGGGATAATAGTTGGAAATGATAGATTTTGTTATACTTTTGCCGAAAAATAGAAAACGAGACAAATTTAGTATTCATTTTAAATACTCAAGATTATGTATTGGACATTGGAACTAGCATCAAAACTTGAAGATGCTCCCTGGCCGGCAACCAAGGATGAATTGATTGATTATGCCATGCGTTCGGGTGCTCCTCTTGAAGTTATTGAGAATCTCCAAGAGATGGAAGATGAGGGCGAAATCTATGAGAGTATCGAAGATATTTGGCCGGATTATCCTAGTAAGGAGGATTTTTTCTTTAACGAGGAAGAGTACTAATACTCACAGATAAGCTAAATAGTTAAATATCAGCGCGATAAACAATAGAAATTTGTTTGTCGCGCTGGTCTTTTATGGGGTCAGATGGCGCAATTTGTTTGTCCTCAGGAATGTTTGATTAAGTTGAGTGTTAATCCTGTTCCTCTATCCACTCTCTTAATTTTGCTTGTAGCAGCTGTTTGTCAGGAAGATATAATGCATATTGCTGCGCATAGATATTGGATTCTTTTGGTAAAGTAAGTTCTACCAATGCATCTTTTTTTTCTTTGCAAAGTAAAATTCCAATTGTAGGCTTTTCAAAATCCTGTTTTACATATCGGTCATAGTAGTTGACATACATCTGCATTTGTCCTAAATCTTGATGAGCCAGTTTATCTACTTTCAAATCAATAAGCACATAGCATTGTAGAAGCCTGTTATAAAAGACCAAATCTACATAGAAATTTTCTTCCTCAAATGTAAATCGTTTCTGCCGAGCTTCAAATAAAAATCCCTTTCCCAATTCTAATAGAAAATGTTGCATCTTGTCGATTATGGCATTTTCCAGCTTGGTCTCAGAATAAGACGCATCAGGCTTTAGACCTAGGAACTCTAATGTTAAAGGATTCTTTATGATGTCATCTGGTTTATTGATTGTTTGCCCCTCTTGTGCTAAACGCAAGATTGAATCTTTGTCTTTGCTGAGAGCCAAACGCTCATACAGACTTGAATTATATTGCCGCTGCAATTGACGTACACTCCAATTTTGTTTCTGAGACTCAATTTCGTAAAATCTGCGTTCTTCATCAGATTCAATGCGCATTAATATCAAATAGTGAGACCATGAAAGCGTAAACGGATATTCCCTAGTTGATTTTATGGGGCTTTCGGTGAATTTTTGAATTTGGTCAACGCTGTTGACCAAATTTCTATTTGAAGATTTGGTCAACACTGTTGTTCCAATCTCTTTTGTCGAGTATGTTGAGAAAAATTTGCGACATCTTTTCAATGTTTCTACTGACCAACCATCACCAAAACACTCAGTCAATGAGTCTGCTACACCTTGCAAAAGTTGCTTGCCGTAGGTTGCTCGATCTTCACCCTTTTGTACGACATCTACGATGATGCGTCCGATTTCATATTTGGTGATGACTTCGGTAATATTAATGGACCGCGCAACATTTGCCCGTGCATTATTTATCAGGTGTTCAATACGTTCTGCAACATCTGCTATGATACGCTTATCTACGTTTTGTATATTACTCATGTTCTTTAGGGTTATCTTTACTGATCAAATCCTGTACTTTAACACCTAAACACTCTGCTATTTGGAATAATGTCTCAAGGCTTGGCTGGCTGGTGTTAGTACACCATTTGGAAACAGTAGCCTGATCTTTTCCCAATTGCTCAGCTAACCAACGATTGGTGCGTTTCGTCTCAGCAAGTACCACTTTCAGCCGATTCATCTCTTTATTCATGCGTTATAACTTTATCTGTATGCTACAAAGATAGCAATAGTTCAAATATTATGAGATATAATGATAAATATTTCCTTTATTATTTTAATGTTTTGCGTATTGAGTCAAAAAGAAGTTGTATATTTGTTCATCAATATCTAGTCTCAATATAGGTAATCTATGAAATTCATCACATCAACACATTTGAAGCAATGGGCTGACACAAAGGAATGTCAGTCTCTCTTGCCAGAATTGATGAGACGGCTTATCTGTGCTTCCGTGAAGCAGTTGAATAGACTGTCTTTCCCCAGTGGGGATGCTGTGCATATGCCTGGATGGGATGGAGTTGTCTCGTGCCAGGAACCGATAGATTTGGTCCCAGAGGGGGAATCTCTTTGGGAGTGTGGAGTGAACAAGGATATTCAGACCAAAGCGAACGATGATATAACAAAACGTGCAGCTAACCCTCTTGGTCATATTAAATCAGATTCTACATTTGTCTTTGTTACTCCTCGAGAATGGGCCGGAGCAGATACCTGGGTTCTTGCCAATCAAACCGGGTGGAAGAAGTTAGTGGTTTATACAGCTGTAGAACTCGAGGCTTGGATTGAGAAATGTCCCGCTGTTGGATTGTGGCTAGCAGGCAAACTGAATGTTTTGAATGCAGGAGGTTATCAGTTACCTGATGTATTTTGGATGCAGTGGGCTTCTGGTGATAAATACACTCTGCCATACCAGATAGTAACTGCAGGAAGGAGTCAGGCCATTGACTGTGTGTTAAAAGCGTGTTTTAATCCGTCTGTTCTTGAAATTCAAGCATTGACGCAGTCGGAAGCTGTTGCATTTGTGTTAGCATCAATTGCAACTTGTAGTGGTGCTGATAAACTACTGGCAAAGACAATCGTTGTAACTGACAAAAATACTTTCGATGATTTAGTTTCTCACTATGAGAATCTGATTATTATCACGACCTTTCGAGATAATATGTCCTATGCATTGTCGCGCAATTATACTGTAATCTGTGCTGTAACACCAGAGGATCAAGTATCTACTGCAGAGAAGTTACCAAGAGTGGAACGAGAAGGCTTTGTTAAGGCTATTGAAGATTGTGGTTTTGATTCAATCCAGGCTAGAAAGATTGCAACAGACACGGCTAGGGATGTAAATGTCTTGAGGCGTCGGATGAAGATTGACAAGCTAAAGCCGGAATGGGCGAATAGCGATGGAATATCAGCCTTGTTGCCAATAATCCTGCTGGGTCAATGGAACGAGAATGTACCAGGAGATTTGGAACTCGTAGAGAAATTATCTGGAAAAACATACTCGGATTATGCCAAAATATTACAAGGATTCAGATTAATGTCTGATTCTCCAATAACACATGTCGGAACAGTCTGGCGATTGAAGTCTCCAATGGACACAATGTCATACGCCTCAGTTTATCTAACAGATGGCGATTTAGCAAAACTAAAAGAAATATGTGCCTTGTTGATTGCTGACGACGATCCAGATGCGGAAGAAAAGCTTATTTTGGATGAATGGAGAATGTGGCAGTTCAAGCAGCGGTTTTCTTCTAATGTCAAAAAGGGAACATATTAATCTTTGATATTGCTATCTTTGATTAATGATGAGAGTAAAAATAGAAATGTGTGGGTTGATGGTTTGCTACGGGAACTCCTGAATGGCTGGACGCTACAGCGTTTTTTGTCAAATAGAATGTATTTTACTCTTTTAGCGGAGGCTTCACCTGAAGCATTTCTGGAGTTCCTTGAAGAGATAGGAAAGGATATTTATGATGTTGTATTCACTCCTCAGAAGTCTAGTGTGGGGCTGACTGATTGGAATATATATTACACTGAGATTCTTTTCGCACTTGAGATGCTGGCTTGGGATGAAGACTATATTTATAGGGCCACCTCTTTACTATTGCGCTTTTCTATATATAAGAACGAGAGTAATTATGCTAACAAGCCGGCAAACTCGCTTGCGGAGATTTTCCGTTTCCAGTGGCCGCAGACATTTGCTAAATTTGAGAATAGGATTGAAGTATTGACATCTCTGTCTGCTTCTTTTAAATCGCAGATTTGTGAGTTGTGTTTTCGAATTTTAGATGGCTTGGGTTCTAGGACATTCTCTCAGACACAATTTTATAAGTGGCGACATTTTAGTGACCTTTCTTCTCCTAAATATGTATCAGTACCAGTCGACAATCTGGAAGCAGTGACAAAGTTGTTATTGAACTGTACAATCTTCTCAGAGAATGATATATGTAAGCTTCTGAAACTGTCGACTAATAAATGGATGAGTTGTTGCAGAACAGATATCCTTGATGCAATTACCGAGAGAAAAAATACTTTTTGTGAAAGTGACGTGGTAGAGCATGCACTTCGTGACGAACTAACTCGTCACCTTTCAATTCCTGAGGCTGCGTGGGCTTTGTCAGAGAAAGAACTTGAACCATATAAGAAGCTGCTTTCTGACATTGCCCCCAGGAATATTGTCATGAAATATCGATGGATGTTCGAGGATATGTTCCTACGTTTACCCCAAAAAAGGGAGATGGACTTTAAAAAGGAATATCAGATGAAGCTGGAGCTTAGAAACAAGGCTGTTAAAGAAATCCTTTCAGAAAGAGGTAGAAAAGGTCTATGGGAATTAGTTAATGTTGCAAAATGTCCGAGTTCTATAGTCAACAGCATGATACAACTATATGGTAACGGCTTGCTGCAGGATGTATGTGAAAGGTTTGGCGAGAATCTAGTTGACCTTAAATTCCTTCAGACTTTCTTCCAGAATCTATTCTTCCAGAAGGGTGAAGATGACTATGTGAGGGTTGTGGATGATGTAAGAGTGTATGGCAATACTTGCTTGTCTGTATGCCTATATGCTCCAGAGTACAATGATAAACTTGCTACCATTGCGAATGACTGCGGCGAGGAAATAGAAACTCTCTACTGGCAAAATATTAGCGTGGCGTATGTTAAAACTCCTAATCCTATACAAATTATTGATAAACTTGCTTGGGTAAACCGCTTTGACGAGGCTCTGGAACTGATATACCATAACAAAGATTCCGATCAGATACCCGATATTCTTAGAGTCAATGTCATCAAAGGTCTTATATTCAGTGGTCAGCGAGACTTTACCCTAAATATAGATTGGTTCTACATAGATAATGTGATAGAAGATCTGGATAAGTCAGAAGATCCCGAGATTGTTCAGGCATTGGTTCAAATTGAGTTTTTTGCTTATCAGGCTTTCGAACATCGTAGAAACATAAACGAGCTGCGTTTTATCAAAGAACTGATGAGCAAACCTGAATTGCTTATAGAATTGATGGTGATGGCATATAAATCTGATGATGGAAATGAGGAGGAAGAAGTAAGCGAATCGGAGCAGAATAATAGAAAGGTGATGGCAATATGCGCATTCCAAATCTTGTATGATTTGTCGTGCTGTCCGGGCGTTGATAATCACGGGAATGTGAATCCTAACGCGCTTCGCACGTACATATACCGTTTATATGAATTATCCGTAGAACGCCATCGCTCTAAAGTTGCCGATATGGTGGTAGGCAGTCTTTTGGGCAACCTTCCAAGGAATGACTCCTACCCGCAGACCATTCTTGGGGAAATAGTAGAAGAATTGAAAAGTGATTCGGTTGATGAACATATTAGGATAAGGATATTTAATAGCAGAGGTGTTACAATACGAGCTTTTACAGAAGGTGGTGACCAAGAAAGGTCATTGGTAGCATTGTTCAAGAGTTATCGAGACAAGGTTAAGTTTACATATCCGAGGCTTGCTAAAATCTTCACCAAACTGATGAGTGAGTATGAGCGCGATGCCAATCGTGAAGACTGCGTAGCGCAATTGGAGGATTTGGAATATTAGAAACCGAGGAATGGTATTGTAATACAGTAGTAGTTTGAGACGTATTGCCGTAAATATTTACCTAAATAGTAGGGTTACGCATTATTTTTGGCTGATTTTTTGATTTGCGTACCCAAATGATGCCATCCGATTGCTTCAAACGGAATGTGACGGTCTTTGAATTTCTGTCAATCTTGTTTGGTATAAGATGCCCGCCTGGATTTTGGGGCATTTTTGAAAATCTGTATAGTCAATCTGATGCCGTTAAAAGTATTGAAAAGTTCATAGTTTTTTTATCTATATGTGATAGAGCAATGATTGCTAAAAAGCAGGGTTTGTTTGTCCTAAAATTACTATCTTTGCCTTTGACCGTCTCAGATAGTGTGGTTTGTTTGTCGCATTGATGTTTTATGGCCTTATATAGTGTGATTTTGTTAGCATGTGTGGAACGAATTGATGCTCTGCTTGCTGAATACAATGAAAAAAACAGACCAAATCACCGCAGGTGTGGTGGGCATTCTTGTTTTTCTCCTCTTATGCCACCTCCGTACATTTGGTATAATTTATGGCTTGATGTCTTTTCCCATTTGCAAAAATACGGGTGTTCTTCTATTCGGAGCGAACAAAAATTACGGGTCGAATTACCCATTTTTCGGGAAATGCAATCGAGGCATCAATACATTTGATGCTGAAAAATGAAAAACCGAAATAAGTGTAGTTTCAACCGAATTTCTTGTAAAGCCTTGCTGAAAAGTTCCCTCTAATTTTGCAAGGTCTAAGAACAAATGAAGCTTTTAAGAAATATGAAAAAGAAAATTATCGTATGGACAGTGCCCGTATAAAGTCCGCCGTACTCCAGGTTGAATGTCATCTCTACGCACAACGGTTGGAAATGAGGGAAAAAGTAACCCCATATGGTATTTAAAGGTACAACTACCGGATTGACAGATTATGAATCATAAACTATACACACAATGGAATACAGAATATTAGGATTAAGCGGACTGCGAGTCTCCGCAGTGGGTTTGGGCTGCATGGGCATGAGCCATGCCTACGGTGCACCTGCCGATAAACGGGAAATGACGGAACTTCTCGGTGATGCCGTGGATATGGGCTATACTTTCTTCGACACCGCAGAAATCTATGGTACTGCCGATCGTCCGCATGATAACGAGGAACTGTTGGGGGAAGCCCTGCGTCCCTACCGTGACCATATCGTTATCGCCACGAAATTCGGCTTGACTTTTGACGCACCTGAAGCGCCAGGAACTCACGCCCTGATACCCGATGCACGTCCCCAAAGCATCCGTCATTCGGTGGAAGAATCGCTCCGTCGCCTGCGTACCGACCGCATCGACCTTTACTATCAGCATCGTATTGATCCGAACATTGAGCCCGAAGTGGTAGCGGAGGTTATGGCAGATCTTATCCGTGAGGGTAAAATCTTACATTGGGGTATCTCGGAAACAACGGAAGAATACTTGCGTCGTGCTCACCGTGTCTGTCCGGTAGCGGCTATACAAAACCGTTTTTCAATGATGGCACGCTGGCACGAGCCGCTACTGCCCGTTGTCGAAGAACTCGGCATCGGTTTCGTGGCACATTCGCCGCTTGCCAACGGCTTGCTGACTAACTGTTATACAGCCGACACATCTTTCGAACCTGCTACCGACTATCGTGCGTCGATGCCGCAATATCGTCCGGAGAGTTTCGAAAAGAACCGTGCACTGTTCTCCTTGCTTGAACAGTTGGCGGACGGACATAGGGCTACCGCCTCGCAAATCTCACTGGCGTGGATGATGAACAAGCGTCCGCCCATCATCCCTATTCCCGGCACACGTCATCTGTGCAGGCTGAAAGAGAACATAGGTGCGGCGGATATTCGCTTGGCTGATGAGGAGGTGAAGGCTATTGATACGGCTCTTGATGCAATGGAGATGAGCGAAGTGTTTGGAGGATCACCTATAAAAAATAGCTTATGAAACCGAAAATAATATGCCATATCATGAGTTCCATCGATGGACGACTGATAGACGGGTGTTGGGCTGCTCCCTATGAAGTGGAATGTAGTGGTCTCTTGAAAGTCTATGCCGTTATCGTCGGTCCTTTAACCATGCGTCGGCGGTTGGCATAAAGATGCCATTCATTTCTGGGAAAAATACATTTCCCGTAAAAATGGTATTTCTTACCGTAAATAACATAAGAACAGTGTCTTGTCTTCACCGTATCTTTGCAATAAAATATAGAGAAACAATGAAAAAGACAATTACAACTGTATTGTGTGCGACAATGGCTGTATGCAATACATTAAATGCACAGGAGAATATGGAAATGAAAGAGAAAATGCCATTCGTTTATGTGGATGCTAAAACAATCAAAAGCCACAATGACAATCCGTTTGGATTGGTCTATGCCGACGCTATTGCGGAAAACAAAGCGGGAGCAGTAAACATTCATCCCATTGCTTACGACTTGAACGGACTTAAGATCGCCGCCAATGTTTATATCCCGTCGGGATATGATGTCACGAAAAGCTATCCGGCTCTTGTTGTTGCCCACCCGAATGGAGGAGTGAAGGAGCAAGTCGCCGGGCTATATAGTCAGCGTATGGCTGAGGCAGGTTATATCTGTCTTGCCTTTGATGCAGCTTATCAAGGGGGCAGCGAGGGGGAACCGCGCAACACGGACAAACCTGCCTATCGTATAGAGGACATTCGCCGTGCCACCGATATTCTGGCGCAGTATCCGGGTGTGGATGCAAATCGCATCGGCATTCTCGGCATCTGTGGCGGAGGCGGTTATACGCTGAAGGCAGCACAGACCGACAAACGCTTCAAGGCGGTGGCCACATTGAGCATGTTCAACACGGGACTTGTGCGTCGCAACGGTTTCCTCGATTCGCAAATCAACGAAGTGCAGGAGCGTCTTGCCGATGCCTGTGCAGCCCGTCAGAGTGAAGCCGAGGGCGGAGAACCGGAATATGTTGGCGACATGAGCGGGATGACGCCGGAGCAGGCGGCAAAACTTCCGTTCGATCTTTATCGTGACGGATATGAGTATTACCTCCAGAGCCATGCGCATCCCAATTCGACATTCAAATATACCAAGAGCAGTCTTGTAGAACTGATGGCTTTCGATGCGAGCGAGGGAATGTATCTCATCAATCAACCGTTGCTGATGATTGCAGGCAGCATTGCCGATACATTTTATATGACCGAACAATGTTACAGCAAAGCGATTGGAACGCAGAACAAGGAACTGTTCTTTATCCCCGGTGCAACACACATCAAAACTTACTATGTACCGGAATATGTAGAACAAGCAACAAGCAAGCTGACTGAATTTTTCGGGAAGAACCTTTAATCTGTGACTGCATAATGAAAAAAACATTGTTAAAAGCGGTGAAACTTGCAGTTGTATCGATAACAGCTGCAAGTTTATTTCGTATTAATTCCTATTTTTGCATATATAGAGATTAAACGGATAGGATATGGATTATCAGAAAGATGTAATCGTTGCTGACAGGCTCGGCGTCGTAAAAACTGATTCCGAGGTGGAGTATTTGGCTCACTTGCTTTGTTTGAGCGGAACATGCCATTATCGTTTCAATGAGCGGGATTTTGAGCTGCATGCCGGGGACTTGTCTATCATCCGCAAGCGTAAAATGATAGAGAAGATACAACCGTCGGACGACTTCCAGTGTAAGATAATCTATGCGAAGCCCGGTTTTATTGAGTTGTGTACGCCGCAGACCAACTATGGCATGAAAGGCTCGTTGGCCCTTTTTCTCAATCCGGTCATGCACTTGACGCCTGACCAACAGATTGTATGCCGCCGTGATTTCGATCTGTTGGAACTTCGGGTCAAAGACACGGAACACCATTTCTACCGCGAGATGCTGCTCAATACCATGCAGACGGCCATTCTCGACTTTTTCGATTTTCATGCACGTATTTACGGTGAAAGCGATATCTCCACGCAGAATGCCTCCATCATGAGCCGCTTTCTGAAAATGTTGGAAGAGGGTACGTATCGGGAACATCGGGAAGTAACCTATTATGCCGATTGTCTGTGTGTAACATCCAAGTATCTCTCCGAAGTATCGAAGAAAGTAAGCGGATATGCCGCTAACTACTGGATCAACCGTTATACGATACTCGACATTACCCGCTTGCTCCGCAATAAGTCCTTGACGTTCGTTCAGATTTCCGATATGTTCGATTTTTCGTCACCAGCTTATTTCAGCCGCTATGTGCAACAAAATTTAGGTGTCAAACCATCGGATTACAGAGAATAGTTATTTTTCAATTCTTGCATAATCGGTAAAATTCGCAGTTTTTGCCGATTTTTTTGTATCGTCGCTTTTCTGCATCTTCTCTATCTTTGCATATGTAACAATTAAAAAAATCAGAGCGATATGAAATCACTAGTCATGACAGTATTGATGTTCCTGACCTTGCCTGTTGGAACGAAAGCACAGGAGAGTCAGAAAGTATTTACTCCCGAAGAGCAGACGATTGTCGATTTATCCAACAAAAAGTGGAATTGGATGGCAGAGAAGAGCGTGGAGAAGTTGGCAGAGTTGTTTCATGAGAACTCGCAGTTCGTTCATATGGGTGGTTATTGGGGCAAGCAGGAGGAACTGAATACCATCCGTACAGGCGGCATTTGGTACAAGAAAGCCGAAATACATGATGTGCAGGTGAAGTTTGCGGCAGGAACGGCAACGGTCTACAGCCGGATTCATTTGAACTCGGTAGTCGGAGGCAATGCTGTACGCTTCCCTTTTATCGTTACGGAAGTCTATGTAATGGAAAACGGCAAATGGCAACTTTCTACACTTGCCTTTACAAGAACTTTAGGTGAATAATTGAATAAGAAATAGACATGAAAATCAGTAATTTATTTTTTATGGCCATGTTGTGTGTTTCATCAGCTACGGCTTATGCGCAGACCGTTGAAACTTTCCGCCAACCTTATCCGTTTGGCGAGAAGCTCTCTCCGACCCCGAATTTTACGGGCGAAGTATGGCTTGCTCCATTGAGCGAACTGAAAGAGTTGAATGTTCCGATGGCAAATGTAACTTTCGAGCCGGGATGCCGTAATAGTTGGCATTCGCATAAAGCGGGTCAGTTATTGATTGCTACAGCAGGCATTGGTTACTATCAGGAGAAAGGACAACCGGCTCGTCGATTATATCCGGGCGACATTGTAGAAATTGCTCCCGACGTAGTGCATTGGCATGGGGCCGCACCGGACAGCTGGTTTGCTCATGTAGCCATTACCACCAATCCGCAGGCTAATGCGGCGGTATGGCTCAATTCGGTGAGCGATGAACAATATAGTAAAGCGACAACTGAATCGGAAAACCGCTATGTAGAAGCTAATAAGGTACTGACAGTCCGCGAGCAGGCTATCGTTGCGATAGCATCCTATACGGGAAAAGGAGATTTGGATCATCTGAAACCTGCACTTGTTGAGGCGTTGGAAGCTGGTATGACCATCAATGAAATCAATGAGGTGCTGATTCATTCCTACGCCTATTGCGGATTTCCCCGCAGTTTACGGGCAATCCAGACTTTTATGCAGGTAGTGGATGAACGGAAAGCGAACGGAATGAGCGATCCCGTTGGCCGGGAAGCGTCCATAATCAAGGATAACAACAGTCGTTACGAACGTGGATGCGATGTGCTTGCCGAAATATCGGGTGTGCCGATTGATGCACCGAAAGCGGGATATGCAGTATTCGCTCCGACCATTGAACGATTCCTTAAAGAACATCTTTTCGCCGACCTTTTCGAGCGCGACCTGCTGACCTATCGGGAGCGTGAACTCGCTACGGTGTCTATTCTTGCCGGTGTGGGTGGCGTAGAACCGATGGCTGTCGGACACATGTCTATCTGCCTGCATCTCGGTATCACTGCCGAACAGCTCTCGGCATTGTTGAACATCGTGGAGATGAATCTCGGTAAAACCTATTCGGAACCGCTTCGCGGAGTGTTGAACCAATTAACAAAAAAACAATGAAAAAAGTGATTTTATCAGTATTGTTGCTGTCTGTTACAGCAATAGCAGCAGCGCAGAATATAACGATTGCCAAACAAGGACATTTTTCGGTAGGCGGACAAACTGTCCAGCGACCGGGAGCATACGATAACAGTAAATTTATCGGCTGGGCAGCGCAAGAAGAAACCGGTCAAAGTTATCGTGCCGACCATGCCTTCGTGGATTTTCAAATACCGGTCGATAGCAAGAAACTTCCTCTCGTATATGTGCATGGTTACGGAGGATCAGGTGTGTGCTGGCAGATGACACCCGACGGCAGGGACGGATTTGCCACGCTTATGTTGCGTCATGGCTGGAGTAGCTATGTGGTAGATCTTCCGGGTAGGGGACGCGCTGGACGCACGTCTGCAACAACTACGGTAAAGCCCGTAGCCGACGAGATGTTTTGGTTCGATATATGGCGTATCGGTATTTGGCCGAACTACAACGAGGGTGTCCAATTTCCCAAAGACTCCGTATCGCTCTCGCAATTCTTCCGTGAAATGACTCCCGATTTAAGTAATCATCAGTTGGATATTCCCGCACTCGGCGCATTATCCGAGCGTATAGGCAATCATGTACTTGTCACCCATTCGGCAGGTGGTTTCCCCGGTTGGATGTCTGCCATGCAAAATTCAGAGGTTAAGGGTGTCGTATCCTATGAGCCGGGCGGGTTTGTGTTTCCTGAAGGCGAAGTGCCTGATCGTATTGACGGTTTGACTGGAGGTGTAGCTGGTACAGCCGTTCCGATGGTACAATTCAAACGGCTCACGGAAATCCCTATTATTCTTTATTTCGGAGATTATATACCGGAAACGCCTTCCAAAAATCTGGGAGACGAAAATTGGCGTGTGCGCCTTCAAATGGCTCGCAAGTTCGTCGAAACCATCAATCGGCATGGAGGGAATGCTACATTGGTGGAACTGCCTAAAATCGGAATCTATGGCAATACGCATTTTTTGATGCAGGATTTGAATAATAATGAATTGGCAAGGCTGCTTGATGAGTGGCTAATCAATGCGCTTCTTGAAAATTCGCTCATTCAACCATACTGACGGTCTGTTCTTGACAAAGGCCATTCCTGATTGTCCAAAGATGGTAAGAAGTATGTGTTCGCTTCAAGTCTGTCTGCGGCATTCAAAAGTATATAAGAATACCCGATAACCTTTGCAAGAAGGCTATCGGGTATTCTTATATTGTCAGCTACGGTTTCTGGCTTTAGAACTAGAATACAGGCATCTGCCAGATAAATCCCACAGAAATACGGTTAGTACTGTAATTCTCCTGTCCCAGCACTTTGGCGCGGGAAGTAAAATCATACGAACGTCCTACGTAGGTAACAAAGAAGTGCAGATTAGTTTCCATCGGGTAATATTCGATACCGCCCAGATAGCCCCAGGAAGTACGGTAATTGCCCTTTTCTATACCTTCGGATGCCTTGCCTACGGAAGCCGTTTCGTACATACCCTTCACAAAAACATTCCATTTCGGAAGAAAGCGGTAATTACATTTGGCAACAACCGAAAGATAGTTCGCATCAAAAGCATTATGTCCGCCCGGACGACCTACGATACTGGTAATGATTCCTTTGCGGTCAATATCCTCTTTTGAATACATGAAATCGACAAAAGCATTCCATTTTCCAAGATTCAACTCGTTGCCTAAAGCATAATAATACATATTGTGACTTTTGGCCTCGTTCATGACAGAAGCCGACCAACGGGTTTTAAATACATTATTGAAATTACCGTTCCAGTTCAATGTGTAGACTAGTGGCATTTTGCCCGATTTCAGATCGGGGAGATTGCCTTCGGCATCCTCTGTAATCCCGTAAGTGCTGTCGAAAGAACTGTTACGGCTGTTCAATATCTGCAGGTTAAGCTGCTGTTCGGGAGTAATGTTATAACCCACATTCAATCCGGTCATGAAGTTGCTCATGTAATCAATCATATCGCTGTATTGATAGATGTCGATCGGATTCAGGTCGAACTCGATACCACCGTATGCGGCACATTGCTTTCCTGCAAAAAGACTAAACTGGTCATTCAGCTTGATACCGATTCCGGCATAGTCGATAGAAGTCGGGAGATTATCAATCATGCCGTTTGCATCGTTCGAGCGGTTGAGGCGCTGACGATAGCGGTAAGACAACCAGTTGTTGATATTTCCTTTCGCTTCGATACGGAGTTGGTGCATATTAAAGTCACCCTCTTGAAAACCATTCTGGAAATGAGCGTCAAAGCTCCCTTGCATATTCAGATAAAGATTGAATTTATCTGTTTTCTTTTTCACGTCTGTCAGCTCTTCAAACAGGGGAGTGTTCGGATTGAATTTCTCCTTTTTCTCTGTTTTTTGAGCATATACTCCCTGTATGCTGCCCGCCAGAAGCAGCATGAATATCCATTTTTTCATAAGTAAGTCCGGTTTTTAGTATTCGTTGAAATATTGCTGAATCTGTTTCCAGTCTGTAGTTTTTGTTAGTGCAAGCATTAACAAAACACGAGATTTCTGCGGGTTCAGTTCCTGCGAAGCCACAAACTGATATTTGGCGTCGTCCACCTCTGCATCCAGTGTGGTAGGTCCGGTCGGGACACGGGAAGAACGAACGACAAGAATACCTTTTTGGCGGGCATCCGTCAATACCGGGAAGATGTTCTGGTGAATATTTCCGTTTCCTACTCCTGCGTGGATAATTCCTTTGTAACCGTTGCTAAGCATCGGAGTCACCATATCGGCTTCAATGTTGGAATAGCTGTACACGATACCTACTTTGGGAAGCGCGTTCAGATGAGTGACATCAAAAACGGACTGGGTAGTATGTTTCTTTAGCGTTACTTGATTATAGAACACTTTTCCGTTCAGTACATAACCCAGTGCGCCGGAGTTGGGGGCTTGGAAAGTTTGCACATCGACAGTGTTCATTTTAACCGTACTTTGCGCTCCGAGGATAAGGCCGTTCATGGCAACCAATACCCCTTTGTCTTTCGATTCTTTTGCGGCTGCGGTAACAACGGCATTGTAAAGGTTCAACGGGCCGTCGGCACTTAGAGCGGTAGACGGACGCATGGCACCTACTAATACCACCGGTTTGTTGCTCTTGACAGTCAGATTCAGGAAGTAAGCAGTTTCTTCCATGGTGTCTGTTCCGTGAGTAATCACGATACCGTCAATGTCCGGGCGTTTCAGTAGTTCGTTGATTTTCTTGGCAAGCGTCAGCCAAACCTGGTCGTTCATGTCCTGCGAGCCGATTTTAACGATCTGCTCTCCCGTTACGTTGGCGATGTCTTTAATTTCGGGCACAGCATCGAGCAGCGCGCCGATGGCAACCTGTCCTGCCGTATAACTGGTTCCGGTAGCCGAGCTTCCCGTACCTGCGATGGTTCCTCCCGTAGCAAGAATATGAATATTCGGTTTTGCGGCGAATGCCATAGTTACGGAAAACAGTAGTGTGACTACTACCAGTCCAAAGCTTTTGAATTGTTTCATAACTGAATGATGTTTAGGTTAATAATATGAATCTATTAGAATATTTGTATAAAAAGCAAACCTAGTGCGATTGCCACAACGGTCGATATCAGACCGGGCATCATAAATGAATGGTTCAACACATATTTGCCGATTTTTGTTGTCCCGGTACGGTCGAAATTAATCGCAGCCACCACAGTAGGATAATTCGGAATAAAGAAATATCCGTTCACGGCAGGGAATAAAGCGATCAGCATATAAGGAGAAATTCCCAACGCGATACCCAGAGGAACGAGTGCCCGTACGGTGGCGGCCTGACTATACAGCAGAATAGACATCACAAACAGGGCAACACCGAACAGCCACGGCATTTGTTGTACGATCCCCTGGATAGAGAGCGTCAGCTGTCCCATATTTCCCTGAAGAAAAGTATCTCCCATCCAAGCAATACCGAAGATGGCAATCACCGCCTGCATACCTGCCGGGAATACGGAACCTTGCGTTGCCTTAATCCCGTCCGTCTTCGTTACTAACAGGATAATTGCGGCAGCCGACAACATCACGATTTCGATGATGGAAGACATTCCCAAGGTGACTATTTCCCCGTCAATCAGGAAACTGGGGCGCATTCCTTCAAAAGAACCGAAAAGCACGATAAAAGCAGTTGCCAATATAAAGATGATGACGGAAATCATTGCCGAACGTTTGTTCTTGACATCTTTAATCTCCACCTTTTTATTGTTGAATAAACCTTCTTTCAATCTTTTCTGATATTCGGGATCTTCCACCAGTTCCTTGCCGACTCTCATGGAAAACAAGGCGCCTACCAAAACTCCGACGATGGTAGCGGGAATCGTAATCTTGAGAATGTCGAACAGGGTAATGTCGAATCCGGCTAAGAGTCCGAGAAGTGCCACGGTAGCGGCAGAGATCGGACTTGCCGTAATGGCCTGCTGGGAAGCGATGACGGCAATCCCCAACGGACGTTCCGGGCGTATCTTTGTTTCGGTGGCAACCTCTGCGATCACCGGCAGTACGGAATAGGCCACGTGCCCGGTTCCGGCTACAAAAGTAAAGAGGTAAGTCACCAGCGGACTAAGCAGAGTGACGTGTGAAGGATTTTTACGAAGCAAATGTTCTGCCAGTTTCACCATATAGTCCAGACCTCCGGCTGCCTGCATACAGGAAGCGGCCGAAATTACAGCGGCAATCATTAACATAACGTCGATAGGAGGCGCAGTGGGTTGTAAACCAAAAACGAACGTAAGTATAGCCAACCCTACGCCTCCCATTACGCCAAGTCCGATACCTCCCAGGCGCGCGCCAATAATAATGGCTGTCAGAACAAATGCTAATTGTAATATCATAGATTGCTGTTTTAAGTTCCAAACAAAGATAAGTGATTTCTCTCTTTGTATTTTCTTTTTCTTGTATTTACAACAAAAAAGTCTTTGAATAGTTTTTGCATATTTATTAAAACAATAACAAAGTTCATTGGTTATTATAAGAACTAACGAAAACGTTATTACTATAAAACAACCGATATGGAACAGAATTTATCAAAAAAAACTCGTACAGAGAGTGACCTGATAGGTAGTCGTGAAGTGCCGGAAAGTGCACTCTATGGAGTACAGACACTCCGTGGTATCGAAAACTTTCGCATCAGCAAGTTTCATTTGAATGAATATCCTTTGTTCATTCAGGCATTGGCTATTACCAAGATGGGAGCCGCCGTTGCCAACCGTGAACTGGACTTATTAACAGAAGAACAAGCGGATGCTATCTTGAGAGCCTGTAAAGAAATACTTGAAGGAAAGCATCACGAGCAATTCCCCGTAGACATGATTCAGGGAGGAGCCGGTACGACCACTAACATGAATGCCAATGAAGTGATTGCCAACCGGGCATTGGAACTGATGGGACATCAGCGGGGAGAGTATCAATACTGTTCACCCAACGATCATGTCAACCGTTCGCAATCGACCAACGATGCTTATCCTACTGCCATCCACATTGGACTGTATTATACTCATTTGAAGTTGGTTAAGCATTTGGAGGTTCTGATCGAGTCTTTCCGGAAGAAAGCGAATGAGTTTGCGCATATCATCAAAATGGGGCGTACCCAACTGGAAGATGCCGTACCGATGACGCTTGGGCAAACCTTTAATGGCTTTGCAAGTATTCTGTCGCATGAAGTGAAGAATCTCGATTTCGCCGCACAGGATTTTCTGGCAGTCAATATGGGAGCAACGGCCATCGGAACAGGAATCACCGCCGAACCGGAATATGCGGAGAAGTGCATTGCCGCTTTGCGCAAGATTACGGGATTGGATATCAAACTTGCAGACGATTTGGTAGGAGCCACTTCGGATACTTCCTGCATGGTAGGCTATTCGGGAGCGATGAGGCGTGTTGCTGTTAAAATGAATAAGATATGTAATGACTTGCGGTTGCTGGCTTCCGGTCCGCGTTGCGGATTGGGGGAAATCAATCTGCCGGCAATGCAGCCGGGCTCTTCCATCATGCCGGGAAAAGTGAATCCGGTTATTCCCGAAGTCATGAATCAGATAGCCTATAAAGTAATAGGAAACGACCTCTGCGTAGCCATGAGCGGTGAAGCGGCTCAAATGGAACTGAATGCAATGGAGCCGGTAATGGCACAATGCTGTTTCGAGTCTGCCGATCTGTTGATGAATGGTTTCGACACTTTGCGCACGTTATGCATCGACGGCATTACGGCTAATGAAGAAAAATGCAGGAGAGATGTGCATAACAGTATCGGAGTAGTGACAGCCCTGAATCCGGTGATCGGATATAAGAACTCTACCAAAATAGCCAAAGAAGCATTGGAAACCGGGAAGGGAGTTTATGAACTTGTTTTGGAGCATAACATTCTTTCCAAAGAAGACTTGGATACTATCTTAAAACCGGAGAATATGATTAAACCGGTGAAGTTGGACATTCACCCGAATCGTTGATTGATATATAGTAAGTGGAGATTGGTTTAAGATGAGAAATCGCCGGGCAGATCATTGATCTGTTCCGGCGATTTTTGATTATTTATTACTTTGACCTTATATGGGAATAATTGCTAATTTATCCGGCGAAATGGTTATTGTTTATTACTTCGAAAGCGACGAACTTTGCAATATCATTCGTTGTTAACCTGATAAGCAAGTCTTGAACCCATTAAAAGTTATATAGATATGAATGCATTTGATGTTATTATTATCGGTTTCGGTAAGGGAGGAAAGACCCTTGCGGCAGAGTTTGCAAAACGTGGGCGGAAAGTCGCCATTGTTGAACGTTCTGATAAAATGTATGGAGGAACGTGTATCAATATCGGCTGTATTCCGACAAAGACGTTGGTTCATCAGGCTAAAATTGCTTCCGGTATGGAAGACTCCACATTTGAAGAAAGAAGTGCGTTTTATCGCAATGCTATTGCTGTGAAGGAGTCTGTGACAAGTGCGTTGAGAGGCAAGAATTACCATAATCTGGCGGATCATCCTAATGTAACAGTTTATACAGGTGTAGGTTCTTTTGTATCTGCCGATGTGGTTTCTGTCCGTACATCTACTGAAGAAATATGGTTGACATCAAAGCAAATAATTATCAACACCGGAGCGGAAACAATAATTCCGCCTATTGAAGGAGTTGCGGACAATTCTTTGGTTTATACCAGTACTTCAATCATGGAATTGACCGATCTTCCCCGTCGGCTGGTTATTGTTGGCGGCGGTTATATTGGTTTGGAGTTTGCGTCTATGTATGCTTCGTTCGGTTCACAAGTGACGGTACTCGAAAGTTATCCGGAGCTGATTGCCCGTGAGGATCGGGATATTGCTGCAAGTGTAAAAGAAACATTGGAGAAAAAAGGCATTGTTTTTCGGATGAACGCGAAGGTACAATCTGTGAAGCATGTTGAAAATAGGGCTGTCGTTGTTTTCTCTGACTCACAAACTGATGAGGTGTTCGAACTTGAAGCTGATGCCGTATTGTTGGCTACAGGACGCAGGCCGAACACGAAAGATCTGAATCTGAAAGTTGCCGGAGTGGAGACGGACGCACGTGGAGCGATCATTGTGGATGAATATCTGAAGACAACTAATCCGAATATACGTGCCGTGGGTGATGTGAAAGGTGGTTTGCAGTTCACTTATATTTCATTGGATGATTATCGGATTATCCGCGAAGATTTGTTTGGAGATAAGGAGCGGAAAACAAGTGACCGTAATCCGGTTGCTTATTCCGTATTTATTGATCCTCCATTGGCACGTATCGGATTGAATGAGGATGAGGCTCGTAAGCAGAATTTGGATGTGATTATCAAGAAATTGCCTGTTATGGCGATACCGAGAGCAAAGACATTGGGAGAGACGGACGGTCTGCTGAAAGCTGTCATTGATAAGAATACGGGAAAAATAGTAGGTTGTATGCTGTTTGCGCCTGATGCCAGCGAGGTCATTAATATAGTTGCCATGGCAATGAAAACAGGTCAGGATTATACTTTCCTGCGTGATTTCATCTTTACTCATCCCAGCATGAGCGAAGCGTTGAATGATTTGTTCTCATAGAGTAGTAAGAATACGTCTTTCTAGTCGCATACGTTGTGTGGGGCTCATCCTGATTTCAGTTGTCGGGTAAGTTGTGTTTTTCCCGTGATTACTGGTTGGCTAATTTCCGGTCAGTGGTAGCTTGAATTTGTTTAGAGGCTTGAAACAATCTGTTTAGAGGTGTGAAACAATCTGTTCGCAGGCTTGAAACTAAAGTTTCCCCTATGGGGGAACAATGGTTTCCCTACGGGGAAAATGTAGTTTCCTTACGGGGAAACTATAGTCTCTCACCGGGAAACTATTAGTATCATTACATGAAACTTTTATTCGTACTATTGGAAACTGGAACTTTCCTAATGGATAAGCCATTTGCAACGTGAGGGTAGTGTGAGGGTAACTTCTACCCTCACCTTTACTCTCACACCTGTAATGCCGATGAATAAAGGGATTGAACCAATGGGTGAGGGTGTGAGAGTAAAAACAACTACAACTTTTATTTGTGAGAAAGTTCCATAATCAAGAACGAGAAGTAGAGTCGTCTTTTGTCAGATTCATTTTAATACATAACTTCCAGTATTTATTTCCATATTTCGACTGCATTTCAAAAAAAACATATATCTTTGCCGTACGCTTTCAGCCCATCAGCGTGATGGAATAGGCAGAGAGCGGTTTTATTTCCTTATTGGAGTAAAAGCGTATTATCTCTCGATCTTAGAAATAGCCAATCCAAACAAAGAGAGATGATACGGCAGATACTCCACGTGAACGGATGTATATCAACATATTCGTAAGAGATGTGTTATATATAAACGATTGACGTGGGTGTCTGCTGTTATCATTATCTTTTGTGAGGGTGTTGCTAGCCTTAAGATCGGATAATGGTACGGCAGCATCTACGTCTTTCTTGTATTCGGCCGGTTATAAATTGCCCCAATTTAACCTAGCCAATCCCCACCCGGCGGACTGCAAAAAAGCGTGGATGCTCGTTGTACCAATATATATGAATAAAATATTATTCATCCCTTATTTGTATCACACATGAAAAAACAAACGCTATGGCACAATGGATTAGTATAGAAGAGGCAGCTGCAAAGTACGGATTCGAGACAGAATATCTCTGGGTCTTGGTAGAAATGCGAGAAATCACTGTGGACTACGAAAGGCCGGGCATCGACATCATCAGTGATGACAGTGTTCAGGAGTTTATGAGTCGAAATGAAAAAGGAGCTACCTTGATGTATATCGAAAAACTGGAACGATATTGCATAGATAAGTCAAAACTTTGTTCAATATACCTATCACTCTTAGGCAAACAAGATAAAGAAATCACAAGATATAAAGCAGCCGGAATCCTCTATGATACCTTACAAGTCAAATGGCTGAAACAATGCGACCGGTTGCGGAAGTTGGAAAAAGAACTCGTCTTGGGGCAGACTACTTGCTGTACCTGTTGGCTGAAAAGAATCTGTATGAAAATCAGGAAGTAAAATCGGATTAATTTAATACTTATTTGCTAAAATATCAATTGCTTCATAACCGTACCAATTGGATAAAATCGAACTTATAAGAAATTCTTATTAGTTCGTCAGGAGGGGAAACGACGTCTTTAAATGAACAAACAACCAAGAATTTGTGTTTATTTAATCTAAATATATATCTTTGTCCCAAATTATAAACACGTAAATTTATGAAAAAGATTTTTGGTGCTTTAATGATTGCTATGTGTATAGCTATGGCAATGCCTGCTCAGGCGCAGATACACTTTGGTGTAAAGGGAGGTTTGAACTTGTCAAAGGCGAGTTTCTCTAATGTGAGCGAAAACTTTAAAAAGGATAATTTCACAGGCTTCTTTATCGGTCCGATGGCCGAGTTTAATATTCCAATCGTAGGGTTGGGAGTAGATGCATCTTTGCTTTTTGCTCAACGGGGTATCAAAGTTTCAGAAGGAAATGAAGATTTTACTGTTAAGCAAAACGGTATTGATATTCCTGTGAACCTGAAATATACCATTGGCTTGGGAAGTCTGGCAGGCATTTATCTGGCTGCAGGTCCTGATTTTTATTTCGATTTTGAAAAGAAATCGGGAATTGATAAGAAGAAAGCAGAAGTAGGTATCAATGTGGGTGCGGGTGTGAAATTGCTGAACCATTTGCAGGTGGGGGCTAATTACAATATCCCATTGGGCGATACTGCTGATATTGAAGGTACAAATGCTTCTTATAAGACTAAGACTTGGCAAGTATCTGTAGCCTATATTTTTTAAGTAGTCTGTCGCTTTACATAGTATATGAAAAAGAGTTTCCGATAACCGGAAACTCTTTTTTTGTTTGAGATGATCTTGTTACACTCTCGAATATATTTTCTTCTATTCTCGTATAAAGTAGAGTTTTCTTTTTAAGTGTTCTCCCTTCCTTCTTTTAAATCCCCGTTTTTTTATTGTATTTTTGTGGCTGCAATGAAAAAGTATGTAGATGTCATATTACCGCTTCCGCTTCCGAAGAGTTTTACTTACTCTTTGCCGGATGAATGTGCGGAAGATGTGAAGATAGGCTGCCGTGTGGTAGTTCCTTTCGGGCGGAAGAAGTTTTATACGGCTATCGTCCTCAACGTTCATTATTGTGCTCCAACGGAATACGAAGTGAAAGATATATCTGCATTACTGGATGCTTCTCCCATCTTGTTACCCGCTCAATTCAAATTTTGGGAGTGGATAGCCGACTATTATCTCTGTACACAAGGCGATGTCTATAAAGCGGCACTTCCCTCCGGACTGAAACTGGAGAGTGAAACGATTGTTGAATATAATCCTGATTTTGAAGCGGATGCGCCATTGCCGGAACGTGAACAACGTATTTTGGACTTACTTGCCATAGATTCGCAGCAGTGCGTCACTAAACTGGAGAAAGACAGCGGCATCAAAAATATTCTTGCTGTCATCAAGTCTCTGCTCGATAAAGAAGCGATTTTCGTCAAGGAGGAATTGAGACGTACTTATAAACCGAAAACAGAGGCACGGGTCCGGCTTGCGGGTGCAGCGGATGAGAAACGGCTTCATATCCTGTTTGATATCCTGTCTCGTGCTCCGAAGCAGTTGGCGTTGCTTATGAAATATGTGGAGTGTTCCGGTGTTTTAGGAGCGGGAACTCCGAAAGAAGTCTCCAAGAAAGAACTGTTGCAGCGGGCTAATGTGGCTCCTTCTGTATTGAATGGATTGGTGGATAAGAAGATTTTTGAAATCTACTACCATGAAATCGGCCGGTTGGACAAGCAGGAGAAGGAGATTGTCGAATTAAATCCTTTAAATGAGTTTCAACAACGTGCATTTGATGAAGTCGTACAGTCTTTTCAGGAGAAAAACGTTTGTTTGCTTCATGGGGTAACGTCCAGCGGTAAGACTGAAATTTATATCCATCTGATAGAAGAAGCGATTCGCCAGGGAAAGCAGGTGTTATATTTGTTGCCGGAAATTGCATTGACCACTCAAATTACGGAGCGTTTGCAACGGGTTTTCGGTGCTCGTCTGGGTATCTATCATTCTAAATTCCCCGATGCCGAACGGGTTGAAATATGGAGGAAGCAACTGGGAGAGAAGGGATATGATATTATTCTGGGCGTTCGTTCTTCTATTTTCCTGCCTTTTCGGAATCTGGGATTGGTGATTGTGGACGAAGAGCACGAAAATACATATAAACAACAAGATCCCGCTCCCCGCTATCATGCGCGTAGCGCAGCTATTGTACTGGCTGCCATGTACGGAGCTAAGACTCTGTTGGGTACGGCTACTCCTTCTATCGAGTCGTGGCAGAATGCAAGAGAGGGAAAATATGGTTTCGTACAACTGAAAGAACGATATAAAGAAATCCAGTTGCCGGAGATTATTCCGGTGGATATTAAGGAATTGCATCGCAAAAAACGGATGGTCGGACAATTCTCACCGCTCCTGATACAATATATGAAAGAGGCTTTGGAACAGAAAGAACAGGTGATTCTCTTTCAGAACCGTCGTGGGTTTGCCCCGATGGTGGAGTGTCGTACCTGCGGCTGGGTGCCCAAGTGTAAGAATTGTGACGTAAGTCTTACTTATCATAAAGGAATCAATCAGTTAACTTGTCACTATTGCGGTTATACCTATCAACTGCCGAAATCCTGCCCTGCCTGCGAGGGGACAGAACTGGTGAACCGTGGTTTCGGTACGGAAAAGATTGAAGATGACATCAAAATTCTTTTCCCGGAAGCTGCCGTAGCCCGGATGGATTTGGATACTACACGTACCCGCTCTGCCTATGAGAAGATTATTGCAGATTTCGAGCAGGGAAAGACGGACATATTGATCGGTACGCAAATGGTTTCAAAAGGATTGGACTTCGATCATGTCAGTATAGTAGGCATATTGAATGCTGATACCATGTTGAATTATCCCGATTTCCGTTCCTATGAACGTGCGTTTCAGTTGATGGCGCAAGTAGCGGGACGTGCCGGACGTAAGAACAAACGCGGACGGGTGGTATTGCAAACCAAGAGCATCGATCATCCTATCATTCATCAGGTCATTGCCAATGATTATGAAGATATGGTAGGCGGACAATTGGCGGAACGCCAGATGTTCCATTATCCTCCCTATTATCGGCTGGTATATGTTTATCTGAAAAATCATAATGAAGCGTTACTGGATCAGATGGCGGCAGTGATGGCGGATAAGTTGCGGTCAGTATTTGGCAATCGGGTATTAGGTCCGGACAAACCTCCTGTTGCCCGTATCCAGACTTTGTTTATCAAAAAGATCGTCGTTAAGATTGAGCAGAATGCCCCGATGGGACGTGCGCGGGAATTGCTGTTACGCATCCAGCGCGAGATGTTGGCGGACGAACGCTATAAATCTTTGATTGTTTATTATGATGTAGACCCTATGTGATTTAATATTTTTCCCCCATATAATAACCTTTATTAATTTAATTAACTAACCATGAAACGACTTACTATTTTTTCTCTGACTTGTCTTTTTAGCATGGGTGCAGTTTTTGCCCAGCAAGGAGTAACTCAATGCGGTGTTCCGACAGGACAACCGAAGTTCCCTTTACTGACTTATCAGGAGTTGCCTGATCCTGCTGCACCTTCTGATAAAGAGTGGGCAGCGGTGACTTCCACTCAAGTCTCTTGGGGTACAACAGATGTCCGGTATGCAAAACATCAACTCCCGCAGTTGAAGAAACAACAGACTGTTTCCCTGAAAGGCTGGCGTGGCGAACGGGTGAACGCGCAAGCTGTTGTGTGGACAGGCGTAGAACTGAAAGACCTGAATTTCAGCTTTGGTGATTTCAAGGATAAAAAGGGAAATGTTCTTCCCAAAGATGCATTTACAGGTGGTTTTGTCCGTTATGTGATGACGGATGAATTGAACAAAGATGGGAGAGGGGCGTGCGGACACCGGAAATCTGTGGATTATGATTCATTATTGGTGGCCGACCCTATTGATACCAACCTGAAAACGATGGCTTTGCCTGCTCGTACTGTTCAACCGGTTTGGGTACAGTGCTGGATTCCGCAATCGGCTACTCCCGGAACTTACCGAGGGGAGTTATTAATCAATGACGGCTCGCGTTTATTGCAACGCCTGAATCTGGAAATTACCGTTTCTCCCCGTGAGCTTCCTCAACCTTCGGAATGGGCTTACCACTTGGATTTATGGCAAAGTCCTTATGCAGTGGCACGTTATTATCAGGTTCCTTTATGGAGTCAGGAGCATTTCGACGCCATGCGTCCTTTAATGAAAATGTTGGCAGATGCCGGACAGAAGATTATCACGGCGACTTTGACGTACAAACCCTGGAATGGTCAGACAGAAGATTATTTTGATACAATGGTCACCTGGATGAAACGGGCAGATGGAACATGGGCTTTTGATTATACCATCTTCGACCGTTGGGTGGAATTTATGATGAGTGTAGGCATTGATAAACAGATTAATTGTTACTCAATGGTTCCCTGGGAGTTGTCATTCCAATATTACGATCAGGCAACCAACTCTTTGCAATTCGTGAAAACTGCACCGGGTGAAGCGGCTTATGAAGAAATGTGGGGAGCGATGCTTGCCTCTTTCTCCAAACATCTGAAAGAAAAAGGATGGTTTGATATTTGTGCCATTGCGATGGACGAACGTCCGATGGAAGTGATGCAGAAGACGTTGAAAGTGATTCGTAAAGCTGATCCGGATTTTAAAGTTTCATTGGCTGGAAACTATCATGCGGAGATTGAGCCGGAACTGTATGATTACTGTATTGTCATCGGACAGGATTTTCCGGAAGAGGTGCGTCTTCGTCGTGTTGCCGAGAACAAACGTACTAATTACTATACTTGCTGTACGGAAGCCCATCCTAACACGTTTACTTTCTCTGAGCCTGCAGAAGCAGCTTGGATGAGTTATTATTCATCTAAGAAACAGCTGGATGGCTATCTGCGTTGGGCATATAACAGCTGGCCGTTGGAACCGTTGCTCGATTCCCGTTTCCGTAGCTGGGCAGGTGGAGATACTTATCTTGTATATCCGGGAGCTCGCAGTTGTATCCGTTTCGAACGTTTGATTGAAGGAATACAGGCGCATGAGAAGATCCATATTCTTCGTCAGGAATTTGAGAAAAAAGGAAATAAGGCCGGATTAAAGAAAATTGAGAAAATGCTTGCTCCGTTCCATTTGGGTAGTATGCCGGAAATCCCGGCCGCAGTAACCGTGAACCGGGCTAATCAGATATTAAATTCGTTCTAGTACTGTGGTGAACTATCATATTTAGGCACGGATTACACGGATAACACGGTTTTTAATTGGTTAATCTTTTAAAACCGCGAAATCCGTGTAATCCGTGCCTAAAAATATATAAGTATTCTATATCATTTCTGTATCGTTAAAAGTAAATTATGAAGAAAATATTATTTGTCTGTTTAGGAAATATCTGCCGTAGCTCTACGGCTGAAGGCGTAATGCTTCATTTAATTGAAGAGGCGGGACTGGAAAAAGAATTTGTGATAGATTCTGCCGGAATCCTGTCTTATCATCAGGGCGAATTGCCGGATAGCCGGATGCGTGCTCATGCTGCTCGTCGCGGTTATCAATTAGTGCATCGTTCTCGCCCCGTCCGTACGGAAGATTTCTATCATTTTGATCTGATCATCGGTATGGACGACCGGAACATAGATGATTTGAAAGACAAAGCCCCTTCTCCTGAAGAATGGAAGAAGATTCATCGCATGACGGAGTATTGCACCCGTATTCCTGCAGATCATGTCCCTGACCCCTATTATGGAGGGGCCGAGGGTTTTGAATATGTACTCGATGTTCTTGAAGATGCTTGCGCAGGTTTGCTTACTTCTTTAACTCAGGATAACTGATCCGGGTGTGATAAGCAATCTTTAGTTTTTCTTTGAACACAGTTTTCACAGTCGCTATGTCCTTGAAAGTGATAGGACATTCCTTAAAGTAACCTTCAGTGACCTGGGAATCGATAATCTTGTCGACCAGGTTGCTGATTGTTTCTTCCGTATATTCCGGGAGACTGCGTGATGCGGCTTCCACGGCATCCGCCATCATCAGGATAGCCTGCTCTTTGGTGAACGGATTCGGACCGGGATAGGTGAACTGTTCTTCATTCGGTTCTTCGTCCGGATGCTCGTTCTTCCAGGAAATATAGAAATATTTTGTTTTTCCCCGTCCGTGATGCGTGCTGATAAAGTCCTTGACAGCTTTAGGCAGATTGTGTTTATCAGCTAATTTCAATCCATCCGTCACATGACTGATGACGACCTGTGCACTTTGTTCGTAATTCAGGTTCTTATGCGGGTTTATTCCTCCTGACTGATTTTCTGTGAAGAAAGCAGGGTTTTCCATCTTGCCAATGTCATGATACAAAGCTCCTGTACGTACTAACTGGCTTTTGGCTCCAATACGGATGGCTGCTTCCGCAGCAAGATTGGCCACCTGCATGGAATGTTGGAATGTGCCCGGAACCGTTTCGGACATTTGCCGTAAAAGGTCATTATTGATATTCGAAAGTTCTACCAACGTTACATTGGAAGTAAATCCGAAAGTCTTTTCCAATAAAAAGAGTAAAGGATAGGTGAATAATAACAAGATTCCATTGATGATGAAGTAGGTGTACATTCGTATGTTTAACTTCGAAAAGTCGGTGGAAAGGCCGTTCTCTGTCATCAATTCGAAGGCGAAATAAATGGCTGCATAAGTCAGTATGACCAATAAAGCTGTCCGGAAAAGTTGGGACCTTTGCGATAGCTCTCTTAGACTGAATATTGCTACCAATCCTGCTGCCAACTGTGTCAGAATGAATTCATGCGGAAAGCGTAGGGATATGGAGCATATCAGTATGGTAATGACATGCGTCAGGAAAGCAGTCCTCGAATCAAGGAAGACGCGGATGATAATGGGCAGCATCGCGTACGGGATGATATACACATTAAATAGATTATGTGTTACCATGAAAGCGGTTATGACACTGTAAAATACAATCAACGTGAATAGCAATGACAGACTGCCTTTCCGTTGATAGTAGTCTTTCCGGAACAGGTCGAGATAAAGCATAAAACAAAGCATCAGCATTCCTACAAACAGAATCTGTCCGCCGAGAATCAGACGGTTCTGTCCCATGGACTCATTCCGTTTGATGGATTCTTTGCGTAATGACTCCAGGATATTATAAGTATGCGGACTGATAATTTCTCCCCGGTCAATAATCTTTTGCCCGCTGACTACTAATCCGTTTGCCCAGGAATAGTTGTTCAGAATCTCTTCTTTGGCAGCCTGGGTACGTTCCTCGTCAAAGGTAAGGTTGGGAGTGATGTATTCGTTCAGTGAGCATTGCCTTAAAATTTCCCGGTTGAAATGAGTGGAATCTGCCGACAACAAGTGCTCATAGGCTTTTTTTACCGTGTAAAGATTCTCGGTAGCCTGTGGATTAGCCAGTTTATCATCAATCACCATGACGGATGAAGTGCTGTCTTTGTGAAGCTGCTGTATATTCTCTGTCGAAACGATACCTGCCTGATAGATTTCTTTTAAAGTGCGTTCGATGTACCGTAAATAATCAATGGAAGGGAGAATACCTTTCAGATTCGTGTGGTAATTCTCCTTCAGTTTGGCGATTGCGTCTTTCTCTATATTCTTATCCAGTTGATAATAAGGTTGGAAGAAAGCCATCAGGCTATCTTGTTCCCTTTTTACTACTGCATCCTCTTTATAAATAGGAAAGTCGAAAGTAGCGATCAACTGTCCGTACTTCCAGGGCTTGTTGATGTCGAACTGGTAATTGAATTTTCCGTCACGTGGCAGGAAATAGACAATCAGTGTTACAGTGCCCACAAATAGCAGTGATTTATATAGTAAATCTCTCCATGAAAATCTTTTTTTCTTCTTCAAATGTTCCATATCCACTGAAATTTTTGCGAAAAGTACAAAAAAAAACAATAGTGTGGAAAAAAAGGTTTAATTTTGCCACGATTTACCTATACTAACCCAAATTATGGCAGAAAGAAAAGTAAGAGTTCGTTTTGCTCCAAGTCCTACGGGAGCATTGCACATCGGTGGTGTGCGTACAGCTTTGTATAATTATCTATTTGCGCGTCAACACGGCGGAGACTTGATATTTCGTATTGAAGACACTGACTCTAACCGGTTCGTTCCGGGAGCGGAAGAGTATATACTCGAATCTTTTAAGTGGTTGGGTATCCACTTTGACGAGGGAGTGAGCTTCGGTGGTGAACACGGTCCGTACCGTCAGTCGGAGCGCCGCGAAATCTACAAGAAATATGTGCAGATTTTGCTGGAAAATGGAAAAGCATACATCGCTTTTGATACTCCGGAGGAACTGGACGCTAAGCGTGCTGAAATTGCTAACTTCCAATATGATGCATCTACCCGTGGTATGATGCGCAACTCATTAACTATGCCGAAGGAAGAAGTGGATGCACTGATTGCTGAAGGCAAACAATATGTTGTTCGTTTTAAAATCGAACCGAATGAAGATATTCATGTAAATGACCTGATTCGTGGTGAAGTAGTAATAAACTCATCTATTCTGGATGATAAAGTGCTTTATAAATCGGCTGACGAACTGCCTACTTACCATTTGGCAAATATCGTGGATGACCATTTGATGGAAGTTTCCCACGTGATTCGTGGTGAGGAATGGTTGCCTTCCGCTCCTTTGCATGTGTTGTTGTACCGTGCTTTCGGCTGGGAAGATACGATGCCGGAGTTTGCTCACCTGCCTTTGTTGTTGAAACCGGAAGGTAATGGAAAATTAAGCAAGCGTGACGGTGACCGTCTAGGATTCCCTGTATTCCCATTGGAATGGCACGATCCGAAATCCGGAGAAATCTCTTCTGGTTATCGTGAATCCGGTTATTTGCCCGAAGCTGTGATTAATTTCCTGGCTTTATTGGGATGGAATCCGGGTAATGATCAGGAAGTGATGTCGATGGACGAATTGATTAAATTGTTTGATCTTCACCGTTGCAGCAAGTCGGGAGCTAAGTTCGACTATAAAAAAGGAATATGGTTCAATCATCAATATATACAGCAGAAACCTAACGAAGAAATTGCGGAACTGTTCTTGCCTTTCTTGAAAGAACAAGGCGTAGAGGCTCCTTTCGAAAAGGTAGTGACTGTGGTTGGCATGATGAAAGACCGGGTAAGTTTCATTAAAGAACTGTGGGATGTATGTAGCTTCTTCTTTGTGGCTCCTACCGAATATGACGAAAAGACGGTGAAGAAACGTTGGAAAGAAGATTCTGCCAAATGTATGACCGAATTGGCGGAAGTGATTGCCGGTATTGAAGATTTTAGTATTGAAGGACAGGAAAAAGTCGTTATGGACTGGATTGCAGAGAAAGGTTACCATACCGGTAATATCATGAATGCTTTCCGTCTGACATTGGTGGGTGAAGGAAAAGGCCCGCACATGTTCGATATTTCCTGGGTATTGGGCAAAGAGGAGACGATAGCTCGTATGAAACGGGCGGTAGAGGTTTTGAAGTAATCGACACAGTACTATGCTTTACGACCTGGCAATAGTCATTTATGACTTTATCGTCCATTTGGCTGCTCCGTTTAGCCGCAAGCCCCGGAAGATGATGAAAGGGCATTGGGTGGTGTATGAACTTTTACGCCAACAAGTGGAAAAAGGGGAACAGTATATTTGGTTTCACGCTGCTTCACTGGGGGAGTTTGAACAAGGACGCCCTCTGATAGAAATGATTCGTGAGAAATATCCTAACTATAAGATATTGCTGACATTTTTCTCTCCTTCCGGGTATGAAGTGCGCAAGCATTACCGGGGGGCGGATATTGTCTGCTATCTGCCGTTTGATAAGCCGAGGAATGTGAAGAAGTTCCTGGATATTGCAAATCCTTGCATGGCGTTCTTTATCAAATATGAGTTTTGGAAGAATTATCTGGATGAGCTTCACAAGCGCCGTATTCCGGTATATAGTGTGTCGTCCATCTTCCGTCGCGAACAGATATTCTTTAAATGGTACGGTGGCACTTATCGCAATGTCTTGAAAGATTTCGATCATCTGTTTGTTCAGAATGAGGCATCCAAACGTTATTTGTCGAAAATCGGCATCAGTCGTGTGACAGTGGTGGGGGATACCCGTTTTGACCGTGTACTGCAAATCCGCGAAGAGGCTAAAGAACTCCCGTTGGTGGAGAAATTTAAAGGAAACAATTCTTTTACTTTTGTTGCCGGAAGCTCATGGGGACCTGATGAGGATTTATTCCTCGAATATTTCAATAATCATCCGGAAATGAAGTTGATTATTGCTCCGCATGTGATCGATGAGAATCACCTGGTTGAGATCATCGGTAAACTGAAACGTCCGTATGTGCGCTATACCCGTGCTGACGAAAGAAATGTATTGAAAGCGGATTGCCTTATAATAGATTGCTTCGGCCTATTGTCCTCTATTTACCGTTATGGTGAAATAGCTTATATCGGCGGTGGTTTCGGAGTAGGAATCCACAACACATTGGAAGCGGCTGTATATGGTATTCCGGTGATTTTCGGACCGAAGTATCAGAAATTCATGGAGGCTGTTCAATTGCTGGAAGCAAAAGGTGCTTATTCTATCAAAGATTACGATGAGCTGAAAACTTTGTTGGATCGTTTCCTGACAGATGAGGTCTTTTTGCGCGAAACCGGAACGAATGCCGGTTATTATGTGACTAGCAATGCCGGTGCGACGGAGAAGATTATGCACATGATTAATTTCTAAATATATTGTATCGATTAACGTAAGCCCTGATATAAGAGGGCAGTGCAAAAAACTTATAAATAAATGGAGAATCACCTTTAACACAATTTCTGTGCTAAAGGTGATTCTTCATTTATAAGGTAGTTTAGGTACACTCCTCATTGTTTCTCTATGTTGGTAGCCAAGCATTTTATTTGTTGACTTCTAACTTTCTCATAGTAGTTCTTTTATTGCATTTATTATTTCTTTATCAGTATTCTCTTTACTATAACCTCTGATTACTTTTCGTATGATTCGCTCTTGGTCCATAATGAAAAAGTAAGGAGCAGCACCACCTGTCTGATATTCTTTGATAACCTCATTGGTTGCATTTAGAATGGTATAATTCAGTTCCTTTCGGTTTGCATAGTTCCGGATAGCAGATGTTTTTCGACTCCAGGATTCTATGGCAATGAGATCAAACTCTTCACTATTGAATGAATCTTTTAACTGTTTTAAAAAAGGAATAGCTGCCTGACAAGCACCACAACCGATACCGGTGAAGTTGATGAGTATGATTCTGCTTTTGCAGTCGGCTAATGATACGGGTTGTGCTTCTATGTTTTCTAATATCCAAGTGGGAGCTTTTTTACCGATAAGTTTGGAGGCTGATGAATCTCCGTCTTTCTTGTGGAGGTCGCTGTATTTTACTATTTCATAATCTTCCGGGAAATAATGAGCTGTATTGAAGTCGTTGATTGTTAAGTTATTAATCTGAAGATCCGAACACGTTGAAACGCTAATGTCATGGGACATCTCTCTTCGTTTCTTATAAGGTAGATCATTCGATTTATCAATCCATAGTTCGTATATGGAAGTCGTATTGCCAATGTCGAATGGAGGAAGAGGCAGGTGATAAGCTTTTCCAAAGAATTCAACCTGCTGATTTTCATCAATTACTAATTTGAAATAGTAATTATTGCCTTCGTCTTTTAGTTCTAGTGTAGTATGATCTTTGGTAGTAAGTGCATATTGGATGATGTTCTTTGCGTGGTTGAAGAATGGAGGGCTCACTGGTCTGAAAGGAAGTGGCCTGAATGTAAAATCATCAATTACTAATTTCTTGTTATCATGATAGGTCAATGCTCTTATGTTGCCGTCATAATAAAAATCCATCTTTGTTGTATCATTGGCATCCAGTGAAACATAACTTGCACCTATGGTCGAGTCCATGGGATTATTGTATTCTTTAACGAATCCATGCAGGATGGACAATGCTGTTGAATCGCCATGCTGCCAGCTTTCATTAGTGATGTTATATGTGGCGGATTCAATCTTTTCCAGTTTGGTAAGTACCTTCTTTAAATATTCTTTTCCAGAGTTTTGGGCATGGATGGTGGGTAGTGCCGTAAGAAAGAAGATGATAAGTAGTTGTTTGATTCTCATAAATGATGTAGGGTTATATGTCTCTATATTATGTGTGTTACTTTGACCGATTTACAAAGCTACGAATAATTCGTATTTTGTCTATATCCAATAGGTTAAATAACTTGAATGTGGACAATTTACGAATAGTTCAACAGAATGGATTGATTGGAATTAAATAATATAGCGGGAGAATGATGGGAGACAGCTAAAAATGGAATGAGAAATAATTATATGAATGTTATTAGGTGGATAAAAAATGAGAGATACTTGTTTTGAAATGTATCTCTCATCTTGTATCTGTTTAGTTATCTGATGTTTATCTTCTACTTATACCATTGAGAATACATCAGATAATTGTGAGCGATCTTCTGATTAAGCTCTTTGGCTTGCTCGGGGTCTACGTTTTTGATAAACTTGGCAGGTACTCCTCCCCAGATGCTTCCGGGTTCAATAATGGTATTGCTTAATACCAACGAACCGGCAGCAACAATTGCGCCTTCTCCTACTACGGCATGGTCCAGGATGGTTGATCCCATTCCGACTAGAGCATAGTCTTTGATGGTTGCCCCATGGATCGTGACATTGTGTCCTACAGATACATGGTCGCCTATTTCAATAGTCGATTTCTGGTATAATGTATGCAAGACACTTCCGTCTTGGATGTTAACGCCATTGCCGATTCGTATAGAGTTGACATCTCCTCTTAATACGGTACTAAACCAGATGCTACAATCATTTCCTATTTTTACATCTCCTATAATAGTTGCGTTATCTGCGAGAAAACAGTTTTCTCCGATTTCGGGGGTGAATCCGCGTACTGATTTTATTAAAGCCATGAGATTTGTTTGATTTAATAATGTTTTTTAGTTGATACTATGTTATGTTGTATAGAAGTGGTAGCTTCCTGTAACCAGACTTTTTCTTCCTCGTTAAGATCTGGAGATAGCTTTTCGTAAACAGTCTGATGGTAATTATTCAGCCATTCGATTTCCTCCTTTGTCAACATCTCCTTGATGATCCCCTTTTTGCAGATAGGACATAAAGTGATAGTCTCAAATTTAAGATATTCTCCAAACATTCCTTCTCCATCTTTGCAGACTAACGTCAGATTCTCCGTACGTATCCCGTGACTGCCTGCCTTATAAACACCAGGTTCGTTGGATGTAATCATACCAGGTTGGAGAATTACAGGGTTCTCATTCATACGAATGCTTTGTGGACCTTCGTGTACACTCAAGAAATGCCCGACGCCGTGCCCTGTGCCATGGAGAAAGTTCATTCTGTGGTTCCAGATAGGCATACGTGCCAGTACATCGAGTTGCGCACCACGGGTTCCGGCTGGGAATTTGGCCATAGCCAATGCTATGTGTCCCTTTAATATTAAGGTATAATCCGTCTTTTCCTCTTCCGTCAGTTCGCCTAATGCGATGGTACGAGTGATGTCAGTGGTTCCGTCCAAGTATTGTGCCCCTGAATCTAAGAGTAGGAACCCTTTAGGCTGAAGGGGTACATCGCTTTCCGGCGTTGCCGAATAATGCACGATTGCTCCATGCTCTTTATATCCTGCAATGGTGTCGAAGCTTTCTCCCATGTAGAGAGGCTGTGCTGCTCTGAACTCATGCAGCTTTTTATCTATACTTAATTCAGTTTCTTTTCCGGTGGATACAGATTCTTCCAGCCACTTGAGAAATCTGACAAGTGCCACTCCATCCCGTTGCATGGCAGCATGGATGCCGGCTATTTCCTGCTCATTACGAATGGCTTTCAATAATGTGACGGGAGACTCGCCGCGAATAATGGAACATTTCGGATGGATGGCCGAGTAAATCGCATAATTCGTTTTCCGTGGATCAATAAGAATATTTTCTCCGGAGAAAGAATTCAGGAATGTCTCTACCTCATCATATTTCTGTATTCCTATTTGTTGTTTCTTTAGATAAGTCTCGACCTCCGGCGTCACTTTTTCCGGAGAAACAAAGTAAGTCACCTCATCCTGTGTAATTAACAGGTAGCTCACTATGACTGGATTGCAATGTACGTCGTTTCCTCGTAGATTGAGAGTCCATGCTATTTCGTCCAGTGCAGATATGAATAAAGCATAGACGCCTTTCTTCTTCAACTCCGAACGGATGGCGGATATTTTTTCTTCGCAGCTTTTTCCTGCATATTTGATATCATAAATAAAAGCTGGAGAGTCAGGGATGGAGGGACGGTCTTTCCAGATGTTTTTTAATGGATCTCCAAATATATCTACCTGTAACTGATGTACCGCTAGTTCTTCTTTCATTTGTTCTACCTGTTGCACGGAGAACATTTTCCCGTCAATGCTTACAGATTCTCCGGGTTTTAAGTGCTGGCAGAGAAACTCTGTTATGCTTGGAGTTTCCGGCAACATCTCTTTGTAGAGTGTGATGCCGCTGCCTTCCAGCTCTTTCTCTGCCTGAAGGAAGTAACGTGAGTCGGTCCATAATCCCGCTTTGTCCATCAGGATGACCGCTGTTCCTGCGGAACCTGTGAAACCGGAAATCCATTCGCGTGACATCCAGTGGGGAGCCACATACTCACTAAGATGAGGGTCGGTGCTGGGGATAATGAATGCTTTGATGTAATTGGGATGGAAGGTCATGCGCAAAGCATGCACTCGTTCTTTTATGTTCTGTTTCATACCTTATTATATTATTATAGACATGTAAGTGTTTCAAAGGTACTAACTTTCTGCATTTAATGACTTGTTTATGAATAGTTTTTGAGAAATATTTGCCGAAAGTTTTGTGAATAAAGAAAGTATGTGTAATTTTGCGGCGCAATTTGACTGCGGAAATTTTAAACCATAACATATTTAATAATAACAAAATGATTGTAGTACCTGTAAAAGAAGGCGAAAACATTGAAAAAGCGCTGAAGAAGTTCAAAAGAAAATTTGAGAAAACTGGCATCGTAAAAGAATTGAGAAGCAGACAGCAGTTTGATAAACCGTCTGTAACTAAAAGACTTAAGAAAGAACGCGCAGTTTACGTACAACAACTTCAGCAAGTAGAAGATTAATAATTCGTAATTTCCTTTGAATTATTGAATTCTTTTCATACATTCGTTGCACGATTTTAGATGTAGCGATATTATGTTGATAGAATCTTTTCTTGATTATCTCCAGTATGAGCGGAACTATTCTGAAAAAACCGTTCTTGCGTATGGTGAAGATATAAAGCAACTGCAGGAGTTTGCTCAGGAAGAGTATGGAAAGTTTAATCCGTTAGAGGTCGAGGCGGAACTGATTCGTGAATGGATTGTTTCATTGATGGATAAAGGGTATACCTCAACTTCTGTAAATCGTAAGCTAAGTTCGCTCCGAACGTTTTACAAGTATCTCATAAGACAGGGAGAAACGACTATGGATCCTTTGCGTAAAATAAAAGGACCTAAAAACAAAAAGCCGTTGCCTGTGTTCTTAAAAGAGAACGAAATGAATCGGTTGTTGGATGATACGGATTTTGGCGAAGGATTTAAAGGTTGTCGGGACCGGTTGGTGATTGAAGTGTTTTATGCTACTGGCATGAGACTTTCGGAATTAATAGGTTTGGATGATAAGGATGTGGATTTTTCGGCTTCTCTTCTGAAAGTGACCGGGAAAAGAAATAAGCAACGACTGATACCGTTCGGTGATGAACTGCGGGAGTTGATGCTTGAATATATTAATGTAAGAAACGAAATGATTCCGGAAAGGTCGGAGGCTTTCTTTATTAGAGAGAATGGCGAACGGCTTTATAAGAATCTGGTCTATAATTTAGTGAAACGGAACCTGTCAAAGGTGGCAACGCTGAAGAAAAGGAGTCCTCACGTGTTGAGGCATACTTTTGCTACCACAATGCTGAATAATGAAGCGGAGTTGGGCGCGGTAAAAGAACTTTTAGGTCACGAGAGCATTACGACTACCGAGATCTATACGCATGCCACATTTGAAGAACTTAAAAAAGTGTATAAACAAGCTCATCCAAGAGCTTAAAAAAAGGAGGTAAGTATGGATGTTAGAATTCAATCAATTCACTTTGATGCGTCAGAGCAATTGCAGGCATTTATTCAGAAGAAAGTGTCTAAGTTGGAAAAATATTACGAAGATATAAAGAAAGTAGAGGTGTCATTAAAGGTAGTAAAACCAGAAGTTGCTGAAAATAAAGAAGCAGGCATTAAAATATTAATCCCTAATGGAGAGTTTTATGCAAGCAAAGTGTGTGATACATTTGAAGAGGCAATTGATTTAGATGTGGAAGCGCTCGGAAAACAGCTGGTTAAATACAAGGAAAAGCAACGTAGCAAATAAAAAAATCCCAAATATTTTGCGGGAAAGAAATAAATAACTAAATTTGCAGCCGTTTCGCTCGCGTTAGAACGTGACGGTTGCATTTTTTAGTAAGTTTGCCTCTTTAGCTCAGTTGGCCAGAGCACGTGATTTGTAATCTCGGGGTCGTTGGTTCGAATCCGACAAGAGGCTCAAAAAGAAACTGAAGAACAAAGAAAGAACATCTGTCTTTATCATATTGTTTGAAAAGAGTTCTTTTATTTCTTGATTTTGAAAAGGGCAAATACCAGAGTGGCCAAATGGGGCAGACTGTAAATCTGCTGGCTTA
>ENA-UOJP01000289-UOJP01000289.1-human-gut-metagenome-genome-assembly--contig:-C102-NODE-289-length-105827-cov-21.511525_pt1 | contig 105827 bp, 103 predicted proteins | sample MGYA00242353_ERZ723900 | MGnify/ENA metagenome assembly ERZ723900 | reverse complement strand
GTTTGCGACATTGTTAAGATTGTAAAACAAGAAACAACATATTACCTATGGCAAACGAAAGGATTTAATTTATGAAGCGATGGACATTAAAAGCAAGACTGACATTGTTCTACACAACATTCCTGCTTTTGCTTACCTGCACCACACTTGGAATTTTATTCTCTATGAGTGGCAGAAAAGTGCTGGCTTCTGTGAAAAATCAGCTGGAGAACTCTGTGCAAAAGAGTGTTGAGGAGATTGAAATAGAAGATGGCAGGCTGGAAGTAGACAATGATTTTTATTCTGTAGAAAAGGGGATTTATCTGTCTCTGTACGATGAAAGCGGGTATTTTCTATACGGAAAAGTTCCGTATGGAATCGAGAATGCCTATGGGCTTGAAGATGGAACTATGCGTGAGATCAAAGAGAATAAGCAGAAATGGTATTTGTATGATGTGTTGTATCGGCTGGAAAACGGGCAGAATGTTTATGTGAGGGGGATGGCGTCCATCAATGATGCAGAAGAAAGCTTTCAGATTACGATGCGGTTTGCAGTGATCTTGCTCCCGCTTTTCACATTGGCAGCAGCATTTTTGGGTTATCAGTTTACGAAAAGGGCATTGCTCCCGGTAAAAAAAATGACAGACACGGTCCGGCAGATCCAATCGGATGCAGATCTGTCCAAACGAGTAGGGCTGACAGAGGAGCAAAAAGAAAGTAAAGATGAAATCTACCATTTGGCACAGACCTTTGACGGGATGCTGGAACAGCTGGAAATGGTATTTCAAAGAGAAAAGCGGTTTACTTCCGATGTTTCTCATGAACTGCGCACTCCGGTGAGTGTAATGCTGGCACAGTGCGATGCATGTCTTTCCGAGGAAACATTGACGGACAGACAGAGAGAGCAGATCGAGCTGATTGCAAAAAAGGCGAGAGAGATGGCGGGGTTGATTTCCAGCCTGCTTTTGTTATCCCGGGCAGATGAAGGAAGGCAGAAGCTGAATAAAGAGAGGGTAAATCTCAGTGAACTGACACAGATCATTGCGGAAGAACAGCAGATGATCGCAGAGGAAAAAGAAATTACGGTCAGAACTGATATTACTCCGGATATTTATGCACAAGTGGATGAAAGTTTCTATATCCGGATGGTTGTCAATCTTGTATCCAATGCTGTTTTTTATGGAAGAGAAGGTGGGATTGTAAAAATTTCTTTGCAGGTAAAGGAAGAAAATGTAGTCGGAATCGTGGAAGATAATGGAATTGGGATTTCTGTGCATGACATGGAACATATCTGGGAACGCTTTTACCGTGCAGACACTTCGCGCACAGATGGAAGCCATTCTGGGCTTGGACTTTCTATGGTAAAATGGATTGCCGAAGCGCATGGTGGCAGAGTGTCTGTTGAGAGCAGAGAAGGGGAAGGAAGCAGATTTACATTTTATATTCCTTTTTAAGTATTTTCTAATGTTCTTTTAATGTTTCTACTGTATGATTCAGATACAAAGTAAGAAACAAGAAAGAAAAAACAAAGAAGAAAAGGAGAAAACAGATATGATGAAAAAATATATGGCAGCAGGAATCGTAGCAATCAGTGTATTAGGAGCAACCACGGGATGTGGGTTCACAGGTGGAAAGGACATTGGAAAAGATGCAGCACTGGAAGCGGCACTTCAAGATGCGGGTGTGACGAAGGAGGAAGCGACAAGACTAAAAACATCGAAGGATAGAGATGACGGAAGAATGATCTATGAAATTCAATTCGATGCAAATGGAACAGAATACGATTATGAAATCGCAGCGGAAGACGGGACAATCTTAACTGCTGATACAGAAAATGTCGCTTCCAATACGGCAGCACAAAATAAGGATACGCAGGGGAACGAATCTGCACAGGAAGCACAAAATGGACAGCAGAATAATACGCAAAATAATCAGTCACAAAGCGCAGGAGCAAATGTGGCGGTCAGCCAGGAACAGGCAATGCAGACGGCATTAGAAAGAGTTCCGGGGGCGACAGAGTCTGATGTTCGGATGGAACTTGACAATGATGATGGACAGTATAAATACGAAGGGGATATCATCTACGATCAGAGAGAATACGAATTTGAGATTGACGCGAACACAGGAATTATATTAGAGTGGAGTGAAGAGAGAAGATAACGAAAATAAATCAGGTAAACAGAAGAAAAAGGAGAAACTATGTCAGAATTTTATAAATTTTTTTCCCATAAGCAATGTGAGTATTTCCCATGTCATAAGACAGACGATCCGGACAATTTTAACTGTCTGTTTTGTTTCTGTCCGCTGTACTTAAAAGGAGCAGAGTGTGGTGGGAATTTCAGATACACAGAAAAAGGTGTGAAAGACTGTAGCCAGTGCATGTTTCCGCACGAACGGAAAAATTATACTAAGATGATGGAAAAACTGCGGCAGAAGTAAAGGAGAAAATCTCCGAAAAGTTCCAGCTAGAGATTGTTGGAGCATTTACATTTTTAAATAATGTAGCCTCCTTTCGCTATGGAGAGTTTCAAGCTAGAAAACTTAATACAAAACTGATAGTGATTATAATGGCAGGAAGATATGTTGTGCATTTTTCGGTAGGACTATTGCTGCAAAGAGATTTTATTATTGGTAGTTTTGTAGTCAGTTGAAGGAAAAAATAACCGATTATTGTTCCAAAGACATTTGCAAAAAGATCATTGATATCCGTAGCTCTGTGTAAGGTGAATAACTGTGCGATTTCAATGAAAAATGACAGTCCAAAACCGATCAAACATATATTTTTCTTATTCAAAAAAGTTTTGCTTATCAGTGGGCATAAAAATCCAAGAGGGATAAAAAGCAAAATATTTAATAAAAAACTGAAACTGAATCCATCGTTGAAAGGGATGAGATTTATATTGGGGTGAAAGATAGATTCGCCTAATTGAGCAAGTCTTGTGTATTCATGAAGTGAGGGAATGCCTACAATATTTACAAACATGAAGCATAAATAGTAGTACATGAGTACGGAAAAAACAAGAGTTCTCGTGCATTTTGACTTGTTTCTGTGAAACAACAGTAATATTGTTACCGTAACCAAAATGATACCAAGTAAAAAGACAGGTTTAATTAATAATAATTCTTTTAGGACATCGAATAAATTAGGTCCTATTTTTGCAGGGGATGGACTTGTTGTTACAAAATTCATTAGATCCGCTCTCTCTTTCCTTTATTTTAATGGGTATGAAAAATAGGATAATAGACAAATCTTAATAAAAGTATATATAAAATCTTAAAAGAGTTTGAAATTTTGTTTGATGAAAAAAATAGAAAATCTACTTTGAACAATGAAAGACCAGTCAGGTCAATCGGATTCTGGCTGGTCTTTTTCTGAAAAGCAGATAGATAAAATTAATCAGAATACTTTTCTTTGTAAAATGAGTATTTATTAAAACATTTCATTTTGATTTTTGGCAACTGCCTTAACGGAAATTCCATTGATCTCCACATGGTCATCGATACCAATCACGATGCAGCGGCGCCCATCAATGATTCTTGTTTCGACCAGGTCGGAACGTTCCGGGTTGACATTGATCACAACATCTGGGGTGCGTATCTCAAACTTTCTTGTATTGACAATGTTAGTTGCAAGGAAAGATGGCTGTTCGGACGAGGAAGATGAAGTTGCCTGTTCAAAGTTCCGGTCAAAGTCTTCCAAATGTTCTTCGGTCACACCACTGTGGGCAAAAAGTTTTTTTACTTCTGTTTTGTCAAGGGTAACCGGTTCCGGGGAATCTTTCTTTTCTTCAAGCATTTCATAGAGGTTCTCATGGATATTTTTGACCACTTCATAGTCACGTTCTTCTCCGAGTGTTTCTTCGATCAGTGTCTGGAAAGTTTCTTTCTGTCCTCCGGCAGATAATGGAAGAATGGCACCGAGTAGATTTTCTACAAGAGAAGCACGGAGTTCTTCGGCATTTTTGGCGTAATAAAGAATGCTGTGCAGGTCGGTGCTCCGGTCATTAAAGGCAGGAAACAGAAATCCCACATCCGGCATTTCTACGATCCAGTCGCGGACGCGTTCACCAAAGGTGTTATCTTCTGCATGGTAACTAAGCCCTGGTTTAGACAGTTTTACCGGACAGATGCTGCAGAGCAGATATTCATATACTTCATCGGAGGCATCGAACATTTCGCTCCCGTCACTGGATTTTCCCGGAATGTCATAGGCGGCGTGAATGACAAGGATCAGGTAGTTCTCGCCATAGTCGTAAGATTCGATGATCCGGTCGTAGAATGCATCCAGAAGCGCATCATCGGTCAGTTGGCTGGCACGAAGTTTCAGGAGAAAATCCTGAGTTCCTCCCGCATTTTCCGCAGAGAGAGGGAATTCCATGTTGAGCAGATTTTTTCCAATCGTGCCGGACAGTGTCTTGCGAAATAGTTCAAAATATTTGAAGATTTCTTCTTCAGGAAGAGAGAGAAATGCTTCTTTTAATTGTGTTTTTTTATTTTTTTCGCCGTCGACATAGCAGCCACAGATGCGGGTGATCGCGCAGTTGTCCGGCGTAAATTGCTTTTTGATTTCGGATACTTCTTTTTTATTCATAATCTAACCACCTTATCTATCTAAATTTTTGTGAACAAACTAAGAGCGTGCCAGAAGATCTGTGCACGCTCTTCATTATAACAAGTCCAAAAGAAAATAGAAAGAAAATTCTTTTGTTCTTTAAAATTTTCTGTGACTATTCTACTCCGTTAAAGCAGTAAGTACATACTTTACAAGGAGACAGCCCGATGGATGCAATCAGATCATCCAGTCTGTGATAGCGGAGTGTAGTAAAGTTTTGTTCTTTGCGGATCGCTTCCAGCATGTCGGCATAGCGCTGACTGTTTGGATCTGCATATTCGCTTAAATATTTCTGTGCATCATCGCCTTCTTTCTCTTGGATCACACGTCTTGTGATCAGATCCAGTTCGGATTTGGAGCGAGAGAAATTTAAATATTTACAGCCGAATAAGAGTGGCGGGCAGGCAGGACGTACATGGACTTCTTTTGCCCCACTATTGTAAAGAAATTCTGTTGTCTCACGAAGTTGAGTTCCGCGCACGATGGAGTCATCGATCAGAAGGAGACTCTTGTCTTCGATCAGAGACTGTACCGGGATCAGTTTCATGCGGGCAATCAGATTTCGCTGTTCTTGATTTTGCGGCATAAAAGAACGCGGCCAAGTCGGTGTATATTTGATAAACGGACGGGCAAATGGAATACCGGATTCATTGGCATAGCCGATGGCATGGGCAATTCCGGAATCTGGAACTCCTGCGACAACATCTGGTCTGACATCGTCAAGCGCATCACGTTTTGCAAGCATTCCACCGCATTTGTAACGCATTTCTTCTACATTGACGCCTTCGTAGGAAGAGGTCGGGTATCCATAGTAAACCCAAAGGAAAGAACAGATCTTCATATCTTCTTTTGGCTCACTGACAGTCTCGACACTATCCGGTGTGATGTAAACGATCTCAGCAGGTCCTAATTCTTTGTAGTCGCTGTAGCCGAGATTGATATATGCGAAACTTTCAAAGGAGACACAGTAGGCATCTTTCTTATGTCCTACGACAAGCGGAGTACGCCCGCGTCTGTCTCTTGCGGCATACAAACCGTCTTTTGTCATCAGAAGCAGTGTCATAGAGCCGTCTACGATTTCCTGTACATACTGGATTCCTTCTACAAGAGAATCTTTCTGACAGATCAGGGAAGCGATCAATTCAGTTGCGTTGATCTGTCCGCCGCTCATCTCCTGGAAATGTGTATGTCCATGGGCATACACTTTGTCTAAAAGTTCGTCCATATTATTAATTTTGCCGACCGTTGTGATCGCGAAGCTTCCGAGATGAGACTGGATTAGAAGCGGCTGCGGTTCGAAATCAGAGATACAGCCAATTCCTAAATTTCCCTGTAATTCTTCTACATCTCGTTCAAATTTTGTACGGAATGGTGAGTTCTCGATATTGTGAATGGCTCTGCTGAAACCGCTTGGACCAAAAGTAGCCATTCCTCCCCGTCGTGTTCCTAAATGTGAGTGGTAGTCAACACCGTAGAATAAATCAAGCGTACAGTTTGATTTTGCGGCAACACCAAAAAATCCTCCCATGTGTTCGTCTCCTTTTCTATGTGTAAATTTGAAATATGTTTCATTGACAGAATAAGTTTAGCACGATTCAGAAAGGAAAGCAAAGGGGGATGCTGGGAAATGGATAATTATTTTTAAAGAGAAATAATAAGCAGAGATTATAAATCAGTTGCAGATAGGGACGGTTGTGATCTGATCAGAATAGAATATTTTGAGAAGTCAGTAAGGGAGAAGTGCAGACAACAGTTGTAACTGCAAGAAAAATCCAATATAATAGAATGGGCAAAATAATAAGTATGTGTAATAAGTATGAGGAAAATGGAGTGGCAAAAGATGAAATTATTTCATATATCAGATTTACATATCGGAAAAATTCTGCATGAGGTCAATCTTTTGGAGGAACAGAAAATTGTCCTGGCACAAGTACTTGCGCTTGTGGATCTTCATATGCCGGATGGAATCCTGATCGCGGGAGATATCTATGATAAGGCAGTGCCGTCGGCAGAGGCGGTAAAAGTATTTGACACTTTTTTAAGTGAACTGGCTGACCGGGGGCTTTCCGTCTTTTTGATCAGTGGAAATCACGATTCGTCTGAGCGGATTCATTTTGCAAGCCGGATTTTGCAGAAAGAAAATATTTTTATCAAGGGGATTTTTGACGGGAAACTGGAGCCGGTAGAACTCAACAAGGATGGGCAGAAAGTTTCTGTTTATTTACTTCCTTATATAAAGCCGTTTGATGTGCGTCCGTATTATCCGGAGGAAGAGATTGACAGTTATGACCGGGCGGTGCGAACAGTCCTTTCTCATGTAGATATCAACCCGGAGGCTGTGAATATCCTTGTCGCTCATCAGTTTATTACCGGGGCAGTTTCTTCTGAGTCGGAGACTGTGATGGTTGGAGGGCTTGACAATATCGGTGCCGATGCATTTGATCTGTTTGACTATGTGGCTCTTGGACATCTTCACCGGGCACAAAAAGTAAAACGGGAGACTATCCGGTACTGCGGGACATTATTCCCGTATTCATTTGATAAAAATGAGGGCGAAAAATCAGTGACAATGCTCACAATCGAACAAGGAAAAGAGATTGTGGTGGATACACTTGCAATCCATCCACACCATGGACTTTGTACAGTATCTGGATCATTGCAGGAGGTTCTTGGTGGAGAAGGGTGCGAAGAGTATGTGAAGGTAGTACTGACTGACGGGGAAGATCAAGTGGATGTAGTACCAAGACTTCGAGTGAAATATCCGAATCTGCTGACAGTAGAATTTGAAGGAAGGACACGTGCCGCTTTAGAAGGGATCAAAAATGCAGAGCAGATTGCAGACCGCTCGCCGATGGAGTTGTTTGCGGAGTTTTTTGAAGAGCGAAGCGGGGAGAAGCTGGCGGAAGAAGACCGGACGCTTGTGGAGCAGATGATGAGAGAACTTTTAGAGGGAGGAGAGAGCTGATAATGAGACCGATCACACTGACGATGAATGCATTTGGAACTTATCTGGAAGAGACGACGATTCCGTTTGAGCAGTTTGGGACGAGCGGACTTGTTTTGATCACGGGAGATACCGGTGCGGGGAAGACAACGATTTTTGATGCTATTTCCTATGCGCTTTATGGGGAGACTAGCAGCGGAAATAAAAGGCGGAAGCCGGAGATGCTGCGAAGTGATTATGCAGATGCGAAAAACAAAACGTATGTGAGCCTGACATTTGAACACCAGAATGAGCAATATACGATCACGCGCTCTCCTGCATATTTTCGGGATGGATATGCGACAAAGACTGCTGCCACGGTGGAGATGCTACTTCCGGATGGAACTCGGTTAAAGACGGCAAAAGATATCGATGGGGAGACAAAGGGAGGAACTATCCTATTTCCTGGGAAGATACGAGAATTGCTTGGAATCTCACTAGAACAGTTCAGACAAATTGCCATGCTTGCACAGGGAGATTTTTTGAAATTGCTGCATGCAGAGACAAAAGAGCGGGAAAAGATTTTCCGGACTATTTTTAATACACAGATTTTCTTTGATCTTCAGGAAAAGATTTCTGCAACTTACCTTGATAGGAAACGGAGATACGAAAGCCTCCGACAAGGGGCAGAGGAGCAATTAGGAGAAATACGGCTTCCGGAGGAAGAAACTTACGAGAAGAAGCAGCCAGAGGCAGAAGAATGTTGGGAGCGCTTAAAAAGGAATGTGAAGGAAAGAAGACTGGAAGTGCTAGACGAGATTATTCGTGATCTGAAAGTAGTCAATGCCGTTGATGTAGCAGAATTAAAAAAACTTCGTGCTGCGGAAGAACGTATGAGAGAGCATCTGACAAAACTGCAGGATTATGACAGAGAAAAAGAACGCCAGAGGAGAAATCAAGAAGACTGTGAGAAGTTTTTTCAAGAGAGGGAGCGTCTAGCCGTGCAGGTACAGTCTGCACAGGAAGCTTATCAGCAAGCGGCAGGTATCGATCAGACACCATGGATCGCAGAGAAAGATCAGATTCAGAAGCAGCTGGAGATCCATGGAAAATTAGAAATGATTAGAAGCAACTGTAAAAAAAGCGAGGCAGACTGGAAGAACAAGGAAGCACAGATCCGGCAGGAAAAACTATCAGCGGAAAAGATGGCAGAAGAAAAGAAGAAGATTATAGAACAGTTGAAATTGTGGGAAACACTTCCAATCCGTCAGGAACAAAACAGACAGCGCAGAGAGCAGTGGAAGGCGCAGGAAGAAATTTTAAAACGCCTTCGATACATGCAGGAAGAAATCTGTAAGAAGGAGACAGAGTTAGGAAAAATTCGCAAACGATTGCTAGGAGAACTTTGCAGGAAAGATGAGGCAAATCAGAAGTACAATGAATTGGATACGAAGAGCAGGGCGCATATGGCGGGAATTTTTGCAGCAGAATTGATAGATGGAAGTCCTTGCCCTGTTTGTGGTTCTATTTCTCATCCATCTCCGGCAGGAAAGGTGAGTGGTGTGCCGACTGCGGAGGAAGTGAAGCGGGCACAGAAAGAACTTGAGCGGGCAAAGGAAGCCTGCGATCATACACAAGAACAGATTCAGAGAACAGAGGCGGCAGTGGAAACCGAGAAAAATCATCTGAGACAGCGTTTGAGTGAATTGTCAAAAGCATCGTGGGAGACGAAAAGATTTGAAGAGATTGCGGATTATCTAGAGCAGCTTACTGAAAAAATCACAAACCGGATAGAAGAGTTAACGAAGGAACATGAGGAATTAGAGAAGCAAAAAGAAAAACAAGAGGCATGGAACGCACAGCTGGAAATGATTGAAGCAAGGCAAAAGGGACAGGAAGAGAGACAAAAACAGCTGCAGGAAGACAGAGAGCGGCTGCTTGGAAAGTATTTGTCTGATAAAAGTACACTGGAAGTGATGGAAAAGCAGGTGACATCCGCGAAAGAGCAGTTGGAGTCCCAGCTTACTGTGTGTATCAAAACGCTGGAGAAAATCCGAAGAGATACCGAAGCTGCACAGAAGCAGTATTTGGCATCGAAAGAATTGTCGGATAAGACAGAAGGACAACTTCGGGCAGCGAAAGAAGAAGGAGATCGTCTGCAAAATCTCTTGGAGGAACAGGAGAAAGAGCTCTTCCGGTTGGAAATCTTATCCGGAACAGAACAGGAAGGGGAGAGAGCAGAGAAGGAAGCTTTTATGAAGGAAGCTTGTGCACAGTTCCACGAAGCGTATGAGGTTTACTTACTTCGGTCCGATAAAAATGCGGAGTGTGTCCGCAAACTGGAAAAGCGGGAAAAAGAGCTGGGACAGGCGGAGACAGAGTTTGTCCAGATCCGTCGGATCCATGCAGCGGCAAATGGAAATTACAAATTTGAGACGTACATTCAAGGGGTATATTTTGACCAGATCATTGCGCAGGCAAATAAGCGACTGACCATGATGATGCATCAGCAGTTTGAGTTGAAACGCGGAGAAAAAACTGTGGGAAACAGAGGGTTGGATCTGTTTGTTTATGATTACCGAACTGCGAAAAACCGAGATGTGCGGACACTGTCCGGCGGAGAGTCATTTGTAGCATCTCTGGCGATGGCGTTGGGATTGTCTGATATTGTGCAGCAGCATAATGGAGGAGTGAAGCTGGAAACTATGTTTATTGATGAAGGGTTCGGTTCTCTGGATGCGGATACACTGGAGCAGGCAATTCGCACTTTGAATCAAATGTCAAAAGGAAAGTGCCTGATCGGTATTATTTCCCATGTGGAAGAACTTAGAAAGCGCATTGATAAAAAAATTTATATTCATAAAACAAACCAGGGAAGTCAGGCGGAACTGGTAGTGTAGGAGGAAACATGCAGAAAGAAACAGAACAGAAAAAAAGAAAACAGATGGAAAAGTTTGATATGCTCGGAAAACATCCTGGGAGAGCGCTGATATTTTTTGCGGTGCCTATGATCCTGGGAAATCTGCTCCAGCAGTTTTACAATATGGCGGACTCTGTGATTGTCGGCAGATTTGTCGGGGAAGATGCACTTGCAGCCGTTGGCGCCTCGTACTCATTGACGACCGTGTTTATTATGATCGCCATTGGAGGCGGGGTAGGAGCCTCAGTCATTATTTCCCAATATCTCGGGGCGAAGGAATATACGAAGATGCGGACCGCAATTTCTACCGCACTTTTGACATTTCTTGCAATCAGTGTGATACTTGCAGGGTTTGGACTGTTTGCGAACAGGGCGATTTTGTCTTCGTTAAAGACGCCGGCAAACATTTTGGAAGATGCTGTGTTGTATCTGAATATTTATTTTATGGGGCTTCCATTTTTATTTATGTACAACGTACTTTCATCAATCTTCAATGCGCTGGGAAAATCAAATATCCCGCTGTATTTGTTGATGTTTTCTACAGTACTGAACATTGCGTTGGATCTTGTGGCCGTAATTGTATTCCAGAAGGGAGTCGCGGGAGTGGCAGTGGCAACCGTGTTTGCCCAGGGAATTGCCTCGGTGCTTTCCTTTTGGATCCTGCTCCGCAGACTGAAAGAATATGAGGGGGAGGATACTCCGAAAAAATACGACGTGGAAATTCTTGGAAATATGGTAAAAATAGCAATTCCTTCCATTATTCAGCAGTCAATCGTATCTATCGGAATGTTACTTGTGCAGTCAGTTGTGAATGGATTTGGATCATCCGTTGTGGCAGGATATTCTGCGGGGATGAGGATTGAGTCCATCTGCATTGTGCCGATGATTGCAATGGGAAATGCTATTTCTACTTTTACTGCCCAAAATATCGGCGCAGGACAGACCGATCATGTAAAGAAAGGATATCGGACGGCACACGGGATTGTATTTGCATTTGCAGTAGTAATCTGTGTGACATTACTTCTGCTGAAAAAGCAGATTATTTCCATGTTTGTGGGAGGCAATGAAAGCTCTCTTGCATTTCAGACAGGAAGTTCGTATCTGTCTTTTATCGCATATTTCTTTGTATGTATTGGGCTGAAAGCGCTGACGGATGGGGTGCTGCGAGGCGCAGGAGATGTGGTTGTATTTACACTTGCTAATCTCTGCAATCTTGCAGTCCGTGTGAGTATTGCCTTTATTTGTGCGCCGCTCTGGGGCGTTCAGGCAGTGTGGTATGCGGTTCCGCTTGGATGGATGACAAACTACATTATATCCTTTGCGAGATATCTGACTGGAAAATGGGAGAGAAAGAGGTTGATCTGACGCTAGACAAGAACAGAAAGGAAAAGTGGTTATGAGACAGGAAAAATTCAAGATGGAACGGCAAGGACTTGTGGAAGAAGGTCAGAAAGTGAAAGTGACGGAGAGGGTCAATGGAAGCCTGTACAGCTATGTAGTGGAGCCGGCGGTGGCAATGTCTGGTATTTACAGAAGCAATGCCAGGATTCAATCCAGAGAAGGGATTATCCGGGAAATTCAGCAAAATGACAGAGGATTTTATCTTCTCGTAGAATTTGAGGAATAGATGACAAGTGGAAAAACCTGTGCTATAATAAATTTTGTTGTAAAAATGTCGCTAGATATGTATTAGGAGGAAATCAAAATGGTAGCAAGAAAAGCAGCAAGAAAAATGAACAATAAGAACAATACAGAACAGAGAAAAGCGACTGCAAAAAAAGCAACGGAAGCTGCAGTACAGAGTGCAGAAGAAGTTGTGATGGCAACAGAGGAAGAGACAGTAGAGGAAAAAGCAGTTGAGACAGTAGAGAAAAAAGATGCCGTGGAAGAAAAGAAGACAGAAGAGAAGAAAGTAGTAAAAAAAGCAGCTCCGAAAAAGGAGATGAAGACTTCTGTAGTAGTAGAATACAAGGGAAAACAGGTAGAAGAAAAAGAGATGATCGCGGCAGTGAAAAAAGCGTGGACAAAATCTGGACGTCGGATCGGTGAGATCAAGACAATGACACTTTATGCAAAACCAGAGGAAAATGCGGTGTACTACGTGATCAATGGAATCGATACAGGAGCAGTTCCTTTTTAGAATGTGGGACGTATCTGCAAAGTGATTTAGCAGATATGTCCTTTTTAATAGAAAATAATTAGATAAAAACTATAAAAATAGAAAAAATAGAAAATAAGTTCAAAAAATCTGAAAAAAGTATTGACAAATCTGAAAAGTATGTTATTATATAGTCATAAACATAACAAGTACAAATAAGAAACAGAAAGGAAATTGAAAGACCTGTTATTATTTTTATTTCTTATGTGGAACGGATATAACTTTAACGGACGGAGTTATATAATAGTAGAAGCAAAGATGCTTACACAATCTAAGATAAGGAGGTACGGACCACCAGAAAGAGTAAGAAAATCTGACAAATGATAAAAAGTTGGATGTATACCCGAAAGAAGATCAGAAAGTCAGACACAAAAGAACGGAAGCTATGTATCAGTTGAGATTCAGATTTTTGGATGGTGTGCTGTATGAATAGAAGATTTGTATGACGCATTATCGGAAGAAAAGAAGGATTAAGACTACACAGTATTCAGAAAATGAGGTAAAATGAATGATTGAAGAATCAAAGTAAGAGTAGGTATTGATTAGCAAAGTGATTGATACCTACTCTTACTATGTAAAAATGTGAGCAGGAGAAGGAACGATGATAAAAGCAGTTATATTTGATATGGATGGCGTATTGATCAATACGGAAAAATATCTTGTGAAATATTGGTGTCAGGCAGCGGAAGAATTGGGAATGCCGATGAAGAGAGAGCATGCATTGATGATTCGCAGTTTTTCGGGAAAATTTGCAGAGCCGTGGTTAAAAGGAATATATGGGGAGACATTTGATTACGTTGCTGTGAGGGAGAGAAGAAAAGAGATCATGGCGGAGCATTTGGCAAAGAATGGGGTGGAGATCAAGCCGGGAGTCAAAGAGACTTTGAACTATTTAAGGGAAAAAGGATACAAACTCGCAGTGGCAACTGCGACGGACCGAGAACGGGCAGAAGCATATCTGGATGAAATTGGAATTACAGAAATGTTTGACCGGATTGTCTGTGCCAACATGGTAGAGAACGGGAAGCCAATGCCGGATATTTATCTGTATGCCTGCGATCAGATTGGGGTGAAAGCAGAAGCATGTGTGGCTGTGGAAGATTCCCCTAATGGAGTGAAATCGGCGTATGGGGCAGGCTGCCGGGTAGTTATGATACCGGATCTGACACTTCCGGATGAAGAGACAAAAGGTTATCTTTGGAAACAAGTAGAAAAAATGAATGATTTGCAGCAGATTTTATAAAGACAAATCTACACATTTACTAAAATTTTACATCGATTTAACTTGTAATTGACAGTGTGAAATTAATTATGATACTCTTGAATTACAGAAGTCATAGAGAATCATAGAGAGTCAGTGACAGGGAGGCAGTGCCATGAAGAAAAGAACAAAAGCTGTTTTGACAATTTTCTTTTTGTCATTGCTTTTTTTTGTGGAAATAAATGTAGAGGCGAGAAGTGTCAGAAACATGTCGGCATATCCGGCAAAGCATGGTCAGTCTTTTGTACAGAGTGTGTGGATGGAGCAGAAGGAAGTCTTTGATGTCAGCTTGTACCGGGCGGTACTCCGTACCAAAGATATGAAACAGAAGAAAAGCAATGAAGGAAGTTTTTTACAACAATATATACCATTACAACAATGGCTCACAGGAGTTCTTTTATGGTCCATGTGCAGTGTCTGGGTGATTCCCGATATTATAGGGGTTCAGAAGAGAAAAGTCTGGTATCATCAGACGCGGATGGAGATCATACATTTGGGAGATGGAAAAAGCAGGATTCCGATGAATAGATAGGAAAAGAGATTTGCAGGCATTTTAGAAATGTCTGGAGAAAAGAAATGAGATATATTCGGAGGAAACAAAAGAAATGAGAATGGAAGATATTTTAATGTTGCTTGGAGGTTTGGCGCTGTTTCTATACGGAATGCAGATGATGAGTAACGGGCTCGAGACGGCAGCGGGCAATAAGATGAAAAGTATTTTGGAGAAGCTGACATCCAATAGGATCAAAGGTGTTGTAGTTGGGGCTGTGATCACAGCCGTGATTCAGTCTTCATCTGCTACAACTGTTATGGTGGTAGGATTTGTCAATTCGGGGCTGATGACACTGAATCAGGCAGTCTGGGTGATCATGGGAGCAAATATCGGTACAACGATCACAGGACAGCTGATCGCACTTGACATCGGAGCAATCGCACCGCTGATCGCATTTGGAGGTGTCGCAGCGATTACATTTGTGAAGAATGAACGAGTACGCCATATTAGTGAGATTTTTGCCGGACTTGGAGTGTTGTTCATCGGTATGGGAATGATGGGAGATGCAATGCAGCCGCTCCAGCAGTCCGAGACATTTGTCAACTTTATGACAAAAGCAAGTAATCCGGTTGTAGGTATTTTAGTAGGAGCAATCTTTACGGCGGTCATCCAGTCTTCCTCTGCTTCGGTAGGAATTTTACAGGCATTGGCAGGGACAGGTGTGATTCCGCTATCAAGTGCTGTTTATGTATTATTTGGACAGAATATCGGAACTTGTATTACAGCAGTTCTGGCATCTATCGGTACAAAGACAAATGCAAAGCGCGCGACCGTGATCCATTTGATGTTCAATATTTTTGGTTCGATCTTATTTACATTTATCAGTATGCTGACACCGTTTGTGTCATGGGTGGAGGCACTTTCGCCGGGCAACACGGTAGCGCAGATTGCAAATGTTCATACAATCTTTAATATTGTGACAACACTGATCTTACTTCCAGTTGGAACTTATATGGCAAAATTGGCAGTATTGATCCTTCCAGAGGGAAAAGAAGAGACAATAGAAGAACGAGGACTTAAACATATCAAAGTATTTGAAAACAGCTATTCAGTAGGAAATGAGGCTCTTGCACTCTCAGAATTGGAGCAGGAAGTGGATCGGATGCGCGGGATGGTTGCTCAAAATATCGAGGAAAGTTACGATGCAGTCTTGACTGGAAATTTAGGAGCATGGGATTCTTTAAAAGAGAGAGAAGAGTATATTGATTATCTGAATGCAGAAATTTCAAAATACATTGTTCGCCAGATGTCCGGAGAAAAGTCGGTTGCAGGATCTAAGAGTATGAGCAGTTACTATATTATTGTAGGCAATATTGAGCGGATCGGAGATCATGCAATGAATATTTTAGGATATGCAAAGAATCTGAACGAATGGGGAATCCAGCTGTCACAAGAAGCTTTGGAGGAAGTAAGACAGATGAAGAAAATTTGCGAGAAAGCGTTGGCAGATATCAGTATGCACAATGGAAGCAGAAAGGAATTTCTTGAGAAGGCTGCGCGGAATGAGCAAAAGATCGATGATCTTGAAGAAATGTACCTTAAGAAACAGATTGAGAGAATGAAGTCAGGATCCTGCAATGCAGAGGCAGGAATTCTGTTCTCGGAACTGTTGACAGACTTTGAAAGAATCGGCGATCATGTGTTGAATATTGCGGAACAGTATCAGCATATGGCGCGATAGAGTGAAGTTGTGATCAATTAGGATGCGAGTGAGGAACATAACATTCAACCAATAAAAATATTAATAAGAATCAGGATAAATTGGGAAAAGACAGAACAGTTTATCCTGATTTTTTAGTTTTTTAATCTTTCTAATATTTTTGTTCTATCATTGAACTTTACAGAAAAAAGGGTATAATAAAAGTAGATAGTAAGACAAGGAGGCAGGCTTATGAAGATTGATATGCATTGTCACGTAAAAGAAGGTTCTGTGGATAGTAAGGTAAGTCTGGAAGAATATATTACCCTGTTGAAAGAGAAAGGTTTTGACGGGATGTTGATCACAGATCACAACACATACAAGGGGTACCGATACTGGAAGGAACATATCAAAGGGAAAAAACATACAGATTTTGTTGTCCTGAAAGGAATTGAATATGATACAAGTGATGCGGGACATATTATTGTAATCATGCCGGAAGGAGTTAAGATGCGGATGCTGGAGATGAGAGGACTTCCGGCAGCAGTCTTGATTGATTTTGTACATCGAAATGGTGGAATTTTAGGACCGGCACACCCGTGCGGAGGAAAATATTTGAGTTTTACGAATACGAAACGATATTTTAAGAATCCGGAACTGATCAAGAGATTTGATTTTATGGAAGCGTTTAATGCGTGCGAATCGGTGGAGTCGAATGAGGGAGCACTGCGGCTTTCGCAGAAGTATCAGAAGCCGGGAATCGGAGGCAGTGATGCTCACAAGCCAGAATGTGTCGGAAAAGGAGCGACCATTCTTCCGGAGAGGGTTACTTGTGAGACAGAGCTGATTTCTTTGATCCGTAAGAAAGGTCCTTTAGAAGCAGGTGGAACACTCTATAATAAGACGACAAAAGAAAAGATGGGAAAGGCTGGAAAACTTCTCACGTATTCTTTTTGGATTTATAACAAAGGCGGAGGGCTTTTGAAATATTATAAAAGAAAAGTAAAAGGAAAAGAGGAGAATCCGATCGATCCGATCGATCCGATCGAGCTCCATTATTTGAATAAATAAAGCTTTTGTTCAGAAAGTCAGATCAATCGTTTGCAAGGAGGGACGATGAAGTTTTTTAATCAAATGATCATCACAGGGATGCTGACAAAAATTGCAGTCACAGATTGGAAAGAACAGAAGATTTTCAATCAGGATGTCACAATATTGTTCTGTTATTGTCTCATGCAGTTATTCTTTTGCCTGAATCAAGGTGAATGGGGAAGACTTCTTTTTTATGTGATTTCCGGAGTGTGTTCTGCCAGTGGGGTGCTTGTGCTGATTACGATTTTAAGGCCTGGAGCCTTTGGAGGAGGAGATATCAAATTAATGGCAGCAGTGGGAAGTTTGCTGGGGCCTGTAAAAAGCCTGTATTCCCTGACTGCTGCCATTATTTTATGTGGGATCTATATTCTTGCCGGGATGGCAAGTGGTAAGATCAAACGAAATTCAGTTGTTGCATTTGGACCATTTCTCTGTGCTGGAATCTTATACCATCTGTGGAGCATGCCCATCTGATCTTATCAGATGGACTGTCATTTCAACTACACCTATCTAGAAAATTTCCATATTTTTGAAAAATTAAAATAACAGTCCGATATGGTATACGAGGAAACTCATAACCCATGCGACAGCAAACTGGAAGAAAATGATCAGTGCTGTCAGTTTTTTGCTCTCTACTTCCCGGTTAATCGTTGCGATGGTAGCAGTACACGGGATATAAAGAAGGCAAAATACCATTAGTGCATAGGCATTTGCTGCCCCGAATCCAAGAGCGCCGAGTGTTGCAACCATGGTACTCATACCATCTGTAGTTGTAATGTTTTGTACCCCGAATAAAACGCTGCAGCTTGATACAACGACTTCTTTTGCTGCAATTCCTGCAATCAGGGCAACGACAATCTGCCAGTATCCGAGTCCGACTGGTGCAAAGAGAGGAACAGCTGCTTTCCCGATGATAGATCCAAAGCTGTTTGAAATATCTGTCACATATCCGGAAGGACCAAAGTTTAATAATCCCCATAAGATAACGGAAGCAACAAAGATGACTGTTCCGGCTTTCGTGAGGTAGTCCTTTACTTTCTCCCAGACATAGATTGCGATTGTTCTGGCATTTGGAGACTTATATTCCGGAAGTTCGATCAAAAGTGCATGTTCGGCTTTGCTTCCATCTAATTTGGATAAGACAAAAGCAGTAGTGATCGCAACGATGATTCCGAGCAGATACATAGAGTAAGATACAAGCATTGCATGTTTTGGAAAGAACATCTGCGAAAACAATACATAGATTGGAAGTCTTGCACTGCACGACATAAACGGTGTGATCAAAATAGTTTTTAACCGGTCCTTGCGGTGTTCCAGTGCACGGGAGGCCATGACGGCAGGAACAGAACATCCAAATCCGAGCAGAAGCGGAATGAAAGCACGTCCGGAAAGTCCGAGATGTCCCATAATATCATCCATGACGAAGGCGACACGAGCCATGTAGCCGCTGTCTTCCAAAAAGGCAAGCGCGAGAAACAGGATGAAAATGTTTGGCAGGAAAGTCAGAATTCCGCCGACACCGGAGATGATACCATCTACAACCAGGGAAATCATCATGTCGCCTACATGTAGGGAGGTAAGTCCGCTTGTCACTGCTGCCGAGAAGGATTCCAAAAAGATTTCAAAATATCCTTTGAGCCAGTCGCCGACGGTAAAGGTCAGCAGAAAGACAAGTGCCATAATTCCGAGAAAGAGTGGAAGTCCCCAGATCCTGTGTGTGAGAAAGTGGTCTAATTTCTCGGTAAAAGCTTCTTTTTCTGATTTGTTGACCAGTATCTCCTGAATGATCTCCTCGATAAAATCGTATTTTTGATTGATGATCTCCTGTTCATAGCTGCGGTCGATGATCTTCTCAAGATCTGGAAGAGGAAAGGCCGCTGTGACAGATTCATCTTTCTCAAGCAGCTTGATTGCATGCCATCGAGGGTTTTCAAGCGTTGGGTAGGAGCAGGCGAGTGCATCCATGATCACATCAATCTTATCTTCAAGGGCATCCGAATAGACCATCGCATATTCTGTATGATGATTGTGTTCATGACGGCTCTGTTTGTCGTGATGATGATGAATCAGAGGATTCTGGATCGCATGGTCTGCATGATGGGATACTGCGTGCATCAGAACAGAGAGCCCGCTTTTTTTTCGTGCAGAAACCGGAATGGCAGGAATGCCGAGCATTTCCGGAAGTCTGTGCAGATCAATTTCCATTCCACGTTCTTCGACAATGTCCATCATGTTCAGCGCAAGAATGACCGGTTTCCCAAGCTCGATCAGCTGAAGCGTCAAATACAGGTTGCGCTCGAGACACGAGGCATCTACTACGTCCACAATGACGTCAATCTCATCGCTCATGATGCATTCGCGTGAAACTTTTTCTTCCATTGTATAGGAAGTTAGACTGTAAATTCCCGGGAGATCTACCAGTTTGAACTGTTCTCCTTCATAAGTTGTGTAGCCTTCTTTTTTCTCGACCGTGACGCCAGGCCAGTTTGCCACCTTGAGGTTCGCCCCGGTAAAGGCGTTAAAAAGTGTGGTTTTCCCACAGTTTGGGTTGCCGATGAATCCGACATTGATCGTTTTACTCATGGGAAGCTGCCTCCTTTACTGTGATATGGTCTGCAATCCGCTTTCCGACAGCAAATCTTGTGCCGCGGAACTTTACAGTCATGGAGCCACGTTTTTGATTATTTAAAATAGTGATGCGGGTTCCGGGGGTCAGACCAAGTGCTTCCAGCCGACGTTCCAGTGGAAGTTCCAGATCCATCGCCTCTACAATGTAAGTCGTGTTATCTTTTCCTTGTTTTAACTGCATAGGATCATGTTTCTCCTTTTGTAATTGTGTTAATGATAATGATTATTCATTATCATTATAATAAAGAACCGGGGAAAGTACAAGAATTTCTGAATGGAAATTGCAAAAAGATATTTACAGAGAAGAAGTTCCTCTATATAATGAAATTTATCTTTAAGGCAGAATGCTGCTGAACGTGTGAGATGGTAAGCAGCAGAAGGAAAAGAAAGGGTGAGAGTATGTCGGTTTATTTTATCTTGCTATATTTTTTTGTATATGGATTTCTTGGGTGGTGTACGGAAGTTGCATTTGCAGGCGTTAAGGAAGGAAAGTTTGTCAACAGAGGATTTCTAAATGGTCCGATCTGTCCGATTTATGGAGTAGGGGTGGCTGTTGTTGTGTCCTGTCTGGATGGGCTCAAAGACAATCTGATCCTGCTATATATTTCTTCCGTTGTACTTGTGACAGCGTTGGAGTGGTTTACCGGATTTATTTTGGATAAACTGTTTCATAATAAGTGGTGGGATTATTCTTCCATGCCACTGAATCTGAATGGATATGTGTGTCTTTTGTTTTCTTTGATCTGGGGTGTGGCATGTGTACTGATCGTGAAGATTTTACATCCGTTGATCCATAAAGCACTGGACTTTTTGCCGGAATTTGTGGGCTGGACATGCATTGTGTTGTTTGGGGTGACTTTGTTTGTAGATTTGTATGTGACAGTGACAGATATTTTGAAGATGAATCGAAAGCTGGCCAAGATGAATGAAATTGCCACAGAACTTCATCGGATCTCAGATGAGATTGGGGAAAATATTTACGAAGATGTCACAGAGGCATTGGAACTGAAAGAAGAGATGGCGGACCGTCTGAAAGAGCGGGCAGCAGAGTTCCATGAGAGAAGAAAGGATCTTTCAGAAGATATGCGGGAGCAGATCATTGAACTGCGCAAACATTATCGGGAGTTGATTTTGAGAAATCCGGCGCATATGAAGCGAATCATCCGGGCATTCCCGAAGCTGGAGTCTAGAAAGTACAAAGATGCATTGGAAGACCTTCGTGAGTACATTCGGAAAAATGGAAAGAAGAAATAGAATAGAAAGAGAAAGAAGGATTTTGCAGATCTTCATTGAGAAGATTTTGCAAAATCCTTTTTTTGAATGAATAGGAACGGTGTTTTGCTGCGTTGCTAAGAGAAATTCTGCCTTTTTAATTTTTTCATGGTAGAAATGTAAAGAGGAACGAGGATGATATTTGCTGCGATCCATGCTGCCGGATTCGCAAAACAGATGGCAGTGTAACCGAAAGCGGATGACAAGAATGCAACGATTGTCCGGGCAAGCATTTCAAAAAGCCCAGCTCCCATAGCAATCACACTGTGTCCAAGTCCCTGTAGCGTATTTCTGAAAATCAGCAGGGAAGCAAGCGGAAAGAAAGTACAGCTGTTAAAGAACAGAAGCTTCTGGATGCATTCTGTGATATACGGAGTCATATCACTCTGCTTCATAAAGAGCAGAGACATCGGCAGACAGACAAGATTGATCAGAATCATCAGCACGATAGAGCAGACGACAGAGAAAATCATAGAAATTTTCACGCCATTTTGAATTCGGTCAATTTTGCCGGCTCCGAGGTTTTGGCCGGAGTAGGTCGCAAGTGTTGCGCCAAGAGCTTCAAACGGCTGTGTAAAGATCATCAAGATCTTCATAGCAGCATTGACTGCCACAACGGCATCGGCGCCGAGCAGGTTTACTGCACTCTGGAGGACAACACTTCCGATTGCTGTGATAGAAAACTGCAGTCCCATTGGGATTCCGATGATCGTGGACTGACGGATGGAATGGAGGTCAATTTCCCATTCTTCTTTTTGGAATGTGAGGATGTCGTACTTCTTTTTCAGATAGACGATGCAGAGAATACCGGATAATGCCTGAGAAATCACGGTTGCGATCGCGGTTCCGGAAACGCCCATATGAAAGATACAGACAAAAATCAAATCCAGAATGACATTCATAAATGCGGAAAACAACAAAAAGTACAGTGGAATTTTGCTGTCGCCCAGTGCACGAGAAATATTGGCAGGTACATTATAAAGAAGCGTGGCAGGAATCCCGAGAAAAATGATAAAGATGTAAGTGTAAGCATCCTTATAAATACTGTCCGGTGTCTGCATCAAGCGTAAAAGTGCTCCTGTAGAGCAGGCGATGACGATAGTCAGCCCAATGCCGAGCACGATAGAAATTTGCACTGCGGCAGCGATCTTTCTGCGCATGTCCGATAATTTATTTGCACCATAGCGTTGTGCAACGGGGATGCAGAGACCGCTGCTTAACCCGAGCACAAATCCGATAATGAGAAAGTTTAACGAACCTGTGGAGCCTACTGCGGCAAAGGCATCCTTTCCGACAAAACGGCCGACGATAATACTGTCTGCCATATTATAGAGCTGTTGAAATACATTCCCGATGAAAATCGGAAATGCAAAAATTAAAATACGTTGAAAAATATTTCCGGTTGTCAGATCTTTTTCCATAAAAATTTCCTTTCTGAATGATATGATTGGTATTGCAAGTGATAGAATAGAACAAAGTTTTCATTTTGTACATGTAAAATAACGCATAGTTCTTGTAAAATAGCGATATTTTAGATATCCTTGGAAATAGAAAATCATATGGAGAAAAGTTGAAAGGAGCATGATATATATGTATTTTTGCCTGAACACAGATCAGATTCCGAAGATATCATACATGAACAAAACCGATATGCAGGAAGGCTGGATACATTTTCTGCGGACAGCAGAGGAATATATTTTGTATTTTGTCAGACGTGGGACGATGTACTTAAGAGAGGGAGACAGAAAGTATGAAATCCGGGAAGGAGAATATATTTTATTGCAGCCCGGTATGACTCATGTTGGTTACAGAGAATCAGAATGTTCCTATTATTATATTCATTTTGGGGCGGAAACGTTACAGGAACTTTCCTGTACGGAAGAAGGAAAAATCAGAGAAGTATTATCAGAAAACCGCAAGTTGTTCTATCAATGCGATCCGCTTGGATATGAATTTTATGAAAAATCAAAATTGATTTTTCCGAAGACCATGTGGATAGAAAGTCCGGGGATCCGGCAGAAGATCCAGAGGCTGATCGAGGAGGCAATCGATGCATTTGTCTATCGGAAAGAACATTTTAAGTTGATTTGTTCCTGCAAATTGATCGAGGTACTTACTGAAGTGGGCGCATACTATTCGCATACGGTATTCAATGAAAGAGAAGATGACCCGATACAAGTGCAGCACAGAGAGAAAGTTCAGTTGATCCTAAATTTTCTATATGGCGCTTATGGACAGAAGATTACCGGGAAGCGGATTTCGAATTTGTGCAGTATGAGTTTTGACTATCTAAATCGAATGTTTAAAAAGCAGACGGGAATTACAATTTTTGAGTATCTGAACCGAATACGGATCAACAAAGCAAAGGAGCTTCTGCTCACAGGAACGATGAAATCCAGTGAGATTGCGGCGGCAGTCGGATATTGTGATGAATATCATTTCAGTAAAGCATTTAAAAAGGCTGCCGGAGTATCTCCGCGGAAATACCTGGAGGGAAATCATGTCTTGACATCCGAAAAGAAAGAAGGTATATTGTATTAAAACAATAATACAAATGAATTAAGAGTGACAGAGAGTGCATGGGAGACTAGAGAGAAAGGGTGGAAAAGAAAGTATGTTGCGGATCGAACATTTTTCAAAAAGATATAAAGGTGGAAAAAAGGCGGTGGATGATCTGAATCTTTTTGTGGAGGCAGGAGATATTTATGGATTCATCGGACATAACGGAGCCGGGAAAAGTACCACGATCAAATCGGTGGCAGGTGTGCTGGAGTTTGAGGAGGGAACGATCACGATTGACGGGATAGACATCAAAGAGAATCCGGTTGCTTGCAAAAAGTGTATGGCATACATTCCGGACAATCCGGATCTTTACGAACATCTGACAGGAATTCAGTATCTGAACTTTATCGGGGATATTTTTGAGGTGGAAGCGTCTGTGAGAAAAGAGCGGATTCAGAGGTATGGGGATCAGTTTGCATTGACGGGTGCGCTCGGAGATCCAGTGGCATCCTATTCTCATGGAATGAAGCAGAAACTGGCAATTATCTCGGCGTTGATTCATGAGCCAAAGTTAATGATTTTGGATGAACCATTTGTTGGGCTGGATCCGAAGGCAACGCTGCTTTTGAAAAACACGATGCACGAGATGTGTCAAAGAGGAGCGGCTATTTTTTTCTCCACCCATGTACTGGATGTGGCGGAGAAACTCTGCAACAAGGTTGCGATCATCAAAGATGGAAAACTGGTTGTTTCTGGAGAGATGGAGTCGATCCTGAAAGATGCATCCCTCGAACATCTCTTTATGGAGGTGACGGAGCATGAGAAGTAAATGTCTTCTGTTAGTGAAAATACAGATTCAGAATCTAGGCCTAAAAAAGAAGTGGGGAGTAAAACAGATCTTTCTGGCAGCGATATATGTGATGCTTCTTGCAATGCTGGCATCTTATTCCTTTGGTTTGGCGTTTGGACTTGGATTCCTTGGAATGGAAGAACTGGTTCCCGGATGTGCGGTCATACTGCCGGGGATCGTGACATTTTTTTTCTCAATGCTGAAGACGAACGGGATATTGTTTGCTTATAAGGATTATGAGATGCTGATGTCCCTTCCAGTGCCGACACGGACAGTCATCGCGAGCCGTTTTCTCCTCATGTATCTGTTTCATCTGGGGATGACAGCATTTGTGCTTGTACCGATGGGGATTGGATATTTTCTTTGGGCAGAGAGCTCTGTCATGGCAGTTCTGATATGGATTACCGGAATCTTTTTGATTCCTCTGATTCCGACAGCGGCAGCGACACTTGTAGGAGCCGGAATTATATTTATTTCAGCGAGATTTCGCCGTGCAAATGCAGTGTCCACAGTTCTTACAGTATTGCTTACTATGGCAGTACTGACTGCCTCTTTTGGAAGTACAGCTGTGATTCCAGAGGAAGGATTTACACCAGAACAGCTTGGGATGATCGGTAAAGCACTGAGAGACAGTATCTATCAAATGTATCCCCCGGCGAATTGGTTCTTCAGAGGCGTGACAGGGGCGGGGCTGATGGATTTCTTTCTGTTTGCTGCTTTGTCAGTGGGAGTGTATCTGATTTTTGTTGTGCTTGTATCAAAAAATTACAAAAGAATGAATACCGCATTGATGACACATCGGACAAAGGGGAATTATCAAGTAGAGAAAATTACAGCAAAACATCCGGTGACGGCGATCTGCCAAAAGGAGATAAGGCGGTTTTTTGGTTCTACCATTTACTGTGTGAATATGGGAATCGGTGTGCTCATGAGTCTGATGTTGGCAGTGGCGTCATTCTTTGTGTCAGATGCAGATCTAAAGCGGATGCTCGGAGTGCAGATTCCAGAACAGATGTTGAAGGGAATCCTCCCACTGATTCTTGGGGCATTGATCATGATGACATGTACGACAAGTGTTTCCCTGTCCCTGGAAGGGAAAAATCTGTGGATTCTCAAATCGCTTCCAATTACGAAGGAAGAAATCTATAAAGGAAAAATGTTGTTCAATTTGTTGCTTCAGATTCCGACAGCACTGATTAGTTCTGCACTTCTCGCAGTGCGGTTTCGTGTTACGGGAATGACACTTATCACACTGTTTGTCTATCCGGTGGCGGCAGCTTTTGCGGGGACCGTGTGGGGATTGTTTATCAATTTGAAGCTGCCGGTTTATAACTGGACAAATGAGACAACTGTAGTCAAGCAGAGTGCAGCTTCCTTTTTTGCCTTGATTTTTGGAATCATTGTGAGCATTCCGTTTATGGGACTCATATTTTTTGTGGGAGATGTTTCGGTGGGAGTTCTTGGAGTGGCAGAAGCAGGGGTGCTGTTCCTGATTGCAGCGGGACTTTGGAGTTATTGCAGGAGAGTGGAATTTTAACACTCTCCTTTTTGCTTGACATTTAGTTTTCAGGGAAATAAGATAGAGGAAAGGCAATGAATGGAAAGGATAGAAGGAAACATGTTATATACCGTGCCGCATTATTATAGAAAGTTTCAGTGTACCGCATCTGCGTGTACAGACACTTGCTGTGCCGGATGGCAGATTATGATCGATGACAAGTCACTTAGAAAATATAAAAAGATACCAGGCGCATTTGGAAACCGTATGAAAAATTCTGTGGACTGGAAGGAAGGCGCTTTTTTACAATATAAGGGAAGGTGCGCTTTTTTAAATGAGGAAAATCTGTGTGATCTGTACGCGGAGAAGGGAGAACAGATGCTTTGCCGGACTTGCAGAATGTATCCCCGCCATATCGAGGAATATGAGGGGATCCGAGAAATCTCTCTTTCCCTCTCATGTGTCGAAGCGGCAAAGATTATACTTGGCGGCAAAGAACCGGTTCGTTTTTTGAACAAAGAAGATGACAGAGAAGAAACGTATGAAGCCTTTGACTTTTTCTTATTTACAAAACTGATGGATGTTCGGGAGGCGATGATCGGTATTCTCCAAGATCGGAAGGAGTCAATGGAAGTTCGGATCGGGAAGGTGCTGGCGATCGCCCATGATGTACAGCGAAGAATCCGGGGAGAAGCTCTTTTTGAGATTGATCAGCTGCTTGAGCGTTATCAAAAGGAGAAGAATCGTGAGAGGTTCAGAGAAAAATTAGAGAAAATTAGACCAAAAAGCAGATCACGTTATGAGATAATGAGTCAGATGTTCCAAGTCTTTGGAAAACTGGAAGTATTAAAGGCGGATTGGAAGCCTTATATAGAATCTGTGGAGCAGAAGCTGTTTGGACAAGGTGAGGCATTTTATCAGGAAGCATTTGCGCGGTTTGAAAGAGAAGTTTGCAAAGAAGAGCGCTGGGAAATTTATCTGGAACAGCTGATGGTATATTTTCTCTTCACATATTTCTGCGGAGCTGTTTATGATGAGATGGCATACGAGAAGGCGAAATTCGCAGTTGCCAGCACACTGTTGATTCAGGAGATGGTGTTTGCCTCCTTCCTTTCACATGGGAAATTTCCACAGGTGGAAGAGGTGGCAGAGATTGCACACAGGTATGCCAAGGAAGTGGAGCACTCAGATACGAATTTAAAACGGTTGGAAGAACTTTTTCAGAAAGAAAAATCGTTCCATCTGTTATCGCTTCTGGCGGTAGTATAGATCGAGAAGTAAAGCAGAATAAAAAAGGGGTTAGAAGTAAATGGCGACATTGACAAAGGAGATGAAGATTTTTTCCTATCAGACAAGTCCGGTTGTGGGTTGGGAAGGCGAGTACGGTGGATTTTCCCTGGAACTTTTTGGAAATGGAAATCTGAGATATTGTACTTATAAATTGTTTGATGATATTCAGCTGATGCAGATGTTTAAGGTGGATCGAGATACTGTATACGGAATTTATGAACTGATCCAGGAGACGAAAGAAGAAATTGGGGAGATACCGAGGAATCTTGATAATGGTTCTCATGAAGGTTGGATCAATGAGTTTCATTTTATTGGGCAGGAAAAGATCGTGGCTCGAAATATTAAGACATCACTGCCGAAACTTACGATGTTCACAAAGCGTTCTTATTACGAAAAATATAGGGAGAACATGGCAAATGAGAACAGTGTGTTGCGGATCTTTCATGAAATTTGCCGTCTGTTGCGTACCCAGGGGGTGCGTCTGTCTCTGGGACAGTGCAAAATTGATCAAGATTTTAAGCTGAAGGTGACATGGTAAGAAAGTGAAAAGCAGGACATACAAAGGAGGAGAGGCGTATGAAATGGATTCGCAGAATACTGGTAGGGATGCTTCTGATCATTGTCTGTGCAGGGGGATTTGTTGCCGGGAAGGGATATCGGATGTATCAGGAGGCGCTGGAAGAGAAGAGTCTTGTGCAGATCCGGAAGGAAACAGTGGAAGATGAAAATTTCGTATCGGCAGAGCAGCTCCCGGATATTTACAAGAAAGCAGTTGTGTCAGTGGAAGATAAACGGTTTTACAGACATAAAGGAATTGATCCTATTGGAATTGCGCGGGCATTCTATCACAATATCCGTGCGAGAAAGCTTTTGGAGGGAGGAAGCACGATTACTCAACAGGTGGCAAAAAATTTCTATTTTGACATGGATCAAACAGTTGAGCGGAAGATTGCCGAGATATTTATGGCAATTGCGATGGAAAAAGAATTTACAAAAGAGGAGATTTTAGAACTATATGTAAATCATATTTACTTTGGGGATGGATATGACTGTGTAAGAGAGGCAAGTCTTGGATATTTTCAAAAAGAACCCGGACAGATGAATGACTATGAGAGTACGTTGCTGGCGGGAATCCCAAATGCACCATCAGTTTATGCGCCGACTAAAAATCCGGAACTCGCCAAACAGAGACAGCAGCAAGTGTTAGAGACGATGGTAAAAAATGAGATGCTCACGGAGGAAGAGAAAAAGGAGATTCTGGCGCAGGCAGAATAGAGAAAAGAGTTTGCAGAAAAGGGATTGACAATTAAATACTACAAATGTAATATAAAAGAAAGGAAAGCGGAGCGCTTTCTTATCTTTTTACGGCAAAATATTACAAATGTAAGAATAGCGACCGTATAGGGTCAAAGGAGCTGGTGGCGATGATTTGTTCTGAAAAGACAGAGGAAAAAGAAAGGGGAGATAGGAATGGAGACAGGACAAGGAAAAAAGAGAAAGAAGCGGTGTGTGTGCAAGTGTGTTTTACTGTTTTTGACAATACTTCTTCTGGCTGTCTGCGCGCAGGGATGTGATCGCACAGATGAGAAGGCAAAAGTAGAAGTGTCCGGGGAGATTACGAAATCAGAGCAGGAGATTCTGCTTGCGGAAGCAGAAACAGCGGCAAAAGATTATCAGAAGATTTATAAGGAAAAGCCGGAGATTTCTTTGAAAGAGATGGTAGAAAAAATGGGGAAACGGGGGTATATTATAATAGATGAAAATAATCAGACCAATTTGCAGAATCCGAAGAAGCTAAGAAAGTTCTGCGAAGAGATAGCATCCGGCAGAGAGGGAACCGTACGGTTTTACCGAGCGCTGGAAAGAAACGGAATCCGGCAGACCGATCTGACTTTTGATGGAACAAACCTGATCATAACGAATGTTGTCCTAAGCAGAGAGAAAGAAGATCAGTTTATCTCGTATATGGAGCGTTATGCAGCAAAGGAGTGGAAGGTAACCGAGAAAGGATATTTAATCTATAAGAAATATCGTCCGGCAGGTTATGATGGAGAGGATGCAGTCGATGCAGTTCGGATGGAACCGATTCCGGATGAGTTAAGAGAAGTGTGTAAACGTTATGTTCCACAAAGTGGGTACTACAACGGAGGGTTATTTTTTGAGGAGTGGAATGAGAAGAATTATGACAGACTGGATTTTCGGTCGTTGTTTGAAGAGTTTTACCGGATACAGAATGGAAATTATCCGGCAGATGATGCATATCCGGAGGGAATTCCGGCGCAGGAATTTGAGTCGGTAGTGCAGAGTTACCTTTCGGTTCCGGTAGAAATTCTTCGGGGAAGGCAGGAGTATCAGAAAGAAAAGAACTGTTATAAACGGGAAGAAATGTTGTATCGAAGATATAATATTACAAATGTGCCGGTGCCGGAGGTGACAGCTTATAAGGAAAATCCAGATGGAACATTGACCATAACGGTGGAGGCGGTCTGGAAAGAACGGATGACAGATTGTGCGTTCATACATGAAGTGACCGTAAGGCAACGAGGGGAGAGAAGTTTCCAGTATATTGGAAATAGGATCATTCAGTCGGAGGAGAATATGCTTCCAACTTATATGGAAGAGGCTGAGAAAAAGTAGAAGGGAGTATTCATGTCAGAGAAGAGAACACAAAATAAGGGTACAAAAAAACAACAAGAGATACAGAATTACAAAAGGAAAGAGAAAAGCTTCAATTGGGTGTGGCTCGGGATTTCTGTGCTTTTGGTTATTGGAGTGATCGCAACCGGAGTGATGTTGAATGTTGCAGACATCCGACAGACTCCGAAGATGGTTATGAAAGAATATTTTGAATTACTTTCCAAAGGAAAGTATGAAGAGATGTATACGTTTGTCAGTGACACAAGCGGAATAGAAAAGAAAGCTTTCCTTGAGAAAAACAAAAATATTTATGAAGGGATCCAGATGAGTGGACTTCAAGTGAAGTTTGACAAGGAGAAGAAAAAGAAGGACAAAGAGAAGACAGCCGTAGTATCTTATCAGACGAAGATGGAAACGGTGGCAGGAGAAAAAGCATTTTACAATGAAGCAAGTCTGGTCAAAGAAAAAGGCGGTGACTGGAAACTTGTATGGGAACCGTCATTGATTTTCCCGGAATTGAGGGAAGATGACAGAATTGTCGTGTCCACGATTTCGGCACGCAGGGGAAATATATTGGATCGGAATGGAAATGGGCTTGCAGTCAATGGAACGATACTTCAAGTCGGTGTGGTCCCGGGAAAGATGGATGAGGATAAGACGGGAGCGATTGAAAAAATTGCAGCAGAAATGGATATGACAGAGGAAGAGATAGAAACAAAGCTCAGCGCTGCGTGGGTGACAGATGACGTGTTTGTGCCATTAAAGTCGATGGCAAAAGGGAATGAAGAAAAAGAACAGCGTCTGCTGGGAATCAAAGGAGTTATGATCTCTGAGACGGAAGGAAGAGTCTATCCTCTTGGAGCAGCAGGAGGACATCTGACTGGCTATGTGCAGCCGATCAGTGCAGAGGAACTGGAAGAAAAACAGTCGGAAGGGTATCATGAAAATAGTGTGATTGGAAAATCAGGTTTGGAACTTGCCTATGAGAAAACACTAAAGGGTTCCGATGGCTATGAAATCTACACAGCAGATCAGAATGGCAAGACGAAGATTCTTTTAGCTGCGAAGGAAAAAGAAGATGGACAAGATGTGACGGTGACTATCGATGCTGCAATCCAGCAGAAAGCGTACGAACAGTTTCAAGGAGATCCTGCAATGGCTGTTTCCATAAATCCAAAAACAGGGGAAGTGATGGCACTTGTGAGCACGCCGGCATATGACCCGAATGAGTTTGTCTATGGAATTTCCGATCGGAGATGGACAGAATTAAATGAAGATCCAAACCGACCGCTTTTGAACCGATTCTATGCGGCTCTTGTGCCAGGATCTACGTTTAAACCGATCACGGCAGCAATTGGCATGGATGCAAGGAAGCTTGATCCAAATGAAAACAAAGGATATGTGGGGCTAAGCTGGCAGAAAGATGCAAGTTGGGGAGAATATATGGTTACAACACTGACCGATTATGGAAGCGAGGTCAACTTGCAGAATGCGCTTGTCTATTCAGATAATATTTACTTTGCACGTGCAGCGCTTGATATTGGGGCGGATACGATGATCGAGGGCATGCGCCGGGCAGGATTTGAAGAAGAACTGCCATTTGATATCGGTGCACAAGTATCTACATTTGGAACAGACAGTAAGATTTCTTCTGAAATTCAGCTGGCAGATACAGGATATGGGCAGGGAGAATTACTTGTCAATCCAATTCATCTTGCGTCCATTTACTCTGCGTTTGTCAATGAGGGAAATATGATTCTTCCGATACTGCAGATGGAGGAAGGACAGCAAGCAGAGTATTGGAAAAAAGATGTATTTACGGAGGAGACGGCAAAACAGATTCAGAGTGATCTTGTGCAGGTTATTGAGAATCCGACTGGAACTGGAGCAGGCGGAAGAATCGAGGGAGTTTCCCTGCTTGGAAAGACCGGAACAGCCGAGACAAAAGGAAGTCAGGAGGATGCAGGAGCTCTTGAATATGGATGGTTTGCATGTGAAACGACAGATGGGGAAGAGCGGCCGCTGTCTGTAATCGGAATGGTGGAAGATGTACAGAAAAAAGGTGGAAGTAATTATGTTGTGTCAAAAGTCAATGCCATCATGGAGTCGTATTATGCAAATTGATCAAAAAGAGCATGATTTTTTGTGAATTTCCATAAGTTTACAAAAAATATTGACAGATACTGTCGACAGTTTTATAATAAAGACAGCGTTAAATAAGAAAAAGAAGGAGGTAAAACTATGAACGCAAAGAGAACAATAAATTTAATGGATTGTACAACAATATACAGCAACCGTTTGGAACGTTTACCTCAGGAGAATCTTTTTTAGAGTAAAGTAAGAATAGAAAGATTGTGCTTTCTTTTTGTGCAAAAGCTGTGGTATGCGTGCCACAGCTTTCTTTTTTCAGAAATTTTCTGGAAAAGAAGCGTTTCTGGGTGGATATCTTTGGAGAGATATCTGTTCTGGGAGAATCTTGCAGAAAACATAGAAGAAGCACATCTTATATAAGAAGTTTGATCCGCAATAGGGAAAATCAGGATGTGCACCAGGCATGTCCTTTTTTTGTGGGAAATTTCATCTTTTAATCAAAATTTTCAGTAGATTCCTGGCGGAGCACAGAAGTGTGGCGCTTTGGAAGAGAAAAGATTCTTAGGAGCGAAAAAGGTCTGTTGTATAAGAGAGGAAAGGAGAACGGGGAAACTTATGAAAAAAATATCAAAATATCTGTTGGAAAAGTGGTATGTGTATGCGTTTGCAATCGGCTGCCTGGTCATCAAGGTCAGTCTTGACATGCTGTCTCCACAGATTACAAAGCGTATGATTGATGATGTGATTGGAAAGGGACAGAAGGAAATTTTTCCAGTGCTACTTTTGGGAGTCTTTTTCATTGGAGTAGGAAGATGTGTTTTTGGATATCTTCAAGAATTTACTTTTGACCGGGTGGGATCGGAGATCGCGATGGATATTAGAAGAAGGCTGTTTGATCATATCCAGTCGTTGTCCATGCGGTATTTTAACAATACAAATACTGGAGAACTGATGTCGAGGGTCAAAGATGATGTAGATAAAATATGGGGATCACTGACTTATATCAGCATGTTGCTCGTAGAAGTCATCTTTCATACCAGTGTGATTTTGGTTTGTATGTATCGCCTTGACAGAGGTTTGTTTCTTATTCCGGTGATCGCAATGCCAATGGTAGCGCTGTTTGCAATTATGATGGAAAAGAAGCTTGGAAATGTGTATGAGGAGATTAGTGAGGAAAATGCTGCTCTGAATACGGTGGCGGAAGAAAATCTTGCCGGAGTGCGTACCGTCAAAGCATTTGCAAGGGAGAAATTCGAGATCAGAAAATTTTTATCTCACAACAAGCGTTATTACGAACTGAATATGAAGCAGTCTAAAGTGCTGGTTCGATACCAGCCGTTATTTCAGGCAATCACAAAGCTGCTTCCAGTTATTGTTATTATTTTTGGCGGACACCGTGTGATCGAGGGAAAAATCACACTGGGAACGCTCGGGGCATTTGTGGAATATTCAATGAACATCGTCTGGCCGATGGAGATGCTAGGATGGCTGTTCAATGACTTTGCGGCGGCAGTTGCATCCAATGAAAAGCTGAAGAAGATTTACCGACAATATCCGGAAATTACAGAGCCTAAGAGCCCGGAAAGACTGGAGAATGTAAAGGGGAATGTCACATTTGAACATGTTTCTTTGGAACTTGACGGACATTCCATTTTGCGAGACATATCCTTTGATCTGCCGGCAGGAAAGACGCTCGGGATTATGGGAGAAACCGGTGCGGGAAAGACTTCTGTCATCCATGTACTCCAGCGGTTTTATGATGTCACAGGAGGAAAGGTCCTTTTGGATGGGAAGGATATTCGAAAACTTCCGCTTCATCAACTGAGAAGAAGCATTGCGCTTGTTATGCAGGATGTCTTTTTGTTTTCAGATACGGTGGAAGAAAATGTACGGTTTGGAAAGCGGGGAGAAGTTTTGCGGGAAGAAGTGGTTGCCTCTCTTGATTGTGCGGAGGCAAAAAATTTCGTAGAGCGTATGGAAAGCAGGTATGACACGCTGATCGGTGAGCGCGGGGTAGGGCTTTCCGGTGGACAGAAACAGAGGATCAGCATTGCCCGGGCGATTGCAAAACGTGCGCCGATCCTCGTATTAGATGATTCGACTTCTGCACTCGATATGGATACCGAGCGTCAAATCCAAGAGAACCTACGGAATGTGACAGATGTGACAAAGATTATCATCGGACACCGGGTTTCTTCAGTGCGAGATGCAGATGAAATTCTGATTTTACAGGATGGAAAAGTGGCAGAGCGGGGAACGCATGAAACATTATGGGAGAAAAAGGGAATTTATTATCAGACCTGTCAGATACAGGGGGAAGTTATTTAAAGGAAGGAGAGAAAAACGATGGCGGTAAATGCAACGAGAACAGATGAGCAGGTCCAGACAGTGTCAAAGAGAAAGACACTGGCGCGGATGTTCTATTATCTGCTCGCATATAAAAAGCAGGTCGTGGCAGTGCTGACGATTATGCTTGTATCAGTTGTGATCACACTGATCAATCCGCTGATCATCCAACAGGCGATCGACGTTTATATTACAGGAGAAGACTGGCATGGGTTAAAAAGGCTTGGCATTGTGGCAGTTCTTTTGAACCTGACACTTGTCCTGCTTGTGAAAATGCGTATGTATATTATGGCGAAGGTGTCAAATGAGGTACTTCTCACAATCCGTGAAGAATTGTATACGCATATCCAGACATTGAGTTTTCAATTTTTTGACAGCAGACCGACCGGGAAGATTCTTGCAAGGATCATAGGGGATGTCAATTCTTTGAAGGAGGTGCTGTCAAACAGTGTCACGACACTGATTCCGGATTTTATCACAATCTTGTCGGTGGTCGGGATCATGTTTGTCAAAAACTGGAAGCTGGCAGCGGCAGCGCTCTCCAGTTTGCCGCTTATGATCCTCGGAGTTGCCTTTGTGCAGAGCAAATCCCATATACGGTGGCAGATCCACCGAAAAAAAGGATCGAATATGAATGCATTTGTCCATGAAGATATTTCAGGGATGTATGTTGTGCAGAGCTTCGGGGCGGAGCAGGAAACGAAACAGATTTTTGAAGAATTATTACAGGAGCATAAGGACTCCTTTGTAGATGCAGTGCGCTATGCAGATGCGTTTGGTCCAATTGTAGATTTCTGTTGGGGACTTGGAACAATGGTACTATACTTTTTCGGGGTTAATATGATTCTTGACGGAATGCTGCAGGTCGGAACGCTGATCGCATTTGGAACATACATTTCAATGTTCTGGCGACCGGTCATGAACCTAAGTAATTTCTATAATCAGCTTGTGACGAATATTGCAGGAGCAGAGCGAATTTTTGAGATTCTTGACACGAAGCCGGACCTGACTGACGGAGAGACAGCTTGCGAGATGCCGGAGATCACAGGTGCTGTCAGCTTTCGGCATGTAACCTTTTCCTATGAGAAAGAAAAGGAAGTATTAAAGGATGTCAGCTTTGAGATTGAGCCTGGTCAGACAGTGGCGCTGATCGGACCGACCGGAGCAGGAAAATCAACGATTGTCAATCTGATCTGTCGCTTTTATGATATTCAGCACGGGCAGGTCTGTATTGATGGCAGGGATGTAAAGAGTGTGACGATTGAAAGTCTTAGAAGTCAGATGGGAATTATGACACAAGATGTCTTCTTGTTTTCGGGAACAATTCGGGAAAATATCCGATATGGAAGGTTAGAAGCCAGTGAGGAAGAAATCATCCGGGCAGCAAAGGCAGTCCATGCCCATGAATTCATCATGAAGATGGAGAAGGGATATGATACAGAGTTAAAAGAGCGCGGCGCAGGACTTTCAGCGGGACAAAGACAGCTTCTCGCATTTGCAAGAACGATGCTGTCAGAGCCTAAAATACTCATACTGGATGAGGCGACATCTAGTATTGACACACATACAGAACTTCTTGTGCAGAAAGGAATTGAAGCGTTATTAAAGGGAAGAACCTCCTTCGTGATCGCACACCGGTTATCGACGATCCAAAATGCCGATCGCATTTTCAGGGTAGACAATGGCGGAATTTTGGAGTTAAATAGTTTTGAGGAAATTGAAAAGTGATGTCTGTTTCAAGGAAGTAAGACGGCGGACAGGAAAATGAGCATGTAAGGAGGAAAAAGATGAAGCATGATACATCGCAGATGATTAAAAGAGAGGAGCATCTTCTGGTCATTTTGATCGGAGAGGGGCTGCTTGTCGGGATGATTGGAGGCCTGATCGTCCTTGCCTACCGCATTGCATTGAAGTATGCCGGGAAGTGGATGGATGAGATCATCACCTTTGCGGGACAGTCTCCGATGCGGATGGCAGGGTGGCTGCTTGTCTTAATGGTGTTGGCAGTTCTTGTAGGATTGCTTGTCCGGTGGGAGCCGATGATCTCAGGGAGCGGGATCCCACAGCTGGAAGGAGAGATGGCGGGAAAATTATCGCAGAAATGGTGGCGTGTGCTGCCGGCAAAATTTGCAGGAGGATTTCTGTCACTGCTGGCGGGATTATCGCTTGGAAGGGAAGGCCCGTCGATCCAGCTTGGAGCAATGACGGGAAAAGGGATTTCAAAACTGTTAAAGCGGGATCGGACGGAAGAAAAGTTTCTGTTGACCTGTGGGGCGAGCGCCGGGCTGTCGGCGGCATTTCATGCGCCTCTTGCGGGGGTGATGTTCTCACTTGAAGAAGTGCATAAAAATTTCTCGGTATCTGTGCTGATTTCGGTGATGACCGCATCGATTACTGCAGATTATATTTCTTCTCAGTTTATCGGGATAGAACCGGTATTTCAGTTTGATATCGGAAATGTACTTCCACAGAATTATTATTGGATGATCGTTGTGCTTGGAGTGATTCTTGGATGCTTCGGTGCATTTTACAATTGGTTTACGCTGACGGTGCAGGCAATGTATAAAAAAGTCTCATGGTTAAATGAAGTGACACGACTGCTGATTCCATTTACGCTTGCCGGAATTTTTGCATTTACAGTGCCGGAATTACTTGGAAGCGGACATGAACTGATCGATCTGATGACGGATCATAAGCTATTGCTTGGGGGAGCAATCTTTTTGCTCGCAGCGAAATTTGTGTTCTCGGCAATCTGTTTCGGTTCCGGGGCGCCGGGAGGGATTTTCTTTCCACTGCTTGTGCTTGGAGCACTGACTGGGGGAATCTTTGGAATGATCGGTGTCAATTACTTTGGAATGGACCCGGATTATATCAATAATTTTGTCTTACTTGCAATGGCAGGCTATTTCACTGCGATCGTGCGTGCGCCGCTGACCGGAATCATCCTGATCTTTGAGATGACTGGGTCAGTGAGCCAGATGCTGTCACTCTCGATCATCTCGATCGTGGCATATATTGTGGCGACGTTATTAAAGTCTGATCCGATTTACGAAAGCCTTCTGGAACGCCTGCTCGCGGGCAGAGGAGAACGGAAAGAAGAAGGAAGCAGGGAGAAAGTACTGATGCGGCAGTCTGTGATGTTTGGCTCAGCGGCAGCGGATCATGAGGTTGGAGAAATCCAGTGGCCGGATCACTGCCTGCTTGTGTCGATTCAAAGAAGCGGAAGAGAGATTATTCCGAGAGGAAACACAATGATCAGAGCAGGAGATGTTCTTGTGACGATGACAGAAGAACAATATGCGGGAGAGATGCATGATGAAGTTCGGGAGATCTGTGAAGAGTAGCAACAGCTTCAAAATAGTGTAGAAGAAACTTCCTTTTTATGTTATGATAAATTGATAGGTCTAAAAATAGATTTTGGAAGACCTTGCAGAGCAAACAAAAGAAGAGGAAGAAAACAATGGGAATCATAGAATTATTTTTGATCGCGGTAGGTCTTTCCATGGATGCGTTTGCAGTGTCAGTCTGCAAAGGATTGGCGATGAAGAAATGTACATGGACAAAGGCTGGCATTGTCGGACTTTATTTTGGTATATTTCAGGCGGGGATGCCGCTTTTGGGATATGCATTGGGTGTGCAGTTCAGCCATGTGATCACTTCGATCGATCACTGGATTGCATTTGTACTTCTTGGGATCATCGGTCTGAACATGATCAAAGAATCGCGGGAAGACGGCGAAGAGTGCGGGATGGAAGAAGATTCTCTTAAGGTGAAGGAGATGCTTGTGCTTGCGGTTGCGACCAGCATTGATGCGCTCGCAGTTGGGATCACATTTGCATTCTTGCAGGTGGACATCATTCCGGCAGTTGCATTTATCGGAGTGACAACATTTTTACTGTCCGCAGGCGGGGTGAAGATTGGGAATGTATTTGGTGCAAAATATAAGTCCAAAGCGGAACTGGCAGGAGGATTGATCCTGATTTTAATGGGAATAAAGATTCTTCTGGAGCACCTGGGGATTTTCTAATACAGTAAAGTAAAAATAGGCAGAGCAGAGAAGATAAGGAATCTGTTATTGGGAGAAGATGCAGATTAGATTTTTAAAGAGGTGAATGATTATGAGATGGAACAAATTCAGATTAAAGACAACAACAGAGGCGGAAGACCTTGTCAGCAGTATGTTGATGGATCTGGGAATTGAAGGTGTGGAGATTGAGGATAAAGTGCCGCTTACACAGGCTGATAAAGAGCAGATGTTTGTAGACATCCTGCCGCAGATCGAGAGTGATGATGGGATTGCTTACCTCAGCTTCTACCTTGAGGAGGATGTGGATAAAGAGGAGATGCTTGCAAAGGTCAGAGATGAGTTTGAAGCGATGCGTGCCTATGCGAATGTAGGAGAAGGGGCGATCGAAGAGTCTCAGACAGAAGATCTGGATTGGGTAAATAACTGGAAGCAGTATTTTCATCAGTTCTATGTCGATGACATTTTAATTATTCCATCCTGGGAAGAGGTAAAACCGGAAGATGAGGATAAGATGATCATTCATATCGATCCGGGAACAGCATTTGGAACAGGAATGCACGAGACGACACAGCTTTGCATTCGTCAGCTGAAGAAACATGTGACAAAGGAGACAAGAATTCTTGATGTAGGATGTGGAAGCGGAATTCTTGGCATGCTTGCCTTAAAATTTGGCGCAGCTTATTCTGTGGGAACAGATCTTGATCCGTGTGCAATCGATGCTACTTATGAAAACATGGAAGTCAATGGAATTACTAGAGACCAGTATGAAGTCATGATTGGCAATATTATTGATGACAAGGAAGTGCAGGATAAAGTCGGCTATGATAAGTATGACATTGTTGTGGCAAATATTCTTGCGGATGTTCTTGTGCCACTGACACCAGTGATCTTAAATCAGCTGAAAAAAGGTGGTGTCTATATTACAAGCGGAATCATCGATGACAAGGAAGATACTGTTGTAGAGGCAGTGAAGGCAGCGGGGCTGGAAGTGCTGGAAGTGACCTATCAAGGAGAGTGGGTATCTGTTACCGCAAGAAAAAATTTCTAAGAAAGAGGATAGAAGAACATGCAGCATTTTTTTGTAGTGCCAGATCAAGTGAGGGATGGATACATTGAGATTACCGGGTCGGACGTCAATCATATGAAGAATGTACTTCGTATGAAGACGGGAGAGCAGTTGGAAATCAGTGATGGCAACAATAAGAAGTATCTCTGTGAGATCGAATCACTGGAGGCAGACAAGGTAACGGCTCGGATTTTGGAGGAACGGGAAGCAGAAAATGAACTTCCATCAAAACTTTATCTGTTTCAGGGGCTCCCAAAGAGCGATAAGATGGAGTTGATCATCCAGAAAGCGGTAGAACTTGGGGCATGGGAAGTGATTCCGGTTGCGACAAAGAGGGCAGTGGTAAAGCTGGATCAGAAAAAGGCGGCAAAGAAGAGAGAACGGTGGAGCGGGATCTCAGAGAGCGCTGCAAAACAGGCTGGGAGAAATGTGATCCCGGAAATAAAACAAGTGATGAACTTTCAGGAAGCGCTTTCTTATGCGAAAAGCCTTGATGTTCTTCTGATCCCATATGAATTGGCGGAGGGAATACAGGCTACAAAAGAGCGGATCCAAGCGATACAGCCGGGGCAGTCGGTTGGGATTTTCATTGGTCCGGAAGGCGGATTTGAGCAAGAAGAGGTGAAGCTTGCCATGGAGGCAGGAGCATATCCGATCACGCTTGGAAGGCGGATCCTTCGCACAGAGACGGCGGGGATGACGATGTTGTCTGTGCTGATGTATCATCTGGAACAGGAATGACATAATCTGATAGTAAAAGAAAACAGGAGAAAACTATGGAAATATATCTGGACAATTCGGCGACAACAAAGTGTTATGAATGTGTGCGGGACATTGTTGGAAAAGTAATGTGTGAAGATTACGGAAATCCATCTTCTATGCACAGAAAAGGAGTCGAGGCAGAACAATATATCAAGGAAGCAAAGGAAATCCTTGCAAAGGCGATGAAAGTGCAGGAAAAAGAAATCTTTTTTACTTCCGGAGGAACTGAGAGCGATAACCTTGCGCTGATCGGTGCTGCAAGGGCAAATCATCGGGCAGGGAGACATCTGATCACTTCGTCCATCGAGCATCCGGCAATTTTAAATACGATGCATTATCTTGAAGAAGAAGGATTTCGCGTGACGTATCTTCCGGTGGATGCAGAAGGAAAGGTGAAGCTTTCCGCACTGCAGGAAGCGCTCTGTGAGGAGACAATCCTCGTATCGATCATGTATGTGAATAATGAGATGGGAGCGGTTCAACCAATTGAGGAAGCAGCGCGTATCATTAAGGGGTACAACAATAAAATTTTATTTCATGTGGATGCAGTTCAAGGATTTGGAAAATATCGGATTTATCCAAAGCGGATCGGGGTTGATATGATGTCTGTGAGCGGACATAAAATCCACGGACCGAAAGGAATCGGAGCGCTTTATATCAACGAGAAGGTGAAGATCCATCCGATTATTTTCGGAGGAGAACAGCAGAAAAATATTCGTTCCGGCACGGAGAATGTTCCGGGGATTGCTGGACTTGGAAGAGCCGTCAAAGAGATTTATACGGATTTGGATAAAAAGACCGCAAAGATGCGTGCGCTAAAAAATCGGTTCATTGAAGGAATCCAGAAAATCGATGACGTAGTGATCCATGGAGTGACAGATGAGACGAGTGCGCCGCATATTATCAGTGTCGGTGTAGCTGGAATCCGAAGTGAAGTGCTGCTTCATACGTTGGAAGACAAAGGAATCTATGTATCCTCAGGTTCTGCCTGTGCATCAAATCATCCGGCAATCAGCGGTGTGCTGAAAGGAATCGGTGTGAAGAAAGAATACCTCGATGCGACGCTTCGATTCAGTCTTTCCGAATTTACAACCGAAGAGGAAATTGACTATACACTGGAAACATTATATAATTGTGTACCGATGCTGAGAAGGTATACAAGACATTGATATAATATGCAAAAGAAAGGATAAGAAAAATGATATTTCATGCATTTTTGATAAAATACGGAGAAATCGGGATCAAAGGGAAAAACAGATATCTTTTTGAGGATGCCTTGATCCGTCAGATGCGCTATGCGCTGAAAGATGTGGATGGAACTTTTGATATCCACAAATCCCAGGGGAGAATCTATGTAGAATGTGAAGGAGAGTATGACTACGAGGAGACTGTCGCAAGCTTAAAGAGAGTTTTTGGAATCGTGGGAATCTGTCCGGTAGTCCATGTGGAAGACAAGGGATTTGAGCAATTAAAAAAAGATGTTGTAGATTATATGGATCAGATGTATCCGGATAAAAATACAACATTTAAAGTAGAGGCAAGAAGAGGCAAAAAGAGTTATCCGAAGAATTCTATGGAGATCAACTGCGATCTTGGAGAGGCTATTTTAGAGGCATTTCCAGAAATCAAGGTAGATGTGCACAAGCCAGAGATCAAGCTTAATATCGAAATCCGCGAACAGATCTACATTTATTCAGAAATCATTCCGGGACCAGGTGGAATGCCGGTGGGAACAAACGGAAAGGCGATGCTTCTGCTCTCCGGTGGGATTGACAGCCCGGTAGCAGGTTATATGATTTCCAAGAGAGGAGTCGGGCTGGAGGCAACTTATTTCCATGCACCACCGTATACAAGTGAGCGTGCAAAACAGAAAGTGATCGATCTTGCGAAATTAGTGGCAAAGTATTCAGGACCGATTAAGCTGCACATTGTTAACTTTACAGACATTCAGCTGTATATTTATGATAAGTGTCCACATGATGAGCTGACGATTATTATGCGTCGTTATATGATGAAGATTGCAGAACATTTTGCAAAAGAGAGCGGATGCCTTGGGTTGATCACAGGGGAGAGTATCGGACAGGTGGCGAGCCAGACGATGCAGAGCCTGGCAGCAACCAATGATGTATGTACACTGCCGGTATACCGTCCGGTGATTGGATTTGACAAGCAGGAAATCGTGGAGATTGCAGAGAAAATCGATACTTACGAGACGTCTATTCTTCCGTTTGAGGATTGTTGTACGATCTTTGTCGCAAAACACCCGGTGACAAAACCGAATATCAATGTGATCCGCAGATCAGAAGAAAATCTTGCAGAAAAGATTGATGAACTGTTTGAGGCAGCTGTGAACACTGTGGAGACGATTGTTGTAAAATAGTAAAAAAATAGATATGTTCCTGACCGGAGCCGGCCGGAACATATCTATATTTTCTTACAGACATTCCGGAGAATATCTGTATACTTCTTTATCAAAGTCGTAGGTGACTGTTGAAAACTTATACTAAGTATGGAGCAAGCGCTTCTAAAATAGTATCAAGGTCTTTTTCAGCGTGGATGTTTAAGTCGATCGGTTTTGATAAGTCTAAGCTGAAAATACCCATGATAGATTTTGCGTCAATCACATATCTTCCGGATACTAAGTCGAAATCGTGATCAAATTTTGTGATTTCGTTTACGAAAGATTTTACTTTGTCGATTGAATTTAATGAAATTTGTACTGTTTTCATTGAATAATCCTCCTTGAATTTTGTTCTACCCTTATCTTAAAGTTTGGGGGTATAAAAGTCAAGAAACAAAGTGCCAAAGAAATGGAGAAATTTTCGTGATTTTGGATAACAATTACATAGAAGCAGAAAAAGAAAGGGAAAAAAGATGAAAAAAGCAGCATTACATAATCTTGGATGTAAAGTCAATGCATACGAGACAGAGGCGATGCAGGAACTGTTGGAACAGAATGGCTATGAGATTGTTCCGTTTCAGGAAGGGGCGGATATCTATATTATCAACACATGTACGGTGACCAATATGGCTGACAGAAAGTCAAGACAGATGATCCACCGGGCAAAAAAGATGAATCCGGATGCAATCGTTGTGGCGGCGGGATGTTACGTGCAGGCGCAGGAAAACAGCGATAAGATCGATGAATGTATTGATATTGTCATCGGAAATAATAAGAAGCAGAATTTGATCGAGATTCTTGAGGAGTATGAGCAGAAACGAAAAGAAGCAGACGGTGTGTTTGTGCAGCAGGAAGTCATTGATATCAATCACACGAAAGAATACGAAGAACTCCATCTGACCAAGACTGCAGAACACACACGGGCATACATTAAAGTACAGGACGGCTGTAACCAGTTTTGTACATACTGCATCATCCCATACATGAGAGGTCGTGTCAGAAGCAGAAGAAAAGAAGAAGTTGTGGAAGAAGTGAGTGCACTTGCGGCCAATGGCTATAAGGAAGTTGTGCTCACAGGAATTCATCTGAGTTCTTACGGAGTTGACTTTGAAGAAAAGGAAACGTTACTTTCGCTGATCCAGGCGGTTCATGCAATCGAAGGAATCGAGAGAATCCGACTCGGATCGTTGGAGCCCCGCATTATCACAGAAGAATTTGCGTCGGCGCTGTCTGCACTTCCAAAAATCTGTCCGCATTTTCATCTGTCATTGCAAAGTGGCTGCGAGGAGACTTTAAAGCGGATGAACCGAAGATATTCCGCAGAAGAATATTTTGAAAAATGCATGCTGCTCCGTAAATATTTTGAAAATCCGGCATTGACTACAGATATAATCGTCGGATTCCCGGGAGAGACCGAAGAAGAATTTGAAGAGTCAAGGGCATTTGTAGAAAAAGTAAATTTTTATGAGACGCATATTTTTAAATATTCAAAGCGTCAGGGAACAAAGGCTGCGGTAATGCCGAATCAAGTGCCGGAGCCGGAGAAGACAAAAAGGAGTAACACGTTACTTGCATTGGATGAACGGAACCGGAAAGCTTATGAGGAGCAATTTGCGGGCAAAGAGACAGAAATTCTTGTAGAGGAACAGATGGAGAAAGACGGAAAGACATATTGGATCGGACATACGAAGGAATATATCCGGCTGGCAATCTTGTCTGATGAAAACTTATCTGGCAGGTTATTAAGAGTGACTGTCGGAAAAGATGCATGGACAGTGGATGCATTGTAAAAGTAGAAAACTTTATTTTGAGAATCATTTTAAAAATCCTTCACAAAATATTCATTGTATTTTTGGTACATTTATATTAGAATAGAAATGTATGAAACGGAGGAAGAAAAGATGAAAGATTTGAGCAATACACAGTTCTTTCATGTGGAGACCGGACCACAGATCAAGGCGAAAGACATTCTTGAGATCGTGTATGGGGCACTGAAAGAAAAAGGATACAACCCGGTAAATCAGATCGTAGGGTATATTATGTCAGGAGATCCGACTTACATCACAAGTCACAATGGCGCGAGAAGTCTGATCATGAAGATGGAGCGGGACGAGCTTGTAGAGGAGATGCTGAAAGCGTATATCGAGCATCACGGATGGGAATAATATCGTATGAGGATTATGGGACTGGATTATGGGTCTAAGACGGTGGGGGTCGCAATCAGTGACCCTTTAGGTCTTACTGCCCAGGGAATTGAAACAATCTGCAGGAAGGAAGAGAACAAGCTAAGAAAGACACTGGCTCGTATTGAGGCGCTTGTGCAGGAATACCAGGTCGAGGAGATTGTTCTTGGCTTCCCAAAGAATATGAACAACACTGTCGGTGACCGGGCAGAGAAGTCGCTGGAATTCAAGGAGATGCTTGAGCGGAGAACAGCACTTCCGGTTACGATGTGGGATGAGCGCCTGACAACCGTCGAGGCAGAACGGACATTGATCGAAAATAACGTACGAAGAGAAGACCGCAAGAAATATGTAGATAAGATCGCGGCAGTTTTTATCTTGCAGGGATATCTGGATTCTGTTTATTTCAGACAGAAGTCAGACGAGGATATGGAAGAAGTGTAGGAGTTTTTATGGAAAAGATTACATTTACATTTGAAGGAGAAGATCAGGCAGTAGAATTTTTTGTGTTAGAACAGACAAAATTAGGCGGTGTGACATATATTCTTGTTACAGATTCTGAAGAAGATGATGCAGAATGTCTGATCTTGAAGGATTTAAGTAAAGTAGAAGAGGATGAAAGTGTATATGAAGTTGTGGAAGATGATACAGAACTTCTTGCAGTTTCAAAAGTATTTGAAGAATTATTAGAAGACGTTGATATTGAAATGTAGTTAGATACATTTGAGTATAGAACTTTGCAGATGAGGTGGCATATGACATTAAACCAGGAAGCGTTTAAGAAAATATTAAAAGAGCAGGGACTGAAAGTGACAAACCAGAGACTGCTTGTACTTGAGGTGCTTGAAAAACATCGTGGTGAGCATATGACAGCGGAGGACATTTATGAACTGGTGAAAGTCGACTATCCTGAAATTGGATTGGCGACCGTATACCGGACGGTACAGTTGTTACTGGAATTGCAATTGGTGGATCGGATTAATCTGGATGATGGATGTGTCAGATATGAAATCGGAACCCTGATCGAAGGCGGGGAAGGAAAGCATCATCATCATCATTTGATATGTAAAAGTTGTGGAAAGGTATGGTCTTTTGAAGATGATCTCTTAGAGGAGCTGGAAAGTTATATTGAGAGGAAAACGGATTTCCATGTTCTGGACCACGAGTTGAAATTCTACGGACAATGTAAAGAATGTGCAGAAAGAGAAAGTGCAGAGAAAAGAAAGTAGAATGAAACATGGAGGTGTAGCTTTTGAAAAGAGAGAGCAATTCAAAATTAAAGATCATTCCGCTCGGAGGACTTGAGCAGATCGGAATGAACATTACTGCCTTTGAATATGAGGACAGTATTATTGTAGTAGACTGTGGACTGGCATTTCCGGAGGATGATATGCTAGGGATCGACCTTGTGATTCCGGATATCACTTATTTGAAGGATAATATCCAAAAGGTGAAAGGATTTGTCATTACCCACGGACATGAGGATCACATCGGAGCATTATCTTATGTATTAAAAGAGATGAATCTTCCAATCTATGCGACAAAGCTTACGATGGGAATCATTGAAAATAAATTAAAGGAGCACAACCTGCTCCGCTGTACAAGAAGAAAGGTTGTGCGTCACGGACAGTCGATCAATCTGGGGCAGTTCCGGATTGAATTCATTAAGACAAATCACAGTATCGCAGATGCTTCTGCGCTTGCAATTTATTCGCCGGCAGGAATCGTTGTGCATACAGGTGACTTTAAAGTCGATTACACTCCGGTATTTGGAGATGCGATCGATCTTCAGAGATTTGCTGAGATCGGAAAGAAAGGTGTGCTTGCGCTGATGTCAGACAGTACGAATGCAGAGCGCCCGGGATTTACGATGTCAGAGCGGACAGTTGGAAAGACTTTTGACCAGATTTTTGCAGAACATAGAAATACAAGGATTATTATTGCTACTTTCGCATCGAATGTAGACCGTGTACAGCAGATCATTAACTCTGCCTATAAGTATGACAGAAAAGTTGTCGTGGAAGGACGGAGCATGGTCAACATTATTTCCACAGCATCAGAGCTTGGGTATCTGAATGTGCCGGACAAGACATTGATCGAGATCGATCAGCTGAAGAATTATCCGGATGAGAAGACGGTTCTGATCACAACAGGAAGCCAGGGAGAGTCTATGGCGGCATTATCCCGTATGGCAGCAGATATTCATAAGAAGGTCAGCATCAAGCCGGGAGATACAGTTATTTTCAGTTCAAACCCAATCCCGGGAAATGAAAAGGCAGTGTCAAGGGTGATCAATGAACTTTCCCAGAAGGGTGCAGATGTTATTTTCCAGGATGCACACGTATCCGGGCATGCCTGTCAGGAAGAGTTGAAATTGATCTATTCTCTTGTGAAACCAAAATATGCGATCCCGGTTCATGGAGAATATCGTCATTTGAAGGCAAATGCAGGAATTGCGACAGCGCTTGGCATTCCGAAGGAAAATGTATTCATCCTCAAATCCGGAGAGGTACTGGCGCTGGATAATCAAAGTGCAAAGGTTGTAGACAAAGTACAGACGGGAGCAATCCTTGTAGACGGACTCGGTGTTGGCGATGTTGGAAATATTGTATTACGTGATCGTCAGCATTTGGCAGAAGATGGTATACTGATCGTAGTCCTGACACTGGAGAAGGGAACCAATCAGCTCCTTGCAGGGCCGGACATTGTTTCAAGAGGATTTGTCTATGTAAGGGAGTCCGAAGGGCTGATGGAAGAGGCAAGACAGGTACTTTCCGATGCGCTTGAGAACTGTTTGAGAAACAATCGCAATGCAGACTGGAGCAGAATTAAATTAGTGATCCGCGATACGATGAATGATTTTATCTGGAAGCGGACTAAGAGACGTCCGATGATCCTTCCGATCATTATGGATGTATAGAAGGAAAGAAGGGCGGAGGATTTTGGTTCTCCGCCTTATTTTCTGAGGTTTTGCAATTCAGAAACAGAGGAGAAGGCATATGATTGTAGATGAAAGAATGGTGACGTTCATTAATTCTCTTGACACAGAAAATACAGCGATTTTGGAGCAGATCGAGCAGGAGGCACTGGATACTTATGTACCGATCATCCGGAAGGAGATGCAGAGCTTTCTGAAAGTACTGCTTGCGATGCAGAAACCGAAGCGGATTTTAGAGGTTGGAACGGCTGTCGGATTTTCTGCAATTCTGATGAGTGAATATGTGACAGAGGAATGTGAGATCACAACAATTGAAAAATATGAGAAACGGATTCCGATTGCCCGTGAAAATTTCAGGCGGGCAGGAAAAGAAAAACAGATCACACTTCTGGAAGGAGATGCGATGGAAGTGATGCAGTCCTTAAAAGAGCCGTATGATTTTATTTTTATGGATGCGGCAAAAGGACAGTATATTTATTATCTGCCGGAAGTGATGCGTCTTTTGAATCCGGGAGGCGTCCTCGTATCGGACAATGTGCTTCAGGAAGGAGATATCATTGAATCTCGCTTCGCAGTGGAGCGCAGGAATCGGACGATCCACAGCCGAATGAGAGAATATCTGTATGCATTAAAGCATGATGACAGACTGCTGACGTCTATAGTTCCGATCGGGGACGGAGCAACAGTCAGTGTAAAGATTGGAGAAAAATAGAAAAGAAACAAGTTGTACAGAAAGGAAAAATATATGGCAAGACATCCAGAATTATTGATTCCGGCGAGCAGCCTGGAAGTATTAAAGACAGCTGTTATGTTTGGAGCTGATGCGGTTTACATTGGAGGAGAGGCGTTCGGACTTCGAGCGAAAGCGAAAAACTTTTCCATGGAGGAAATGAAGGAGGGAATCGCATTTGCACATGAACACGATGTAAAAGTATATGTAACTGCCAATATTCTCGCACATAATGAGGATCTTTCAGGGGTACGAGAATATTTTAAAGAGTTAAAAGAGATTAAACCAGACGCATTGATCATTGCCGATCCTGGTGTATTTGAGATCGCAAAGGAAATCTGTCCGGAGATTGAGCGTCACATCAGTACGCAGGCAAATAATACAAACTATGCGACTTATAATTTCTGGCATAAGCTGGGGGCATCTCGTGTCGTATCAGCAAGGGAATTGTCTTTGGAGGAAATTAGAGAGATTCGGGCAAATATTCCGGATGAGCTGGAAATTGAGACATTTGTCCATGGGGCGATGTGCATTTCTTATTCCGGAAGATGCCTGCTCAGCAACTATTTCACTGGAAGAGATGCAAACCGGGGAGCATGTACCCATCCATGCAGATGGAAATATTCTGTGGTTGAGGAGACCAGACCAGGAGAATATATGCCGGTATATGAAAATGAGAGAGGAACTTATATTTTTAACTCCAAGGACCTCTGTATGATCCAGCATATCCCGGAAATTTTAGAGTCGGGCATTGACAGTCTGAAGATCGAGGGACGTATGAAGACCGCACTCTATGTAGCAACGGTTGCAAGAACATACCGCAAGGCGATTGACGACTATCAGAAGGATCCGGCACTCTATGAGAAAAATATGCCATGGTATCTGGAACAGATCTCTAATTGTACTTATCGGCAGTTTACGACAGGATTTTTCTTTGAAAAGCCGGATGAGACAACACAGATCTATGACAGCAATACTTATGTGAAAGAGTATACCTATCTTGGAATCGTAGGGGAAGAGTGTGATGGCACTTACCGTATCGAACAGAGAAATAAGTTTGCTGTCGGAGAGACGATCGAAGTGATGAAACCGAATGGCGAAAATATTAGTGTGGAAGTGAAGCGGATCTTAGATGAGGATGGCAATGAGCAGGAAAGCGCTCCGCATCCAAAACAAGTATTGTATGTAGATCTGGGAATGCCGTTAGAGCAGTATGATATTTTAAGAAGACAGGAAGCGAAAGAAGTATAATGTGATGAGGAAACCGAAAGCGGCAAGCATTTTCAGTGAAAATGAGCCTTTGCTTTCGGTTTCTTAGTATTCTGTCAAGATTCCGGAAAGAAGCTGCGCAATTTTTCCACGGCGCTTTTTTCAATGCGTGATACGTAAGAGCGGGAAATTCCAAGCCTTTTTGCGATTTCACGCTGCGTGTATTCTTCCTCATTGTAAAGTCCGTAGCGCATTTTCAGAACGAGCCGTTCCCGGTCAGATAATTCGGATTCTACTTTTTCGTATAAAGTGCGGACATCGTCTTTGAGATTGATTTTCTCATGGATATCTTCATCTGTTGTCTCCATGACATCAAACAGCTGGATCTCATTACCTTCCCGGTCAGTACCGATTGGTTCGTAGAGAGAGATTTCCCGGGAGGATTTTTTTCTAGAGCGAAGCATCATCAGAATTTCATTTTCAATACAGCGGGCTGCATAAGTGGAAAGTCGATTTCCTTTTTCGGGATTAAAGGTGATGACTGCTTTGATCAGTCCTACGGTTCCGATGGAGATCAGATCTTCATTGTCTTCCTCCGGACGTTGATATTTTTTGACAATATGTGCTACAAGCCGGAGATTGTGTTCGATCAGGATGTGTTTTGCTTCAAGGTCGCCCTCTGTGTATTTTTGCATGTAATATTGTTCCTCAGCAGAAGTGAGGGGAGTTGGAAATGATTTCAAGATAAGCACCTCTAAGCATATTTAATATAGCTTATGTGCTGGAGGGAAGATTTGTGCTTTTCCACATGAAAACAGAGAAAAAAGCATCAAAATGTCTGTTTACTATCAAAGGAGAACGTGCTATCATATACTTATGTCTGACAAAGTGAAGGGCGGCAGCTGCCGCAAAAATTATATGAATGGCGGGATTGTATGGGCAGATTATTTGACACAGACAATATTGTCTGGAGATTTTTAGGAAGGGTAGCCGATTTGGTCATCCTCAATTTTTTATTCCTTTTATGCAGCATTCCGATCGTGACGATCGGTGCTTCATGGACGGCGCTGTATTCTGTAACATTGAAGGCGGTAAAGAACGAAGAAAGTTATATTGCCAAAGGATTTCTAAAAGGATTTAAAGAGAATTTCAAACAGAGTACGATCGCATGGTTAGTGATACTTTTCGTTGGAACAGTGCTTTTTGTAGACATCAGGTTTGCGATGGGACTGGAAGGCGGATTTGGAAAAGCATTTGGGGTGACCATTTATGCAATGTCTTTTGTTTATCTGATGATTGCAATGTATATTTTCCCTTATATTGCACGATTTCACGCGACAATGAAGCAGATTTTCAAAAATGCTCTGTTGATCGGTATCGGCAGTTTTCCGTTCACATTACTTCTTTTTGGAGTCAATATTTTAGTACTGTTTGTGACGTTTTTCAGTGCACGGGCAATGATCACAGCACTTGCATTCTGGTTCATGACTGGATTTTCGTTTCTGGCATTTGTCACATCGTATATTTACCGGAAGATCTTTTCGAAATATGAGCGTGTGGAAGAACCCGAAGCAGAGACAGAAGAAGCATAACAAATTTTACGAATATTTGTAAAAAGCAGAGAAAAGAAGATAAGAAAATGATACGTTCCGGCAGAAAGTCTTTCTGCACGGGACGTATTTGCGTTAGAGAGAAAATGCAAGCGATTGCATGGAAAACTGTAATTATTCATAAAAATATTATAACCCTTATGTAGCATAAACAAAAAAGATATGTTATAGTAAAGAAAATCATTCTGAAGACATCTCTTTCAGAATTATTCCGGCGTTTCTGCCAGAAAATCAACGATCAAAAATAGTATGGAAACACAAGAAAAAAGAAAGAAAATCGCATGTGCGGTTCTTATTTTTGTACAGAAATAAAAGAGGCTAAGAGAAGATACGCAGTGCGATTTGGGAAGGAGTGGTATCGGCTTTGTTTAGCACAGTTTTATCAGCATCTCTGCAGGGAATGCAGGCAGAGTTTATCCATGTGGAGGCAGATGTGGGAAATGGACTTCCATTTTTTCATATGGTAGGTCATCTTGCATCGGAAGTAAAAGAGTCGGCGGAGCGTGTTCGCACGGCAGTAAAAAACAGCGGCATACAGATTCCGCCAAGAAAGGTAGTGATCAATCTTTCTCCGGCAAATGTAAGAAAAAGAGGAGCGGCATTTGACCTCCCAATCGCGGCAGCAGTGCTTGCGGCCAATGGGGTGATCAGTCAGGAAACGCTTGTAAATGTACTTATAATCGGAGAGTTAAGCCTCGATGGTGGTGTGAAAAAAGTTCCCGGGATTCTCCCGATTCTTCTGGAAGCAAAAGAACATGGATGCGTCCGCTGCATGATTCCAAAGGAGAATGAACAGGAAGGGAGAAGTATCACAGGGATGGAAGTGATCGGTGTGTCAAAATTGACAGAACTGATTGAAGTTGCAAAAAAAATAGAACAGGAGGGTGAGAAAATTGTCTGGAAAAATCATAAAGTGTCGGGAGAGCGAAATATAGAAGTTGAGGATAGATGTCAGGGTTCAGAGGATTTTAGCGAGATCAAAGGGCAGACATTTGTAAAGCGGGCGGCAGAAATCGCAGTTGCAGGAGAACATAATCTTTTGCTGATCGGACCGCCAGGTTCCGGAAAAACGATGGTAGCAAAACGGATTCCAACCATCTTTCCTCCGCTTTCGATGGAGGAATGCATAGAGATTTCGAAAGTGTATAGTGTTGCAGGATTTTTGGATGAAAAACAGCCTCTGATTTTAGCTCGTCCATTTCGTGCGGTACATCACACGGTCACAAAGGCTGCGCTTGTAGGAGGAGGTTTGCATCCTGTTCCGGGAGAATTGAGCTTAAGTCATGGTGGATGTCTGTTTTTGGATGAGGCGGCAGAATTTCGAAAAGATGTGCTGGAGGCGTTAAGAGAACCGTTGGAAGAACAGAAGATTCATATTGTCAGAAATGGAGGAAGCTATTTATTTCCGGCAGATACGATTGTAGTGGCGGCAATGAATCCGTGTCCATGCGGACAGTTTCCGGATTACAATCGATGTCGGTGCAGTGAACAGGAAATCCGCAATTATTTAGGCAGAATCAGCGGACCACTGCTTGATCGGATCGATCTTTGCGTAGATGTACCGAAGGTGAGGTATGAAAGCCTGATCCAAACCGATGAGGAGGAGACATCCGATATTATCCGTGCGCGAGTATGTGCAGCGCGAGAGATTCAAAAGAAACGATATGAGGGGCAGAAGAAGCAGACAAATGGAAGGGTATCCGTCAAAACACTGATGGAGCATTGTGAATTGGATCCGGAGGGAAAAGAAAAGATGAAAAGAAGTTTTGAGACGCTTCAGTTGACTGCCCGCTCCTACTATAAAGTACTTCGGGTAGCAAGGACGATCGCAGATCTGGAAGGCAGTGAAAAGATTGAATCGACCCATTTGGATGAAGCGTTGATTTACCGTACGATGGATCAGAAATATTGGAGATAAGGGTGGAGGAATAATGTGGAAAAACAAAGAGAGAATCAGATAGAACAAGATGAACTATTTCGTTTTTGGTTTGCGGGATTAAAGGGAATCGGAAACAGGGAAAAAATACAGCTGACAAAGGAATTTCCTCAAAAAAACACGCTATATTATATAGAAGAAACAGCACTGAAGAAGAGGTTAAAAGAGAAGTGGACAGAGGAAAAGGCGGAGACGATCACACAGATCATACAAGAAGGAAAACGGCGATGGAGCAAAGAAATTGTTGCAGAATGGCAGAAAAAAGGGATTGCGCTTGTCACATATGAACAGGAAAAATACCCGGACAGATTAAGGAACATTTCTTCACCGCCTTATGCGCTCTATGTGATGGGAAAACTTCCGGAAAAGAGAAGAAGGACCGCGGCAATTGTCGGCGCCAGAAACTGTACGTATTATGGGGAAACTTATGCAAGAAAGATTGGAAAAATATTGAGTGAAGCGGGGATTTCTGTGATCAGTGGGATGGCAAGAGGAATCGACGCAGCAGGTCAAAGAGGGGCAATCCACGGGAGCGGGGGAACATTTGGTATTCTTGGAAGCGGTGTGGATATTTGCTATCCAAAAGAGAATCGAGGACTCTATGAAGATTTAAAAAAATATGGAGGAATTTTGTCAGAACAACAACCGGGGAGTCCGCCGCTTGCACAGTATTTTCCGGCGAGAAACCGGTTGATCAGTGGGTTGGCAGATGTGGTGATCATCATTGAGGCGAGAGAACGGAGCGGGTCGCTGATCACAGCTGATATGGCGCTGGAGCAGGGGAAAGATGTATATGCACTTCCGGGCAGTGTGGACAGCCAATTGAGCAGAGGCTGCAACCGTCTGATCAAGCAGGGAGCGGGGATTATTTTATCACCGGAAGAGCTTTTAGAGGAACTGAATATTTGTGGAAATTTTGTGAAGAATTTGACAGAAACAAAAATAATACTTGAAACTGAACAGAATATAGTGTATAGTTGTCTCGATTTGAACCCGAAGAGTATCGGCCAGATACTGGCGGAAACAAAGCTGTCGATTCCAGAGCTGATGAGGCAGCTTGTTTCTTTGGAAATGAATGGAAAGATCAAAGAAATTTCCAAAGGATACTATGTGAGAGGAAATTGGTAGAAAGAAAAGAAATCGAAATAAAGGGACAGAAATAAAGGAGTAGTTTATGGCACGTTATCTTGTGATTGTAGAATCGCCTGCAAAAGTTAAGACAATTAAAAAATTTCTGGGAAGTAATTATGTTGTGACAGCATCCCAGGGACATGTGAGAGATCTGCCAAAGAGCCAGCTTGGAATTGATGTAGAAAATGATTTTGAGCCTAAATACATTACAATCCGCGGGAAAGGAGATATTCTTGCGAATCTTAGAAAAGAAGTGAAGAAGGCAGATAAAATTTATCTCGCAACTGACCCTGACCGTGAGGGAGAGGCAATTTCGTGGCATTTGTATGTAGCACTGAAGCTGGAAGGAAAGAAAGTGTACCGTATCAGCTTCAATGAGATCACGAAGAATGCGGTGAAGGCATCTATCAAAGATGCGCGGGAGATCAATATGAATCTGGTTGATGCACAGCAGGCAAGGCGTGCGTTAGACCGGATGGTAGGGTACAAGATCAGTCCGCTGCTTTGGGCGAAAGTAAAGAGGGGATTAAGTGCAGGGAGAGTACAGTCTGTGGCGCTTCGCATCATTGCTGATCGTGAAGAAGAAATTGATGCATTTATTCCGGAAGAATACTGGACACTTGATGCAACGATCCATGTTGAAGGTGAGAAAAAGCCGCTTGTGGCAAGTTTCTACGGGAAAGATAAGAAAAAAATGACCATTCATTCGAAAGAAGAGATGGATCAGATTGTCCGTGAAATTGAGCACGAAAAATTCTTTGTAGATGAAGTGAAAGTAAGTGAGCGTCTGAAGAAAGCGCCACTTCCGTTTACGACAAGTACACTGCAGCAGGAAGCGTCAAAGGTACTGAACTTTGCTACGCAGAAGACGATGCGGATTGCGCAGCAATTGTACGAGGGAGTTGACATCAAAGGCAGTGGTACGATTGGTATTATCACATACCTCCGTACGGATTCCACAAGAATTTCGGATGAGGCAGATGCAGCGGCAAGAGAATATATCCGAGAAGTTTATGGAGAGAATTTTGTGGCAGAGGGAGAAAAGAAGAAAGCTTCTGAGAAAAAGATTCAGGATGCCCACGAGGCGATTCGACCGACAGATCTTAGCAGGACACCGGCTTCTGTGAAAGAATCTCTGACAAGAGATCAGTTTCGTCTGTATCAGCTGATCTGGAAGCGGTTTGCAGCAAGCAGGATGCAGCCGGCGAAATTTGAATCTACTTCTGTAAAAATTGGTGCGGGAGCATATCAATTTTCAGTATCAACTTCAAAAGTTGTGTTTGAAGGATTCCGCATCGCTTATGTGGAGTCAGACGAAGAAAAGATGGCGAGCAATCTGCTTGTGAAAGGATTGGATCAAGATTCTGTTCTGACAAAAGAAGCGTTGGAAGAAAAACAGCATTTTACACAGCCGCCGGCACACTATACAGAAGCAGCACTGGTAAAGACGCTGGAAGAACTGGGGATTGGACGGCCGAGTACGTATGCACCGACAATCTCTACGATCATCGCAAGGCGATATGTTTCGAAAGAAAATAAGAATCTCTATCTGACCGAACTTGGAGAAGTTGTAAATAACATGATGAAACAATCATTCCCAAGTATTGTTGATGTGAACTTTACTGCCAATATGGAAGGGCTGCTTGATATGGTTGAGGAAGGAAAGGTAGAATGGAAGTCTGTGATCCGCAACTTCTATCCGGATCTTGATGAGGCTGTAAAAGTGGCAGAGAAAGAATTGGAGAGTGTTAAGATCGAGGATGAGGTGACCGACGTTATCTGTGAGGAATGCGGAAGAAATATGGTGATCAAGTATGGTCCACATGGAAGATTCCTTGCATGCCCGGGATTCCCGGAATGCAGAAATACAAAGCCTTATTTGGAAAAAATCGGTGTTCCATGCCCGCTCTGTGGAAAAGAAGTTGTACTGCGCAAAACGAAAAAAGGTCGGAAGTATTATGGATGTGAGGACAATCCGGAATGCGAATTTATGTCATGGCAGAAGCCATCTAAGGAAAAATGTCCGGAATGTGGCGGATATATGATCGAAAAAGGAAATAAGCTTGTCTGTGCAGATGAAAAATGTGGATATGTCAGAAATAACAAAAAGAATTAGAAAAAATCCGTTGAATTTTTTGAAAATGCGTGATAATATAGACGTGTGAAAAGAGTTTTGACGTTTTGTGGATATATTTGCTACAATAAACAAAAGCAGTAAAATAGACAGACGATGGACGTCGTGAACGGAGGCGAATAAATGAGCGTACAGTTATTAGACAAGACAAGAAAAATTAATAAACTTCTGCACAATAACAATTCAAGCAAGGTTGTATTCAATGACATTTGTGAAGTGTTGACAGAGATTCTTAATTCTAACGTATTTGTTGTGAGTAAAAAAGGAAAAGTGCTTGGAATCAGTAAATGCGAAGGAGTCGATGAAATACAGGAGCTGATTACAAATGAGGTCGGAGGACACATTGATGAGATGTTAAATGAGAGATTGTTAAGCATTCTTTCTACAAAGGAAAATGTGAATCTTCAGACACTTGGATTTTCACCAGAACATGTAAGAAATTATCAGGCGATCATCACGCCGATCAATATTGCAGATGAAAGACTGGGAACGTTGTTCATCTATAAGAGAGATTCTTTATACGAGATCGATGATATTATTCTGAGTGAGTATGGAACAACTGTTGTAGGATTAGAGATGCTTCGCGCGGTCAATGAAGAAAGTGCAGAAGAGGTCAGAAAAGAGCAGATTGTCAAGTCGGCGATCAGCACTCTTTCCTTCTCGGAGATGGAGGCGATCATCCATATTTTTGATGAACTGGAGGGAACAGAAGGAATTCTTGTGGCAAGTAAAATTGCGGACCGTGTAGGAATTACCCGTTCTGTGATCGTAAATGCACTTCGTAAGTTTGAGAGCGCAGGAGTGATCGAATCTCGTTCTTCCGGTATGAAAGGAACTTATATTCGTGTCATCAACGATTTTGTTTTCAAAGAACTGGAAAATTTGAAAAAAGATACAAAGCATAGAGAATAAGAAAAAAAGGGTATCAGAGGCAGAACTGATACCCTTTCGCTGATTGTGACAGGAAAGGGGCAAAGATAATGTTTGAAAATTGCAGAGCGAAAATATCGATGGAAGAACTGATCGGAACAAAGGAAGAAAAAAGTGAGAACAGCTATGAAGGAACCATTTTGATGTATGATCCGAAGACAGAGTGCATATATTTGAATCTGGAGGAGACAGATCTTTCAAAAATTTCGTTGGATGTATCGTATCGCTGCACGGTTTTTTTGGGAGAAGAGGCAGAAGAATGCGTTGGAAGAGTGAGAGAGAGATTCCTTGGAAAAAGCGGAAATATTCTGATTCTTCAAATTGAAAATGGATTTTATAAAATAAATATAAACTGAGTTGACAAATGAAAAACATAGTGCTATTTTATTAGTAAAGCAAATTAGCACTCAAATAAAATGAGTGCTAATAAAGGCGGCGCAGACACCTCGTACAGATAGACTGTGTGGGGTGGAAAGCTTTTGAGGCTTTCGCACAGACCTTGAAATTGCGGTAGTATAAGGAGGAATTTACATGAAATTAGTACCATTAGGTGACAGAGTCGTATTGAAACAATTAGTCGCAGAAGAAACAACAAAATCCGGAATCGTATTACCGGGACAGTCAAAGGAGAAACCACAGCAGGCGGAAGTTGTAGCGGTAGGACCTGGCGGAACAGTTGATGGGAAAGAAGTTACGATGAACGTGGCTGTCGGAAATCAGGTGATTTATTCAAAATACGCCGGTACAGAAGTTTCCTTAGAAGATGAGGAATACATTATTGTAAAACAGAGTGATATTCTTGCAATCATCGAATAGGAATAAAACAACAGAAAGAGAATAGAAAGGTGACATCAGGTCATCGAAGAAGATAGAGAGACAGAATTTAAGGAGGACATCAGTCATGGCAAAAGAAATTAAATATGGCGCAGAGGCCAGAAGTGCTTTGGAATCAGGCGTAAATCAATTAGCAAATACAGTACGTGTGACATTAGGACCGAAGGGAAGAAATGTAGTTCTGGATAAATCATTCGGTGCTCCGCTGATCACAAACGATGGTGTGACGATCGCAAAAGAGATTGAACTGGAAGATGCTTTTGAGAATATGGGAGCACAGCTGATCCGTGAAGTGGCAGCAAAGACAAACGATGTTGCCGGAGACGGAACAACGACAGCGACTGTATTGGCACAGGCCATGGTCAATGAAGGAATGAAGAACCTGGCAGCAGGTGCAAATCCAATCGTACTTCGCAAGGGTATGAAGAAAGCAACAGATGTTGCAGTGGAAGCAGTTGCAGGCATGAGCAGTAAAGTAGAAAGCAAAGAAAGAATCGCAAATGTAGCTGCAATCTCCGCAGGAGATATAGAAGTTGGAGAGATGGTTGCAGATGCAATGGAGAAAGTATCCAATGATGGTGTCATTACGATTGAAGAGTCTAAGACAATGAAAACAGAGTTGGACCTTGTAGAAGGTATGCAGTTTGATCGTGGATATATTTCTGCATATATGGCGACAGATATGGATAAGATGGAAGCAAATCTGGAAGATCCATATATTCTGATCACAGATAAAAAGATTGCGAACATTCAGGAATTACTTCCATTGTTAGAGCAGGTTGTGCAGGCAGGAGCAAAACTTCTGATCGTTGCAGAGGATATCGAAGGAGAAGCGCTGACAACATTGATCGTCAATAAATTGCGTGGTACATTCCAGGTAGTTGGAGTAAAGGCACCGGGTTATGGAGACAGAAGAAAAGCTATGTTAGAAGATATTGCGATTCTGACAGGCGGACAGGTGATCTCAGAAGAATTGGGATTAGATTTAAAAGAGACTACACTGGATATGCTGGGACGTGCAAAATCTGTAAAAGTTCAGAAAGAAAATACAGTGATCGTAGATGGACTTGGAGAGAAGGAAGCAATCAACGCACGTGTTGCACAGATTAAGGCACAGATTGAAGAGACAACATCTGAGTTCGATAAAGAAAAACTTCAGGAAAGACTCGCAAAACTTGCTGGTGGTGTTGCAGTAATCCGTGTAGGTGCAGCGACAGAAACTGAGATGAAAGAAGCAAAACTTCGTATGGAAGATGCGCTTTCAGCAGCAAGAGCAGCAGTGGAAGAAGGAATTGTAGCAGGTGGTGGATCTGCATATATCCATGCATCCAAAGAAGTTACTAAGCTTGCAGAAACATTAGAAGGAGACGAGAAGACAGGTGCAAATATTATCTTAAAAGCACTGGAAGCTCCGTTATTCCACATTGCGGCAAATGCAGGTCTGGAAGGTTCTGTCATCATCAATAAAGTAAGAGAACAGCAGCCGGGAATCGGATTTGATGCTTATAACGAAGAATATGTTGATATGGTAAAAGCAGGAATTTTGGATCCGGCAAAAGTGACAAGAAGTGCATTACAGAATGCGACAAGTGTTGCATCTACACTTCTTACAACAGAGTCTGTTGTGGCAAATATAAAAGAAGATGTTCCTCCTATGCCGGCGGGCGGACCAGGAATGGGTATGATGTAAATTTTGAAAGGACAGATGAGTACCGGAGAATAGGCCGGTACTCATCTTTTTTTCTTTACTGTTTTTTAGAATGTGATATAATAAAAATATATGTAAAAAATGGAGGTACAGCAAAGATGAGTGATTTTTACACAGAACAACTTGTCAAGAGAAAGGCATCAATGGGTACAATGGTGGCAAAAGCTGCATTGATCGCGCTTACAGTGGTATCGCTTCTATCGTTTTTTCTGTTTCCGCTGGGGATTCTTTTCTTTGGAATTATGATAGTGGCAGATATTTTTTTGTTCCGGCAGTTAGACCTGGAATTTGAATATTTATATGTCAACGGGGATCTTGATATCGATAAGATCATGGCGAAGCAGAAGAGAAAGAGAGTGTTTCAGACAAATGTCAGCGAACTGGAAGTGATCGCTCCTACAGGGTCAGCAGAACTGAATGCATTTCAGAATATTAAGGCACATAATTTCAGCACGATGAATCCGGATCATAAGACATACACAATGGTGGTAGTAAAGAACGGACAGAAGGAGAAGATTATTTTTGAACCAAATCAGACAATTCTGGAAGGAATGCGAATGCTGGCGCCAAGAAAGGTAATTCTCTAAATAAAAAACAATTTATAGCTTGACATTGTGCCAGGTTTTTTGTAATATAACAATACCTTATAAAACGACAAAAGTTATTTATAGTATTAATAAGTTATGCTTATAAGTGCTGTAAAGATGAAATGTTACTAAGAAAATGGGATAAACAAAAGAAAGAGAGGAAGCAAAATCATGGGAAAAATTATTGGAGAAGGTATTACATTTGATGACGTGCTGTTAGTGCCGGCTTATTCAGAAGTAATCCCGAATCAGGTTGATCTGTCTACAAATCTGACGAAGAAAATTAAATTAAACATACCGATGATGAGTGCCGGAATGGATACGGTTACAGAACATCGTATGGCGATTGCAATGGCTCGTCAGGGTGGAATCGGAATTATTCACAAGAACATGTCAATTGAAGAACAGGCAGAAGAAGTCGACAAAGTAAAGCGTTCTGAAAATGGAGTTATCACAGATCCATTTTATTTGTCACCGGAACATACACTTGCAGATGCAAATGATCTGATGGCGAAATTCCGTATTTCCGGAGTTCCAATTACAGAAGGAAAGAAATTAGTAGGAATTATTACAAACCGTGATTTAAAATTCGAAGAGGATTTTACAAAGAAGATCAAAGAATCTATGACATCCGAAGGTCTGATTACAGCTCTGGAAGGCATCACTTTGGAAGAGGCAAAAAAGATCCTTGCAAAGGCGAGAAAAGAAAAGCTTCCGATCGTGGATAAAGATTTCAATCTGAAAGGGCTTATCACAATCAAAGATATCGAGAAACAGATCAAATACCCGCTTTCAGCGAAGGACGAGCAGGGACGTCTTCTCTGTGGAGCTGCAGTTGGAATTACAGCAAACTGTCTGGAACGAGTAGATGCACTCGTGAAAGCGAAGGTAGACGTTGTTGTTATGGATTCTGCACATGGACATTCTGCAAATGTAATCAGAACAGTTCGCATGGTCAAAGAAAAATATCCGGATTTACAGGTAATCGCAGGAAATGTTGCAACAGGAGAGGCTACAAGAGCATTGATTGAGGCAGGCGTTGACGCAGTGAAGGTTGGTATCGGACCTGGATCTATCTGTACAACACGTATTGTTGCAGGAATTGGTGTTCCGCAGATCACAGCAGTGATGGATTGCTATGAAGTTGCAAAAGAATATGGCATTCCGGTCATCGCTGATGGAGGTATCAAATATTCAGGAGATATGACAAAAGCAGTTGCGGCAGGAGCAAATGTATGTATGATGGGAAGTATCTTCGCAGGATGTGATGAGAGCCCAGGAACATTTGAATTATTCCAGGGAAGAAAATACAAAGTGTACCGTGGAATGGGATCAATCGCAGCAATGGAAAATGGAAGCAAAGACCGTTACTTCCAGGCAGATGCAAAGAAACTTGTTCCAGAAGGTGTAGAAGGACGTGTGGCGTATAAAGGAACTGTAGAAGATACCGTATTCCAGCTCATGGGTGGTCTTCGTGCCGGAATGGGATATTGCGGGGCAAAGACAATCGAAGAATTGAAAGAAAGTGGAAGATTTGTGAAGATTTCTGCTGCTTCCTTAAAGGAAAGTCATCCGCATGATATTCATATTACAAAAGAAGCACCAAACTACAGTGTGGACGAATAGAAAATAAAGAGAGGACTGCCAGACGGCGGTCCTTTTGCGATATTTTAAGAAAAACTTCATTCTTTTAGGGAAATCTTGTGCTAGAATAGATAGAGATAAGAGAATCAAAAGGATAAAAGAGCATGAGATACAGAAAAAGAGATTATTATGGAAGAGGAAGAAAAAGAAAGCACATAGTAGTTGCAGCAGGAATTATTATTGTTTTTGCTTTGAGTATAGTGTTAGGTCTGATGAAAGCGTGCGGAATCGGGGTTTTCGGCAGGGCAGAACAGCTTAGCCAAGAGGAGATTGAAGAGCGGAAACCAGATATTGATGTTCAGCTGCTCACAGTCAATGAATATTCCAGACCAGGGACGGAAGTGGAAAAAATCAGAGGGATTGTGATCCACTATACGGCAAATCCGGGTTCTACAGCACAGAATAACCGAGATTATTTTGAGGGACTGAAAGATAGCCATGAAACGAGTGTAAGCAGCCATTTTGTTGTCGGATTGGAAGGAGAGATTATCCAGTGTGTTCCGACGTGGGAGATGGCATATGCGTCTAATTCAAGAAATGTCGATACAGTTTCCATTGAATGCTGTCATCCCGATGAGACTGGTAAATTTAACAGGAAGACATATCGTTCCGTTGTAGAACTGACTGCATGGCTTTGCCAGAAGTTTGGACTGACGGAAGAGGATGTGATCCGTCATTATGATGTGACAGGAAAAGCATGTCCGCTTTACTATGTGGAACATGAGAAAAAATGGGAAGAATTTAAAAAAGATGTAAAAAAAGCAATGCGATAAAATAGAAAAAGACAGGGTACGGGGAGGAAAAAGATGTTTGATATGTTTTTTCCGGATGAATATGTGGCATCCACATATGTGATTCCGTTTGAAGAATTATATGAAAAAGGGTACAGAGGTGTACTGTTTGATATCGATAATACGTTAGTGCCGCACGGTGCACCGGCAGATGAGCGGGCCAAAAAGCTGTTTGCAAGACTGAAGGAGATTGGATTTTCTTGTTGTCTGATTTCAAATAATCAGGAACCAAGGGTGAAGATGTTTAATGAGGAAATCCAGGTGCCTTATATTTACAATGCCCACAAGCCGTCTACAAAGAATTATCGAAAAGCAATGGAACTGATGGGGACAGATGAAAAGAATTCTTTGTTTGTGGGGGATCAGTTATTTACCGATGTATTTGGTGCAAAGCGTGCAGGAATGCACAACATTTTAGTGAAGCCGATGCATCCGAAAGAAGAGATTCAGATTGTTTTGAAACGGTATCTGGAGCGGATTGTGCTTCATTTTTACAAGAAAAAGCAGAATAAGCCAACTCTTAAGTAAAAAAAGGTTGAAAATACTCGCGAAGTATTATAAAATGGTAAACAGTCAAATGAATGAGAATTGCTTTCATGGGCATAATTTAAGGAGGATTACAGATGATTTCAGCAGGAGATTTTAAAAACGGTGTAACAGTTGAAATTGAAGGAAATATTTTCCAGATTATGGAGTTTCAGCATGTAAAACCAGGTAAAGGTGCGGCGTTTGTTAGAACAAAATTAAAAAATATTATCAGTGGGGGTGTGGTAGAGAAGACATTCAGACCTACTGAGAAATTCCCAAAAGCTCACATCGAGAGAAAAGACATGCAGTACTTATATACAGATGGTGAATTATATCACTTCATGGATGTTGAGAATTATGAGCAGATCGCGTTAAATGAGGATGCGATTGGAGATTCTCTGAAATTCGTAAAAGAAAATGAAATGGTAAAAATCTGTTCTCACAAAGGAAATGTATTTGCAGTAGAGCCGCCGTTATTTGTAGAGCTTCAGATCACAGATACAGAGCCTGGATTCAAAGGAGATACAGCACAGGGAGCTACAAAGCCAGCTGTTGTTGAGACAGGTGCTACAGTATACGTTCCATTGTTCGTAGAGCAGGGAGATGTATTAAAGATTGATACTCGTACAGGAGAGTATTTATCAAGAGTTTAATTTAAATAAGATTGACAGTGGCTTAACGGCCACAGAAGACCAGATAAGACTGTTGCAGATATGTGACAGTCTTATTTTTGTTTCGTAAAATGTACATAAAGAGAAGTATTAAAAACAGAACTGAAATGTATAAGGAAGAGAAATGCGGGCATACTGACAGATAGAACAGAGTAGCAAGCGAAAAAGTGGGGGTAGTCAGTATGTTAAATTTTTTATGTGGGATGTGGGCCGGAAGTACGATCGGAGTGTTGGTGATGTGTCTGATTCAAGGAGGCAAAGAGGGGGAAGTGAGAGAAGACAAAGAAAAGTAAGAAGAAGGGGAAGAACATTTTTTAGAAAAAATGTAGAAATTAGTAACAAAAATATAAGAAAAAATAGCTTGCATCAGAGGGAATCGAAAGGTATAATGTGTTTACATCATTTCAAATTCATTTCAATCAAATCAATTTTCGCAGGTACGGGTCGTACCGATATCCGACAGGATGTTGTTTCATGGACTTTCTGATTATAAAAGAAAGGAAAGAGTATGAATTATCAACAATTTATTGAAGAAGTAGAAAGACGAGTAAAGGAAAAAATCAAGGGAAATGAGACGATTACCGTCTATATCCACACAGCAGTTAAGAATAATGGAAAAGAACGAAAAGGGATTACTGTGTCAGAGAAAGGAATCCATATTTCGCCTACCATTTATTTAGAAGAATATTTTCAGCAGTTTCAGGAAGGGAAGCCGATTGAGAAAATTGTGGAGAAGATTCTTCAACTTTATGAGGAAGTTAAGTGCAGTCATCCATGCGAGGAGAGTCTTTTGCAGAATTATGAAGAGCTGAAGGGGAAATTTGCATGCAAATTGATTCATCGGGGAAAAAATGAAAAGCTACTGAATGACATCCCTTATGTTCCGTGGATGGATCTGGCAATAGTAGTGTTTGTCCTTTTGGAAGTCAGTCCATATGGAACGGCGACAGTTCTTGTCAGGAAGGAACATTTGGAAATATGGGGACTGACAGAAGCACAACTTTTCGATGAGGCGAAAAAAAATACGCCGATTCTGCTTCCGTACCAGTTTTGCCCGATGCGGAAGCTGCTTCGGGAAATCTGCCCATATGCAGTGGATGAGGGAGAAGAGGAAGAAGAAAGTCTATATGTACTTTCCAACAAGCTGAGAAGTTTTGGAGCAGCAAGTATGCTCTATGAGGGGATCCTTGAGAAGGTGGGGCAGAAGCTGGGAGAGAATTATTATATTCTTCCGAGCAGCATCCATGAGGTGATCGTTGTCCCGGAGAGCAAAAGTCCGGTGAAGCAGGACCTGGAAGAAATGGTCAGAGAGATCAATGAAACGCAGGTGGAAGAGGAGGAAGTGCTTTCAGACAGAGTATATTATTTCAGTCGAAAGGAAAATCGATTGTTTTTATAGTTGGGCTTTACTTTTGAAAAAAAGTATGTTATTATAAGAAAGCGGTTTACGAAGTAAATGCGCCATATACACCTATAGCTCAGGGGATAGAGCACCGCCCTCCGGAGGCGGGTGCGGCGGTTCGAATCCGCCTAGGTGTGTATACCAATAGGAGGTAATTATGAAGCGGTCGAAGCGGACGGCGAATTCTTTCAGGAGGTATATCAGGCGTTACTTAAAAGCAATGTGTAGAAAGAGAAGAAATCAGAAGAAGCATCGAAGTGTGAGGTGTCAAAGAGCACAAGTGCTGTTTCGCATGAGTTTTATCCTGATTATCGCCAGTATTCTTTTTACCAATGAAAAATCACAGAAGATCACATCAGAGAAATCAAAGTCAGTTCAGACATCTGAGCATTATCTATTAGAGAACAATCCATTAGAAAAAAATAAATATCAGCCATTGAATTACCTTGTCGTGGATTATTTTACAAAACTATCTTCAGGAGATTTGGATGGAATTTGCAAACTATATGAGTCATTTAGTGAAGAATCTTTCGAAAAGATAAAGACCGGACAGAATCTGGCTGAATGGTATCAGGGAATTGATATTTACACAAAGAAGGCGAAAGAGCCACATGCCTATGTTGCCTTTGTCAGCTATCATATGAAACTTCGCGGTGCAGACCTACTTTTGCCTGGGCTTGAGACGATGTATGTCAGAGAAGAGAAAGATGGAACTTTTCATCTTGTGGACAAACCTTATGAGCCGGAAGTTGAGCAGGAAATTAGAGCACTAGCCAAAGAAAGAGCAGTCAGAGAACTTCTCTGTCAGGTGGAAAATCAGTATGCATATGCGAGCAGAGACAAAGAAGCATTGCAGAGCGCTTTGGCATGGCAGCAAGGCAGTGATGAGTAGAGAGAACACAGAAATAGGTATAGAAAAAGATGCCCGCAGGGAAACGAACTGAGGTAACCACTCAATTTGTACCGATGGGCATCTTTTTGCTGCTCAAAAATTTTTTCAAAATCTAATTTAAATTGATCTTCTTCGACAAAATATAGTGCGTGATCACATAGGCAATCACTGCCTGTACAATGGCGAGTATGAGAGAGTTCTTCGTAATAGAAAGAAAATATTCTGTCTGAGAATAAGATTCCGTGAAGAATCGGGTTGTCTCCGAACCGAACCCGATAGTATTTGGAAGTGTCCCTGAGAGAACACTTGTCAGTAAAACAATCACTGAAACAAGGGCGGTAAGACCTAAATAAGTCAGCAGTGCCATTAAAATCCGATGTTTGGAGAAAAGCTGTCCGACTGCAATGCAGAAGTAGATTAAAATAATCCCTGTGAATGCAGAGATGCAGTTTAATAAGAACATCAGGATAAAAAAGGCGTTGGAGTCCATTCCCAGTTCTTTTGTCAGAGCTTCAGATAGTTCCGGCCAGTGGGCGGAAACTTCTGGAACCATGACAAGAATGATAAAAGAAGCAAAGATAATGACAGTATCGATCAGCGCCCAAAGACCGCCAACCAGTGTACGGGCAAGCAGATGCTGTCCGGGCGTCACCGGCAAGGTAAAAGCCAGGTATCCTTCATCACTAAACAAACTCTGATAGAACCGGACAGAGATAAACAGTTGTGTACCGGTACTGATGCCCACAAGCGAAAACAAGTAGAGCGTGATTAATATGGTAAAGACAACAGTTGGAACCCGTTCGTAAACTTTTCCTGTAATAAAAAAGCGTCCGAGAATACTTGCAAGCAGAAGCAGAGCATGAAGTGGAAGCAACAGCCGTGACTGCGAGCGCATTTCATATTTCATTAATCGACTTAACATTGGAACACCTCCCGGAATAATGTATCGATGGATTTCTTCTGCTGAAAGCGAATCTCATCTACCGAATGGTTTAAAATCAGTTGTCCATTCTGAAGAAAGAGAACGCGATCGAGTATATTCTCAATCTCTGCGATCAAGTGCGTAGAGAGCAGAATCGTCGCATTTTCGTTGTAATTAGAGAGAATGGTACTCAGAATATACTGTCGGGCAGCAGGATCGACACCGCCGATCGGCTCATCCAAAATATAGAGATCGGCATCCCGGCTCATGACAAGGATGAGCTGTACTTTTTCCCGGGAACCCTTTGACAATGTGCGGAGTCTGGCGTCTGGACTGATCCCGAGGCGCTCCAACATTTCCAGTGCACGTTCTTTGACAAAGTTCGCATAGAAATCATCAAAATAAGCGATGATTTCACGAACTTTCATCCAGTCATTCAGATAGGTGCGCTCAGGGAGATAAGAAACAATCTCCTTTGTCCGTGTGCAAGGCGCCATTCCATCGATCAGGACTTTTCCGGAAGTAGGAGTGAGAAGTCCGTTGATCAGTTTGATCAGTGTAGATTTTCCACTTCCACTTGGACCGAGAAGCCCTACAATCTGTCCGCGCTCCAGTGTAAGTGAAAAATCAGAAAGTGCAGGAAAATGATTGTATTCTTTTGTTAAAGACTGACATTGTAATATTGGATCCATCTAGTTCTCCCCCTCTGCTGCTTTTGTTACTAAAGTAAGCAGCTCTGCACGTGAAAAGCCGAGCTGCTCCATCTTCTGAAAAAATTCTTGAATATGTTCTGTTGCAAGTTCCTTTTTCATTTGTGTCAACATCTCTGTATCTTCTGTGATAAATCTCCCGCTTGTCCGCTGTGAGTACACAAGACCGCTGCGTTCGAGCTCTGACAATGCTTTCTGCATTGTGTTCGGGTTGACAGCAGCTTCCAGTGCAAGATCCCGGACAGAGGGCAATTTATCTCCAGGCTGATAGACTCCCGCGATAATATCCCTTTGAATACGCTCCATGAGCTGAAGGTAAATTGGGCGGTCATTGTCCAGTGTCCATGACATAATTTTATCACCTCGTTTGTATTATTGATATAATACAATTATTTTAAAGAGAAATGGAAGAAAAGTCAAGAGAATGGAGAAAAGGATTATTCATTTGCAGAGATAATCTGGTCCGCAAGGTCTGGATAAAAGGTCTGGCGGCGAAGCATCTCCATCTCGTATTTATATGGTGCGTAGGATTTCTTCTCTTTTGTCGGAGAAGGAATATAAGGGGTCTCAAGGATTTTCGGGACATCTGTAAAATCCGGGTGATGTACGATATAGGAGAGTGCATCAAATCCAATTTCTCCAAATCCGATATTGGCGTGCCGGTCTTTGGCGGCTCCAGAAGGATTCTTACTGTCGTTGACATGGAAGACTGCAATCTGATCCTTTCCGATCAGACGGTCAAACTTTTCGATGACACCGTCAAAGTCATGGATGATATCGTAACCGCTGTCGCTTGTGTGACAGGTGTCGAAGCAGACGCGCAGTTTGTCGCTGTGAATGACACCGTCATAAATCTGTGCGAGTTCTTCGAAGCTGCGTCCAATCTCAGATCCCTTTCCCGCCATGGTCTCCAGTGCAATGTTACAAGGGGTATCAGCTGTGAGTACCTCGTTGAGTCCTTTGATAATCTGTGCAATTCCAGCTTCGGTTCCTGCTCCGACATGGGCGCCTGGATGCAGAATCAATGTTTGACTTTTGCAGGCGGCAGTCCGTTCAATCTCGAGCTGAAGAAATTGTACTGCAAGCTCGAAAGTCTCAGGCTTTACAGAGTTTCCGAGATTGATGATGTAGGGAGCGTGGACGATGATTTCTTCAATCTGATGTTGGGACAGATAGTCCCATGCGGCATCAATATTTAATTCGCTGATAGACTTTCTTCTTGTATTTTGGGGTGCCCCGGTATAGAACATAAATGTATCTGCACCGTAGGAAACCGCTTCTTTTGCGGAGCCAAGCAGCATTTCCTTGCCGCTCATTCCAACATGTGAACCTAATTTCATAGATAGACCTCATTTCTGTAAAGTCCCCCGCAGGGGGGACTATTTTTTGATGAATTTTTCTTTTGGCATTTTGCAAAGTGGGCAGGTAAAGGAGTCTGAAAGTTCCTCAAAAGGAGTTTCTCCGTCATAGACATATCCACATACCGAACATACCCATGTTTCCTTTTTTGTCAGAGTTTCTGTTTTTTCAGTTTCCTCTTCCGAAAGATAGGTCGGAGCATTTTTAGGACTCTTTCCTTTGATGACTTTGTGGTAGTAAGCATAAGTCATAGCAGGATCTGTCCCTTTGCTATCGCCATCGATCACTTCCCCAAGGAAGACGGTGTGTGTGTTTGTCTCCATCTGATCAATGATCTTACAGACGATATATCCGCAGCAGTCAGTGAGTACAGGCAAATGTTCCTGCTCCTCATAAGAAACTCCGGCAAACTTATCTGTGTCGCGACCTGACTGAAAGCCAAACTGACCAATCAGTGAGGGGTCAGACTTTTCGGATAAGATAGAAACAGCAAAAACACCGGCACGTTTCATACAGTCGTTTGTATAATTATCATGATTCATACTTACTGCGATGGTAGCCGGAGAGGATGTGATCTGCATAACACTGTTGGCGACACATCCGGTTGGACGGCTTCCATCCAGGGTAGTAACGACGTAGACTCCGTAAGACAAATTGCGAAAAACATTTGTGTTCATAAAAAAATCCTCCTTTATCTTTGATAATAGTAATTGTTACTGAAATTATATCACAAATGAATGCCAGTTACAACTAGTATACGGAAGAAAAGCAGATAGATACAAATGTTTTTAAAATAGGTAGTTGTTGCTCTATCTTTCTTGTGCTAAAATAATGTATTAGCAATCGATGCACAGAATCATCAAAAGATGAAGATGGAGGTATTATGAAGAAAATTTTTGAATTTATACAGGAAGAATTGGAAAATGCATTTGAAGCGGCAGGGTATGATCGTGGACTGGGAAAGGTTACGTTATCAAACAGACCGGATCTATGTGAATATCAGTGTAATGGAGCAATGGCAGGCGCTAAGACGTATAGAAAAGCACCGATCATGATCGCAAACGATGTTGTGGAGAAACTTCAGGAGAGTACATGTATTCAGGAAGCAGAGGCAGTTGCTCCTGGATTTATCAATCTGAAGCTTGACAGAGAGTTCCTTGCAGGTTACTTAAATCAAATGAGCGAAGATGCACATCTTGGATTTGAAACTGCAAAAGAGCCAAAGACAATTATTGTTGATTACGGTGGAGCGAATGTGGCGAAACCACTTCATGTTGGTCATCTGCGCTCAGCGATTATTGGAGAGAGCATCAAGCGGATCGGAAAATTTGCAGGGCATCATGTGATCGGTGACGTTCACCTTGGTGACTGGGGATATCAGATGGGACTTGTGATCACAGAGTTAAAGAAGAGAAAACCAGAACTTCCGTATTTTGATGAAAACTTTGCGGGGGAATATCCGGAAGAAGCTCCGTTTACAATCGGGGAGTTGGAAGAAATCTATCCGACTGCAAGTGCTTATGCAAAAGAACATGAAGACTATAAAGAAGAAGCGCTTCAAGCGACTTTTCTGTTACAGAACGGACACCGTGGCTATCGTGCAGTGTGGAAACATATCATGAATGTGTCTGTTGCTGACTTGAAGAAGAACTATGGCAACCTGAATGTGGACTTCGATCTCTGGAAGGGAGAGGCGGATGCACAGGAGTATATCCCGGATATGGTAGAATACATGAAGAAAGAAGGATATGCACATATCGACAATGGGGCTCTTGTTGTAGATGTAAAAGAAGAGACAGATACAAAGGAAATCCCGCCATGTATGATCCTAAAATCAGACGGTGCAGCGCTCTATGATACGACAGATCTTGCCACTTTGATCGAACGTGAAAAATTATACCAGCCGGATGAAGTGATCTATGTTGTTGACAAACGTCAGGAACTTCATTTTGTACAGGTATTTCGCTGTGCGAGAAAGACAAAGATCGTGAATGAGAAAACAGATCTTCAGTTTGTCGGATTTGGCACGATGAATGGAAAGGACGGGAAGCCGTTCAAGACAAGAGATGGCGGTGTGATGCGTCTGGAAAATCTGATTCGTGAGATCAATGAGGAGATGTACAAAAAAATTACTGATAACCGCACCGTATCAGAAGAAGAGGCGAGAAAGACAGCACAGATCGTTGGACTTTCTGCAATTAAGTACGGAGATCTCTCCAACCAGGCATCAAAAGATTATGTGTTTGATGTAGACAGATTTACTTCCTTTGAGGGGAATACAGGACCATATATCCTTTATACGATCGTGAGAATCAAATCAATCCTTGCAAGATATGCAGAGATGGAAGGAAGTAAGACAGATGTAAAACTCCTCTCAGCATGTTCAGACAGCGAAAAAGCATTGATGTTAGAGGCTGCAAAATTCAACAGTGTGATTGAAAATACGCTGGAAGAACTGGCTCCGCATAAAATCTGTGCATACATTTATGATCTGGCAAATACATTCAATCGCTTTTATCATGAGACAAAGATTCTTGCAGAAGAAGACAAGGAGCGTCAGGCAAGCTTTATTGCACTGCTGACAGTGACAAAGAAAGTACTTGAGACATGCATTGATCTGCTTGGATTTGAAGCGCCGGAGAGAATGTAGGAAGGATAAGCGGTACAGATGACAGAAAAATTATTTTATCAGGACAGTCATAGAAGTACGTTTACGGCCATCGTGCAGGAAGTAAGACCGTCGGGGAACGGGTATGAGATTATTCTTGATCGGACTGCTTTTTTCCCGGAAGGCGGTGGGCAAAGCTCAGATACCGGAAGTCTCGGAGGTGTTTCGGTGAGTGATGTGCAGGAGATAGATGGGAAGATCATTCACTACACGGATGGGCCTCTTGTGGAAGGAACGGAAGTAGAAGGATGTATTGACTGGACAGAACGTTTTTCGAAAATGCAGCAGCATACCGGGGAACATATTGTTTCGGGGCTGATTCATAAGATATATGGATATCATAATGTAGGGTTTCATCTTGGGACAGACAGTGTGACACTTGATTTTAACGGGGTTGTTCCGAAAGAAAAACTGCATGAGATCGAGCAGCTTGCCAATGAGGCGGTTGCAAAAAATCTCCCGGTACAAGTATTGTATCCGACGGATGAGGAACTTTCAAAGATCAGTTACCGTAGTAAGATTGAGATTGAAGGGCAGGTACGGATCGTTGTGATTGATGGATATGATGTCTGTGCCTGCTGTGCACCACATGTGAAGCAGACGGGAGAAATCGGTTTGATCAAACTTGTCGGCATGCAAAATTACAAGGGCGGTGTGCGCATCTCGATGCTCTGTGGATTTCGTGCGCTGGAAGATTACTATCAGAAAGAAAAAAATAACCGGGAAATTGCAGTGATGCTTTCGGCGAAAGAATATGAGACAGCGGTGGAAGTTGAAAGACTTCAGGAAGAACTTGCGATGAAGAAGGCAAAAATTGCAGAACTGGAACGGAAGTTTTTGGAACAGAAAGTAGAGACACTTGATATTTCCGGTGAAATTGTCTGCCTGTTTGAAGAGACAGATCCGGTTATGACGCGTGAACTGGTAAATCTTCTCTTGAAAAAAGGAGCAAAGATGGCAGCTGTCTTTTCTGGAAATGAGAGAGAAGGTTACCGATATGTGCTCGGAAGCCGCAGCCTGGATGTCAGGGAAAATGGAAAGCTTCTCAACGAAGCGTTTCATGGACGCGGGGGAGGAAAGCCGGAGATGGTGCAGGGAACTGTACAAGGGAAAAGAGAAGAGATTGAGGCGTTCCTGAATTGTAGATAGAAATAGAGAAGAAAAATATCTGCTAAAACAGATGGACGAGAGACAGAAAAGCAGAAAGAAGAGAGGAGACTGGATGAAGCAGAGAAGTATTTTAGGGCGAGTGGCTGTTCCGCTTTTGATCTATTATGGAATATCGCTCGTCATTACGATGTTTGCAAGCGCCATTGTTGCCGGACTGAAGATGCCACAGTATCTGAATGGTCAGGTCGAGTATGCACAGATGGTAACCGAGATGACCAATGAGATTTTAAAGTATACGACTATCATCACTGGAGTGACAGCGCTTGTAGCGATACCGATATTTTGGTGGATGTTCCACAAAGATAACCGGATCAGAAGACAGATGGGGATGGCTGAACCAGCGAAAGCCTCACCGGTAAAATATGTCTGGATTGTTATACTTGGTGTGGCGGCTTGTGTGGCGCTGAACAATATTCTTACGTTGAGCAATCTTGCGATGATTAGCTCTTACGAAGAAACTGGGGCAAATTTTTATAAGGTGAACATTGTGGCACAGATTATCTGTCTGGGGATTCTGACGCCGATTGCAGAAGAACTTGCTTTTCGCGGTTTGATTTTTAAACGTTTGCGGGAAGTAATGAACATGAAACGAGCTATTTTGATCAGTGCACTGATTTTTGGAATTTATCATGGCAATCTTGTTCAGGCAGTTTATGGAGGTGTGTTGGGTGCCCTGCTTTCATATGCTTATGAAAAATACGGATCGATCAAAGCGCCGATACTTGCACATATGGTATTAAATCTGACCTCTGTGATCTTGTCAGAAATCGGTGGATTTAGTTGGATGTTTGAACAACCGATGCGAATGGGAATTGCAACAGTTGCATGTGCAGCAATCTCTGCGACAATGTATGTTATGATTCAGAGAATCGGGCAGGGAGAAGCAGACCAAACATCATCAGAACAGCAATAAAGATTGAAAAAACAGAATTGCAAAATGTCCTGCGGGAATCAGAAGATTTCCAGCAGGACATTTTGCATAGCGAGAAGAGAATCGGAACTATTTTGCAGGAACAATTTCCAACCAGTATCCATCAGGATCTTCAATAAAGTAGATTCCCATTGCTTCGTTTTCGAAACAGACACATCCCATTTCTTTATGTTTTGCGAGAGATTCTTCGTAACGGTCTGTCTCAAAAGCAAGGTGAAATTCGTTGTCACCAAGATTGTATGGTCGGTCCCAGTCACGAAGCCATGTAAGTTCTAACTGGTGAGAGGTTTTGCTGTCGCCAAGATACACCAGGATAAAACTTCCGTCTTCTGCATGATGTTCGCGGACAACGTCAAGTCCGAGCGCTTCCTTATAAAAGGCAAGAGATTTTTCCAGATCTCTTACATTAAAATTATTGTGTACAAATTTAAAACTCATAGTCAGCCTCCTGAAATTTTTCTTTGAGTATAACTTGTCGGAGAAAAAATGTAAAGAAGTTTTCCGAATTTCAAAGTGAAGAATCTGTGAGAGAAAGGAGGAAGATGGGACGGAAAAATATTACAAAAATGTTAAAAGTTATTGCATTTTAGGTGAAAAGAAGCTATAATAGCCCATATGAGAGTAGATATTTGATCTAAAGCAATAAATTTAGAAAGTCAGGATAGGTATTTTATGTATAAGAAAAAGTTTGGAAAATTAGTGATTATTTCATTAATGGCAGCAGCCTTAACAGTGACACCGGTATTTGCTGCACCGACAGTCAATGAATTACAGCAGAAGAAAGCAGAAGAGCAGAATAAAGTAAGTTCTCTGCAGGCAGAATTGACAGAACTTCTTACAAAGATGAGCAATCTGGAAGCAGATCTGATTGAAAAAGGTACAGAAGTGACTCAGGCAACAGCAGATTTGGAAGATGCACAGAAGAAAGAAGAAAAGCAGTATGAAGATATGAAACTTCGTATCAAATACATGTATGAAGAAGGAAATACTACATTTGTTGAGAAACTTTTGACAGCAGACAGTATTTCAGAACTTCTGAATCAGGCAGATTTTGTACAGAGTGTCCATTCTTATGACAGAAAAATGCTTCAGGAATATGTGGATACTAAACAGCAGATCGCAGATTTGAAAGCGACTCTGGAGACAGAGATGGCAAATATGGAGCAGATGCAGGATGATTATGAAGGAGAAAAGCAGAATCTGAATGCAACAATTGAGACACATAGAGCAAATGTAGCAGATTTTGATGTGCAATTACAGGCAGCAGTTCAGGCAGCAGCAGAGGCGGCTGCTCAGAGAGAGGCAGAGCTCCAGGCTTCCGTAAATGAAATTACAGGTGGTCAGAATAATGGCAACACTGGTGGTCAGTCAGGAAATGTTGGAGGTTCTGGACAGAATAACAATGGAAATACAAGTGTGACACCACCGCAGGGTGGTTCTGGGGATACAACAGGTGGTGTAGAGCAGACACCAAGTGTACCAGAGATCCCACAGCAGCCAGAACAGCCACAGCAACCACAACAGCCTGTGACTCCTCCGGTAGGAGATACAAGCGTAGGACAGGCGATCGTCAATGTTGCTTATGGATATCTTGGCATCCCATATGTATGGGGAGGAACGACAACAGCTGGATTTGACTGTTCCGGTATGGTGCAGGCAGCACATGCGGCAGTTGGAATTAGTCTTCCACGTGTCAGTGAAGCGCAGGGTGCATGTGGACAGGCGGTAGGAAGTATGGCAGAGGCACTTCCGGGTGATATTGTATGTTATGGTTATCATGTAGGAATTTATATCGGCGGTGGACAGATGATTCATGCACCAGAGCCGGGAGATGTTGTAAAAGTATCTTCAGTATACGGCTCTCCATGGTTTAGACGCTGCTGGTAATCAGAGAGAATAAAAAAGGATCAGAGAGCTTTCAAAAGTGTTCTGCATATTTGTAGAAACACGATGTGCTACTTGATAGTTGAAGAGGAGAGGGTTGAAGTTATCAACCCTCTTTTGTGTATTAACAGGAAATCATTCAAAAGAGAAAGGAAAACGTATGAGAAAGAGAATTGGGAAGACAGTTGTGGCAGTGACTTTAGCCGGTTCGATGGCAGTAACACCTGTATTTGCCGCTCCGGCAAAGGAAAATGAAAAACAGACGAAAGAAAGTTCTGTGTCAGATCTCCAAAGTGAATTGGAACAGGTGATGGCAAAGATGGCAGATCTGGAGACAAAACTGATCGCAAAAGGAGAAGAGATTCAGAAAGCTTCTAAAGAATTGCAGCAGGCGGAAGAAAAATCAGCAAAGCAGTATGAAGATATGAAGTTACGTATTAAATACATGTATGAAGCCGGAGATACAGAACTTGAGAAATTTATCAATGCGGAGTCGGCCGGGGACGCATTGAATAAGGCAGAATATGTGCAGGCAGTTTATACTTATGACCGAGATAAACTTCAAGAATATGTTGATACGAAAAAAGAGATTGAGAATCTGAAGACTACATTGGAAAAGGATAAGGCATCTCTGGAGAAAATGAATACAGAACTGAATGTAAAGAAGGAGACGTTGACAACGACTATTCAGACAAAGCAGGCAGAAGAACAGCAAGTACTTGCAGCTGCTCAGGCGGTGGCAAAAAAACGTCAGGCAGAAGGAAAGGCAGAGAAGACGGATAATCCAGAAAAAGAAGAAACAACACCTGTACAGTCAGATGGAAGTGTTCAAGAACAAGTACCGGTAGAGCCGGAGACACCGAGTGAACCGCAGACACCGGCACAGCCGGAGACACCAAGTGAGCCACAGATACCGACAGAACCAGAGACACCAAGTGAGCCACAGACACCGGCAGAGCCGGAGACACCAAGTGAGCCACAGACACCGGCAGAACCAGAGACACCGAGTGAGCCACAGACACCGGCAGAGCCGGAAACACCAAGTGAGCCACAGATACCGACAGAACCAGAGACACCAAGTGAGCCACAGACACCGGCAGAGCCGGAGACACCAAGTGAGCCACAGACACCGGCAGAACCAGAGACACCGAGTGAGCCACAGACACCAGCAGAGCCGGAGACACCGGAAGAAAATCAGAGTGCGGCACAGCTGATTGTAAGTGCGGCATATAGTTTCCTTGGAATCCCATATGTATGGGGAGGAACGACAACAGCAGGATTTGATTGTTCCGGTATGGTACAGGCGGCTCATGCGGCAGCAGGGATTTCTATTCCACGTGTTTCCTGGGATCAGGGAGCGGCAGGAGTGGAAGTATCTGCTTCGGAGGCACTTCCGGGAGATATTGTATATTATGGATGGCATGTGGGAATCTATATTGGAAATGGTCAGATGATCCATGCACCGGAAGAAGGAGATGTAGTAAAAATTTCAACAGTAGACTGGGCGGCGCATACATTTGTACGTTGCTGGTAATGGAGATAAGGATGGACGAAAGAGAGCGTTCATCCTTTTTTTGTAGAAAAATTACTGCAGCTTATGGAGTAAAAATACATTTTGTATGAGCAATCGCGGTTTGTGAAAAGAAAATCGAATAGAATATTTTGAAGAAAATCCGGCAATCCTAATCAGGTAAAAGCAGGAGGAAGATTGCATGGAAGAGAATAAGAAAAAAATAATGGGGACATTGGAGGAGAATGTCGCTTATATGAATGAAGTTCTGCCTGTAAAAGAGAGTTTTGACCTTGTACAGAGAGATATTGTGATCGGCGGAAAGAAAAGCAGCTTTTTCTTTATCGACGGGTTTACAAAGGATGATACAATGCTCAAGATCATGACCTCTTTTTTTTCAGTGACAGAAGAAAAAATGCCAGACAGTGCTACAGAGTTTTCCAGGTTGCTCGTACCTTACGTAGAGGTCGATACACTTTCTGAATTTGATGGGATCATCAAAAATTTGTTATCGGGGACTACTTGCCTTTTTGTAGATGGCTATGAAGCATGTATTGTGATTGACTGCCGCACTTATCCCGCCAGGGGAGTGGATGAGCCGTACAATGACAAATCTTTGCGTGGCCCAAGAGATGGATTTGTGGAGACGATTGTTTTTAACACGGCGCTTATGAGAAGAAGAATCCGCGATCCGCATCTGATCATGAAAATGACAGAGATAGGAGAGAGTTCAAGGACTGATGTGGCGATTTGTTATATGGATGACCGGGTCGATCAAGAACTGCTGAAAAATCTGAACAGCAGATTGGAAAAAATTCATGTAGATGCTCTGCGGATGACGCAGCAGACGCTTGCGGAAGAGCTGTTTAAGCGGAAGTGGTTCAATCCGTTTCCAAAATTTAAATTCACAGAGAGGCCGGATACAGCAGCGTCTTGTCTGCTGGAGGGAAAAGTTGTGATTCTTGTAGACAACTCCCCATCAGCGATGATACTACCGACGTCAATTTTAGATATGATCGAGGAGGCAAATGATTACTATTTTCCTACTATTACGAATGTGTATCTAAAAGTGTCACGTGCGTTGATCACAATTGCCACAGTGTTTGTTACACCATTGTTTTTACTATTTATGCAGAATCTTGAGTGGCTTCCGGAAGTGTTTGCGTTTGTGGCGATCAAAGATACAGTGAATATTCCACTGATTTTTCAGCTACTCATTTTGGAACTTGCTATTGACGGACTTCGCTTGGCGGCAATGAATACACCAAGTATGCTGAGTACACCGCTCAGTGTGATCGCAGGAATCGTTATGGGAGAATTTTCAGTGCGCTCCGGGTGGTTTAATTCTGAAGTGATGCTGTATATGGCGTTTGTCGCGGTTGCAAACTATACACAACCTAATTTTGAACTTGGATATGCGTTAAAATTTATGAGACTGTTACTTCTTGTTCTGACGGCAATGTTTAACTGGATCGGATTTCTTATAGGATGTGTGATTGTAATTGTTTCGATCGTTTGTAATAAGACGCTGTCGGGGAGAAGTTATTTGAGAATCAGTAAAAACTAAAAATTGACAAGTCAGGTGAAAGACAGAAGAAGGAATACGCTGCCATACAGACGAGGAAAGGCAAAGAAATCTAGAAGTGAAATGTGAAAAGTAAATAAAATATAGCGAAAGAATTGAATCGCATGAAAAAGATTGTTATAATAAAATACAGTGACAGATAGAACTGATATTTCTGAAGCCCCAGAAATATCAGTATTTATTTGTCCAAAAATTTTGGTAGCAGGGATGTCAGAGAAAAAAGAGAAAGGAAGAAGTTGAAATGGAACAAAGCAAAGATGAAAAACTGGGGACCGAGAAGCTTGGAAAACTCATTGTAAGCATGGCGCTTCCGGCAGTTGCAGCACAGCTGATCAACGTTCTCTATAACATCGTAGACAGAATTTATATCGGACATATAGCGGGACATGGAGATATGGCACTTACCGGTGTGGGGGTCACATTCCCGATCATTACTATTATTTCGGCGTTCAGTGCATTCGCCGGAATGGGAGGGGCACCGATTGCTTCTATTCATTTGGGAAAGAAAGATTATGAGGGAGCGGAAAAGATACTTGGAAACAGTACGAGTCTTCTACTCTTGTTTTCAGTTGTGCTGACTGCATTCTTTATGATTTTTAAAACACCAATTTTATATGCATTTGGAGCAAGTGATAACATCATCTCATATGCGCAGGAGTATATTACGATTTATTTAGTGGGTACAGTGTTTGTACAGCTTGCAATCGGGCTGAATACATTTATCAGCGGTCAGGGAAATGCAAAAGTTGCAATGCTGTCCGTTTTGATCGGAGCAATTATTAATATTGTGTTGGATCCGATTTTTATTTTCTTATTTGATATGGGAGTGAAAGGTGCAGCGCTTGCCACAATTCTTTCTCAGGCAGTCAGTGCAGTTTGGGTAGTGAGATTCCTCGTGTCAAAGAAAAGCATTATCCGTATCCGAAAAAAATATTTGAAACTAAGCAAAAAGATTGTAGGGGCAATTGCGGCAATCGGCATTTCCCCGTTTATTATGCAGAGCACAGAAAGCCTTGTGACGGTTGTATTGAACAATGGGCTTCAGAAATATGGCGGAGATCTGTATGTTGGAACGATGTCCATTCTGATGAGTGTGATGCAGTTGATCATTGTTCCGATTCAGGGTGTTTCACAGGGAGTGCAGCCGATCATCAGCTATAATTTTGGTGCAGGAAAGAGAGACCGGGTGATGGGCGCATTTAAGCGAATGCTTATTATCTGTCTGGCGGCATCGATGACCCTTGGGATTTCAGCGATTGTTGGACCGGAAATTTTCGCGAGAATGTTTACAGATAAAAAAGAACTTGTGGATCTGACAGCAAGTGTCATGCCGGTATATTTCTTTGGAATTACGATTTTTGGGATCCAGATGGCATGTCAGTGCGCGTTTATCGCACTGGGGCAGGCAAAGTTATCACTGTTTGCGGCACTTTTGAGAAAGGTGATTTTGCTCGTGCCATTGGCAATCATTCTCCCGAAATATTTCGGAGTGTCCGGAATTTACTATGCAGAACCAATTGCGGATATTATTGCAGTATTTGTGACGAGTGTCTTATTTTTGACGATCACAAGAAAGTTTTTGCGTAATTGCGGAAATAATGATATGATGGGGAAAAGAAAACAATAGGAGGCCCATCTATGAGAGAATATGTGATAACAACGGACAGCACAGTCGATCTTCCGAAAGAATATTTAAGAGAATATCAGGTACAGGCAGTTTCGCTTTCCTATGAGATAGAAGGGGAGACTTATGAGGATCTAAATGGTCTGGAACCGGCAGTTTTTTATGAAAAAATGCGAAATGGGGCAATGCCGACGACTTCTCAGGCAAATCCAGAACAGGTGAGAGAGTTGTTCGAGGGAATATTGAAAGAAGGAAAAGACATTCTCCACATTGCTTTTTCTTCCGGGTTGAGTGGAAGTTATAATAGCGCGAGGATCGCGGCAGAAGAACTGAAGGAAATGTATGAAGGGGCAGAAATTTGCGTGATTGATTCCCTCTGTGCATCGGTCGGAGAAGGGTTATTATATCACAAAGCGAGATGCATGAAGGAAAAAGGCAAAACTTTGCAGGAAGTAGCAGCATGGGTGGAGAAAAACAAGTTACATATCTGCCATAATGTTGCGGTGGATGATCTGAAGCATTTGTATCGAGGAGGGAGACTTTCCAGAACGTCAGCGGTGGTCGGGTCTATGATCAATATCAAGCCGTTCATCCACATGGATGAAAATGGGAAGCTTGTTCCGATCGGAAAGGTCAGAGGGCGTAAAAAATCATTGAATATTCTGGTGGATGCGATGGCAGAGCAGATCAAGGGATATGAGGAAGAGAACGATGTGATCATGATCAGCCATGGAGACTGTATAGAAGATGCCAGATATGTGGGAAAATTGGTAGAAGAGCGGTTTGGGATCCACAATATTTTGATCAATTACGTCGGAACAGTTATCGGCTCTCATACCGGGACAGGAGTTGTAGCGCTCTGTTTTATGGGAAACAAACGATAGAGAAAATAGAAAGACGGGATGCTGAGGGGCAAATATTTTGCTCATACGGTATCCTGTTTTTGTATGTGAGCGGTATATCCCAGGACAGAGTGGTATATCCTAGAACAAATAGAAGGAGTTTTGGAAACAATCTAATAAGTTTCAAAAAAGTAGTTGACAGTCTGTGGAGAATGTAGTATGATACATCTTGTGTAAAACGAAAAAGAAAGTAGAGTATCCACTCTCACCGTAGCACAATCGGGTGACTTCGGTTAATATAAGAACTGTCACTTTCGTAAATGTAGAAAGTTATAGGATTGTATTGTGTGGATAGTCGAAGCTATTCACTTTTTTTTGCGTTAAAAGAGTATGAGAGATTAGTTTATGGAGGTGCACGACTATTAGCGATTTAATGATTAATGAGCAGATCAGAGACAAGGAGATTCGTCTGATCGGGGAAGATGGAGAACAATTAGGAATCATGTCAACAAGAGAAGCTATGAAATTAGCAGCAGAAGCAGAGCTTGACTTGGTGAAGATAGCTCCAACAGCAAAGCCACCGGTTTGTAAGATTATCGACTATGGTAAATACAAATATGAGTTGACAAGAAAAGAAAAAGAAGCAAAGAAGAAACAAAAAACGGTGGATGTCAAAGAAGTGCGTTTATCACCTAATATTGATACAAATGATTTGAATACGAAAGTAAATAACGCAAAGAAATTTATTCAAAAAGGAAATAAAGTCAAAGTGACATTACGTTTTCGCGGAAGAGAGATGGCACATATGCAGACAAGTAAGCATATTTTAGACGATTTTGCAGATATGTTAAAGGATATTGCAGTCGTAGAGAAGCCAACGAAACTCGAAGGCAGAAGTATCAGCATGGTTTTAACTGAAAAACGTTAAAAATAAATAATCTACATTTAAGGAGGAAAAACATCATGCCAAAAATAAAAACAAGTAGAGCAGCAGCAAAACGTTTCAAAAAAACAGGTACAGGAAAATTAAAAAGAAATAAAGCTTACAAGAGCCATATCTTAACTAAGAAATCTACAAAGAGAAAAAGAAATCTTAGACAGGCAACTATCACAGATGCTACTAATGTTAAGAATATGAAGAAAATCTTACCATACTTATAAGATTTGAAGAATTGAAGGAGGATTAGAAAGACATGGCAAGAATTAAAGGCGGAATGAACGCTAGAAAAAAACACAATAGAACATTAAAGCTGGCGAAAGGTTACAGAGGAGCCAGATCTAAACAATACAGAGTTGCAAAACAGTCAGTGATGAGAGCACTCACATCTTCTTACGCAGGAAGAAAAGAGCGCAAACGTCAGATGAGACAGTTATGGATCGCTCGTATCAACGCAGCTGCAAGAATCAATGGATTATCTTACAGCAAATTTATGTACGGTTTAAAATTAGCTGGAGTTGAGATGAACAGAAAGATCTTAGCTGATATGGCAATCAATGATGCACAGGGATTTGCTACATTAGCAGAAGTTGCAAAATCTAAATTAGCTTAATTTTGAGATAGAAAATCAATCAGATTTTAAAGAGAGGCAGCGTACCACAAACGTGGAATACGCTGCCTTTTTATAATGCAAAGAAAAAAATCACTTTTTATGTTTCCTGTTATCGGAAGGCGGGAGTGCGTCAACGAGTTTCTCAATCAACTGTTTCTTGACATATACATCAAAACTTAATGTACAGATAAAAGAAAACAGACGGAGAAATTCACGATTCTCCTCATCCGCATCAGAAAAGGTTTCAGAAGAAGTGCGGTAAATTTCTGTAATATCTTCTTTCAGATGATCGATGCGGGATTTCTCAAGGCTGCACACCTCCTCGTAGAGATCTGTGAACGACAGTTCCTTATCTGTGTGGAAGTAGTTCTCTGTGATCGGTTTGAGCAATGTCTCAATATCTTTGATTGATAAAATATTTTTAAAATAATAGATAAAAATGAGAACCATCACATGCTCTTTAGAATACTTTTTCTTCAGAGGAGGCGGGAGAAGTTCATTCTTTGCATAGTTGTTGATCATTGTTTTTGTGAGAATCTTATCGTCTTCATATCGCTTGGAGGATTTCATGTGGTCATTCATAAAAGTTGTGACCTGATCCATATATAGGTCGATATTTGGAATCTCATCTGCCTTTACATAGTCGATTCTTGAAATACTTTCTAAAATACTGTTTAGGATATCTTCTGTGTTAATTGTCATGTCATCACCTCATAGTCTTAGTATATAGTATTGAAAACGAGGAAGCAACATAAATATAGGTGGTTTTAAGAAAACTATTGGATCAAATCCGGATGATAGGTACGAAAAACTGTATTTCAGGCAGGAAGCTTGAAATACAGTTTGGGGAAAGCGTATAATGGCGATAGAAAGGAAAGGGAAGAAGAGATGCCAAAGATTGCAGTATGTGATGATGACAAAGAGAGCGTCATGCGGTTAAAAGAGATGATTTTATCAGCCGGTATCTCAAAAGAGATAGACTGCTATGAGAGCGGTGAGAAATTAGTGGAGTCCGATCAGAACTATGACATTCTTTTTCTTGACATTGATATGGGTGGGATGAATGGCATTGAGACGGCGAAGATTCTCAGGGAAAAGGACAAGAATGTAAAAATTATCTATGTGACAAGTTATGCGGAATATGTGCATTACGCTTTTGCGGTTCATGCATTTGCCTATCTCTTGAAACCGGTAAGCCAGGAGCAGGTAAAAGCGCAGCTGCAGGAGGCGATTTCCTATTATCAGAAGAGGAAAAAAGAAGATGAGATCAGTATTCGATTTGAGACAAAGGATGGGTCAGAACTTGTAAGGATCAATGATATTTACTATTTTGAATACCGGGAACGTCGGGTGTATGTAAAGACAAAAAAGGAAAATCTGATCATTCGCGGAGGGATCCGAGAGATTGCTGAGCGGATGAAAGGATACGATTTTGCAGTGCCTCATAAAAGTTTTGTGGTAAATCTTTTTTATGTCAAAGCGGTGAAAGGGTATGATATCCGGATGATGGATGGCAGTCTGCTCCCGCTTTCTCAGAAAAAATCAACAGAATTTCGGTCATTGCTGAATAAATTCCTTGCAGGGTGCATTTAAGATGCTCTGTTGTAAGAAATACAGGAAGAGAGGCGGGGATGGTTTTGGTCGTAAATGTATGGTTGAATTTCGTAGAATTAATCGTAATCCAGACGATGATCTATTATTTTTTAAGTTGCCTTCCGAGAAACATTCATAGACCGAAATGGTGTTATCTGGTAGTATTTTTTCTGCATAGCATGACATTTTGTTATGTGATCTATCGGTGGGGGAATACAGGGGCGGGAGCACTGGTAACAGTGGCTGGATGTATACTGGCCTGCTATTTTCTATTTACCACAGACCAGATACAGATGTTTTACAGCTGTGTATATGTGACAGTGTTGATCCTGTGTCAGGGGAGTGTTATATATGGTCTGGGAAGCATCTATGCACGCCTAGGTCTGTTTATTACTTACCGGGAGGCAAATGTGATGATTCTTTTGAAGATTGTGGCAGAAATTTTTGTGACAAAATGTTTCGTGTGGATTTCCCGAAAAAGAAGAGAGAGCAGTCTGACAAAGTTTCAGTATATAGTTTTTTTGATCGTTCCGGTATTCAGTATAGTGTATTTCTATTCCATCTGCGTGTTCTCGGGAATCTATGTTCAGCTTTACGGGATGGAGCTTGTAGTCTTTAATATTGTATTGCTGCTTGTGATGAATGGATGTATGACATATTTGCTTGCAAAAATTTTGAAGACCAATTCTCTTCAAAATGAACTGAATCTGGCAAATCAGAAAGAGGAGATGCAGTGCCGGTATTATGAGGAGATAGAGCAGAAGTATCAAGAATCCAGGAAGATCATTCACGATATGAGAAATCATCTTCTTGCAATCGAGCAGCTCCAAAGCTCAGGAGAAGAAGAGCGAGCAAGAGAATATATAGGAGATGTACATCAGATGTTAAATATGTTTGGTCACAAATACTACACCGATAACCGTCTGCTAAATATTATCTTAAACGATAAAGAAAAGGCGGCAAATAGAGCAAGTGTAACATTTGATGCGAGAATCGGTGCGATTGCTTTGGAGGGAATGAAAGACAGTGATCTTACAACTGTTTTTGCGAATCTTTTGGACAATGCAGTTGAGGCAGCGAAGGAATCAGAGCAAAAGCAAGTGGTGATACGGGCGGACAGCATTCATGAATTTAATGTGATCCGCATTGAAAATACGATGTCCTTCTGTCAGAAAAAGAAGGAAGGTCATATGGGAATCGGATTGGAGAATGTGACAAGAGTATTGAAAAAGTATGACGGCAGCTTTCAGCGAGAAAGGATGGATGGGAAATATGTCTGCATCGTGACGATGCCAAAATTCCCGGGAATGACTGAAAAAGCAGAGTTCAATGAAAAGAGGAAATGGATATGAAAAAATGTACAGAAAAATGGATGCGCGTATTTGTATGTGCCGGATGTGCAGCAGCAATGATTTTTGCAGGCTGTTCCGGTCAAAAACCATTGTCAGACCGTTTTGAGGAAGAGACGGTCAAAAAGACGGCAGAAGAGATTATCGAACTTGTCCATGAAGGGGACTATGAAAAGATCATAGAGGAATATGAGAGTGCAAAGCTTGTGACGGTACTTACAGAGGAGGATTTAAGAAATGCAGTGCAGCCTGTGATGGAAGAATTGGGTGAGCCGGGGAAAATTGAGAGGACAGTTGTGACTGGAAATGAAAATCCAGAGACGAAGGAAGAGTATGCAACTGCGGTCAGTATAGTATCTTATGAAAATGGGAAAGCACAGTATACGATCACGTTTAATCAAACGATGAAGGTGGAAGGTTTTTACATTAAATAAGGGAAGGAAAGAATGGTTATGTTGGGATGGATTATTTTCGCTGTTTTTGCGGTGATGGGAGTTCTTTTCTGGACGGGAAAAGGAGGATGGCTCATCGCAGGCTATAACACAGCGAGCGCAGAGGAAAAGAAAAAATATGATGAGAAAAAGCTGAATAGAACAATGGCGAAGGGATGGACGATCATCACAGCAAGCCTTCTGTTTCTTAATTTTGCAAAGGAAGATATGACTCCGGTTTTTCTGACAATATGTATGATCCTTATGTTTGTTGGAATCGGCTATATTCTGCTGATGACAAATAACTGTTATGTAGAAACAGAAGAAATGTCTGAGACAGAGAAAGAAAAAATTGCAAAAGAAAGAAGGAATGGAAGAAGGTATTCTTTGATCATCCTGATAATCTTAGCAGTTTTGACGGGGGTACCAGTGTTTGCAGGTTCTGTTAACATAGGATTTGAAGAGGATAAAATTCGTCTGTCAGGATTTCTTGTTCCTGGATATACGCTGGAGCAGGAGGAAATTCTCTCTGTGGATTACGAAAAAGAACTGGATCTTGGAAAGCGGACGAATGGAAATGGTTCTGTGAGGATTCAGGCAGGGCAGTTCCGAAATAAGCGATTTGGAAATTATCGTCTGTACAGTTATAACGCATGCAGAGAATATGTTGTGATCGATACAGAAGACAAAACAATCGTTGTCAATGACAAGACACCGGAGAGGACAAAAGAACTATATGAAAAAATAAAAATATTTTCAGAGAGGTGATCACATATGGCAGAATTTTGGTTTTTATTTATCTGTAACATGCTTATACCTGTGACAATGCTTGTTTTAGGCTATTTGTTCAAAGGAATTCATTTTCCAAAGGATGTGAACGCACTTTGCGGCTATCGTACATCGATGTCAATGAAAAATGAAAAGACCTGGAAATTCGCCAATGCCTACTGGGGAAAAATCTGCTGGCGGATTGGCTGGGGTGTGACTCTGGTCACAGCCTTTGCGACTATACTCTCTTATCTCGCAGGAGAAGAGATATTTAATACGACATCGATCGTACTTTGTATGGGACAGTGTGCAGTTCTGCTTGTGACGATCATCCCGGTAGAGAGAGCGCTGAAGAAGAAATTTGATCGGAACGGGGAGGAGCGATAAGAGATTTCCGGCATTGCGTTTCGCGGAGAGTTTGGTATAATAGGATAAGCAGTAAGGGATAAGGAGTCAAAAAAACTATGAGTATATATGATACATTAAATGCAGAGCAGCGGGAGGCGGTCTTTCACACGGAGGGACCGCTTCTTATACTGGCAGGAGCCGGCTCTGGGAAAACAAGGGTGCTGACACACCGTATTGCATACCTGATTGAGGAGAAAGGAATTAATCCGTGGAATATTCTTGCGATCACGTTCACAAACAAGGCGGCAGGCGAGATGCGGGAGCGTGTAGATGATATCGTAGGATTTGGCTCAGAAAGTATCTGGGTAAGTACGTTTCATTCTACTTGCGTGCGGATTCTGCGCAGGCATATTGACCGGCTTGGATATGACAATAACTTTACGATCTATGACAGCGATGATCAGAAGACTTTGATGAAAGATGTATGCAAACTGCTTCAGATTGATACAAAAACATATCGGGAACGTACGATCTTAAGTGCGATTTCCTCGGCAAAGGATGAGATGATCACACCGGAAGAATATGAATTGAATGCATATGGAGATTTCAGCAAGAAGAAGATTGCTGAGGCTTACAAAGAGTATGAGAGGCAGCTGAAGGCAAACAATGCACTGGATTTTGATGATCTTTTAGTAAAGACTGTACAGCTGTTCCAGACACAGCCGGAAATATTAGAATATTATCAAGACCGCTTCCGCTATATTATGGTAGATGAGTATCAGGATACCAATACCGTGCAGTTTAAGTTGATCAGCCTTCTTGCGGCAAAATATAAAAATCTGTGTGTAGTCGGAGATGATGATCAATCGATCTATAAATTCCGCGGGGCAAACATCCAGAATATTTTAAGCTTTGAAAAAGAATTTGAACATACAAAAGTGATCAAACTTGAGCAGAATTACCGTTCGACGAGCACAATCCTCGATGCGGCAAATGCGGTGATCAAAAACAATGTAGGAAGAAAGGCGAAATCACTTTGGACGGAAAATGGAGAAGGGGAAAAAATCCAGTTTCGCCAATTTGACACCGCCTACGATGAAGCTGAATATATTGTAGGAGATATCAGAGAACGCGTAGATAATGGAAAAGCAGCTTACTGTGATCATGCAGTTTTGTACCGTACAAATGCACAATCCCGTCTGTTTGAGGAGAAAATGATCACAGCCAATATTCCATACAAGATTGTCGGCGGAGTCAATTTCTATGCGAGAAAGGAAATCAAAGATCTGCTTGCATATTTAAAAACGATTGATAATGGAAAAGACGATCTTGCAGTGAGGAGGATCATCAATGTTCCGAAGAGAGGAATTGGTCTTACAACAGTCAATCGCATTACGGAGGCGGCGCAGCAGAGAGGAATCAGTTTCTACGAAGCACTGTGTTCTGCCGATCTTGTTCCGGGATTGGGAAGAAGTATTTCCAAACTAGAATCTTTTGCGGCGATGATCGAATATTTCCGGAAAGAAGCAGAACATCTTTCGATTACAGAACTGATGAAAGAAATCCTTACGGAAACCGGGTATGTGGAAGAACTGAAGGCAGAAGGAGAAGAGGAGGCAGAAGTACGTCTCCAGAATATCGATGAATTTCTGAATAAAATCGCTGCATATGAAGAATCCTGTGAGGAGGAGCTTCCGACACTTTCCGGATTTTTAGAGGAAGTGGCGCTGGTGGCAGATATTGACAGCTTGGATGAAGAAAGCGATTATGTTGTGCTGATGACCTTGCACAGTGCAAAAGGATTGGAATTCCCTTATGTTTATCTGGCAGGGATGGAAGATGGGATTTTCCCAAGCTACATGACCATTACAGCAGATGATCCGACAGAAATCGAGGAGGAGAGAAGACTCTGTTATGTCGGAATCACCCGGGCAAAAAAAGAACTTGCGATGACTTGTGCCAGAAGACGTATGATTCGCGGGGAGACACAATATAATAAAATGTCAAGATTTTTAAAAGAAGTTCCGCCGCAGCTTTTGTCTACCGGGAAAATTGTGGAGAAAGAAGAGCTGGAACTGCCGAAGCAGAATGCTTATGTTCAAGCAAAACAGTCTTTTCAAGCAAAACCGTTTATGATCTCAAAATCGGTACAGCAGTTTGGAGTCAAAAGCGGGGAAGGACTTTCCTATGGTGTCGGTGATCGTGTCCGTCATATGAAATTCGGAGAAGGTACGGTGACTGCGATCACGGAAGGTGGAAGAGATTACGAGGTGAGTGTCGATTTTGACAGCGCAGGGACAAAAAAGATGTTTGCATCTTTTGCAAAATTACAAAAAGTATAGAAAAAATAAAATTGGGAAAAATATATGAAATGTTATAGCAATCTTCCCTTGTTAGTGTTATAATAATGGAAGCGAAATCCATTTGAAAAGTAAGGAAATCGGAAAGGACGTGGCAAGTATGAACAGAGTAGAAGATATTATTGCAGCATCAAAATTAAATGACATTTTAAAGAAGAAAGATGACAATGACAAAACAAAGAATACAGTTCTTTGGGTACTTGCAATTGTAGGTGCAGTTGCAGCAATCGCAGGAATCGCTTACGCAGTATATTGTTTCTTCACACCAGATTATCTGGAAGACTTTGAAGAAGATTTCGATGATGAATTTGATGACGATTTCTTTAGTGAAGAAGACGAGATCTAGAAAGTGCAATAAGGCGGGACAAAAAGTCCCGCCTTTTTCTTGCAGAGGAAGTTTTTGGAGAACTTGTAAGGAAAACAATGTGCAAATGGAAATATAGAGTGGAGCAATTGATTGCTCAATAGAACGGTAAGAGAAAGGAATACAGATAGATGAAAAAAGGACAAGTTTATGAGGGGATGATTCAAAAAGTAGAATTCCCAAATAAAGGAATCGTACAAGTGGATGGGGAAGAGAAGCCTGTCATTGTAAAAAATGGGATTCCGGGGCAGAAGATCCGGTTTTGTGTCAATAAGCTGAGAAAAGGAAAAGCGGAAGGACGTCTGTTGGAAGTAATGGAAAAGTCTGCATTAGAGACAAGAGAGCCGGTGTGCAGTATTTTTCCGGCCTGTGGTGGCTGCATGTATCAGACCATGGATTATCAGGCACAGGTGAAGATGAAAGCGGAACAGATCCAATCGATCATGGATGCGGCTGTGGATGGGTATTCCTATACCTTTGAGGGAGTAAAAGAAAGCCCGAAGGAATTTGCTTACCGCAATAAAATGGAGTTCTCCTTTGGGGATGAATACAAGGACGGGCCGCTTTCTCTCGGACTTCACAAGAAAGGAAGCACTTACGATGTACTGACCGCTTCTGACTGTAAATTAGTTCACGAAGACATGACACAGATTTTAAGTTGTGTGCTGGACTATTTCAAGGAGAGAGGTGTCAGCTACTACAAAAAAATGCAGCATATCGGATATTTGCGCCATCTTCTTTTAAGGAGAGGAGATACGACCGGAGAAATTCTTGTAAATCTTGTCACAACAACACAGGAAGAGCATGACTTGGCTCCGCTTGTGGAAAAACTTCTGGCGCTTCCGGTAGAAGGCAAGATTGTCGGGATTCTGCATATTTTGAATGATTCCTTATCCGATGTGGTGCAGAGTGATGAGACAAAGATTCTCTATGGACAAGACTATTTCTATGAGAAAATCATGGGGTTGGAATTTAAAATCACACCATTTTCCTTCTTTCAGCCAAATTCAAGAGGAGCTGAGGTGCTTTACAGCACTGTGCGGGAGTATATCGGAGATATCCACGATATGACCGTGTATGATTTGTTCAGCGGAACCGGGACAATCGCGCAAGTATTGGCGCCGGTGGCAAAGCAAGTGATCGGAGTCGAGATCATCGAGGAAGCTGTGGAAGCAGCAAAAGAAAATGCAGAGCGGAATGGACTGCATAATTGCAGATTTATTGCGGGAGATGTTTTTAAGGTATTAGATGAAATAGAAGAGAAGCCGGATGTGATTGTGTTAGACCCGCCTAGGGATGGGATTCATCCGAAAGCATTGCCGAAGATCCTTGATTATGGAGTAGAAAATATCGTGTATATTTCCTGCAAGGCTACGAGCTTGGCAAGAGATTTAGAAATGATACAGGCGAGAGGATACCGGGTGGTGAAATGCACGGCGGTGGATCAATTTTGTCAGACAGTCCATGTTGAGACAATATGTCTTTTACAGCGTAAATAGGCGGTTTTATAGGCTATATGGTATGAGGTTCAGTCTATTTGCCACCGATTTGCCACCCATAAAAATAAAATGAACAGAAAATAAAGAAATGCGGTTGAACACTCTGAACTAATCGGAATGTCCAACCGCTTTTTTACTTTATAGGAAAGTTCGACTTTTGCCGAACTCTGAAATGAAAATAGCCCGCACAAAGGCGGGCATGGAAAACAGACGGTTTTAGTTTAGAAGATATAAAAACCTTCTTCGCCGAAATCGTCATCATCCAGATCATCAAATTCGTGTAAGAAATAATCCATATCCAGAAGATCATCAGTGCTCATGTCGCGGACTTCGTCAGAGGTCATGCCTTCTGGAGGATTTTTAATATACTGTTCCCGAAGTTCCTTTGCAAGTTCTGCCTCAGTGATTCGTTTGATAGTGATCGCCTCCATTTCTATAGTAGATATGTTGATTGTACCATGTAATAGGAGACTGTGAAAGAAAAGAAGGGGAAGGTCTCGGTGACTAGTTTCTCGTCTTCATGGCGATTGTAATGAAAAGTAACAAATTCACCGTCGTAAGAATCAATACGTGATGTTGCAATGACAGGTCTGCCAAGATAACGACCAATGTATTTGATTACCTAAGAAGGGTTGCATTTATTGGGGATAGCTCGAACGTAAAAACCATTTTTATGATCAGTGTAGATAGAAGCTTTTAGTTTTTTGAAAGAGTCGCCGATTTTGGAATGTAAGTCATTCAAAAGAGCAGTTTGGAAAGAATCACGTAAAAATGTATAGTTGAAATGTTTTTTGTGACGCCAGTGAAGGGAATTACCAATGCCACCTTCAGAAATTAGACAATGGATATGAGGGTTCCACTTTAAATCTCTGCCAAAGGTATGAAGGACACAGATAAAACCGGAAGTAAAGAGTTCTGATTTGTTATCTTTATGGAACATGCGTGTGACAACACTGTTAACAGCAAAGAAAAGGCAGTTCAAAAGAGAGCGGTCATTTAAAAACAGAGGACAGAGTTCTCTGGCAATGGTAAAGACACAGTGGCGATGCTGGACATTGATGATCTTAAAGGACATAGAGGTAGTTCTGTCAATGGAATACATGTTACCGCAGGTAGGACAAAAGCGGGAATGATAACGGAAAGGAACAAATTTGAAATTTCCGCAGGAAGGGCAGGTATACATGGCACCACCAAAAGAAGGATCACCAGAATTAATCATTTTTTCTACATTTTCGATGACAGAGTCGCGAGGGTGTTGAATATAAATCATTTCCTCAAAATGGTCTTTAAAAATCTTTTGTAAAATATTCATAAGTCTATTATGAGGGAAAATAAGGAAAAAAGAACCCCCCAACCCCTCAAGATTGAGGGGCTGGGGAGTTGAAATGTCGAAGACACTTTTTTATGGCATTTTTTGGAGGAATTATGATTTTAATCTGTATAAGTGGGTTGCTTTTGATAAAGGAGACCATGAATCAGTTGGTGAGGATTAATGTATGGGAATAAAGAGTTTATTCGGACAGGCGAGGCATAAGCCAAGAGCCAGTTACGGCGGTTCTGCTTATTTCTTTTTCTTTGGGAGAAGCACCAGCGGGAAAACAGTGAATGAGCGGACTGCCATGCAGACCACGGCAGTGTATTCCTGTGTGCGGATTCTTTCAGAAGCAGTGGCATCCCTGCCGATTCATGTTTACCGTTATACAGACACCGGGAAGGAACGGGTATACACCCATCCGCTGTATCATCTGCTCCATGATGAGCCGAATCCAGGGATGACTTCTTTTGTATTTCGGGAAACGCTGATGAGCCGTCTTTTGGTGTGGGGAAACGTCTATGCACAGATTATCCGTGACGGGAATGGGAAGGTGCTGGCTTTGTATCCGCTTCTGCCAGATAAGATGGAGGCAGAATGGGATGAGCATGGACAGCTTTATTATATCTATACCTAGAACAGTGATGAGAACCCCAATTTTAAAGAATACGGCAGGTCGTATCTGAGGGAGCAGGATGTGCTGAATATTTCGGGACTTGGATTTGACGGACTGATGGGATATTCTCCAATTGTTATGGCAAAGAATGCGGTGGGAATGACGCTTGCCTGTGAGGAGTATGGAGTTTCTTTCTTTGAGAATGGGGCAAATCCCGGAGGTGTTCTGGAGCATCCGGGAGTGCTGAAAGACCCGGCAAAGGTCAGGGAAAGCTGGCAGTCGGTATATGTAGGCAGCAGGAATGACAGGAAGGTGGTAGTTCTGGAAGAGGGGATGAAGTACCAGCAGATCGGAATTCCGCCGGAGGAAGCACAGTTTCTGGAAACAAGGAAGTTTCAGATTAATGAGATTGCAAGGCTGTACCGGATTCCTCCTCATATGGTGGGGGATTTGGATAAATCCAGCTTTTTCAATATTGAGCAGCAGTCGCTGGAGTTTGTGAAGTACACCTTAGACCCGTGGGTAATCCGGTGGGAGCAGTCTTTGCAGAGGGCGCTGCTTCTGCCACAGGAGAAACAGGAGTATTTCATCAAGCTGAACGTGGATGGGCTTCTCCGTGGAGATTACCAGAGCCGGATGAATGGGTATTCCGTAGGACGGCAGAATGGATGGCTGTTAACGAATGACATCCGGGAGATGGAGGATATGAACCTGATTCCGAAAGAAGAAGGCGGAGATTTGTATTTGATCAACGGAAATGTGACAAAGCTGAAAGATGCCGGGGCATTTGTGGGAAAAGGCAGTGAGACGGAAAAGAGAATAGAAAAGCAATAGGAGTCAACAGGTGAAAGAAAAATCATCTGCTGGCTTTCTTTTTGCACAAAAGCAGGAAGCGAGGACAGGAATGAAGAGGAAGTTTTGGAACTGGGTAAGAAATGAGGCAGAAGAAGAACGGACAGATTTCCGATGAGACATGGTTCGTGGATGAGGTAACTCCGAAGTTGTTTCAGAAGGAATTGGATGCCGGGACAGGAAATATCACGGTCTGGATCAACTCTCCGGGAGGGGATGTGTTTGCGGCGGCACAGATTTACAACATGCTGATGGAGTACAAGGGAAATGAGACAGTCAAAGTGGACGCACTTGCGGCTTCGGTGGCATCGGTCATTGCTATGGCAGGAACCACGGTGCTGATGAGCCCGGTTGCCATGATGATGATCCACAATCCCATGACCATCGCCATCGGGGATTCTAAAGAAATGCAGAAGGCCGGGGAGATGCTGGATGAGGTGAGGGAAAGCATCATGAACGCCTATGAAATCAAGACCGGGCCGAACCGGACAAAGATTTCCCATCTGATGGATGCGGAGAGCTGGTTCAATGCGAAAAAGGCAGTGGAGCTTGGGTTTGCAGACGGGATTCTGAATGCAGAGGAAGGTACGGAAGATATGGCAAAGGAAGTAGAGGTGGAGGGCATGATGTTCTCCCGGATAGCGGTGACAAATTCCCTGCTGTCGAAGCTGATTCCGAAGCCGGAGCAGAAGGGAACACCTGTGGAGCAGTTAGAAAAGAGGCTGAATTTATTAGCACATTGAATATGGAGGGCTGTTATATGAGCAAGGTTCTGGAATTAAGGGAAAAGAGAGCGAAAGCATGGGAGGCGGCAAAAGCCTTTCTGGAAAGCAAAACAGGAGCGGACGGCATGATGTCCGCAGAGGATACGGCTTTTTATGACGAGATGGAAGTGGATGTGGTAAATCTGGGGAAAGAGATTGACCGTTTGGAGCGTCAGGCTGCCATTGATGCGGAACTGAATAAACCGACTTCCACACCGATCACCAATAAACCAAATGGTAATCCAAACGGCGAGGAGAAAATAGGCAGAGCACCAGATAAATACAGAAATACTTTTTGGAATGCCATGCGTAGAAAGAATTTCTATGATGTGGAGAATAGTCAATAAGAAACAGGCAAAGATTGTCCGGCGTTTATTTATGGAATTTCTTTGGGGAAAGACTACCGATTATATTAAGCGGATTTTTGAGAGGGAAGGTATTAAGAGTTGGGACGGCGGCACAAAATGGCAGTCCATAACACTTGCCAGTATGCTGGAGAATGAGAAGTATAAAGGGGATACGCTTTTGCAGAAAAGCTACACCACAGATTTCCTTACAAAGAAACGGGTACAGAATCAGGGGTAAATCCAGCAGTATTATATTGAGGATGACCATGAAGCGATAATTGAGAACTGGATTTGGGAATGCGTACAGTTGGAAATAGAGCGCAGAAAACGGTATCTGAAGGAGTATGGGACAAATTCTTTTGCACGGAATACAGAAACAAATCCCTTTGCAGCAAAGATTGTTTGTGGAGAATGCAATAAGGTATTCCAGAGAAAAGGCTGGCGGAGCAGTGCCGGAGACAGGAAGGTGTGGCAGTGCAGCGAACGGTATAAGGTAAAAGGTGTGATGGGGTGTTCCAACAGGCATATTGATGAGGAGACGGTGCGGGAAATTTATATGATGGCGTGGAATCGGCTACTGGAATGCCGGGATATGCTGGTGCCGGAATGGGAAGAGAAGATGCAGGGCGAGGACTTGCTGGCAAGGTTACGGGCGATGGATTTTATGGAGATAACGAAAGAGGCACAGCTGTTGCAGGAGGTGGATATTGATTTGATGCTGAGGGCGGTGGAGTATATGAAGGTGTATGAGGATGGGATGGTTGTGACGGTGTTTTTGGATGGGACGGAGATAGAATATAAAACAGAATAAAGGAAAGTAAGAGAGCCAACTAAAAGTATTCGGTCGGCTTTTCACGTAGAAAGAATTAGCAAAATATGATACAATATTTTGAAATCTAAAAATATTTTGTGTGTCTATAATATGTAGACTTATTTTATAGAAGATATGGAGGAGAGATATATATGCCGAACATTTTCTTATCACATAGTAGTGTGGATAAAGAACGTTATGTAAGAAGGGTTGCTGAGAAATTAGAACAAAAATTGGATCAACATTCTATTCACTATGACGAATATACATTTGAATCTGGGATGCAATCTATGGAGGAAATCAAGAAAGGATTGGAAAGAACAGATTTATTTGTTGTGTTTTTATCAAGAAGTGCTTTGAATTCAAAGTGGGTACAGAAGGAATTACTTATTTCCAGAGATTTACTTGGGAAGGAGATGATTAAAAGGATTTTTCCGGTAGTGATAGAGGAAGAGTTGGAGTGGAAGGATCCGTTGATTCCAGAATGGTTAAAGGATTATACTTTAAAATATATTTCCAAACCAACTAAAGCTGTGCAATTGATAATGAAAAGAATTATAGAAATTACATGGGATTTGAATCCTAAAATTAAAGCCAGAGATGAGTTGTTTGTTGGAAGAAATACTCAAATAGAAGAATTTGAGAATAGAAAATATGATTATGAAAAAGAAACAGTAATAGCCTATATTGCTGCTGGAATTCCTAAGTTAGGAAGACGGAGTTTATTAAAACATTGTTTTTCAAAAGCTAATATTATTGAAAGCCAATACAAGGCATCAGATATTGAACTTGGAATGTATGATGGGATTGAGGACTTTATTATCTATGTTAATGATTTGGGGTTCTCCGATAGTATTAATTTGAAAAAGTTTATGAAACGCGAAATCGGAGATAAATGTAAGGTTTTAGCAGGATTACTTGATGATATAGCACGTAATAAAGAAATCTTGTTAATCGATGATCAAGGGTGTATTATTACGCATGATGGTCAAGTGTGTGATTGGTTTATTGAAACTTTAAAATTGATGAAAAATAAGACACGAACTGTATTGGGAATAGCATCAAAATTTAAAACAAGACTTCCTGTTAGAACTGATTTAGTCTATGTAATTGATATTCCACCAATGAGTAAGATGGAATGTGGTGGATTAATGCAAAAGTATTTAGAAATCGATGATATATTTTTGAGTAGAGATGATTATAAAAATTATGTAGGAATGATGAATGGATTTCCGGAACAAATTAAGTTTGCCTGTTCTTTAATTTCAAAATATGGAATACAGAGAGCGTATGATTTTTCGTCTGAAATTGAAAGCTATGAGTCTGAAATTATCGGCCAATTAATGAGAAAACTTGAAGAATCAAAAGAAGATATGGAGTTTTTAAGATTTCTAATAGAGTTAAATATGATATCTTATCAAACTTTGCAAAGAATCGTTTTAAATGATGATTTGGTAAAAGAAAAGATAAATAAGTTTTATATCAATGGGATTATTGAATTTGTAGGTGTTTCGAACGAATATATAAAAATTGCAACAGCGGTGAAAGATTATGTAACAAGAGCAGAATATACGTTGTCAGAAGATTACGCAAACAAATTAGATAAATATGTATCTGATTTTTTAAATGGCTATCAATATGAAGAATTAGATATGCCAGATTATTTATTAAAGTTAAAGGAATCTTTAAAAGTAAATGGGAAAATTGATAATGAATATATGATACCTTCACAATACTTGAAAACGATGGTGGAGTTATATGAGAAACAAAAAGATTATGCAAAAGTAATAGAGTATGCAGATATTGTTTTGAAAAGTACAGATTATATTGAAGATAAGTTAGTTTTTGAAATTCGATATTTTCTTTGTATGGCCTTGGCAAAAAGACGAAATAGAAGGATGTTAAGTGAGGTTCAGAAAATTAAAGGTGCCGATCATAATTTTTTACTGGGATTTTATTATAGAATGATAGGAAGTTATGATAAAGCATTAGAAGAATTGGATAAAAGTCTGAAAATAAGAAGACAGTTTGCAAAAGCTAAAAGAGAAAAAGTACAGGTGCTGATTAATTTAGAACGTTTTGATGAAGCATTAGATGTAGCAAAAGAAAATTATGAAAATGATAAGGCAAATCCGTATCATGCCCATGCTTATTTTTTGTGTTTAATAAAAGGGGAAGAGCTTGAACAGAATACGGATATTATAAATGAAGTAGTAGATAATTTAGGAAAGTCTACATCAGATTTGGGCAAGGAATTATATGTACGTTGTGATGCGCTAAAAGCAGCATATTTGGAAAGAAATTTAGATATGGCGTTGGCATTTATTGAAAAAGCAGTTGAAGAAAGTAATAATCCGATTTATTCATTACAAGATAAGTTTGATATCTGTGAACATCTCAAAGCATACGATGAAATGGAGAAAGTTATTAAAGAAGTAGAAAGTATAAAAATGCAAGATGTATTTGGAAAAGACAGATCTCTTTTTAGAATGAAAGCGTTATATGCTGCTTATGTAAATAATAAAAAAGAGGTTAGCAAAATTATAGGTCAGATAGAGGACAAAGGTATTAGAATAAATTTGACAGCTCTTCAGAAAAAAATAGATAATATTTTAAAAAGTTAGGCTGTAGCAGAAATAATGAAATATCCATTGACAAATTTGCAATTCAGAGCAATTACTGTACTACCAAATTTGTTAAGGAGTTGATGTCAGATGACAGAGGAATAGAAGAAGACGATTGAGCGTCTTCGGAATGTAGGATTAGGTTACCGGAAAATTGTAATGGTACTAGACCTTTCAAGGGATAAGGTAAGAAATTACTGCAAAGCAAATGGTTTGGACGGTTATGCCAAGAAGCGTCTTCAAGCCAAGGAAGGCGAGCGGATGGAAGAAGAGTGTGCCGACAGTGTATGCAGACATTGTGGTAAAACAATTGATAAGCAGACTACCGGACGGAAGAGAATTTACTGTTTGGAGGAATGCAGAAGAGCGTGGTCGAAGAATCACTTGCCGCTTTACAAGCACGAGTGTATGTTCTGTGGACAGAAATTTGAAAGTTCATCCAAGACGCAAAAATTCTGTGGCCATGACTGTTATATCCGGGACAGGTTCTGGAGAAAAGAGAATACAGAAGAAATTGTGAAAATGCTTCTCTCCGGGAAAAAAGTTCCTACGGTACCCAAATGGATTAAGGATATACTCATTGGCGAAACGAAATAAACGGAAGTTTTGTCAATGAGTAAGGATATGGCAAACGCACTGAAAAGGGGTAAATTTGAAAAAGGTAACTCTTTGGCGAAAGTAGGGAATTTTTTTGAACGAATCTTTTTGCCATGTAGTATAATGAAAAAATGCCGATGCATGTGGAAACTATTGTACTGCTGCAAAAAACGATGTAGAAAGCTTAGAAGCTTTTTTTAAGTGGATTATATTTATAAGCAAGGTTAGGAATCTGAAATAAAAAATGATATCAATAGTTTAATAATTGTTGATATAGAGTATGGTAAGGCGTTCAGAAATGGGCGCCTATTTGATTGCCCAAAAAGAACTTTACAAAATATTTATCTAAAATTTACATTAGTAAGGTAGATAAAGATAGAAACGGTGTGATATTTTGAAAAAAGAGAGAGTGATTGTTGGAAGGAGATAGGTATATGTGTGAAACAGCTTTGGTACGAACAAATTTAATGGGAAATGTAGAAAGAAAAGCTGTTTTATGGTTCAAGTCTAAGGAATAGTTTTTTGATGGCTCTGTTTCTGTATGGAACAGAGCCTTTTTGGAGGTGCTAAGATTGAAAACATATCATATAGGTGAAAAAGTAGTACATTGTCCAGAGGGAGTATGTGAAGTAGAAGATATTTGTCAAATAGAAATGAATAAAATGAAAAAATATTATTACAGGCTGAAACCGATTCAAAGTAACGTGAAAGTAGTATATATTCCGATAGATAAAATAGAGATGCATGTACGACCGCTAAAGACAAAGAAAGAATTAGAAAAAATCTTTTGTATAGAACCGGAAGAACAACTGATCTGTTACAGAAATCCACAAAAAAGAATGGATATACAAAATCAGGCTGTCCGGGAAGATGATGCGGTAATGTTGATTCAGTTGATCAAGATGTATCGAAGAAAACGGCAAAAAAATCACATCTCGCTCGGGGATGCAAGATGGTTGAAAGAAGCGGAGTGCTATTTGTTTTCAGAGATGTCTGAAGTGTTAGAGTGTGATTATAATTTTTTGTTACAGTGTGCACAATATAATCAGAAAATCGAATGTGCATAACAAGATAGATGTGAGAGTCATTGATTATATGAGGAAGATAACTATGAGAAAAATATATGTAATGGATATGAACATTTTGATTCATGCACCCGAGGCAATTTTGAATTTTGAAGATAATGAAGTAGTGATTCCAATGGCAGTATTGGAAGAACTTGATGGATTAAAAAATTCTGAGAAGGAAAAGGGGAGAAATGCCAGAGAAGCGATTCGCCATTTGGAAAATCTTCGGGTACAAGGCAATCTTGTAGCGGGTGTAGATACGGAGCAGGGAGGAATCATCCGGATAGAAAAAAATTATGTTGATATGCAACTTCCGCCGGATATGCCTGAAGATAAGATGGACAATCGGATATTAAAGGTATGTTTGGGACTTCAAAAAGATTATCCGGAAGAACAGACTATTTTGGTCACAAAAGATATGCTTCTTAGAATCAAGGCGCAGATGCTTTCTATCACAGCTCAGGATTATACAACAGACAGAATAGCAAAGAAAGAAGAACAGTATAGTGGAAGGATGGAAGTTTATGTAGAGGAAGAGCATTTTAAAGAGCTTAAAAAGAAAGGAATCAAACCGGAATATATTTATCAAATGGGAGAAGATGGGATTCGTCATCAGGTCATGCCGGAGATGAATCAGTTTCTGATCTTAAAAGCAGATCAATCTACGAAAAAAGTACAGCTTGGACGTTTTGATGGAACAAAAGTGGTTCCATTGCAATATAAAAAAAGTAAACCGTACGGTGTGTCCCCAAGAAATGTCGGTCAGTATTTCCTGCAGGAAGCATTGATGACATCTGCAGAAGATGCCCCGCTTGTAATTGTAAAGGGAATGGCAGGAACTGCAAAAACATTTTATGCGGTTGCAGTAGGATTAGAAAAGGTGTTCAATACTGAAAAGAGGGAATATAGGAAGATCCTTTGTAAATACATATTTGATTATTGATGAAGCTCAGAACATGACACCAAAACAGGTAACAGGTATTATTACCCGCGCAGGAAAAGGAACGAAAGTAATTCTTCTCGGTGATCCAAAGCAGATAGATAATCCATATCTGGATGAGCAGACAAATGGATTGAGTTATGCGTCGGAGCATATGAAGAAAAGTCCATTCTGTTATCAAATCACATTCAATGCAGAAGAATGTGAACGGTCAGAATTAGCTATGGATGCAATACAAAGAATGTAGAAAGACAGAGGCAAAAAATTGAATTTAACGTATCGGGACATAAGGGAAAACAAAGAAATTAATCAGTATATTACAATGGGAAATGAAATACTGGGGGTTCTTGGCTATACAGATCATTCGCAGAAACATGCTGTGATTGTAGCTGAACGGGCAGCAGAACTGTTAGAAGTATTGGGCTACTCAAAAAGAGAGATAGAATTGTGTAAAATTGCAGGATTTATGCATGATATAGGAAATTGTGTGAATCGCTCGGATCACGCGCACAGTGGAGCAATTATGGCAATGCAGATCCTAAGGAGTCTTGGAATGGATGCAGAAGATATTTCAGTTGTGATTTCTGCAATTGGAAACCATGATGAAGAAACTGGAACTGCGGTAAATGCAGTGTCAGCAGCAATTATTTTGGCAGACAAAACCGATGTACGCAGAAACCGTGTACGGAATAAAAGGAAATCAAGTTTTGATATTCATGACCGGGTGAACTATGGTGTGCTTTCAACAGAACTTGCAGCGAACCCTGAGAAAAAAGAGATACATTTGAATTTGGAATTGGATGAAGAAACATGTTCTATTTTAGACTATTTTGAAATTTTCACAGAACGGATGTTGATGTGCAGGAGAGCTTCGGAGATGCTGGGGATGCATTTTAAGTTTACAGTCAATGAAAGAAAAGTATTGTGATTTGCAATATCTGTATGTTCTCATTTGTGGAAAAATTTTATATAGAAGGAGAAATATAGATGAAACAGGCGATTATGGATATTGGCTCGAATTCCATGAGGGTCACTGTCTATGAGGTTGACGGAACAGTGTTCCGTATTCTTTTCAAGGAAAAAATTATGGCAGGACTGGCAGGGTATGTAGAAAATAAAAGATTATCTCCGGAAGGAATTGAATGTGCATATACCGGCCTTTTAGAATTTAGAGAAATTCTAGAATCATTAAATATCAATCATGTTTCAGTATTTGCGACGGCATCTCTTCGGAACATTCAAAATACTGCGGAGGCTGTATCGGCAATTAAAGCGAGGACAGGATACGATGTGGAAGTGATCAGTGGAAAAGAAGAAGCATTTTTTGGGTATACAGGGGCCATGCAGGACGTAAAGTTATCAAGCGGTGCATTTATCGATATTGGTGGAGCAAGCACAGAAGTTGTTCCCTTTGAAGACGGAGAGGTACTGGATGCTGCAAGTTTTCCTGTTGGTTCCCTGAGTCTGTATAAAGAGTGTGTGAAACATATCGTGCCTGGGGAGGGGGCGCTGAAAAGATTAAAAAAATCGATATCCGCTGAAATTGGAAAGCAAAAGATGTTTACCTATAAAAAGTGTTCCCCGCTAGTTTGTGTTGGTGGAACTGCAAGGGCAGTTTTGCGGATCGCAAAGAAATTATATGATCTTCCACCAGAATGTCATACGGTTTCCAAAAAGCAGTTGGATCAGTTATGTTCTCAGCTGTATCAAGCGGACAGGAGAGCAATCGATCTTATTTTAAAGCTGGAGCCGAATCGCATTCACACGATCATTCCAGGGATCATGATTCTGCAGCATATCTTCCGTTTGTTTGCTGCCGATGAAATTGTAGTCAGCAATTACGGTGTAAGAGAAGGATATTTATGCAAGAGGATCATTGCACCACAAAAGAAAAAATAAGGAAAAGAATAGGAGAAAAAGTGATGAGGAAGAATGTAAGTCTACCATATGTAAATAGAGAGTTATCATGGCTGAAGTTCAATGAAAGAGTATTGGAGGAGGCAGAGGATAAGTCTGTACCATTATGTGAGCGCCTGACATTTTTATCGATATTTCAGAGCAATCTGGATGAATTTATAAGAGTACGCGTTGGAAGTCTGGCAGATCAGATGGCATTGCAGCCGACCTTGAAAGATAATAAAACAAATATGACAGCGGAAGAACAGTTAAAAGCTGTATTGGATGATATGAAAAAACTACTCCAAAGAAAAGACTATACATATACACTTCTGAGGAATGAACTGAAAGCAGAAAATATTAGCATTGTAGATTTCAATATGTTGTCGAAAAAAGAATCCGATTATTTGGAACGATATTTTGATTCAGAAATAGCTCCATTGATTTCACCGATGTTAATATCAAAGAACGCACCTTTTCCGTTCCTAAAAAATAATGATATTTATGTGGCTGTACTGCTTGGAAAAAAGAATAAAAAGGATAAGGTAGGAATTATTCCTTGCAGCAACAATGTGTTTCCACGCTTGATTAAGAGTCCGTTTCGAGAAGGAACCTACATGCTTACGGAAGAATTGATTTTGCATTTCGTAGAAAAAGTATATCCACATTATATTGTGAAGTCAAAAACTCTTTTGAAAATTACAAGAAGTGCGGATATTGATGCGGCGGATTTGTATGACGATGATTTAGATTATCGTGATATTATGTCGGAATTGATCAGTAGAAGAAAAAAACTAAGTCCACTGACGATGAGTATGACACGAAATGTAGATGAAAAAGTTGTAGATACATTATGTGAAAATCTCGGTTTGCAAAAGAAAAGGGTATTTTACAGCGCTTCGCCATTGGATTTTAAATATGTATTTCAAATTCAGGATGCGCTTCGCAAAAAGGAAGAATTGTTTTTTCAGAAACGAGTGCCGCAGCCAAGCGCAATGTTCGATATGAAAAAAAGCATCATAGAACAGATCTTGGAGAAAGACAGAATGTTATCGTTTCCGTTTGAAAGTATCCGGCCATATATCGAATTTTTAAGAGAAGCAGCAAATGATCCGGAAGTATTATCGATTAAAATCACATTGTACAGGGTCGCCAAAAATTCAAAAATTGTAGAAACATTGGTGGAAGCAGCAGAAAATGGAAAAGAAGTGACCGTATTGGTAGAACTTCGTGCGCGTTTTGATGAAGAAAACAATATAGAGTGGTCGAGAAGACTGGAATATGCAGGGTGTAATGTGATTTATGGATTACCTGGGTATAAAGTACACTCGAAATTGTGTCTGGTGACACGAAAGCATCATGATGAAATTCAGTATCTGACGCAGGTTGGAACAGGAAACTATAATGAGAAAACAGCAGAACTTTATACGGATTTGATGGTTATGACAGCGAATCCGCAGATTGGTGAAAATGCAAGACAAGTATTTCAGGCGCTGGTGATGGGAGAAGTCGTAGAACAGTCAGAAAAACTTCTTGTGGCACCGAAATGTCTTCAAAATCGAGTGCTGGAAATGATAGACGAAGAAATTGCTCATGCCAGACAAAATGAGAAGGCATATATTGGATTGAAAATGAATTCTTTGACAGATAAAAAGATTATTGATAAGTTAATCGAAGCATCTCAGGCAGGAGTAAAAATCGATATGGTTGTTCGTGGGATTTGCTGTCTGGCAGCAGGGATTCCGGGATACACAGAAAATATCGAGATAAGAAGCATTGTTGGACGTTATCTGGAACATTCTAGAATATATATATTTGGCATAGAGGAAAGAAGAAAAATATATATTGCATCGGCAGATTTTATGACTAGAAATACGGTGAAACGTGTGGAAGTTGCAATACCGATAGAGTCAGAAGAGTTAAAGATCCGGATAGAAGAGATGTTTATTACGATGTTGTCGGATAATAAAAAGGCAAGGAAGATGAAGCCAAATGGATTGTATGAGAAATTGCCAATAGACGGTACAGAGGTCAATGCACAAGAGTTGCTTTTTGAACAGTCTTATTTGCAGCCTCATTTGCAGTAATGAAACATTAAAGTAAATTTTATTAATATTGTTGTGGTCAAGCTTTTTTGTAACACCACAACCTAATTTCTGCCACAGGAGT
>ENA-UOJP01000288-UOJP01000288.1-human-gut-metagenome-genome-assembly--contig:-C102-NODE-288-length-105840-cov-118.831583_pt1 | contig 105840 bp, 92 predicted proteins | sample MGYA00242353_ERZ723900 | MGnify/ENA metagenome assembly ERZ723900 | reverse complement strand
GGCTCTCCATAAAAGACAAACCTCTTGGACTTAACCGTTCAAGAGGTTTTGTTTTGTCCGGCGCAAGAAAACCCCCTTAAATTTCTTTCCTCAAAGCGGTTTTTGCGCCTGCCTCATGATATAAATTTTCTATTGTTGTCTACTTTTCATAGGAGATTTGTCATGAGACGACTCGTAGCAATTGCAATGACTTGTGCCGCAATGGGAATCGGTATTTCTTCAGGGGCTTACGCCGCTACTTTCAAATGGGCCAGCCAAGGGGACATATTAACTTTTGATCCTCATGCGCAAAACGAAGCATTTAACAATACCGCTAACTCTTACGTCTACGAAGCATTACTAAATCTCAACAAAGGAAAAGTACAGCCATGTCTGGCAGAAAGCTGGACTTCGGTTCCCGAAGGTTTTGTATTCAAGCTGCGCAAAGGTGTGAAATTTCATGAGGGAGAACCTCTGACAGCTGAAGACGTGGCCTTCTCAATCAATCGTGCCCTCCATCCGATTTCTCAGTTCAAAACATTTACCGCAGGTATTCTTGGCGCTGAAGCGCTGCCCAACGGCGATGTTTTGATCAGAACTATTAATCATTCTCCCGTACTTCTCAATCAGCTTGCCTACCTCAGAATTTTGAATAAAGCCTGGGCTGAAAAGCATGGTGCAGCAGCGCCGCAGAATTTTGTTGCTAAAGAAGAGGCTTATGCAGCAAAGCACGCAAACGGCACCGGTCCTTTCAAACTTCAGTCTCGTGAAGTCGATATCAAAACAGTTTTTGTTGAAAATCCTGATTGGTGGAATAAAGCCAATAAAGTCGGAAACGTCACAGAAGGGATATATACCCCGATTAAATCTGCGGCGACCCGCATGGCTGCTTTATTGTCCGGAGAAGTGGACTTTGTCCCAGACCCGGCAACACAAGATATTCAGCGTCTAAAGAACAATCCTAAGGTTAAGCTTCAGTCCGGTCCTGAGCTGCGCGTGCTCATGATCTCTTTGGACCAAATGCGCGACGAATCTCCTTACGTCTTCGTGGACGGTAAGAAAACAGATAAAAACCCGTTTAAAGACATCCGAGTTCGTCAGGCTTTGTATCAGGCCATTGACATTAAAACGCTCCAGCGTGCGGTGATGAGAGGCTTCTCTATTCCGAACGGATCCATTATTTCATCCGAGACGAACGGCTGGAGCGCTAAGGCAGCCGAGCGCCTTCCGTATGATCCTCAAGCAGCTAAAAAGCTCCTTGCTGAAGCCGGCTATCCTAACGGTTTTGAATTTACGCTTGACTGCCCGAATAACCGCTATATCAACGATGAGGCCATCGGTAAGGCTCTGGCCGGAATGTGGGCTAAGATCGGCGTGAAGGTAAAAGTAAACGCGATTCCACGCGCAAATTATTTCCCGAAAGTTCTGCGTTATGACTCCTCTGTCGGCATGGTTGGTTGGGGTGCATCTACTCAGGACGCTTTGTTCCCGCTTCAGTCTCTCGTCGAAACAGTTGACGTTAAAAAAGGCAATGGCCTCTCAAACATCGGTAGAGTCTCGGATCCTGAGCTGGATGCTTTGATTGAAAAGATCAAGCAAGAGGAAAATTTTGATAAGCGCAATGAACTGATTGAACAGGCTCTGCTCCGCGTCAATAAGAACATTTATGTGCTTCCTCTTCATACACAAGTCATCAACTGGGCTCTGAAGAAAAATATAGAAGCTCCCTTACGTGCGGACGATCGCTTGGAACTCGATAAAGTAATCGTGAAGTAATTCTCTTAGTGGCCGAGAATTACCTTCTCGGCCTTTCGACTCCCGAAAGGATGCCGACAGATGTTCTCGTTTGTTATAAAACGTCTGCTCCAGGCAATATTGGTCATGTTGATCGTGACCATGATTGCATTTCTGTTGTTCCAATTCGTAGGTGACCCTGTAACGCAAATGCTGGGCCAAGAGGCTACTGAGGCCGATCGGCTTGCCCTGACGCATGAGCTGGGGCTGGATCAGCCTATTTGGAAACAGTTCGGAGCGTTTATTGCTAATACTCTCCACGGTGACTTTGGAATGTCATTACGCCAAGGTACACCGGTTGTTGATTTATTTAAGGAAAAAATGCCTGCGACGCTCGAGCTCGCATTTTTCTCTGCCATGGTGGCTACGCTCATCGGAATTCCTCTGGGTGTGTTCGTCGCTTTGAAGAGAAATTCGATTTGGGCAAGCTGGCTAATGGGGCTTTCGCTCGTGGGGATCTCGCTGCCGACCTTTTTTATCGGTATTTTGCTGATCCTCGTATTCTCCGTTTGGCTCGGCTGGCTGCCGTCCTACGGACGAGGCGAAACGGTTGCCTTCGGATGGTGGACTACGGGACTGCTGACCGGGGACGGTCTTAAACATATCATCCTCCCTGCCGTGACATTGGCGATCTTTCAAATTGCCTTAGTCATGCGATTGGTACGCAGTGAAATGCTTGAAGTTATGCGTACGGATTACATCCGTTTTGCACGGGCCAGAGGCATACCGAAACGAAAAATCTTTTTTAGACATGCGCTGAAAAATACGCTGCTGCCGGTGATTACGATCACGGGACTTCAGATCGGCGGCATTATCGCCTTTTCGATCGTGACCGAAACCGTCTTCCAGTGGCCGGGTATGGGTCTGCTGTTTATACAGGCGGTTCAGTTTGCAGACATCCCGGTCATGGCGGCTTATCTCTGTCTAATCTCTCTTATTTTTGTCGTCATTAACCTCATTGTTGATTTGCTCTACTTGGCAGTAGATCCGAGGCTGAAATCAGACGCGGCAAGCAAGGAATAAAAAATGAACAGCGTTAACTTAGATAATTTTGCAGATCCTTTCTTCCTCGGAGAAACGAAGGAAGAATTGCGTCGCATTCGTCAGGATTTTCATGTCCATCCCGAAATCGGCCTAGTGACGCCGAGGACCTCACGAATCATTGCTGACTTATTGAGAAAGTATGGGGTTGATGAGGTGCATGAGGGCATCGGCGGGGACGGCGTAGTAGGCGTCATTTACGGAAAGCTTCCCGGAGACGCTGCAGTGGGGCTGCGGGCAGATATTGACGCACTTCCGTTAAAGGAATTGTCGGACCACGATCATGTTTCCCAAGTCGAGGGCGCAATGCATGCCTGCGGTCACGACGGACACGCGGCAGCACTGCTGGGTGCAGCCAAGAAACTCGCTTCTGAGAGAAATTTCGGAGGCAGAGTTGTCTTAGTGTTCCAGCCCGGAGAAGAGGGCTGGTCCGGCGCCAAACACATGATGGAAGACGGGCTTTTTGAACGTTTCCCGATGCAGGAAATCTACGCCTTCCATAACTCGTCTGCGATTGAACCGGGTCGAATCGCTTTGAACTACGGAGCAATGCAGGCGGCTGCCGATGCTTTCACAATCGTTGTGAAAGGCAAGGGAGGTCACGCTTCTCGTCCGAATCTGAATCATGATCCGGTGATAGCAGCTGCCCACATCATCCTTGCACTTCAAACGATTGTGTCTCGAGAAGTTGATCCTCTGGAGACTGCGGTGGTTTCGTGCTGTTCCCTTCAGGCCGGCGACCCGCGTGCGCAGAGTGTTTGTCCCGACTCTTGCCAAATCGTCGGAACCGCACGCACCTTCTCCCCGGAAGTTAGAGATTTAGTGGAAAAAAGAATCGGAGAGATCAGTGCCTCTATTGCCGCAGGCTTAGGCTGCACAGCCGAAACCGATTACGGCCGTTTCTATCCGCCCTGTATCAATACGCCGGAACAAGCAGCTTTTATGGCCGATGTCGCTGCCGGATTTGTCGGTGAAGAAAATGTGGATCGAAACTATCCGAGAATGGCCGGAGGCGAAGATTTCGCTTTCATGTTGGAAAGGGTCCCGGGTGCCTATATCCGGATCGGACAGGGCGGCGCTTCGGCTCACAATCCGTACTTTGATTTTAATGACGAGATTCTTCTGCTGGCAGCCAGCGTGATGGCGGCGACAGCTGAAAAGAGGCTCCGGAAATTAAACGGCGGAGGCGACGGTGTTAACTAAAAACAGCGGGCAGTCTTCAGCATTCAGGCGTTTTTTAGAAAGTGACTTGATGTGGAAGTTTCTGCACTCTCCGGCTGCGATCATCAGTTTTGTCATTTGTATCGGACTCTTGCTCTCTGCCTTTTTTGCGAGTTGGATCGCACCTTATGATCCTTTTGACCTGACTTCCTTTGACTTGTCGGATGCTTTTTTGCCTCCCGCTTGGATGGAGGGAGGAAAATGGCAGTTTTTGCTGGGAACCGACGACCAGGGAAGAGATCTGCTTTCAGCCATTTTGTACGGGCTTCGGGTCTCCTTAGAGATCGGTTTATCTTCGGTCTTTATTTCTGTCGCGCTGGGCGTGTCTCTCGGTTTGATTTCCGGATATGCGGGCGGAGTTACGGATGCCGTCATCATGCGTTTTTGCGACGTGATGCTGAGTTTTCCGGCGATTCTTCTGGCACTTCTGATTGACGGCATCATTCGCGTGATTCTGCCCGAGAGCCTGCATGATCAGGCTGCTTACGGCGTTCTTATCTTTGCCATCTCTCTTTCCGGCTGGGTACGTTATGCCCGTACGGTTAGAGGTGCGACGTTAAGTGAGAAGAAGCGTGATTATGTTCAGGCCGCAAAGCTTTTTGGCGTGAGCCCGACAAGAATCATGTTTACGCATATTCTGCCTAACGTTTTAGGCCCGGTCCTAGTTCTTGCGACGGTTCAAGTGGCCTTGGCAATCATTACGGAAGCCACTTTGTCGTTCCTGGGTGTCGGAGTTCCTCCGACGACACCGTCTTTGGGAACTCTGATTCGCATCGGAAATGAGTTTTTATTCTCGGGCGAATGGTGGATCACGATCTTCCCCGGTGTTGCACTTATTCTCTTTGTGCTGTCCGTCAATATGCTGGGCGACTGGCTGCGCGACGCACTTAATCCGAAACTTCAATGATGCTTCTTATGAATAATCAGCCGCTTTTAGAGGTTCGGAACCTCAAAGTAGAAATTCCGACAAGAAAAGGAACTCTGATTGCATTAGAAGATGTTTCTTTTAGCCTGAACCCCGGAGAGATATTGGGCGTGGTCGGAGAGTCCGGAGCCGGTAAGTCCATGGTCGGGAACTCCATCATCGGTCTTCTCGGAAAACCCGCTCATATCACTCACGGTGAGATTCTTTTGGAAGGGAAGCGCATCGATAACTTGTCCGATGATGAAATGGAGAAGATTCGAGGCAAAAGTATCGGAGCGATTTTCCAGGATCCGTTAACCAGTCTGAATCCTCTCTTTACGATCGGGGACCAGATAATCGAAACGATCCGCATTCACTCCGATCTGAGTGAGAAGGAGGCAAGGGAAAGAGCGATTCGTCTTTTGGAGGCGACCGGAGTGCCGGCTGCGGACAAGCGAATGGACAACTATCCTCATCAGTTCTCGGGAGGCATGCGCCAGCGCGTGGTCATTGCATTGGCGCTCAGCGCGGATCCTAAACTGATCATTGCTGATGAACCCACAACGGCGCTGGATGTTTCCGTGCAGGCTCAGATCATTGAACTTCTCAAAAAACTTTGTGAAGAAAACGGTACGGCAGTTATCTTGGTTACGCACGATATGGGTGTCATTGCCGAGACGGCGGACCGCGTGGCGGTGATGTATGCGGGACGCTTGGCAGAAATCGGCCCTATGGAAGAAATGATTCATGACGCCGAGCATCCCTATACGATCGGTCTGATGGGCTCTATTCCGAAAATCGGTGATGAACAGGATCGCCTGTCTCAAATCCCGGGGGCCATGCCGCATTTGAGCGAAGTACCTTCCGGATGCGCGTTTCATCCCCGCTGTCCTTTGGCCGAAGAAAAGTGCATTCGCGAGCGCCCGGGGCTGCAGCCTTGCGGCAATAAGCTGGTAGCCTGCTGGAAGGCAGGACGCCGCAATAAACAGATGCGGTTCCCGCAAGAGCCTTTCACCATCAGAGCGCCTGAGGACATGCCGAAATGCTGAACGATAACGTAAAGTGCACTCAGTCCGTACTGGTCAAGGTGCAGGATCTGAAGAAATATTTTGATGTGTCGCCTTCTTTGCTCACTCGAGTGGTCGAGAGAAAGCCTCGGACGCTGCTGAAAGCTGTCGACGGTGTTTCTTTTGAGATTCGTCGAGGCGAGACTCTGGCACTGGTAGGAGAGTCCGGGTGCGGAAAGTCCACCACTGCCCGAATGCTGGTAGGTCTGGATAAACCGACGTCCGGCACGGTCGAAGTGGATGGAAAAGATCTGTACGCTTCCAGAGGAAAAGACGAGAAGCTCGTGCGCGGCAAGATCCAGATGATTTTCCAGGATCCTTACGCGAGTCTCAATCCTCGCTGGAAAGTCGGACGAATTGTCGCGGAGCCGATCATTGCGCAAAAGATCATTAAAGATCCGAAAGAAATCGAAAACCGCGTGAATTCCGTTCTTCACCTCGTCAACCTATCAAAAGAGGACAAGGACAAATATCCGCACCAGTTTTCCGGCGGACAAAGGCAAAGGATCTCCATTGCGCGCGCAATTGCGATTCACCCAGAGTTTCTTGTCTGTGATGAGCCGACCAGCGCGCTGGACGTCTCCGTGCAGGCTCAGGTACTGAATTTGATGCAGAACCTGCAGAGGGAAGTGGGTTTAACTTATCTGTTCATTTCTCATAATCTTTCAGTGGTCCATCACATCAGCGATCGCGTCGGCGTGATGTATTTGGGACGCTTGGTTGAGCTTGCAGATAAGCGAACGCTTTTTAACGAGCCGCGTCATCCTTATACACGGATGCTTTTGGATGCTATTCCGGATTTGAGTCAGACGCATCGGAGACGTACACCGATTTCAGGCGAAGTACCCAATCCGCTCTCACCTCCTACAGGCTGCCCGTTTCATCCCCGCTGCCCGCTTGCCAACGAACGCTGCCGCAAAGAAATGCCGCTTCGGCAAATGATCGATTCACACGGATCTTTCTCGGAAGTGGCTTGTCACGCAGCAGAAGAAGGCAGGTTGTAATTTTTCATTGCGGCCGACTGCTCAGACGTAAAAAAGAGAAATCCACAGTTTTTCAAACTTGCTAAACTTAAAGTTTCAAATTTGCGTTTGTGCAGATTTTTATCGTCGTGTAAGCCTGTAATGATTTATCGTAAAGCACTCACATCCGAGTTATCCAATACCGCCGGAGGGGCCTTCACTGTGCTCTTCTCGATTGTCGTTACTATCGGGCTTGTACGAATTCTGAATCAGACCGCAGGCGGCCGTTACGACACAGGCTCTATCTTGGAAGTGGTTGCTTACACATCTTTGATCAACCTGCCGGCGCTCATTTCTTTGGCCTTGTTTTTAGCGGTTTTCATGACGCTGAACCGCTATTGGCGCGACAGCGAGATGTTCGTTTGGTTCTCCGCCGGCGGCTTGAGTTTGACTTCCTGGATTCGCCCGGTTCTCCGCTTTGCGATTCCCGTGGTTCTTGTTGTCGCTGCTTGCTCGATTGCCGTTTCTCCTTGGTCAAGGGCTCAGGTCCAGGCTTATCGCGACCGTTTTGCTCAGAAAGAAGACATCAGCAAATTGTCCTCCGGCCGATTCATTGAGGCAAAAAGCGGCCGTCAGGTCTTCTTCTTAGAAGGTGTCGACCAGGAAAAGGGCAAAGTTAAAACACTTCTGATGGTGGAGCTTAAAAAAGACGGCTCCCGCTCCGTGCTCGTTTCCGACCGCGGTCATATCGAAAACAAGCCTAACGGCGATCGCTATATCGTCTTAGAGGAGGGCCGTAAGTACGACACCAAGCCCTCGGGCCTCGGTGCGTCGGTTTCTGACTTTAGGGAGTATGAAGTCCGAATGGACAGCTCTCCGTCGGAAGTCGGTGCGAATAAAAAACTCAATGCAATGCCGATCGAGGAATTGATTAAGAGAACGGATAATCGTGCGGAATCCGAGTTGTTTTGGCGAATATCCTGGCCCCTTGTTGCTCTGAATTTGGCACTGCTCGCGATTCCGCTGTCCTATAACAATCCGCGTTCGATGAAGTATTACGGACAGACGGCGGCGGTACTGATCTTCATCCTTTACTTGAATGCCTTGTCGATTTTCCAGACTTGGATCACTCAGGGCAAGGTCGGTATTTTAGGTGCGACTTTGTACATGAATGTTCCTGTCGCTGTGCTGACTGCCTTCCTTTTCTACCGCCTGATGACGATCAATCGAGGGTATTTTGATGCGTTCATTTACTGGCTGATGAAACCTTTCAGAGCAGCGGCAGGTATATTTAAGCGCAAGAAGGAGACGCCATGAAAATCGTCTCCCGGATGGTCTTTGCCCAGATCATGAAGAGCTCTCTGTTCGTTCTTCTGACTCTGGTTGCCCTGTTCGCTTTCTTTGACCTTATCGGTCAGTCGGGAAATATCGGCACCTCCTATTCGATGGGGCAGGCCTTCCTGCTGACGGCGCTGATTTTGCCGACGCGCTGTTATGAAGTGCTGCCGATTGCCGTGATGCTCGGTTCCATTTTTACGCTCTCGCGTCTCGCCTCAACGAGCCAGTTCACGGTTCTTCGAGTTTCGGGCATCGGGCCATGGCGATTCTGCGGGATGCTTCTTATGCCGGGTCTTGTCCTGGTGATCTGCGCCTATCTCCTCGGAAATCTGGTTGCGCCTCCGGCTCAGCGTTTGGCCAAGGAATTCAAACTGGACATCAGCGGCTCTGCCTTTACCGGCAAAGAGCTGGATTCCGGCATTTGGGTTCGAGATGTTCAGCGCAATGAAGCGGGCGAGCCGAAGAAAATCAGTTTTGTGAATGTCCAGCGGCTTCGTCCCGGAGAGGCGGCATATGACTGGGTTATTTATGTCTTTGATCGTCCTGACCACCTGACTTCAATCGTCACTGCCAAGAGCGGTACTTACTCTGAACAGGACGGCTGGGTGCTTCACGATGTGGTGGAAGAGACCGTACCGACACTGCCCAAAGAGTCCAGAGAGCAGACTCAGGAGCGCGTAGAGCGAAAGGTTATGAAGTCGATGGTCTGGGGCAAGAGCTTAGACGGCAACATCTTCGGTCTGCTGATGATTAAGCCCGAGGATATGTCTCTGCAGGAACTCCATTACTACATCGAGTATTTGAAAGAAAACGGCCAGACTTACAAGCGTTTTGATACGGCATTCTGGTCTAAGGCCTTCTACCCGCTGGCGATCTTAGTCATGCTGCTGCTTTCGATGCCGTTTGCTTATCAGAATGCCCGAGCCGGCGGTATGGCGATCAAGATTTTCTGCGGCATCATGATCGGTATCTTCTACTATGCGCTGAACAATCTGTTCGCGTTTATGAGCGCGTTAGACAGTGTGCCGTCTATTATTTCGGCAATCCTGCCCTCGCTCATGATGACGCTCGCTGCCGTTATTGCCATGTGGTACGTGGAGCGAAGGTCCTGAACATAGAAACAGCACAGCAAAAGCGCCGATTCGGCGCTTTTACTGTTGCAGGAGACTGAAAAAATCAGTCTTTTTCTTCCTTTTCTTCCTCTTTTGTTCGTTCCTTGATGTCTTGAATAATTCGTTCTGCTGCGAGCATGTCTTCTTCTTTGCGGAGGTTCTCTGCGATGACGCAAAGCGACTTTTCAAGGTTATCCAGTTCTTCCTGACTCAAACCAACGAGCGCCCTGTCCTGCATGCGCTTCATATTGGTTTTGAGACCTCGTTCAATGTCGCAGCCCTTTTTCGTTAATTTGACATATTTGCAGCGAAAATCGGCGGGGCTGTTTTTACGCGTAATGAACCCTTTGGCCTCAAGACGCTTCATCAAACCGGTAATCGTGGGGTGAGACAACAGCAGCGCGGCCTGAACGCTTTGCTGGGTTACCTCATGTTTACGGTTTTTGAATAGAAACATCATGACGCTGGCCTGAGATGAAGTAATCCCCAATGCATCAAAATCTGCATTACGGCATCGCTCCATCTGGTTATAAACGTAACGAAGGACTTTCAAAACGCCTTTCTCGTATTGATCACTCACTTTTAACTCCTACCTTTAGAGCGAGAAAACTGCGTTCACTCACCCTTACGAATGAACAAATTATATGAATTAAAAAATAAGCGTCCTTTGCAGGACGCCTATAGTGGGAGAATGAAGAAATTAAATTACGCAGATTGAGTTTTCTTCAGTTTTGCCGTTTCTATGAACTCCTTCAAGGCTTCCGCAGTGTGGGTTGAAGCCTTGAGTAAACGCTGGGGTGGGCCTGAAAAGACATTTTTACCGCCTTGACTGCCCCCTTCAGGACCCATATCGATAATCCAGTCGGCTTCTGCGATCACATCCAGGTTGTGCTCAATGACAATAACCGTGTTGCCGGCATCCACAAGTCGATGCAAAACTTTTATCAATTTGTCGACATCAGCCATGTGGAGACCGACGGTCGGTTCGTCAAGAACGTACACAGTCTCCGGCAGCTTGCGGCCGCCCTTGCGGATGTCGTCCTTAACCTTAGAGAGTTCAGTGACCAGCTTGATACGCTGGGCTTCACCGCCTGAGAGCGTCGGGGAAGGCTGGCCGAGAGTCAGGTAGCCTAAGCCGACATCCTGCATCAGTTTCAGCGGATGAAGGATGGAAGGGACCGAGGCAAAGAATTCAACTGCTTCGTCGACCTCCATTTTGAGGACTTCACCGATGCTCTTGCCTTTCCACTTCACTTCCAATGTTTCATCGTTGAAACGCATGGAGTCGCAGACGTCACAGTGAACTTTCACATCCGGCAGGAAGCTCATTTCCAGAGTCTTCACACCTTGTCCTTCGCAGGCTTCGCAGCGTCCGCCCTTCACATTGAAGGAGAAGCGGGAGGCGGTATAACCGCGAGCCTTAGCTTCTTCGGACTGTGCGAAGAGTTTACGGATGTCGTCCCAAAAACCGATGTAAGTGGCGGGGCAGGAACGAGGAGTTTTTCCGATCGGGGTTTGGTCCACTTCCAGGATGCGGTCCACGGTTTCCCAGCCGGAGATGCCCTTGCAGCCTTCGGGGGCCGGAACGGACTTTCCTTTTTCGCGAATCAAGGAGACCATGTTCTTTAAGAACACTTCGCGAGCCAGGGTCGACTTACCCGAGCCCGAGACGCCGGTCAGGACCGTTAAGCGTTTGAGCGGGAACGAAGCCGTTACGTCCTTGAGGTTGTGAGAGTTGGCCCCCTGGACGGTGATCATGGGATCGGACTTCAGCGTACGACGTTTGGCTTTGCACGTATGCATCAGCGGATGCTTTAAGTAGTATCCGGTCAAAGAGTTCTCAGCGGCCTCAATATCTTCCACGGAACCTTGGGCAATCAGACGTCCGCCTCGAGTGCCGGCGCCCGGACCGATATCGATCACGTGGTCGGCGCAGCGAATCGTTTCCTCATCGTGCTCTACCACCAGCAAAGAGTTGCCTTTGGAAGTGAGCTGCTCGAGCGCAGACAGCAGAATCTTGTTGTCGCGCGGATGCAAGCCGATGGTCGGTTCGTCTAAAACGTAGCAGACGCCCTGGAGGTTCGTGCCGAGCTGAGAAGCCAAGCGGATACGCTGTGCTTCCCCGCCGGAGAGTGTCGGCGCAGAACGATCAAGGTTCAGATAGGACAGCCCGACTTCTTTTAAGAACGACAAGCGAGAGCGGATTTCCTGAAGCGCATCGCGAGCGATATCGGCTTGACGTCCGGAGAGCTCAATCGTGTTGAAATAGTCAGCGGCCTGGTCAATTGTCATCGCTGCGACTTCGGCGATGGACTTGTCGTTAAAGCGAATATTAAGCGCAACCGGGTTGAGTCGCTGACCGTGGCAGTCCGGACAAATGACCAGTTCTTCGGACATGGCCTCAGCGGTTAACTCGCCGGTGTTTTCATCGACTGCAAGCGCATTTTGGAAAGGCTTAAAGCCGTTGCCCATACAGGTCGGGCACCAGCCGTGCTTGGAGTTGTAGGAGAACAAGCGCGGGTCGAGTTCCGGGAAGCTCTTCTGGCAGTTCGGGCAGTTGGAGGTCGACGAGAAAGTGCGTTTTTTGCCCTTTTGTTCGATATCCAGGATTCCTTTGCCGTAGTCCAATGTAACAGCGACGAGCTGTTTGATTTCTCCTTCGTTTTCGGGGACAACTTTGACGGTGCCGGTGGGCAGGTCAATGTTATGTTCCGTGAAACGGGACAACGAGGGGAAGCGGAGCGTGGAGACTTTCTCTCCGTCCACGATCAAATGCTCATATCCTTTGTTTCTCGCCCAAACCGCCAAATCTTTGTAGAAGCCCTTGCGGTTTTTGACTAACGGTGCAAGGAAGGTAATTTCCTTACCCTTGTAGGCCTTCATGATCGAGGCGAAAATCTGTTCCTTGGACTGCTTGATAACAGGCACGCTGCAGGTCGGACAGTACTGAGTACCGAGTTTCACGTAGAGCAGGCGGAGGAAATGGTAGATCTCCGTCATCGTCGCGACGGTGGATTTCTGACCGCCGCGGGAGGTGCGCTGTTCAATAGCGACAGTGGGCGGGATTCCGTAAATGGCGTCAACATCGGGTGCGCCTGCAGGCTGAACCATTGAGCGGGCAAAGGCGTTAAGGGACTCCAGATATCTGCGCTGACCTTCGTTGAAGATCAAATCAAAGGCCAAGGTGGACTTGCCGGAGCCGGAGACGCCCGTGACGACGGTGAATTTATTGCGCGGAATCTGGAGAGACAGGTTCTTCAAATTGTGCTCACGCGCATTGACAACCGTGATGGCATCTTTGGGGTAGGACAGAGCCTTCGGCTCTTCCTGAGGCTTAAAGTCCGTGAAATAAGCGCTCGGATTTTTCTCTTTGAGTGCCTTGTTGTAGGCGGCCAAAGCTAATCCGGTCGGTGTGTCCTTGATACGGAAATCTTTTGGCGTACCCGCAAAGAGTTCACGTCCGCCGCGCTCACCGCCTTCCGGTCCGAGCTCGATAATCCAGTCGGATGCGTTGATCACGTCAAGGTTGTGTTCAACCAAAAGGACGGAGTGTCCGGACTGAACCAGTTCCTGCAGCGATTTCATCAACTTGAAAACGTCGTCGAAGTGCAGGCCGGTCGTCGGTTCGTCAAAGATAAAGAGTGTGTGTTTGCTTTCGCCTTTGAGGGCGTCTGCAAGATGCTTGGCGAGTTTAAGACGCTGAGCTTCACCGCCGGACAAGGTCGGGATCGGCTGTCCGAGCTTGAGATAGTCCAAACCGACTTTAACGAGCGGTTCCAGATTGCGCACGATTTCCTTATTTTCTTTGAAGAACTCGAGGGCTTCGGCAATCGTCATGTCGAGCACTTCGGCAATGTTGGCCTCTTTGCCGTGACGGGACAGTTTGACTTCAAGGATCTCACTGCGATAGCGAGTGCCTTTGCATTCCGGGCAGCTTAAGTACACGTCGGACAAGAACTGCATTTCGATGTGTTCAAAACCGCTTCCGGAGCAGGCCGGGCAGCGGCCGGTGCCCGAGTTAAAGGAGAAAGTTCCGGCTTCGTACTTACGTTTTTTGGCCTCCGGGGAAGCAGCAAAAAGACGGCGAATAGTTTCGAACGCACCCATGAAAAGCGCAGGCGTGCTTCGAGTCGTTTTGCCGATCGGAGACTGATCGACGAAGGAGACGTCACTGATGTTTTCGGTGCCCAGCAGCTTCTCAAATTTGCCCGGGGCCTCAGTGGACTTGCCCTTGGCTTTCATCAATGCCGGGACAAGGATATCCTGAACCAGCGTGGATTTGCCGGAACCCGAGACACCCGCAATACAAACCACAGAGTGCAGAGGAATACGGATGTCCAAGTTTTTGAGGTTGTGCTCGGACGCACCCAGCAGGACCAGCGCCGGGTTAGCCGGGTTGATTCGTTTGTGGGCGGAATGCGGGAAGGTTCTCTCGCCGCGCAGGTAAGAACCAGTGAGCGTACGTGCCTTCTTGAGCTCTTCCGGTGTGCCGTCAAATACGATTCTGCCGCCGTTGGCGCCGGGGCCGGGGCCCATATCAATAATGCGATCGGCTGCAAGCATCACCTGAGGGTCGTGTTCCACAACCACCAAGGTGTTGCCGGCGCGGCGCAGGCGCTTCATGACGGAGTTCACGCGATCCATATCCTGAGGATGCAGACCGATGGAAGGTTCATCGAGAACGAACAGCGTATTGACCAGCGAGGTACCGAGCGCCGTAGTCAGGTTGATACGCTGAACTTCTCCGCCGGAAAGCGTGCGGCTCTGGCGGTCAAGGTTGAGATAACCGAGACCGACTTCGGTTAGGTAACGCAGGCGCGAGCGGATTTCGTCGAGCAACATGCCGCAGCCTTCTTCGAGTGCCGGAGAAAGCTTGAGTTCATCAAAAAAGATTCTGAGCCTTTCGATCGGAAGCAGCATCAGATCACGGATGTTTAACCCGGGCAGATCACGAAGAATAGCTTCGGAGAAAGTCGCGTTGGCAGGGCGCCAGCGCTGATGACTGCCTAACGCATGATCGGCATTTTCTTTCGTTCCGATGCGCCAAAGGAGCGCGTCCGGTTTGAGGCGCGCGCCGTGGCAGTCCGGACAGGCCGTATAGCTGCGATAGCGGGAAAGCATGACACGGACGTGCATCTTGTAGGCTTTCGTTTCGAGCCATTCGAAGAAATGCTTAACGCCGTACCACTTCTTAGAGCGGAAGCTCGTCCATTTCGGATCGCCGAAGCAAATCCAATCCTTTTCTTCCTGAGTCAGATCGCGGTAAGGCTTGTTGACATCGAGTCCGTGTTCGGCAGCATAGCGCAGGAGGTCATCCTTGCATTCCGAATAACTTTCTGTATTCCATGGCTTGATTGCACCTTCTTTAATAGAGAGGCTTTCATCGGGGATGACTAAGCCGTAATCCACGCCGATAATTCTTCCGAATCCGCGGCACGTGTCGCAGGCGCCGAGCGGGGAATTGAAGCTGAAGGTCGAATCATGCGGACGAGCATAGGTAATTCCGCACTCAGGGCAGGTGAGCGCTGCAGAAAATTTCCAGACTTCTTCATCGGCGCCGGGAACGCGGACTTTGAGTTCCATCAGACCTTTGCCGAGACGAAGTGCGGTTTCAACGGCTTCCACGGCACGGCTGCGGGTGACAGACGGCTTAAAACGGTCGGCAATGACTTCAATGTCGGTTCCGTCTGTTTTGTCCTGAGAAACTACAGTGCAGCGAGTAAAGCCCTGAGCTTCCAAACCGGCAATTGCCGTTTCCGGCGGTAAAGAAGCAGGAACGTGCACATGGAAGCACACGCTCAGGCGTGCGTCCGGAGAAACGTTTTCCAGGCGCTCTGCGATGTCTTCCCAGATATCCTGAGGACTTTCTTCACGCACGGGGCGGCCGCAGCAGCGGCAGTAGAGTGAAGAAGCCTGAGAAAAGAGCATCTTCAGGTGGTCATTGATCTCCGTCATCGTGCCCACGGTAGAGCGGGAGTTCCTGACCGGATTAGTTTGATCAATCGCGATGGCCGGAGGCACGCCTTCGACTTTATCGACCTGCGGGCGATCCATACGGTCCATAAACTGGCGAACGTAGGGGCTGAAGGTTTCGACATAACGACGCTGGCCCTCGGCATAAAGGGTGTCAAAAACCAAAGAGGATTTGCCTGAGCCGGAGACGCCGGTGACGACGGTTAATTTGCCGTGTTCGAAAGAAACGTCGATATTTTTTAAGTTGTTTTGTTTTGCTCCGCGGACGGAGATGAATTCTTTTGCGTTGTTCTTAGTCTGCATGTTCTTCCAAGTTAACGGAGAGGGCCGCCTATAGTGGAATCCGAAGGTGATTTTTAAAGACGGCACCTTGGTAGCGTCAACTATACTCTCGTCAAGATTTCAAGAAAATCAATCAGTTGTGAGTGAATGTTTGAAATCGAAACGAAAAGAAACGCAAACGGCAGGCAAAAATAAACCCGCCTCGGCATTTGTCGGGCGGGGGCTCAGACTCAGCGAAGAGTCTGCGATTGCATCAAGCAGAAAAGAGGATTAATTGCCTCTGCGCTTTGCAGCATTGTCTTTGACCTGACGGGCCAAAGAGTCAAAAGCAGCGCGAACGGCTGCGTGGGCATCTTCGTTCTTCGTGTTCATGATGAATTCGTGGCCGGGAGCGTTGAGAGAAACGCGAACGCTGCATTCTCTGCCCTGGTTCTGGTGGCGGCCTTCGCTTTCAACGGCAACGCGGCAGCTGATCAGATCAGCGTCAAACTTGTGGAGTCCTTCGACTTCTTTTGCGATTAAATTTTCAAGAGCTTCGGAACGATCGATACCGTGGAAACTAACTTGCAGTGGAAGCTTCATATAATCCTCACTTTCTTTTTAAAACTTCTACCCCCAATTGTTTCATATTTTTCGAATAATTGTTAGGGATTTTTATTTTCGCTTTTTTGGCGCAAAATAGAAAAAGTTGTGTTTTCGCAGAATTTCTCTGAAAAATAACCGAAGTTAGTCGAAAATCGACATTTTCATAAGAGAAAACCCCTCCTTGCCAAATTCTCTGATTCTGACATTCGTCGTTAATAGTGCGTTTTAGGCGACAAAAAAGGACAGATATCAGCAATTTTTAGCTTTGTTTTGCTCAATACGACACAAAAGATGGCAACCTCAGCAGACTCTTTTACAGAGAAAGAAGAAAATTCGGCCATTAGTCGATCGGTTGTGCTAGTTTGACGTTACAAACCCGGCTTTTTAGCTCCAAGACCGGAAAATTGGTCAAAGTATTGAACGAGGCCCTCCTCAATGAATGGAACCACAGAATTAATTGCCTCTCTGGATTTGGGCACAACGAGCGCTCGTGCGATTATTTTTAACGCGGAGGGGCGTCCGCTGGCTGCATGCCAAAAACCTCTGACTCAGTATTTTCCGCACGACGGCTGGGTAGAGCAGGACGCTGAAGAGATTTGGCTCAAACAAAAGGAATGCCTGTTAGGCGCCTTGGCCGATCTTAAGCTGTCCGGATCTGCACTTCGGGCGCTCGGCATCACAAATCAAAGAGAGACCACGATCGTGTGGTCGAAGAAAACCGGAAAGCCGATTTATCGTGCGATTGTCTGGCAGGACAGACGCACTGCAGGTTTTTGCGAGAAGCTTCACGACAGCGGATTTGAACCTCTAATCCATGACAAAACCGGACTGTGTCTGGATCCTTATTTCTCGGCTTCGAAAGTTCGGTGGATTTTAGATAACGTTGAAGGCGCAAGAGAGAAGGCCGCGGCCCGCGAGCTTTTGTTCGGGACCGTCGACAGCTGGCTTATGTGGAATCTGACCGGCGGATTAGAGCACGTCACGGATGTCTCGAATGCCTCCCGCACACTCTTATTTAATATTCACAATTGCCGCTGGGATGAGGAGCTGCTGGATATCTTCGGCATACCCGCTTCCATGCTCCCTCGTGTGGTTCCGAGTTCGGGGCTGATCGGAAAGACGGCGCCGGCTATCCTCGGCGCACCGATCGATATCTGCGGGGCGGCCGGCGATCAGCAGGCGGCCACTTTCGGGCAGGCATGCTTCAAGCCCGGTATGACTAAAAATACTTACGGCACGGGCGGCTTTCTTCTTATGAACACGGGATCGACGCCCAAGTTATCCGACAACCGGCTTTTGAGCACCGTCGGCTGGAAGATTCCGGGCTCAACCACATATGCCTTGGAAGGAAGCGTCTTCGTAGCCGGCGCGGTCGTGCAGTGGCTCAGGGAAGGTATGGGACTGATTGAAACGAGCGCGGAAATCGAGAGCCTGGCACGACAAGTGAAAGACAACGGCGGCGTTTATTTGATTCCCGCTTTTGTCGGATTAGGTGCGCCTTACTGGGATCCTCATGCACGAGGATTAATGATCGGTCTGACTCGTGGAACGACACGCGCGCATATCGCCCGGGCTGCATTAGAATCAATAACATTCCAGTGCAATGACGTTCTTCGGGCAATGATGAACGATGCCGGCGCGCGGCTCACCGAGCTGCGGGTGGACGGGGGCGCCTCGGAAAATGATCTAATGATGCAGTTTCAGGCAGATATTTCCGGCGTTCCGGTCGTGCGTCCCGAAGTTGTTGAGACGACGGCTTTAGGAGCGGCTTACCTAGCGGGCCTCGGCTGCGGAGTATGGAAGAGCACGGAAGAAATTGAAAAATTATGGCGGCGGGAGCGGACCTTTGAGCCGACGATGTCGCAGGATCAACGCGAATTTTTAACGACACAATGGGGCCGTGCAGTGGCACGGTCTAAAGGATGGGAGCAGTAAGAATGGACTTCAACGCAAAGACTAATCCGGGGCGAGAAAGCCGTCTTCAGCAATTGGAAGAGGACAAAGTCTGGGATGTGCTCATCATCGGCGGCGGTGCGACCGGCGCCGGTATTGCGGTTGATGCCGCTGCTCGCGGTTTTTCCACGGTGTTGTTCGACACGCAGGACTTCTCCGAAGGCACCTCCAGCCGTTCTACCAAACTGATTCACGGCGGCGTTCGCTATATGAAGAATCCGCGCGACTGGAAACTGGTTCGCGAGGCGATGATCGAACGAAAACTTCTGTTGGGCAATGCGCCGCATATCGTTCATCCGGAACCGTTCATTCTTCCCTGCTATGAAAACTTCGAGCGCGAGTACTACATGGCCGGTCTTTGCCTTTACGGCGCCATGGCTTACGGCGGCTACGAGGTCGGCAAGACCGAATTCCTTTCTGCCGCCGAGACCATTCGTCGTCTTCCCGGTGTAAAGGCTGACGGCTTAAAGGGCGGTGTGCAGTTCTGGGATGCTCAGTTCGATGATTCCCGACTCAATATTGCCTTGATGAAAACGGCGGAAGCCCGCGGAGCACTTCTGCTGAACTATGTGCCTGTGGTCGGATTTGAAAGAGGCTGCGGCGGCGAAATTACCGTTGTGAAAGTCAAGGATAAATTCAGCGGCAAAGAATACAGCGTTAAGACCCGCATGGTCTTTAATGCGGCCGGTGTCTGGGCCGATGAAATCCGCCGTATGGTTTCTCCGGATGTGAAGCCGTTTATCCGCGCTTCAAGAGGCTCTCATATCGTTGTCAGCACGGATCATTTCGGCGGCAAGACCGGCATGTTTATTCCGAAAACTTCCGACGGACGGGTTCTCTTCTGCATTCCCTGGCACGGCGTTCTCGAAATCGGGACGACAGACAAGGAAGAAAAAGACATTTCCTTCAATCCGGAGCCGACGGAAGAAGAAATCGAATTCATGCTCGAGACGGCCCGCAAGTATCTTGCCTGTCCGATCTCGCGCAAGGACGTGCTGGCTTCGTTTGCCGGGCTCCGTCCTTTGTTTAACCCGAATGCCGGCGGCTCGACCGCTGCGGTTTCCAGAGAGCACTCGGTGATTCCTGAATTCAAGAACATGATCACGGTCACTGGCGGCAAGTGGACGGCTTATCGCAAGATGGCCGAACACGCTATGTCTGTGGCTGTGGACCAGGGTTTAATTTACAAGCGTCCGTGTCCGACGAAATATATGTCGATTTATCGCGACAATGAGTTCAATCCTGATGGACTTGAAGCTGAGATTCTCAAAGGCACGCTGACGGATGAACAGCTGAAGGCCTACGCAGTGCACTGCCGCGACACGCAGTTTGCTATGACACCTGAGGACGTTCTTTATCGTCGTCTAAGAATCGGTCAGATGAATAAGGCTAAGACAGAAGAGTTTCTGCCTAAGATCAAAGACGTTTTTGAAGCCGACGCCTCCGAATAAAAGTTTGGCCGAGCAAAGATTGCTCGGCCAAATTGCAAAAAACTTTATCAGCGTGTTATCAAGTTGAATTGACTTGATTTTTTACGTATAATCCTGTCCTCTCTGTTGGAGCGTTGCCCTTTCGTCATCGCTCGTCCGTTGTAAATAATGTCGTCTCGGGAATTAATCCGCCCGAGCTTAAAGATAATTTGCGGCGCATTTGTATGCGCCAAATTTATAGGTGAATAGTAATGAAAACCTTCTCGGCCAAGCCGCTTGAAGTGAAGCGTGAATGGTACGTGGTTGATGCAACCGATAAGGTTGTCGGCCGCCTTGCCGCTGAAATCGCTCTCAGACTCCGTGGCAAAGACAAGCCTGAATACACACCGCACGTCGACACGGGCGATTACATCATTGTTGTCAACGCTGACAAGCTCGTCATGACCGGTGCTAAAGCTGAAGACAAGAAATATTTCCGTCACTCCGGCTACCCCGGCGGCGTATACGAGACCACTTTCCGCAAGATGCAGGAAAAGCATCCCGGCCGTGCTCTCGAAATCGCAGTTAAAGGCATGCTTCCGAAGGGCCCGCTTGGCTATGCCATGTTCAAGAAGCTCTTCGTTTATGCCGGCAGCGACCATAAACACTCCGCCCAGCAACCCAAACAGCTTGAGATCTAAAAAATGATTGGAAATTACAACTACGGCACTGGCCGCCGCAAGAGCTCCGTTGCTCGCGTCTTCATGAAGCGCGGCACCGGCAAGATCGAAATCAACGGCCGTTCTCTTGATGAGTACATCCACCGCGAAACCGGCCGCATGGTCGTTCGTCAGCCGCTCATCCTCACCGACAACGTCGAAACATTCGACATCAAAGTCAATGTTCGCGGCGGCGGTGAATCCGGTCAGGCCGGCGCAATTCGTCACGGTATTACCCGCGCTCTGATCGATTACGATGCAGCACTCAAGTCTGTTCTGTCTCAGGCAGGTCTTGTTACACGTGACGCTCGTGAAGTCGAACGTAAGAAAGTCGGTCTTCGCAAGGCACGTCGTCGTAAACAGTTCTCCAAGCGTTAATTCGCTTCAGAATTGCGGGAACTGCCTCCGGGCAGTTTTCATCAAAAAGGTCGCTTCGGCGGCCTTTTGCTTTATATGCGGCTGAAAACTTTTTGCCGCAGACAGCCTCTCGGGTGCTACCGACGATATACTTTCCCAAAGTTTTTCAAATCCTCATTCCTAAAGGCTCTCAAAATGAAAAAAGTAAAAGTCGGCATTGTGGGCGGTTCCGGTTACACGGGCATTGAATTACTCCGCCTTTTGGCACAGCATCCGCATGCAGCGATCGTCACGATTACGGGTCGAAAGGACGCCGGAACGCATGTGGCTAAGATGTTTCCTTCGCTCAGAGGAAGAGTAGATTTGGTTTTTGAAGACCCTGCCTCTGCACCTCTAGATCAATGTGATGTTGTATTTTTTGCGACACCGCACGGCGTTGCGATGAGCATGGCCGAAGAGCTCACTTCTAAGGGTGTCAAAGTTATTGACCTTGCTGCCGATTTTCGTCTGAAAGACAAAGAAGTTTTTAAGAAGTGGTACAAGATGGACCACAAATGTCCCGAGATCTTGGCTAATGCCGTGTACGGCCAACCGGAAAGTATGCGGGACGAAATGAAGAAGGCGGATGTCCTCGGTATGGCCGGATGCTACCCGACTACGATTGAGCTTGGGCTCATGCCGCTGCTCAAACTGCATAAAGAAGTCGGCGATATTGTGAATCTTGATGTGTCGATTATTGCGGACAGCAAATCCGGCATCAGCGGCGCCGGCCGTAAAGCCGATATCAGTCTGAACTGCGCCGAATTTTCCGATAATTTCAAAGCCTACGGCGTTGCCGGACACCGTCATGAGCCAGAGATGGTGCAGCAGCTGAGCCTTTTTGCCGGAGAAACCGTTCCTCTGACGTTTATTCCTCACTTGCTGCCCAATATCCGCGGCATCTTCTCGACGATTTATGTGCGATTGAAAGAAAAGGGCAAGAGCATCGATTACCAGGCTCTTTATGAAAAAGCCTATGCTGATGAGCCTTTTGTCGACGTGCTGCCCGAAGGATCGCAGCCTGAGACGAGGATGGTGCGCGGCTCCAATATGGTTCGTATTGCGCTCTACCGCAAAGAACCTAATCTTTTGGTGATCTTGGTTGTGGAAGACAACCTGGTCAAAGGTTCAGCCGGACAGGCGGTGCAGGCCATGAACCTTGTCATGGGCCTTCCGGAAATCGAAGGTCTCGAACAGATTGCTTTGGTTCCCTAGAGACAACTGACCTGAAAATAAAAGCCGAAGGGCCGCGAATGCGGCCCTTCGTGCTAAATGCGACTAAGAATTTTTCAACAGTTTCGGATTCAGCGTATAAGTTCCTACGGTCGAGGCAGAGGCCAGAATGTGACCTTTCATGGCTTCTTTGACATCTCTGCCGTTGAAATTGCCTTTGAGCGGCAGCAGCGGGAAATCCACTGCGTAGACGGTGAAGACATAGCGATGGATGCGTTCATCATTCCACGGAGGGCAGGGACCGTCATATCCGTAATAATGTCCCTCGTTGTTCGGATCACCTTTGAAGGCGTCGGTATAGTCGTTGAGCCCCTGACGCATGCCGTTGGCGCAAGCCGGTCCTCTTTTGCCGCGAGGAGAAATTCCTTTAGAAAGCGCGGCTGCATCGATGCACGGCTCTTCCGGAACGATATCGACTAACACCCAATGAATAAAGCTTGTTCTCGGGGCGTCTGCCGGAATGGTTTCTCCTTCGACATTAGCTTTAGAGAAATCAGCAGGAACATCGTTGTCTTCGCAAATGACGATTAAAGACTTTGTTCCCAGAGGCGGGTTAGACCAGGCAATTTGAGGATTTCGGTTGCCTGCCGGCAGAGTGTGTTCTTTTCCCATCGGGTCGGGTTTTGCATAGGCGAAACCTTCAGGAATGGGCTTGCCGTCTTCAAAAGAGTCGCTCCAAACGCGAAAAATCGTATCCATCATCTTCAGTCTTTCTTCTTCGGGTAACAGAGGCGGAAAGTCACCGGACCGTCGTTAACGAGGCTAATCTGCATATGGGCACCGAACACGCCTGTCACCGGGTTAAAGCCGAGGATCCGGAGCTTCTCGAGAAAACGCTCATAAAGGGCCTTTCCGAGGGCGGGGTCTGCTGCCGGAGAAAAGCTCGGGCGCGTACCGCTGTTGGTGTCGGCAGCCAGCGTGAACTGGGATGCCACGAGAATTCCGCCGCCGACGGTTTTCAGGCTCAGGTTCATCTTGCCGTCGACGTCACTGAAAACTCTATAGCCAACGACTTTTTCTGCGAGGGCATCGGCGTACTCGAGCTTATCGTTTTTTTCTCCGCAGACTAAAACCATTAAGCCCTGTCCGATACTTCCGCGGAATTCGCCGTCGGCAGTAATTGACGCTTCCGAGACGCGTTGAATCAATGCAATCATGGCAGGGTTACTTCAGTGTAACCTTCGCCCATTTTCTCTTGCCGACCTGAAGCGTATAGGTTCCGGGCTGGACCTGAAGGCCCTTATCCGTGACCTTTTCGCCGTTCAAATGAACACCGCCTTGGGTGACATTGCGGCCGGCTTCAGTGGTAGACGGTGCCAAACCGGCTTCTTTGATGAGCTTGAGGATGCCCATCGCTTCGCCTGCGTTTTCGAGTGTGACTTCAGGAATATTTTCAGGAACGGCACCCTTGCGGAAGCGGTTGATGAATTCCTGTTCAGCTGCGTCGGCAGCTTCTGCATTGTGGAAGCGCGTGACGATTTCTTTGGCCAGCATGACCTTGGCGTCGCGCGGATTACGGCCGGCTTCGCACTCTTTCTTGAGCTGCTGAATTTCTTCATTGCTTCTCATAGAGAGCAGGTCAAACCAGTTCCACATCAGGTCATCGGACAAGGACATGACTTTTCCGAACATTTCGTTCGGTTCTTCGGTGATGCCGATGTAGTTGTGTTTGGATTTGCTCATCTTGTTGACGCCGTCCAAACCGACAAGCAGAGGCATCGTAATGATGCACTGGGCCTCCTGGTTGTATTGACGCTGAAGCTCACGGCCGACCAAAAGGTTGAAACGCTGGTCGGAGCCGCCGAGTTCGACATCGGCTTCAAGCTCAACAGAGTCGTATCCCTGCATCAGCGGGTAGATCAGCTCGTGCATGGCAATCGGAGCCTGAGAAGCAAAACGCTTGGCGAAGTCGTCGCGTTCAAGCAGACGGGCGAGCGTATAGCGGGAGGCGAGTTTGATGAAGCCGGCCGAGCCTAATTTATTGCACCATTCGGAGTTAAAACGAACTTCGGTTTTGTCTTTGTCCAAAACTTTGTAGGCCTGATCGAGATAAGTCTTAGCATTGGCCTCGATCTGTTCACGAGTCAGCGGCGGACGAGTGGTGTTGCGGCCGGAAGGATCACCGATCGCGCTGGTGAAGTCGCCCACAAGGAAGATCACCGTATGACCGAGGTTTTGGAATTGACGAAGTTTGTTCAAGACGACGGTATGACCCAAATGAATGTCGGGAGCCGTGGGGTCAAGACCTAATTTAATTCTCAGAGGTTTACCGGTTGCTTTCGAACGAGCCAGCTTTTGTTCGAGCTCTTCTTCAACGAGGAGCGTGTCTGTGCCGCGTTTAATCAGCGCCATCGCTTCCTTAATATCTTCCGTTACCGGAAACTTTTTTGCCTGAGCAGTATCTGTCATTTTTAGAAAAATCCTGAATTATGTAGGTGGTACCCCGTGAAGACTTGAGAAAATTAATGTTTTATAATCAATCGACTCAAATCCGAAGGGCAGATTTCCAAAACAGCCCTTATTCTACTTTCTCTGCCCGACATTGTCAGATATCGGGGATGTGGGAGTGTTCGTTTTTAATAGAGAGATCAGAGTGAAGCCGTTTAGAACCAAATTTACGAAGATTTTGACAGGTCTGGGTGTGACTGCGGCTTTACTGTTTTCCATTCCTTCTTCGGCCGTTTCTCAGGAAACAGCTCTTCCCGGGAAAGGCGAAGTGGTATTAGAGAAAGCCGGCGAGATTGAACTCGGGGATTTGATTCAGCAGTGGGCCAGCGAGATGGATCACGTTTACGCCGAAACCCGCATCCAGGCAAAAGACTCGAACAAAAAGATTTTCGAAAGACTGGGCATTAACGACAAAGCATTTGTTCGTTATGTGAACTCCATCAAAGGTAAAGAGAATCCTTTTGCTCGCCTCCAGAAAGGACGTTTGATTCAGGCTCGCCTGACACCGACCGGAGAAGTCATTTCTTTGCGTGTTTTCCGTCCGATTGACTCCTTGTCTCGCGACGTCGCTTATTTCCAGGTCAGCAAAGAATCCGGAAAGTTTAAGCACGCCAATTTAAAGAGCGAGATCGATGCCTTCCCGATTGCCTCCTCCGCAGTGATTAAGACCTCGCTCGAGAGCGCAGCGGTTTCTGCAAATATTCCGGCCAATGTTTTGGCTCAAATTAAAGAAAGACTCAGCACGTCGATGGACGTGAATAAAGGTGTTGCTGCCGGCGATTCTTTCAGCGTCATTTATGAACGCCGCCAGATTGACGGAGCCGACCTCGGTTCCGGAAAACTTTTGGCAATTGAGTATTTCTCCAAAGGCAAGACCATTGATTCTTACTGGTACGAGGGCGAAGGCGTCGAAGGTTATTTCGACTCCGAGGGCAACAACACAGACATTACGTTCCTGCGTATGCCCTGCGAAGCCCGCGTAACCTCTACTTTTAACCGCGTTCGTAAGCATCCTGTGACAGGACGCCTGCGTCCGCACTGGGGTGTTGACCTCGGTGCACCGCGCGGAACACCGGTTTACGCAGCCGGCGACGGAGTGATTTCTTCCAAGAAATATCAACGCCGCGGCTACGGTTACTGGCTTGAGCTCACTCATGCCGGCGGTTATAAATCACTTTACGCTCACTTGAGCAAGTACGCAGCCGGCATGGCCGAAGGCGTCAAAGTGAAGAAAGGACAGCTGATCGGATATGTCGGTACTTCCGGTATGGTGACCGGTCCTCATCTTCACTATGAACTGAAGAAAGACGGTCAGCAAATCAATCCGCTCATCGCCGATCTTCGAACCGGAGAAAACCTGAAAGAGGATGCGCTGGAAGATTTCAAGCTTGCAATCTCTCCGATGCGCCGCCAGATCGCAATGCTGAGCCGACTTCAGCTTGCGCAGAATTCAGCCGCAACAGGTTCGGACTAAACGACTTGTTAGAATTTGAGGCCTCAGTTGTGTGAGGCCTTTGTTTTTATGTGCACTCCGAATATTCCTATTTACGTCGGCATGATGTCCGGCACCAGCATGGACGGTGTTGACGCTGTCGCATGCGTTTTTAATGAAAAAGGCTGTCAATTTATTGCCCGCAGTTTTGAGCCTTACTCGGACATGCTGCGCGAAAGCCTGCTTTCCTTGTGTCAGACCGGACCGGACGAAGTCTTCCGCATGCAGAACGGTGCCAACGAGATCGCAAAGATTTATGCTAAGGCTTTCAATAAGCTGCTGACAGACAGCGGACTGAGTTACAAGAACATCCGGGCGATCGGTGCGCACGGCCAGACGATACGGCACAATCCGCAGATCGGCGCGAGCACTCAGCTGATCAACGGGGCTTTACTGGCGGAGCTCACAAAAACGGATGTGATTACGGATTTCAGAAGCCGTGACTTGGCTGCCGGCGGAGAAGGGGCACCGCTGGTTCCCGCCTTTCATAAGTGGGTGCTGAGCGGAGATGTGCCGCGCGGCATTTTAAATATCGGCGGCATCAGCAATCTTACCGTACTGCCCGAGCGCGGCAGCGACGACGAAGTTCTGGGTTTTGACTGCGGCCCAGGAAACGTGCTGATGGACGCATGGATCGAAAAGGTCAACCACGTTCGATATGATCAGGATGCCGTGTGGGCACGCAGCGGTAAAGTCATTCCGCAGCTGCTGGAGAGCTTGAAACAGGAGAAATTCTTTTCTCTGGTGCCTCCGAAGAGCACGGGACGCGAGCTTTTCAACCTGCCTTGGCTGGAAGCCCGATTAAACGGAGAAAAACCGGAGGACGTGCAGCGGACGCTGGTTTCCTTTACTGCAGAAACCGTCACGGATGCGATTCGCAATTTTGCGCCGCACATCAAAGAGCTGAGAGTCTGCGGCGGAGGCGCCAAGAATCCTCTGATGATTAGTGAGCTGGCACTGCTCAATCCCGAGTTGGTTGTCACGACAACTGCGGAGCTCGGCGTGGATCCGCAGGACGTTGAGGGGTTGGCGTTTGCGTGGCTGGCTTATCGTTTTGACCGCCGAGAGCCGGGAAATCTGCCGAGTGCCACCGGCGCATCCGGTTCTCGAATTCTGGGCTGCTTGTATCCCGCCTAAACGAAAAGACCTCCTTGCGGAGGTCTCTGACGATTTTGTCGTGTCTTAATGCTTAGACGGAGAAGCTGGAGCCGCAGCTGCAGGTTGTCGTCGCATTCGGGTTCTTAATCACGAACTGTGCGCCTTCGAGGTCTTCTTTGTAGTCGATCTCGGCACCGACGAGATACTGATAGCTCATGGAGTCGATCAGGAGGGTGACTCCGTTTCTGACCATCACAGCGTCGTCTTCGTTGGTGGTTTCATCAAAAGTGAAGCCGTACTGGAAACCGGAGCATCCTCCGCCCTGAACGAATACTCTGAGTTTGAGATTCGGGTTGCCTTCTTCGTCAATCAGTTCTTTAACTTTGAGGCTGGCGGCATCGGTGAAGATAATGGGGTCGGGAAGCTTGATCTGTTCCTGATCCTGAACATTGTTTTCAGCCATTATTTTTCCTTGCAATAAGTAAATTTAGTACTATGGATTATAGAGAATCCGTCAATAGCACAAGGCCGGATTAGGTCATAATTTGTGAAAACAAACGGATTCCGTCCAACAGATTAAGCCGTTTGATTTTAGGAAGCGATGCCGCGTTCAGCGGAGTTTCAAACTTATAATTCTTTGATAATCGCCTGCGGATCAACCCCCGCAGTTTTATGGCTTACTTATGGGAAAAGCACATGTTCAACAAGAATTCGACCATCGAAATATCTGACCCGGCTGTATGGGAAATCATTCAAAAAGAGGGCAAACGTCAGGAAGATCAGATTGAACTGATTGCCAGTGAGAACTACGCCTCTCCGGCCGTTATGGCGGCCCAAGGCTCGGTGTTGACCAATAAGTATGCCGAAGGATATCCCGGCAAACGCTACTACGGCGGCTGCGAGTATGTTGACGAGGCTGAAACGCTGGCCAAAGAACGTGCCCTCAAACTCTTCTGCGAACCGGTCGGCGTAGAAATGGCGGTTAACGTACAGCCGCACTCCGGAGCTCAGGCCAATATGTCCGTTTTCTTCGGCCTGCTCAATCCCGGCGACACGGTGATGGGTATGTCGCTTGCCGAAGGCGGCCACTTGTCTCACGGCATGAAGCTCAATATGTCCGGCAAGTGGTTCAACGTCGTAAGCTACGGCTTAAACGACAAAGAAGAAATTGACTACGACCAGGTAGAAAAGCTTGCTGAAGAAAACAAGCCCAAAATTATCATCGCCGGAGCTTCTGCTTATTCCTTATATATCGACTTCAAGCGTTTCAGCGAAATTGCGAAGAAAGTCGGCGCTTACCTTATGGTCGATATGGCGCACTATGCGGGGCTCGTTGCCGCCGGAGTTTATCCGAGTCCGTTCCCTTACGCCGATATCGTGACGACCACGACCCACAAGACGCTGCGCGGACCGAGAGGCGGCATGATCTTCTGCCGTCCCGATCTGGAAAAACAGATCAATATGGCGGTCTTCCCCGGTGTTCAAGGCGGTCCCCTGATGCATGTGATTGCCGCTAAGGCAGTCGCTTTCGGCGAAGCATTAAAACCGGAATACAAGGAATATCAGCAGCAGGTCATCAAGAATGCTGCTGCAATGGCTGACGCTCTGACGAAACGCGGCCTTCGTATTGTCTCCGGACGCACCCAGAGTCATGTGATGCTCGTGGACCTTCGTTCTAAGAATATCACCGGGAAAGAAGCTGAAACCGTTCTTCATGAAGTCGGTATTACGGTCAATAAGAATTCGATTCCGAACGACCCGCAGAAACCCTTCGTAACCAGCGGTATTCGCTTGGGTTCTCCTGCCATGACGACCCGCGGCTTCAAAGAAAATGAAGCGATCGAAGTCGCCAATCTCATCGCTGACGTGCTTGATGCACCTAAGAACGAACAGGTGCTCGCCAACGTAAAAGAACGTGTTGCAAGTCTCGTTGCCCGATTCCCTGTTTATTTGGCAACCGTGTAAGGCTGATTCAGGAGCGATCCTATGCTTTGTCCCTACTGCAAAGAACCCAACACTCAAGTTATTGACTCCCGCACCTGTGAAGAAGGTTCGGCCATTCGGCGCCGGAGAAAGTGTCCGAACTGCGGTGCCCGCTTCACGACGTACGAAAAGGCCGCACTGCAGATGCCGCTCATTATCAAGAAAAACGGCAGCGTTCGGGAGGCCTACAACAGCGAGAAGCTGCGCCGCTCCATGCAGATTGCGCTGCGCAAGCGCCCTGTGAAAGCAAGCGAGCTCGACTCGGCCATTTCACGCATTGAGAAGCAGCTTCAAGTGTCCGGGGAAAAGGAAGTGACCTCCAAACGCGTCGGAGATATGGTCATGCTCGAGTTGAAGAAACTCGATAACGTGGCCTATGTCCGCTACGGTTCGGTCTACTTTAACTGCGGGACGTTGGACGACATGATCAAGCTCGTTGAAAACGCCCGAGACGACCAAGGAAAGGATGAAAAATGAGTTTTTCCGATTGTTCATATATGCGCCGTGCGCTGGAGCTGGCGAAGAAAGCTCGTTTTAACTGTCCGCCGAATCCGGCCGTGGGCTGCGTGATTGTCAAAGACCGCCGCATCATCGGCGAAGGTTTTACTCAAAAGACCGGCGAGGCACATGCCGAAGTCATGGCCTTGCGCGACGCGGCCTCCCGCGGAGAAAGCGTAGAGGGCGCAACGGTTTACGTAACGCTCGAGCCGTGTTCACACTACGGCCGCACACCGCCCTGCGCCCTAGCGCTTAAAAATGCGAAGGTTGCCCGCGTGGTTGCAGCCCTGAAAGATCCCAATCCTTTGGTGGCAGGCAAGGGCCTCAAGATGCTGGAAGAAGCCGGCGTTAAAGTTGAGTGCGGGCTGGAAGCCGAAGAGGCCGAAGAGATCAACCGCGGATTTTTAAAGCGTCAAAGAGAAGGCATGCCCTGGGTCCGCACTAAGATGGCCATGAGTGTGGACGGCAACACAGCGCTTGCCAACGGCAAGAGCCAATGGATTACTTCGGAAGAAGCCCGTGCAGACGGGCACTTCTGGCGCGGTATCAGCGGCGCGGTGCTGACCGGGCTCGGGACCGTGCTGGCAGATAATCCTCAGATGACGGCGCGTTTCGAAGGTGTTACTCGCCAGCCTCTGAAAGTCGTCGTGGACTCCAATCTCAGTCTGAATCCGGATCTGAAGATTTTCCAGGGCGGAAAGACCTTGCTGGTTTGCGCCCACTACGACATTGTGCGGGCGGAAAACTTTGAAAGCCAAGGTGTTGAGGTTATCGAGCTGCCGGGAAAAGACGGTAAGGTTGATCTCAGAGCTTTGATGAAGGAGCTCGCCAAGCGCGAAATCAATGACGTGCATGTGGAAGCCGGCGCTCGCCTGAACGGCGCTTTGGCGATGGAAGGCCTGATTGATGAATATCTGATCTATGTGGCTCCGGTGTTTTTAGGCGACGGACGGCGTTTGCTGGATTTACCTTCTTTTAAAGACCTTTGTGAGGGTGTCGCGTTAGAATTCACCGATATTCAGAAAGTTGGTCCGGATGTGCGTCTGATGCTCCGTCCGGTGCGCTAAATAAGGAGACGATATTTATGTTTACAGGAATTATTCAGGCCGTCGGCCGTATTCGCAATAACGAAGAGATTGGCGACGGTCTGCGTATTCATGTTGAAGCCCCGGAACTCGGTCTGGACACGGTCAAGATCGGAGACTCTATCGCCATCAACGGCGCCTGCATGACAGTGGTTGAAGTCGACGAAAAGCGATTTAAGGTTGAAGTTTCTGCCGAGTCCCTTAACAAAACCGCCGGCTTAGACGGCTGGGGCTATGTGAACTTGGAAAAAGCCATGCGTCTCGGCGACCGTTTGGACGGTCACATTGTGAGTGGCCACGTTGACGGAGTAGGCGAAGTCGATGCTTTCGATAAGGTTGCCGAATCGTATCGCTTAGTGGTTCGCTGCCCGATGAAGCTTGCCAAGTTCCTGGCTTACAAAGGCTCGGTTGCCATCAACGGTGTTTCTCTGACGATCAACGAAGTGGAAGACACGCCGGCCGGCACCCGCATCAGCATTAACCTGATTCCTCATACTTTCGAACACACTGCTTTCAAGCACACTAAGAAGCGCGACCTGGTCAATGTTGAAGTGGATACGGTTGCCCGCTATATCGAAAGAATGTATTCGCTCACCGAGCATAAATAATTGAATTTTTGACGGCCTTTAAACCCAACGCGGAGCGATTCGCGGAGGATTTGAAAGGCCGTTTTGTTAGAATTCCGCCTATCAATTTAACGGAGAAGAATGTGTCCATTGAATTCATTAAACCGAATGCAGACGGCAGTGATTTGAAAATCGGTATTGTTTCCGCCCGCTTCAATGACTGGGCCTGCGATGCCATGTTTGCGTCCTGCTATGAAGAGCTCAAGGCTCACGGGGTTAAAGACGAGAATATTGTGGTAACCACGGTTCCCGGCGCCTTAGAAATCCCCGGAGCACTCGTAATGCTCTACGAAGGCTATCCGGATCTGGACGCCTTAGTTGCAATCGGCTGCGTGATCAGAGGAGAGACCTACCACTTCGAACTGGTCGCTAATGAGTCTTCCCGCGGCGTGACAGACTTCGTTACGACCGAAGGCATCTCTGTTGCCAACTGCATTTTGACGGTTGAAAACGAAGAACAGGCCAAAGTCCGTGTTCAGGAAAAGGGTGCCGACGCTGCTCGCGTCGCTCTGGAAATGGGCAATCTTCGCCGCTTCTGCGGACGCCGCGTTATGGAAAATTACGGAGAAGATAATGGACAGTAATCATACGGGAGCCAAGAGCCCCGCAAAGAAGCGCGGAGGCCGGAGCGCCCGTCGCCGTTCACGCGAATTCGCACTTCAGGGTGTGTATCAGTGGCTGATGAGTCATACCGATCCGGAAGCGATTGATGCCGCTGCTTTGGAGGCGGAAGATTTCGATAAGGCCGATCAGGCTTTTTACCGTGAACTGCTTCACGGCGTCGCCGAAGAGTTTCCGTCTCTTGAGGCAAGCTACGCTCCTCATATCGACCGTGAAGTGACGTCATTGTCTCCGATTGAAAGAGCCATTCTTTTAATTGGCACATACGAGCTTAAAAATACGACGACGCCTTATCGCGTTGTGATCAATGAGGCAGTGGAACTGGCTAAGAGTTTCGGCGGTTCCGACGGCTTTAAATATGTCAACGGAGTTTTGGACAAGATGGTTCCCGAACTTCGTCCCTACGAGGTTGTAAAAGGCAAAAATGCCTGAGCACCCTGCCTGTACGATGACTCCGAATCCGCTTGATGAATTCGGAGTCATATCCCGTTTTTTTACGGATCGCTCTTTTTATCCGTCTGCGTGGCCTTCACAAGGCGCAGGGGACGACTGTGCGTTTCTTGACATCGGGCCGATGCGTTTGGCTGTGACGGCCGACATGATGGCGCTCGGATCGCATTTTTTAGAAAATGCTTCTCCTTACACGGTAGGCCGCAAAGCGCTTGCTGTGAATTTATCCGATCTTGCCGCGGCCGGTTCCGAGCCGAAAGCATTTTTCCTCTCTATTTCCCTGCCTCGCATCGACGAGAATTGGTTGGAAGGTTTTTCCAAAGGTCTTCTGGAAGAGGCCCGGCGCTTTAACTGTCCGCTGCGCGGCGGAGACACCGTTAAATCGTTCGTCAGGCCGGGGCAGGCGCCTTATACCGCCGTCTCTATTACTGCGATGGGCGAACTGCCGGCCGGCAAAGGACTGACCCGTGCCGGCGCTCGAGTGGGCGACGACGTTTGGGTCTCCGGCACGCCGGGAGATGCTTTCGCCGCTTTAGGCCAGATCTTCGGATACTGGACGTTTGCCGAGCCGCTCTTCGGGTATTTCCGTTCTCGCATGGATTTGCCTGAGCCGCGTGTCGCGCTCGGGCGCGGTTTGTTAAATGCCGCCACAGCTTGTTGTGATATTTCCGATGGTTTGGTTGGAGATCTGAAGCATATCCTGGAGCGATCGGGGGTTTCAGCTCGCCTTTTCTGGCCGGCTTTTCCGAAGTCCGACGCAATGAAACTTCTTCCCGAAGCCATCCAACAGCGCTGTATTTTGTCCGGCGGAGATGATTACGAATTGCTCTTTACCGCACCTTCTCATTGTCGCGGAGAAGTCGAACGAATCGCTGAGCGTGCAGGTACTCGTGTGTCCCGCATCGGCGAGATTGTTCCGGCAGGGGATCCCTTAAAAATTATTGATGCAAACGGCGCGGAGGTCGCGTGCGGGGCCTCATTTAACCATTTCGGAGAGGCCGGCTCATGAAATCCTATAAAACGACACCGCCTTCTTTTAAGACAGTGCTTGAACACCCTTGGCTTTGGATCTCAACATTCTTCGGATCCGGCTGCATTACGCCGGCGCCGGGAACTTGGGGTTCCTTTGCGGCGTGGGGCGCCTTCTGGCTTTTGGATATGTGGCTCGGACGGAGCTTCATCTGGGCCGCGGCATTGGTTTTATTTGTGCTCGGATGTGTCTCGGTCGGTAAAAGTACTGCTTATTTAAATAAAGTCGATCACGGCTCCATCGTGGTCGATGAAGTCGTCGCGGTATGGGTGGTTCTGCTTCTGACGCCTTTGGGTTTCTGGTGGCAGCTCTCATCCGTAATCGCGTTTCGTTTTTTTGACATCGTTAAGCTTCCGCCCGCATCGGTGGTGGACAGAGGCCGTCAGAACGGCTTTACTGTCATGCTTGACGATATATTCGCGGCTGTTTATGCCATTCTGGTTATTAATTCGATGGCCTGGGTGGCAGGGTTCTACGGAGCCGCTTCACCTTTTTGGATTTTGCGATGAATAAAGAAATAGAAGATAAAGTCAAAGAACTCAGCCGCCGCATTGTCGGTACCGGTCAGATCGTGGTTGCCGCCGAGTCCCTCACCGGCGGAATGATCAGTTCAGCCCTGACGTCGATTCCCGGCGCGAGCGAATGGTTCGAGCGTGGTTTCGTGACTTACACCAATCAAGCGAAGCACGAGATGCTGGACGTTCCGCAGTCTATTCTTGACCGCTTCTCTGCCGTGAGCACTCAAACCGTATCGCAGATGCTTGAAGGCGCGATTCGTCACTCCAACGCTACCATGGCCGTGGCCGTCAGCGGTATTGCAGGTCCGGACGGTGCAATGCCGGGCAGACCCGTCGGTACTGTGTTTATCGGCTGGAAGCGCAAAGATGAGATGGCCGAAGTCGGCCGCTATGCATTCAAGGGCGACCGTCAGAGCGTGCGCGAGCAGACGGTTGCCGTCGCTATCCAAGGGTTAATCGAAATGCTCGACGAAAGGCAGCCATCATGAGTATCTGGCTCGATATTCTCTGTTTAATTCTGCTGATTCTCCTCAACGGTTTTTTTGCCATGAGCGAGATCTCCATCGTTACAGCTCGCCGCAGCAAGCTGCAAATGCTGGCAGATCAAGGCGCGAGCGGTGCAGAGCTTGCTTTGTCTCTGTCTGAAAACCCGACAAGAGCGCTTTCTACCATCCAGGTCGGCATTACTTCTATCGGCATTCTTTCCGGTATCGTCGGTGAGTCGGCATTGGTGGATCCGCTTTCTAATTTTCTTGTAGACACCATTCACATTCCGGCTGCGACCGCTCGCGGTGCTTCAATGGCAGTGGTGGTTATTCTGATCACGTACTTCTCCATTGTGATCGGTGAATTGGTTCCGAAACGTATCGGTCAGATGGGCGCTGACGCGATCTCCCGTTTGGTTGCTAAGCCCATCCACTGGCTGGCTATCCTGGCCATGCCTTTCGTGAAGCTGCTCTCTTTCTCCACAGAGCTGCTTCTTAAGATCCTCGGCATTAAGCAGGACGATCAAAAGATCACGGAAGAAGAAATTCATTCCATGATCGACGAAGGCGGAGAGGCCGGCGTGATTGACGCGCAGGAACACACGATGGTCAAAAATGTTTTCCGTTTGGATGACCGTGCCGTTGCGTCCCTGATGGTTCCGCGTTCCGAAGTCCAGTACTTGGACTTGGAAGATACACGCGAAGTCAATATGGAAAAAGTTCTCAACTCTCAGCATTCTCGTCTTCCGGTTTGCTACGGAGGTCTGGACGACATCCGAGGTGTGGTCACCACACGTCTGCTTTTAAAGCAGATGGTCAATGACGGTAAACCCAACTTCAAGGTGAACTACGAGCCCGTACTCTACGTTCCGGAATCTATTTCCGGTATGGAGCTGTTAGACACCTTCAGAAAGAGCGACGCAGCGTTGGCGATGGTAGTTGACGAATACGGCGCAATCTTAGGTCTGGTGACGCCGCACGATGTGCTGGAAGCTATTGCCGGCGAATTTAAGCCGGATGCTCCGGAAGACGCTCAGATCATTCAGAAGGGCGAGAACTGCTATGAAGTCGACGGCTTGCTGCCGATTCCCGAACTGAAAGACTTGCTCGACATTGATGAGGTGCCGGACGAAGATAAAGACCGCTATACGACGGTTGCAGGCATGGTGATCTTCCTTCTGGAGCGCCTGCCCCGTACCGGAGATCGAGTCAAATGGGACGGCTGGGAATTCCGTGTTATGGTTATGGACGGACGCCGTCTGGACCGTATCCTGATTACCAAACTGCCGTCTGCAGATGACGTTAAGGAAAAAGAGAGCTAGACAATTTCGGGCCGGCCGTGAGCCGGCCTTAAAGAAGCACTCAAAACAAAAGACCGCTGTCCCGGCGGTCTTCTCGTATGCGGAGAGGAAGCTACTTAGACGAAGGGTTCTTAGGATCCTTCGTCACAATCGGGTGCTTCTCATCGTATTCGATACCTTTGAAGATACCGAAAGAGCTTGCGGCAATCAATGCCGCGCCAAGGTAGCGCCTGGGGCTGCCGTTTTTAAGGACCAATCTTGCAATTGCCACCGCAGCCGGAATAAACACCGTTCGAGCCAAGGGGATGGCAACTTTCGGATTAGTTAAACCTAGGGCCTGCATGGTTTTAACCGCGTCGACTCCGATGTTTTTGACAGCGGATGCGGGTTTGCTGCGCATATAGGTCAACTCATCTTGAATCTGAGCTCTTTGTTCACCTGCCTTGACGGTCAGTTGTGCAAGCTTACGAGCAACGTCTTCATTTGCCTGCATTGTTGTTCTCCCCTTCGGTAGGATCGACCGGCTGTTGGGCGGCGACGCCTGCTTTCTTATTGCAGGAAGCACGGAAAGCGGCTACGTCGGCAGCCAAAATCTGACGAGATTCCTCAAACGCATAAGGCATATTAGCCGCAAGGTTGCGGGCTTTGCCTAAGAAGAAAAGGAACAGGAGCAGATAGACGCCTGCTATGCAGCAGGAAACGAAAATGCGGTGATCTTCCCAGAAAATAACAAGAAGTGCGACCGATATAAAAACGAGCGCAAAGAGGCCGAAAAGGGCGGCAAGAACAGCATAAATTGCTGTCTTTGCCGCGTTGTTTTTGGCGACGGAGAGCTCGATAGAAGCAATTTGAAGACGCGTCGCCAAACCGTCAACCACCTGATTAAGGATGGTGAAGAGTCCGGGGTCGGCGTTATTTCTATCTGACATATCTATCTCCGAAAGCCTCGGGAAGAATTACTTGCGAGCAACCAAGAGACCGAGCAGGAGGCCGCCGACAGCAGCGATACCGACAGCACGCCAAGGATTGGAGCGAACGCAGTCGTTAACTTCACCGGCAATTTCTCTGCCTTCTTCAGAAGTCTTCTCGTAGAAGCTCTTCATGTTTCTGCTTGCACGTGCCAGGCATTCTTTAGCTTTTGCCTGGAGCTCTTTAGCTTCTTCGCCGGTAGCGGCGGAGGCCTGCTTCAGGAATTCGTCAGCCTGTTCGAGGGCAGTGTCAACATTTTCACGAACTACGGCTTCAATTTTGTTTTCCATACTGAAATTACCTCCCTTTAAGGATATCTATATGTTTGAAAAGTCTATCACCTGCCGTAAACCCAGCTGATTACAGCGTCCATAACGGGTATGGAATTGATCGCGGAAGGTCCGTTGACGATGGCCGCGACGGCATAGCGTTCGCCGCTTTTCGTCTGAACATACCCCGCAATCGAACGGACGTTTTGGATATATCCCGTTTTGACGTGTGCGCTGCCCTGAGCGACATGTCTTTTTCTCATGGTCCCGTCAACGCCGGAGATCGGCAGCGAGGAGACGAATTCAGGCATCTGCGGAGAGTTCCACATATGTTTCAGGACCGTCACGAAGGCATCTGTAGAAACGGACGTGGTACGAGAAAGACCGCTGCCGTTGTCGATTTTGAGCGAGGAGGCAGGAATCTTTAGGGAAGCGGCCCATTCATAGACGGCGGCTCGGGCCCCCTCTAAGTTTTTGGGTTCGTCTTTCTGAGTTTTGGCTAACGCGAGGAAGAGCTGACGAGCGATGATGTTGTCGCTGTACTTATTCATGTTGTAGACAAGTTTCGTCAAAGGCTCGGAGTACGAAGAAGCAAGCACTTTGTAATCCTCAGAGTCTTCGGGGAGTTTGCCTTGAACGACTTTGCCTTTCCAGGAGCCTCCGGCTTTTTTCCACATGTCGGCAAAGACGACCTGAAGATACTGGTCGGCTGAGAGGCTGGTGTAGAAGTAGTCCTTAGGGCCGCACTTCAGCGGGAATTTTCCTTTGAAGGCAGGTTTAAGCGGATTGGAGAAATCCGGATTGATCTGCTTTCTCCATGCTCCGCAGCCTTCTTTGCTTAAAGGAATGCTTTCGGGAAGCTTCACACCGGCGATTCTCGGCTCGGGATAAAGGTAGGCGACGCCGGCTTCTTTATCAGGGCGGATTCTAATGAAGAAAGAGCGGGAGTTCACCATCAAGGCGTCAGGTCCCAGGTTGTAAGGACGGTTGCCTTCTCCGTCGAATGCAAAAGGATCAATAGGCGTCACATCAAAGTGTGAGCGGTCGGCAATGATATTTCCTTTGATTTCTTTGACGCCGCGGGCGCGGAGATTGTCGACCAGAAGCCAGAAGCGCTCGATAGTCAAGGAGGGCGCACCGTGCCCGACTAAATAAAGATCTTCGTTGAGCACTCCTTTTTTATCCGGTTCCTCAGAGGAAACGAATCGGGTCGTCCAGACTTTTGCGGGTCCCAGAAGCTGCAGCGCCGCAGCTGAAGTAATGACTTTGGCACTGGACGCCGGCACTCGAGGTGTAGAACCGTTGAACTTTAAGGTGGTTCCTTTGTCGCTGAGCGGAATGACGGAGAGCGAAAAATCGCTTTTAGGGACTTTGCATGAGTTCAGGGCCTTCTGAATGGGCGCCGGAAGGGAGGGTGCTGATTTTTGGGAGGCTGCCTGACCGGAAGGGGAGAAAAAAATGAAAAAAGACAGGGCGACGACGCTAAATTTAACCACTTCAATCCTCACAAAACATCAGTAAAACTCGAGCAAAGATGCCATTTTTACGCGACATTACATGTTGTTAACAAAACGTCGCATTTGAAACACATTTGTTTACAGAGTTTGTTAGTATAAACACCTATTTGAGAACGGCCTTGAAAAAAGACTGCATAGCCTCATATAAGGAAATATTGGTAAAGCCTAGCGCTTTGATAAACACAAATAGGAGTTTTAAAGATGAAGATTCGTCCTTTGCACGACCGCGTTATTGTTAAACGCGTTGACGCCGAAACACGTACAGCCAGCGGTATTTATATCCCTGAAGCAGCCGGTGAAAAACCTGACCAGGGTGTTGTCCTCGCTGTCGGTCCCGGCAAGCGTGACGAAGCAGGCAAGCTCATCCCTATGGATGTTAAAGTAGGCGACCGCATTCTGTTCGGCAAATATTCCGGCCAGAACGTGAAGGTCGACGGGGACGAATACCTCGTAATGCGTGAAGAAGACATTATGGGTGTCCTCGAGTAAGACGACCTAGTACAGAATTTAGAAATAGGAGATTAAGTAAATGACAGCAAAACAGGTTTTGTTCGGCAATGACGCTCGTTCCCGTATGGTCAACGGCGTTAACGTTCTTGCCGATGCCGTTAAAGTAACTCTCGGACCGAAAGGCCGCAACGTTGTTCTCGAACGCGCTTTCGGCGGCCCGACTATCACCAAAGACGGTGTTTCTGTTGCAAAAGAAGTTGAACTGAAAGACAAGTTTGAAAACATGGGCGCTCAGATGGTTAAGGAAGTGGCTTCCAAGACCAGCGACAACGCCGGTGACGGTACGACGACAGCTACCGTTTTGGCTCAGGCTATCGTTGACGAAGGCATGAAGTATGTTGCCGCCGGTATGAGCCCGATGGATCTGAAGCGCGGTATCGACAAAGCTGTTGCCGCTGCCATCGAACAGCTCCACTCCCTCAGCAAGCCGACAACTACCAGCAAGGAAGTTGCTCAGGTCGGCGCTATTTCCGCTAACTCCGATCATGAAATCGGCGACATCATTGCCGAAGCCATGGAAAAAGTCGGTAAGGAAGGCGTTATCACTGTCGAAGACGGCAAGAGCCTGCACAACGAACTCGAAGTTGTTGAAGGTATGCAGTTTGACCGCGGCTACCTCTCTCCGTACTTCATCAACAACCCTGACAAGCAGGTAGCTCTCCTTGAGAACCCCTACCTCCTCTTGGTTGAGAAGAAGATCAGCAACATTCGCGATCTTCTCCCGATCCTTGAACAGGTTGCTAAGTCCGGCCGTCCTCTGCTCATCATTGCAGAAGACATCGAAGGCGAAGCTCTGGCCACATTGGTTGTCAACAGCATCCGCGGTGTTCTGAAGACTGTTGCCGTTAAGGCTCCGGGCTTCGGTGATCGCCGTAAGGCCATGCTCGAAGATATCGCTATTCTGACAGGCGGTACCGTTATTTCCAGCGACGTCGGTCTGACCCTTGAAAAGGCCACACTTGCCGAACTCGGTTCTGCTAAGAAGGTTGAAGTCAACAAAGAAAGCACCACGATCATCGACGGCGCCGGCAAGGAAGATCAGATCGAAGCTCGTGTTAAACAGATCCGTGCTCAGATGGAAGAAACTTCCAGCGACTACGATCGTGAAAAACTTCAGGAACGCGTTGCCAAACTGGCAGGCGGTGTTGCTCTGATCAAGGTCGGTGCTGCTACTGAAGTTGAAATGAAGGAAAAGAAAGCCCGTGTTGAAGATGCTCTGCATGCCACACGTGCTGCTGTTGAAGAAGGCGTTGTTGCCGGCGGCGGCGTTGCTCTGATCCGTGCAAAACAGTCCATCAAAGACATCAAGGGCGACAACCCCGAACAGGACGCCGGCATCAAGATCGTTCTCCGCGCTATGGAAGAACCGATGCGTCAGATCGTCCGCAACGCCGGTGACGAACCCAGCGTCGTTGTTGACCGTGTCGCTAACGGCAAGGGCAACTTCGGCTTCAACGCTCAGACCGGTGAATACGGCGATATGATCGAAATGGGCGTTCTGGATCCGACTAAGGTTACCCGTACAGCTCTGCAGAATGCAGCTTCCGTTGCCAGCCTGATCCTGACAACCGAATGCATGATTGCTGACATGCCTGAAGACAAGCCTGCAATGCCCCCGATGGGCATGGGCGGCGGAATGGGCGGAATGCCCGGCATGATGTAATCATCCGCTGAGTTAAGCTAACAAAACACCCGGAGGTCTCGCACCGACGGGTGTTTTTCTTATGTACAGACGGCGAAAAGTCTTCTTTTCGAGGTGGCTTATTGAGTCGCCGCCTAGCGGTAAACCGCATTCTCTGTAGAAAGATATTTGGCATACAATCCAAAGGAAGACGAATAAGAAGGACAGGAAGTGTAGATATGCGATGGAAGTTCATACTCGGTCTTCTGACCACATGCGCCGTTTTAATGTCCATGAGCTATACGATGCTCATTCCCTTCCTGCCCATGTATCTCATTCAGGATTTAGGTGTCGTAAAAGCCGACGTGGACATGTGGTCGGGAGCGATATTTGCCATCACATTCCTTGTCAGCGGCATCATGGCGCCCATCTGGGGGGCGCTGGCCGATAAGAAAAGCCGCAAGCTCATGGCGCTTCGCGCCGGCTTTTGCCTGGCGATCACTTACTTCCTAGGCGGCCTGGTATCCAATCCGTGGGAGCTGCTCGGCGTTCGTTTTATTCAGGGCCTGTCCGCAGGGCTGTGGCCGGCACTGCTTGCGATCATTTCTGTTGAATCCCCGAAACTTAAGCTCGGTTTCTGCATGGGCGTCATGCAGGGCGGCATGACAGCCGGCGGCGTGCTCGGACCATTATTCGGCGGCTTGCTGGCGGATCAATTCGGTATGCGTATGGCGTTCTTTATCGCGGCCGCCGCTTTGTTCCTGATCACGTTGGCTTTGTTCTTCTTCGTTAAAGAAGAGCCGAGAAAACCGGATCCGAATGCCAAACCGGTCAAGATTTGGGACTTTTCTTTGTGCAAGATTCCGGCCGTTAAGCGCATGCTGATCTGCGCCGGCGTGGTTCAGCTGACGATTTTGATGCAGCAGCCGATCATGCCGCTGTATGTGGCGGAGCTGCAGGGGTCGATGGAACGCATCGTTTTGATTTCCGGCATCGTGTTTTCCGTGACAGGTATTTCCGGAGTCCTCGCTTCTCCGGTCTGGGGCATCCTGGGACAGAACTGGGGTTACCGTCCCGTGCTTTATTTGTCGCTGCTCGGTGCCGGAATATTCGGAATTGTGCAGGTGTTTCCGAACTCGCTTGAGTGGTTCACGATTTGGCGCTTTGTCGGCGGTTTAGCCTTTGCCGGCATTTTCCCGGCCATCAACGCGGTGCTGACGGTTTCTACGAATGCCAATGACAAGGGACGCGTTTTCGGACTTTCGTATTTGGCTCAGCAGTTGGGCGCGGTGATGGGCCCGATTGTCGGCGGTGCAATGACTGCGTACTTCTCTTATAAGTTCATCATCGGAATGTCCGGCTTTATCTGTCTGCCGCTCGTCCTTTATCTGTTCCTCAAGAGACCGGCTAAGACGGAAGGTACCGGAACACCGCTGGTGTAGGAATACTTCTCAAGTTCGTGTGGCTTTTTGCAAAACGTCCGCCAGCTAAACATGCGACGGACGTTTTCATCATTTTCAGCGAGCGGATTGCTAAAATTCGTGCTCAAACACAATTCGAACGTTTGGAGAAAGCCATATGAAATTCACCGATATGCTTCAGCATTGCTGGGATGTCAACCAATCATTACTTTGTGTCGGTTTAGACCCCGATCCCAAACGTTTTCCGAAGCAGTTTGAAGGCAATAAGCACGCCATTCTGGATTTCTGCTGGGACATCGTTAAATCGACCGGAGATCTGGTCTGCGCGTTTAAGCCGCAGATTGCTTACTTTGCGTCTTCCGGCGCCGAAGATCAGCTCAAAGAACTGATCGCTCGAATCCACAGCGAATATCCGGAGGTTCCCGTGATTCTTGATGCGAAACGCGGGGATATCGGTTCGACCGCTAAGCATTATGCGAAGGAAGCTTTCGAGCGTTTCGGCGCCGACTGCGTCACGCTTTCTCCTTACATGGGTTTCGACTCTGTCGAGCCTTATCTCGAATATCCGGACAGGGGAGCCTTCATTCTTTGCCGCACCAGCAACAAAGGCGGCGATGACTTCCAGATGCTCGACTGCGGCGGCCAGCCTCTTTATCACGTAGTCGCGAAAAAAGTAGAGCAGTGGAACACCACTGGTCAGCTCGGCCTTGTGATCGGAGGCACTTATCCGAAAGAACTCGCGAGCGTCCGTGCTCTGACCCCGGAATTGAATTTCCTCGTTCCCGGCATCGGCGCACAGGGCGGAGATATCAATGCCTGTGTACAGAGCGGCATGAATGCGCAGAAGACCGGTATGGTGATCAATTCCAGCCGCGCCATTCTCTATGCGTCTTCCGGAGAGGACTTTAAGGAAAAAGCCAGAGCAGTCGCGATACAGACCCGCGATGCGATCAACGCTGCAAGAGGACTCTAAATTTCATTGACGATGGTGCGCTGCGGGATGTCCCAGAAAGGCGCCACCATGTCTTCTTTGCTTTGGAAAAATTGAACCAGGCGCGATTGGAACCACTGCAGGAATACGCGGTGGCGCCGAATGCGCCAGTTGGTTTTTGAGGTGCACACAAAGCACTCCACCGGCGGGTGGACCCAACCGGGGAGAATCGGCACCAAAGTGCCGGAAGCGATTTCCTGTGCACAATGAAAAAGCGGCAAATCCACCGAGATGCCTAGCCCGTCAATGACAGACTTTTTAATCGCGAGAATATTGGAAACTCTGAGTACTTGTTTCCACTTCACTTCTTCGCGTTTATCTCCGTTTTCTAAATAACGCGTCGCGGAACGCACTGAACCGTCATAGACCAAAACTGTGTGGGCAGCTAAATCCTTGGGATGCAGAGGCATTCCGTGCTCTTCGATGTATCGGCGCGAAGCCACAGGAACATAGACGTTGCGCCCTCTTGAATAGGACACAATCCGCGGGTCCTTGGATTTAAAGCTAGCTACGGAGATATCTGCTTTGTACTGAAGAATGTCCTGGACGTTTCCGCCGCCGACGATATCAAAGACAATCTCAGGGTACTGAGAGTTGAATTCCATCAGCATCGGGATGTAGACCGCGACGGATCCGGGCGCGAGCGACAGTCGGATCTTTCCTGCCATACCTGCTGAGCTCTGCGTCAGCTCTTTGACCATTTCTTCATGCTGAAGAAGGATGTTGGATGCGTGTTCATAGGCGATCTGGCCTGATTCCGTGAGCTGCAGCGGCCGCGTTACGCGAAGAATGAGCGTCTGCCCCAAAGCATTTTCTAAAGAAGTTAAAGCTCGGGAGACGGTTGAGACTTCTACATCAAATTCCCCGGCGGTGTCGGAGAAGTTTCGGGTATTGCACAAACTGCAAAAAAGGCGCCAGGCACTTAGGTCGTCTAGTTTTGACATGATGCGAAAAAGGAATCGAGGATCTGTACATACTTTCTAACAAAAACGACAAATACGCAAGTACTTTGCGCAAAACGCAAAATAGCGTTTCCGATTTTGCCTGTCGGTTTTGAGGCCGGCCAATCAAAATAACGAAAAACAACCTCAAAACATAGGAGAAAAACAGATGACAGTCAGAGACGAGTTCTTCTGGTTGGGCGAAATCAATAAAGCCACCCTCGTGATCAACTCTCGTCAAGGTCTTTTGCCGATGCCGATCGCCGAAGAAGCGGCCAAGGCACTTCGTGAAGTTTTAGCCGACGGAGAGGCTGATCCGACAAAGAGAGCTAAAACCTACATCACGTTTGAACCTTTAATGCTCAAGAAGGCTGATCCCGTGATCACGCTGATGCATGCAGGACGCTCCAGCCAAGACATGCACGCCACCTATCGTTCCGCCATCCTCCGCGACCATGTTCTTGACGTCGGCGATGCGTTAAACGCCGTGCTGGAAACCATGACAGACTTGGCAGATAAAAACCGCGAAACGGTTGTCCCCAATTACACCAACGGTGTCGCTGCTCAGCCGAACAGCCTCGCACATTATCTTCTCGCGTTCTTAGCCGGCTTCAGCCGTGATGCTCAGAAGCTTCGTCAGTTCTACGTTCGTCTCGACCGCTGCCCGATGGGAAGTACCGTTCTGAACGGGACCTGCTGGCCGCTGGACCGCGAAGCTATGTGCAAACGTTTGGGCTTTGAAGCGATTGCAGAAAATGCTTACGACGCAACACAGATCGGTCAAAGCGATCTGCCCGTCGAGTTTGCTTCGATCCTTACCGGCATTTGCCTGCACATCAATGTGTTCCTGGAAGACCTGATGGTTCAGTATGCTCAGGCCCGTCCTTGGATTCTTCTGCAGGAAGGCGGCGACAACACCTATGTTTCTTCCGCCATGCCGCAGAAACGCAATCCCGGTCTGGTCAACAACTGCAGAACGGAATCTTCTTCCGTGATCGGCGAAGCCCAGGCAGAATTCTTCCGCGCTCATAACCTGCAGAGCGGCATGATCGACCCGAAGAACCAAACGCTCAATAGCGCTTTGGCCCTGCATGCCGTCAAGGTTCTCACCATGTTCAATCGAGTTCTCAAGGCACTTGTCATTAACAAGGACCGCGCACTGGAAGAACTCAACAGCGACTGGACAGCCAGCCAGGAAGTTGCCGATCGCCTGATGAAGGAATACGGTGTTCCGTTCCGCATCGGCCATCACGCTGCCAGCCACATCGTTTCTTATGCTCGCGCTCACAACATCCTTCCGCTCGACTTCCCGTACGCCAAGATGCAGGAAATCTACAAGGAAGTAATCGAAAAAGAATTCCCGGAAGGCGATCCGAAGTTCCCGATGAGCGAAGAAGAGTTCAGAGAAGCCTTAAATCCTGTCTCTATCGTTCACAACCGTAAGACGCTTGGCGGACCTCAGCCGGCTGAGCTGGAAAGAATGCTCAAAGAGCAGACTGCCGAAAACCACCTCAACGAACAATGGGTGGCCGATAAGAAAGCTTTCATCCAATCTTCCCTCGATAAATTAAATAAAGAATTTGAAACCTTAGGAGAATAATCATGACAGTACTTCTGCCTTGGTTTGCCCTGGTCGTCACTATTCTGGCGGGCTGGGCAATCATTAAAAGATTGTCTACCTCTATGGTCCTGCTGTTTGCCGGCTTGGCCATGATCAGCTTTGCCGTGATCTGCGGTGTTCACGGCTTCCTGCCGAAAGGCGTCAAACCTTCCGGATTCGTATGGTTTGATATTTTTGAACTGCTGCGTTCGATCGCAACTAAACAGACTTCCGGCATCGGTCTTCTGATTATGGTTGCCGGCGGCTACGCTGCTTACATGGACAGAATCGGCGCTGCTCACGCTCTGGTTCGTGTCTGCGTTAAACCTTTGGACGCTTTGTCTTCTCCGTACCTCGTCCTGGTGATGGGCTATCTCATCGGTCAGGCTCTGGTTACAGTGATTCCGAGTGCCGCAGGTTTAGCTATGCTGCTGTTGGTTGCTCTCTTCCCGATTCTCCGTGCTGTCGGATGTTCCGCCGCTGCTTCTGCCGCTGTTATCGGTACATCTGCCGGTATGACGTTAGGGCCGGCCTCCGGTACTGCTAACCTTGCTGCTCAGACAGCCGGCTTAGAACCGATTATCTACTTCGTTCAGTGCCAGCTGCCGGTTGCTATTCCGACATTGATTGTTGTCGCCATCTGCCACTACTTCGTTCAGAAGTACTACGACAAGAAGAATGACGACGTTTATTCCGACGCTATCCTGACCAAGAAAGACGACCTTCGCAATGTTCCTGCCTGGTACGCCATTCTCCCGGTTCTGCCGATCGCTTTAATGATCGTCTTCAGTAAGCTCGTTTACTCTGCCGTCAAACTCAACACCATTAGCGCTCTTCTTCTCGTTTGGGTCTTCACAATCATCGTTGAACTCATCAGACGCCGTGACTTTAAGCCGGTTCTTGCCGACGGTGCTTTCATCTTCAAAGCCATGGGCGGTATGTTCTCCTCCATCGTTGCTCTGATTATCTGCGCTGAATTCTTCGCCACCGGTCTGAAAGTTACAGGTTTGATCTCCGCACTGATTACACACGCTCAGGGCATGGGCTTAGGCCTCAACGGTATGACTGCTGTTCTTACAGGTGTTGTCGGTATCGTTACCTTCCTGACCGGTTCCGGTGTCGGTGCCTTCTCCAGCTTCGCTGCCCTGGCTCCTGAAGTTGCCAACGGTCTCGGCGGTACAGCTGCAGCCTTCGTTACTCCGATGCAGTTTGCCTCCGGTATGCTCCGCGCCATGTCTCCTGTCGCAGGCGTCATCATTGCAGTTGCCGGTGCAGCCGGTGTCTCTCCGATGGCTATCGTCCGCCGTACATGGATTCCGATGATTGCCGGCATGATCACCGTCCTTATCGCCAACGTTGTCTTCTTAGGCTAATCCTTATGAACACACGGGCCCCTTGCGGGCCCGTCGGAGAATCAAATGAAAAAAATCCTCATCCCCGCTTTAACAGCGGCGCTGTTGTGTTCTTCCGCCTTTGCTTTGGAAACTTCGGTTGCTCCGAAAGTGACCGATATCAAAAATCACTCCCCTAAAACCGGCCTGATCGTCGGCAACTCCTACAGCTTCTATAACTGCGGTGTCCACAGCTATTTAAGAGGCCTGACACGCGAAAACAAACAGGATTGGAAAGCTCGCATCATTACGATCAGTTCCGGCCGCCTTTCTTATCATGATGTCGAACAGTACATGGGTCCGCACGAAATGGATCCCTATGCTAAAAAGGACGAGAAGGGCAACCTGATCAATCCGATGTTTGATGTCGTCATTCTGCAGGGTATGTCTACCGAACCGATCGCAGAAAAGAGCATTCCGACATTCAAGAAGTTCTTAAAGCAACACGTCGCCACTGTTAAGGCTAAAGGCGCCGAACCGATTGTTGTTGATACCTGGGCTCGTCAAAACAAGCCTGAGGACACAAAGAAACTGGCAGACGCCATTATTACGGCTGCTAATGAAAATGATGCGATTGTGCTTCCTGTCGGTTTGGCCTTTGCAGAAAGCCTGAAACAGCGCCCGGACCTTCTGATGCATCAGAAGGACAAGAGCCACCCGACAGCGGCCGGCTCTTATCTCTACGGTGCGATGCTGTACGGTCTGCTCTTTAAAAAGAGCCCAGAAGGCATGACTTATTTAGGTGAATGCGAAAAGCCGCTGAAACCCGAGGATGCCAAATTCCTTCAGAAACTTGCCTGGGATGTTCTCACAGACTTCTATGGCTGGAAAAAATAAGTAAGTAAGAAATCGAATTCTTTACCTCTTGCGGTCTTCGTTAACTAGCTTAGCGAAGGCCGTTTTTTAATGCCTCCTGCGGAAGATCGACTTTCTCCGGCAGGGGCTGCTTAAAGGATAGGGCAAGGTGCAGAAGGCTCACGGCGATCGAGGGCCAGACGAGGTCGAGCCATTTTGGTGCGCCGCTGTGAAACACTGCTTCATAATCTTTGAGCGCGCTTTTTACGCCGTGCTTGCTGTTGTCGGAGGTATATCCGTTTTGCTGCAGGAGTTTTTGCAGGAGGGTGCTGTAATCCAAGCCGGAGGAAGACCGGTTGGCCAGCGGATCCATTTCGATGTCAGACATTTTCTTATCCCAAAAATAAAGCCTCCGCGACGGACGGAGGCTTACTACTATAGGCTCTTAAAAAGCCTGAAATGAATTACTGCTGTGCAGACTGGGGAGCCGGAGCCTGGGCAGGGGCCTGAGCAGGAGCTTGGGCCGGAGCCTGTGCAGGAGCTGCGGCAGGAGCCTGGCCGGTAGCGCCGACTTCAGGAGCGTAAATCATCATCGGGGCATTGCCCATCATTTGACCGTTGCCCATCATCATGCCGTTAGGAACGATTTCGATCGGCTGTGCCTGAACTGCTCCCGGAGGAAGCTGGTTGTTGGCTTGAGGGGCAGGCTGAGGAGCGGCCGGAGCTGCTTGGGGAACCGGCAGAGGTGCGGGCTGAGGTGCAGCCTTCGGAGCTGCCTGAGGAGCAGGAACAGCCTGCAGTGTCGGGCCTAAGTCATCATCGGGAGCCTGCTGCTGGCCGTTGCCCTGGAGCTGCATGAAGACGCCGAGCTGGCCGGCGATGTAGCCTAAAGCAACGAGAGACTGGTCACGTGTGATGGTCTTGCCGGTCTGGGCGGCGCGAGCCTGAACGAATTCAGAAGCTCTGTCGAGTTCGGTCTGTGTGACCGGGAAGTCACCAAACTGCATATGGCCCATCGTAGCTAACTTGCCGATGACTTCACCGGCAGGGTTTGTAGGAGCCTGTTGTTCGGGCTGAGGTGCAGCTTGCTGGGCGAATGCGGATACAGAAAAGCTCAGTGCGACTGTACTGAGAGCAAGGGTTAATTTTCTAAGAATCATGTAATTTCTCCACTTCAAAAGCTAGAGAAACTATACTCCGTAAAAACCCTTAGTACTGTACTTAACTTATTGATTCTTACTCAATATGGTGAGGTTTAATGCCTACTTTGACGCGCTTTTCGGAAGGGCTTTCAGCGCGTCGATCACGATGTCCTGTGTCAGAAGCTCGGGGAGAATTTTTGCCGTTCCGTCCGGGGCGTAAAGCAGGTAAAGCGGGACGCCCGTTCTTCCGAAGGATTCCAATGTTTTAGATATCTCTGCGTTCCGATTCGTCCAGTCGGCAATGAGGAATTTAACGTTGTGTTCTTTAAAGGCCTGCTGCACATTTTCTCTATCCAGTACCGCCAGCTTATTTGCCTGACAGGTGACACACCACGAGGCAGTGAAGTCAACAAAGACCGGGCGTCCTTCATCAAGAGCAGTTTGAACTGCTGCAGGAGACCAAGCGTCGGCAGTGCTCACTTCAACAGGAGCACGCTCAAGCAGCGGAGAAGCCGCGACGGCATATGCGCCTGCGCCGAGGATAAAGGCAAGGGTCATGATTCCTTTGGAGGCTGCTTTACCGAACTGAAGGCGACCGTACAAAATCAAAGCTAAAGCCAAAAGCGCAGCGGCGCAGAGATAGACACCGAGGGCTGAGAGCGAAACTTGCTGCCAAAGAATCCAGAAGAGCCAAAGTGCAGTAAGCGCCATCGGAACTGCCATGACCGTTCTGAAGATGCCCATCCAGCGTCCCGGACGCGGCAGCCACGCGGTAAGACATGGAAAGAGGGCAAGCAGGAGCCAGGGGAGACTCATGCCTAGCCCAAGGCAGATAAAGACAACGAAAGATTCTAGTGCAGAGGCAGAGAGCGCGTAGCCTAAGGCAGCGCCCATGAACGGTGCCGTGCATGGAGAGGCAACGACGACGGCCAAGATGCCGGTGGCAAAACTGCCGGCCAGCGATGCACTGGACGTCTGACCTGTAGAGGAGATTCTTACGCCGGAAAATTCAAAGGCTCCGGCTAAGTTCATGGTGATTGTGACAAAGAGCAGCGCCAGTAATGCGACAAACCACGGAGACTGCAGCTGGAAGCCCCAGCCGACGGAAGCGCCTGCAGCCTTAACAGCAATTAAGGCGCCGGCTAAAACCGTCATGGAAATGAGGACGCCGAGAGTAAAAGAAAGACCGTGCAGTGCCAGCTTTCCGTCTCTGCGATGCTCAACGAGGCTGAGCATTTTAAGAGAGAGCACAGGGAAGACACACGGCATCAAATTCAGGATCAGTCCGCCGAGGAAAGACATGCCGGCTGCGAGCCAAACGGTTAAGTTGACGTCCGTGTTATCAGAGGAAGCCGACGGGGGTGTCACGGTCCCCTTGACTAAAACATGAGAGAAACTGCCGGACCAGCCGCCTTTAGCGGGGCCGCCGTCAGCGGCAAAGACGCCGGATAACGTGTCACCGACTTTCAGTTCTTCCGTGCCTTGAAGGCGAACGGTGACTTCATCGCCGGTTTTAGATACAGATTGAGGTGCTTTGTAGTCAACAGCTCCTTCGCCTTCGGTAAATACATAAAAATGATTGAACGGTTCTGAAGTTTTAAATGTGACGGATAAAGCGTGATTGGAGGTGTCGAGCTTCGCGGAAACCGTTGTTAAAGGGGCAGGCGTTAAGCCGTCATTTGTTTGGAAGAGTCCGGCGTTCGAAGAAGCTGCCGGCTCGGCATTCGAGACTTTAACAGGAACGTCAAACGAAGCGCTTCCCGGAATGCATTGTTCTGCGCACATCAGCCAGGAGACATTTGCCTTTGCGACGTATTCACCTTCCTTAGCAGATGCCGGGACGGAAATTGAAACCGGAAGAAGAACGGAGTCTTCGTATCCGAAGTTGGTGAGATCGCCGACGACATAAAGATTCGGCGTGGGCCATTGAATCTGGCCTGCTTTCCAGCCTTCGGGGAGCGTCCAGTCAATGGCAGTCGGAAGCCCGGTGTCTCCGGGCGTTTTCCAATAAGTGTGCCAGCCGGGCTCTTGGGTCAGCAGCACGCCTAGGCGGATGTAGCTTCCGGGCCGGACCGAAGTCGTTTGAGAGATAAGCTCGGCTCTGACCGCTTCGGTTTTCTTCCATGGAAGAGCCTGTGCGTTTAGAGCAAAGACGGCAAAGAAAAGTAAAAGGAAGCGCAAAAGCCAAGCAAATCTCATAACAAAAAGTTTCTAACTAAACAAATTAACCATGTACGCGTTTGACTTCGGCAAAAGCCTTGTCAGCCGCTTCGAGCGTGCGTGCGATGACGGAGTCGTCATGAGTAATAGAGACGAAACCGGCTTCGTAAATGCTCGGAGCCAGATAAACACCGTTATCGAGCATGGCATGGAAGAAAGTCTTGAAGCGATCGGCATCGCATTCCATGACTTCTTTGAAGGAAGTCGGGCATTTGCCGCGGAAGTAAATGCCGAACATGCCGCCGATGCTTTGGGCAGAGAAGGCCACGCCGTGTTTCTTGGCCATCGCGCCTAAGCCTTTGACGAGCTTGGCAGTCTGTTCGGAAAGACGCTTGTAGAAACCGGGCTGCTGAATCTCATGAAGAGTAGCCAGACCGCAGGCAACGGCGACCGGGTTGCCGGAGAGGGTACCCGCCTGATAGACGGGGCCCAAAGGAGCAACGCAGTTCATGATGTCGCGTTTGCCGCCGAAAGCTGCAACGGGCATACCGCCGCCGATGACTTTACCGAACATCGTGATGTCCGGATCGATGTGATACAGAGACTGGGCTCCCCCGAGTGCAACACGGAAACCGGTCATGACTTCGTCAACAATGAGGACGGTACCGTGCTTAGCGGTTTCTTCTCTCATGGTTTCGAGGAATTCCTGGGTAGCGGGAACCATGTTCATATTGCCGGCAACTGCTTCAACGATCACGCAGGCGATTTCGTCGCCTTCTTTGTCAAAGAGTTCTTTGAGCTGCTTGGGATTGTTGTATTCCAGAACGATCGTGTCATTTGTGACAGCTGCGGGAACACCGGCAGAGCTCGGTGTACCGAAGGTCAGCAAGCCTGAACCGCCTTTGACCAACAAGGAATCGCTGTGGCCGTGGTAGCAGCCTTCAAACTTCACAATCTTGTTGCGGCCGGTGTAGCCGCGAGCCAAACGGATGGCACTCATGCCGGCTTCGGTGCCGGAGGAAACGAGACGGACTTCTTCAACGGAAGGAATGAGACGCTTAATTTCTTCGGCAATATCAATTTCACCGACAGTCGGAGCACCGAAGCTTAGGCCGTTGTCGACGGCTTCTTTAACGGCTTCAATGACGTGAGGATTGTTGTGACCGAGGATCATAGGACCCCAAGATCCGATGTAGTCGATGTACTGCTTACCTTCGACGTCGTACATATGCGGCCCTAATGCTTTTTTGATAAAACGGGGAGCGCCGCCGACAGAACGGAAGGCACGAACCGGGGAGTTCACACCGCCGGGGATGGACTTCTGGGCTCTGTCAAAAAGTACTTCATTCTGATCCATGAAAAGAACTCCTAGAAATGAATTAAATAGTAATTTCAAGCGGGATAGGTTAATCCGCTCATGCTAAAGGAAAAAACTAAAGGATAGATTAATTCGCAGAATGCAGACGAGGCTGTGCGAAGGATGACTGAAAGAGGCGCGGAAAATAGAGGCAAAACCTCTTCGTTTAAGAAGGAAGGATTATGTTGGAGGACTAACAAACTGAGATTCGAGAAGATTTCTCCGACGATATCTGCGAATTACGAGAATTGGTTTTTGGAGGATATATTAAGAAAAGCAGAGAGCTTTGTGAAAAGCTCCCCGCGATAAAGGCTGGTTTCAGTCATTCAAAAAAGACCGAGGCGACAGAACACAAATTTTTTTGCCGAAGATAAGGAGGATTGAAACCGCAGACGTATGCGGTGCATGCATCTGTGCCAAGTTCAAGATGCAGCGATTTCGTGGTTCCTAGACGATTATTAGTTTTCCGCAGTGGAAATTTTCTTGACGAAGGACGTCAAGAGCTGGCCGAAATCCTGGGATTCCGCATTGCCGGCAGACGTGGCGAGCAGCGCGCCATAGAGTGTTGCCAAAACCCAAGCTGTTAGGACCGAAATCCAGGCAATTTTTCCGAAGTTCATACGTTCTCCTTATAAGTGAACCTTACTTTATACAGGGTTTTTACTTATCAAAACAAGAAGCTCGCATAATTTGAGTAGTTAACTGCCCATTGTGCGTCTAAACAATTTGTGATCCCATCGGTTGTTACTTCTCTTAGGACCCTTCTAAAAAGTGGTCGTCCTCAGGGATCTCAAAGTCCCTACAGATGAGATTGCTAGCTTTAAATAATTGCTGAACTTAATTCCTGAACGAGGCAGTCTTCTCTCCTTGGATAAGCAGAACAATCCAGTATTCGAGTCGGAACAATAGACAAAAGAGCCGCACCTAAAAGATGCGGCTCTCCAAGAGCAGATGCCGAAAATTAGAAGGCCAAGCCAAGCGCCAGCTTGAAGGTCACCGGAGACGGGCGCATCGAGAAGCTGTCGTCCGTCGGGCTGTGCGCTTTGTAGCGCGGGAAGCCTAAATCCATACCGCCGGTCACATGAAGATTACGTGTGACGGCGACCGTTCCGCCGGCCTGAATAACCGGAGTGAAAATGTCCTTCTTGGCACCCCAGCCTTCTTTGAAGTCCTGCTGGTCGCTTCTGAAGTATCCTGCACCGACACCGGCGTAAAGCTTCACGCGTTCGGCGGCTCTGAAGTGATACTGCACGGCAAGGCTGTAGCTCGTAAGTTTGTAGCTTCCGACCTTGCTGCCGTTGGCATGAATACTGTGTGTTCCGGAGCGGTTGACGGAGAAATCCAAGGCCCATTCCGGCGTGACAAAGTAGCGAACACCGGCAGAGTAAGAGCCGTCAGAAGAAATAGAAGAAGGTTTCGGCGTGCCTTTCAGCGTTGTCTTCTGCCATCCGCCGCCTGCATAAATCAGCACTTTATTGGAGAAGAGCGACTTCGGCGTATCCGGCATATGACGAGTCTTACGATCGTCAAACGTCATGTTGGCGAAGAAGAAAAAGATGTCGGAGAACGGGACATAGGTTCCGTAGATGCTGAAGTTGTCCGTGCCGACACCGAGCAGAGGCAGCGGCGCCGGGAACGGAATCCACTTGTAGTCGCCGCGGGCCGTCAAACCGATGGTGTAGCCGGCTTCAGCATAGAAGGGTGTGCTGCCGAGTCGCCAGCGGGACAGCCAGCCGTAGCCCAAGAACGGTTCAAAGTTATTGTGGGAATCGGAGAACGCCATGGCGTACATGATTCTGCGGTTTCCGCGGCTGTCGATAAAGTTGCGCGAAATACCACCGCCCCACGTATAACCGTTTTCGTTGTGGCGTTTTTCAGTTTTGTATGCATATCCCGGATGAATCGTGTAGGCGGGGAGGAGCAATCCGGAAGAGCCTTCCGAAATAATGGTCTTCATTCCGACCCAGGTGTCGGAGAGGTAGCTTCCGGAAGAATCTTCCTCGGAAACCATGCCGGCGGGGAGGGTATCGACAATTGCTTCCCAAACCGAACGACCGGAGTCTTCAGCAGAAGCAGACGAGGCGATCGCGATAAGTCCAGCCCCGAAAATAGTTCTAATGATCTTATTTTTCACGACTTTTTCAATGGAGTGCAAAGCTTGAAAAATTCTACAGAAAAAGATCTCCTTTTTATTCCGTTTGATCATTAGAACGAGCTCAATTAACGCAATTTTGATACCTGTTTTGTGTAACGAGGCTTTTTAGCAAGCTCGCGGAACTTGCGGAATCGTTGGAATCTAATTAAAGTTGCACCGCGAAGTTCGTCGGACAATCGCCGGGGAGAAAGACCTCGGAGGAAAGTCCGGACTCCACAGAGCACCGTAGGAGGTAACACCTCTCCGCCGAAAGGCGAGGACTAGAGCAACAGAGACGAGCCGATTCAGTTCGGTTGAAACGGGCAATCTCTACGGGGAGCAACATCAAATAGGCAGCTAGTGAACCTGCTCGGCGAGGCTGCGGGTAGATGGCTCGAACCCGGAAGTGATTCCGGGTCTAGATGAATGATTGTCATGCTGCTTTTTTGCGGCACACAGAATCCGGCTTACAGATGGACTTCGCCCTTCTATCTTTTCTATTAAATTCAAATAATTAAGTAAAGCGAAAACTAAAGAACAAGAATAAGTTTCGCTCAATGTGAGAGTCGGTGGAGGAAAGTGGAAAAAAGTGGCTAAAATTGAGACTTAGAAAAGGTAGATTTTTGTCTCGTTTTAGTCGTGTTCCAAGGCTCTCCGCACATCAATCTTGACGCCAAAGGGCGTCTATCAGTGCCTTCTCGTTATCGAGAGGCACTGGCGCAGTTGTGCTCCGGCCAAATGACCTTTACCCGGCATCCTGACGGGTGTGCTTTGCTTTACCCGCGCAATGTCTGGGAAACAAAGAGAACCGAATTGATGGCACTTCCATACTCGGCCAGAGTCTTTCAAAGAATCGTGATGGGTTCTGCCGTGGATGTGGATATGGATGCCAGCGGCAGACTGCTGGTGCCTGCAGAGTTAAGAAAAGCATGCGGTCTTTCCAAAGAGATCGTTCTTGTAGGATTGGGCTCGCACTTTGAGCTGTGGGACGCAGAGAAGCTTGCGGAAAGCGAAGCTAAAGCAATGACAGAAAACCTATCGGATATCGCCGCCCAATTCAATTTTTAAAAATAAGGTAGTTTTCTGTGCAGGCAGAAGTCTTGGTTCATCGCCCGGTACTTGCTGAAGAGTCTCCCCGACTCCTGGTAACCGATCCGAATGGTGTCTATGTCGACGGTACTTTCGGCCGTGGAGGGCACTCGCGCCTGATACTGGAAAAACTCTCTCCTCAAGGGCGCTTGATCGCGTTTGACCGAGACGAAGAAGCCGTTAAGGCCGCGGCACAAATCAAAGATCCGAGGTTTCAGATTATCCATGCTCCTTTTGCCTCCATGAAAGAGGAATTGGCAAAGATCGGCATTGATAAAGTCAACGGCATTTTTCTTGATATCGGAGTCTCCAGCCCTCAGATCGATGACCCGGAGCGCGGATTTTCGTTCCGTTTCGACGGTCCATTGGACATGCGCATGGACATGAGCACGGGAGAAACGGCGGCAGAATGGATTGCCCGCGCCGATGCTGCCGAGATGGCCAAGGTTTTTAAAGATCTCGGAGAAGAGCGCTTTGCCATGAAAGCCGCTAAGGCGATTGAGAAGGCCCGAGCCAAGGAACCGATTCTCCGCACGAAGCAGCTCGCAGATTTGATTGCAGCGACTTTGCCGCGCAATAAAAAAGACAGCGCACAGCATCCGGCGACCCGCATTTTCCAGGCGATTCGAATTCATGTGAATCAAGAGCTCGAGCAGCTGAAACGTGCGCTTGAGTCTGCCGGCTCCCTGCTGCTTCCCGGCGGCATGCTGGCGGTTATTTCCTTCCATTCACTGGAAGACCGCATCGTAAAGAAATTCTTTGAAGCCGCGGCAAACCCTGCCTCCGGTATCGATCCGCGTCTGCCGCTGCTGCCTTCGCAGCTGCCGCAGCCGCTGTTTAATCGTGCCGTTCGTATTCTTCCCTCGGAAAAAGAATGCGAGGAAAATCCTCGCGCCAGAAGTTCGGTGCTTCGCGGCGCTTCCAGGACGGATGCGCCTTGGCCTGAACAGGGAGTGCGGGTATGAATGAGTTCCGCTTCCTGGTCGGGATAATTGTGATCTTGGAGCTGGTTCTTTTTGCATGCGGGCTTAAAGTCGTAGAGAACCGCCACAACGCCCGAAAACTGTTCATCGAACTTGAGCACGAACAGCAGGTCCATCATTCACTGATGGATGAAAAGGCCCGCCTCAAGCTTGAGATCTCCAACTTGGAGCAAATCCGTCAGGTCGAAGTCCGCGCTAAAGAGGGCGGCCTGGCCCCCGCCGAAAACGATCGCGTGATTATCCTGGATAAGAACGCCGCTTCCTCCGGAGCCCAAAAATGAGAATCAGGCAGTGGCTCAGAGACGCATGGGACAATGTCTTCATGCCGACGGAAGAAAAACGCGGTGACGATGACAGCGTTAAGGACCTCCTGCGCCTGAAAATCAAACCGGGCCGAAGCAAGTTTGTATATTTCATGCTGCTTCTGTGCTTTACTGCGCTTGGCGTCCGAGTCGGCTGGCTGCAGCTCGGCTTTAATACGGAATTTCTGCAGAAACAAGGGGCGATGCGTTTCCAGCGCACGATCGAAGTGCCCGCGATGCGCGGTCAGATTTATGACCGGAACGGTACGCTGCTGGCAACGAGTGTGACCGCTAAAGCGCTCTGGATTATCCCTCAGGACGTTCAGATTACGATCACTCAGCTCAAAGAAATTGCAAAGACGCTGGATATTCCGCTTTCCGAACTTAGGAAAAAATTTAACTCCAAACGCACATTTGTCTACCTGAAGCGTCAGGTTCCGATTGAAACGGCGGAGAAGGTACTGGATATGAAAATTCCGGGCCTGCACTCCACCCGAGAATTCCTTCGCAGTTATCCCGACGGCGAAGCGGCCGCTCAGATCGTCGGTCTGACCGGTTTGGACGGCAACGGTATTGAAGGCATTGAACTGGCTGCGGAAAAACGCTTGGCAGGAAAACCCGGCTCTCGCCGCGTGATGAAGGACCGTCTCGGACGCATCGTGGAAGACGCTTGGTTAAAAGAGCCGATGAACGGCGAAAACATTACGCTCACGATAGACTCCCGTCTCCAGAACCTTGCTTATGAAGCCTTGGGCCGTCAGGTTGAGAATCTGAAAGCTAAAGGCGGCTCCATTGTGATTGCCGACCCGAAGACCGGCGACATTCTCGCGCTCGCAAACTACCCGAGCTTTAACCCGAACAACCGCGGCAAGATTTCGCGCACAGGAGTTCGTAACCGCGCCATTGTGGATACATATGAACCGGGTTCGACGATGAAGCCCTTCTCGGTGGCTGCCGGCCTCGAAGAAAAGAAAGTGACGCCGAATACGCTCTTCCAGATCGGCCGCTCCATGTCTTTCGGTCGTCATTCGATCGGTGACTCCCACTACAGCAAAGAGCTGACGGTAACGGGCATTATTCAGCACTCGAGCAACATCGGTACGTCTAAAGTGGCGCTGCTGATGACGCCGCAGGTCATGTGGTCTTATTACGACAAGCTTGGCTTCGGCCATTCTCCGCAGATCGGATTCCCGGGTGCGGTGGCCGGACGTCTGCGTCCTGCAAAGAACTGGCGTCCGATCGAACAGGCCACGATGTCTTATGGACACGGTGTCACGGTTTCTCTGCTTCAGCAGGTCCGCGCCTACACGGTGTTTGCACGTGACGGAGACATGATTGAGCTCTCCATTTATAAAGATCGTGCTTACCGCGAACCGCAGCGGGTCTTTAGTGCCAAGACCGCCGATCAGATGCGCGACATGCTCGCGAAAGTTGTTGAAAAGGGCGGAACGGGTTTCAGAGCCCGCGTTGAGGGCTACACCGCTGCCGGTAAGACCGGTACGGCCTACAAGGTCGAAGGCGGCCAGTACGTGAGAAAGTACGTTGCCGGTTTTGCGGGTTATGCGCCTGCCCATGATCCTCAGATTGTGGTGGGCATCATGATCGACGAACCGATGGTCGGAAAACACTTCGGTTCGACAGCTGCCGCTCCGCTCTTCTCTGAGATGGTCTCGAAGACACTGCGTTTGATGGCGATCAATCCGGACCGCCCGGAAGACTTTATGGTGACGAAAAACGATAAGAAGCCTTCCAAGGCTAAAGCGGTGCCCGCTAAGACCCATGCTTTGAAAGAATCGAGCCGTGCGCGAGCGAAGGCGCCTTCAAGGACAAACCTGAAGTCGGCCAAAGAAGATCACGTGATAAAGGGGAAGACCAATGGTTGATGCCGCAGCGGTTGCCGCTGAGATTAAGCGTTTCGCTCCCGCGGGAGCGGCTTTGCTTTTAGATAGTCGCAAAATTCGTAAAGGCGATGTGTTTTTTGCGGTGAAGGGCGTGCACACCGACGGCCGGACTTTTATTGAAAAAGCCTGCGGCGCCGGCGCTTCCTGTGTCGTCGCTGAAAAAGGCGGCATTGGCCCGTGCTCGGTTCCTGTCATTGAAATCGAAAACCTTTACCGAGCCCTCGGTCCCATCGCCGCTGCTTATTACGGCAATCCGACCGCTCAGATGACCGGAATCGCTGGGACTGGCACGAACGGTAAAACGACGACGGCCAATTGGATTGCGGATCTGATGAACCGCCTCGGAACGCCGTGTGCATGTATCGGCACTTTGGGCTGTACTCTGAACGGCAAAGCGCTTCCGAGCGTGTCGATGACAACGCCGGATCCTCTCACGCTTCAGGCGACGTTTGCCGAGCTGCTGAGTCGCGGATGCAAAGCGTTTGCGATGGAAGCGAGTTCAATCGGTTTAGAGCAGGGACGCCTGGACGGAACAGAGATTAAATCGGCTGTATTTACGAACCTCACACGAGACCATTTGGACTATCACGGGACAATGGAGAACTATCTCCAAGCCAAAGAAATCTTGTTCTGCTGGCCGTCTGTTAAAACTGCGGTGATTAATCAATCCGGAGCGCCCGCACAAAAAATCCAGGAAACGGCAGAGGCTGCCGGAAAAGATATTCTGACGGTCTCTGCACGAGAAGATCAGCCGGGAGACTTGTCTGCCCGGAATATTCGACATACCCGAGAGGGACTCGAGTTTGAAGTCTGCTTCAAGGGAAAATCATTCCCGGTTGCAGCGCACTTTTTAGGCTTCTTTAATGTGGAGAACTTCCTCTGCGCTGTTGGCGCAATGGTCTCCGTTGGTTTTGAAATAGAAACGGTGCTTAAAGAAGCCGCAAAACTCATGCCTCCGGCAGGGCGAATGCAGATTGTGCGTGAAGACCAAGGTCCGATTTTTGCTGTGGACTATTCCCACACACCGGACGCCGTGACTCAGGCGATTAACGCTCTAGAAGGGCAGGCTAAAGCGCGCGGCGGACGAATTTGGATAGTTGTCGGCGCGGGCGGAGACCGAGATCACGGTAAGCGTCCGTTAATGGGACAGGCAGCATGCGCTGCCGACGAAGTAGTCCTGACGTCGGACAACCCCAGAAGCGAAGATGCGAAAGAGATACTGAAACAAATTCAAGCAGGGACGACTAAACCCTGCACGGTTATTGAAGACCGAAGAAAAGCCATCGAATATGCCGCGGGACACGCCGCTGCCGATGATGTCATTCTCGTGGCCGGCAAAGGCCACGAGGATTATCAGGAAGTCAAAGGTGTTAAGCACCACTTCTCGGATGTCGAAGAGGCGCGCGAGGCGCTGCGGAAATTAAGGAATAAAGATGAATGAAGCGTTAATGACGATCGGGGAATTTGCCGAAATGCTCGGCCCTGACACCCAGATTAAGGGTGCGCCGGGTATTAAATTTTCCTCCGTCAGTTTTGATTCCAGGTCAGTCCGACCCAACGGGCTGTTTTTTGCTATTGAAGGAGAGCGGGACGGCCATGAGTTCGTTCAGGCTGCCTCTGATGCGGGCGCTGCTGCCGCAGTCGTCACGCACTTTGTGCCTGTGAGCCTGCCTCAGGTTTTGGTGAAGGACACGCGTGAAGCGCTCCTGGACTCCGCCAAGAAATGGCGCTCAAAGTTCGATCTGCCCGTGATCGCGGTTGCCGGCTCCAACGGCAAGACGACAACGACACAGATGGTTTTGTCCATCATCAAGGAGCGTTTCCAAGAAGGTGCTTGGGTCGGTACAGAGGGCAATTTAAACAATGAACTCGGTGTCTCGCTGATGCTGTGGAAACTGCGTCCTGAGCATCAGGCCGCCTGCTTCGAAGTCGGTATGAACCATATCGGCGAAATGCGTCCGCTGGTCTCAGCGATCGCGCCGACGATCGGCACGGTCACTAACACCATGCGCGACCATCAGGAATTTTTGGCGTCCCTGGAAGAAACCGCTAAAGAAAACGGCGAAGTCTTTGCTCAGCTTCCGCGTCAGGGCGTAGCCGTCATTAATGCCGCCGATCCTTTCGCGGTTGAATGGCGCAAGATGGCAGGCAATAACCGTGTCGTGACGTTTGGGACACCCGACAGCGACGTTTATGCGTGTGAGGTCGAGGGGACCGCTTTTAGATTGGTTACACCGATCGGACAAATTGACATCGAGCTCAAAGTACCCGGCAAGCACAATATCGTGAACGCCGTGAATGCGGCCGCTGTGCTTTTCGCGATGGGCCGCGACCTCTGCGACATCAAAAAAGGCTTAGAAAACTTTGAGGCGGTCAGCCACCGCGGCGAGGTCGTTACATTGGACGACGGTTCCTTGGTCATTGATGACAGCTACAACGCCAATCCGGACTCCATGAACGCCGCTGTCAATATGCTGAGCGAATACAAGCTGCCAAAGATCTTTGTCGCAGGCGACATGGGAGAACTCGGCGTTCAGAGCCCGCAGTATCACAGAGAGTTAGGCGAATTTGTGCGCCGCTGCGGTATTGAAAATTTCTTCTCCATCGGCAACCGTATGCTCGACGCTGTCGAAGGTTACGGCGAAGGTGCACGCCACTTCGAGACACAGGAAGAGCTGCTCGCTGCGCTGAAAGATGAAATGGCCAAAGGCCCTCATGCTGTGCTCTTTAAAGCTTCGAACTTCATGAAGCTCTTCAAACTTGCGGACGAACTGGTCCGCACCTGGAATAAACAAGAAGAAAAAGAATCGAAGGAAAACTAAATGCTGCTCGCTCTGATTCATTGGCTGGCCGACTCGACTTCCTTGGGCTGGCTTCGGGTTTTTAATTATTTGACGCTGCGTGCGGTTCTTGCCGCGCTGACTGCCTTCTTTATCGCCTTGGCCCTGGGCCCGGCGGTCATTCGTGAACTGAGAAAACTCAAAGTCGGCCAGGCGGTTCGTCAGTACGGACCCAAGAGCCATTTGGTCAAGGAAGGCACACCGACCATGGGCGGCATTCTTATTCTGATTGCCGTCGGCGTCTCCACGATTTTGTGGATGGATCTCAGCAACCGATTCGTTTGGGTCGTGCTTTTTGTGACGCTGAGTTTCGGTGCTATCGGCTGGGTCGATGACTACCGAAAAGTGGTGCACCACGATCCCGAGGGCATGAAGTCGCGGGAAAAATTCTTCTGGCAGTCTCTTGTCGGCATCATTGCCTCCGTCTATCTGGCTTTCTCCGTTGCGGCGCCAGGTAATGAGCACATCTGGAACTTGGTGCTTCAGTGGATGGAAAGCGGCTTTACCTCGATTCCGCTGCCGGAAAGAAGCAATCTGCTGATTCCGTTCTTCAAGAATGTGTCGCTTCCGATCGGCATCTGGGGCTTCATCATCCTCAGCTACTTCGTGATTGTGGGTACGAGCAACGCCGTTAACCTGACAGACGGTCTGGACGGTTTGGCGATTCTGCCGAGTGCTTTAGTCGGTATTGCTTTGGGCATTTTTGCCTACGTTGTCGGCCGTGTTGACTATGCCGCCTACCTGAACTTTCCGTATGTTCCGGGCGCCGGCGAAGTGGTCGTTGTGGGCGCCGCGCTGATCGGCGCAGGCTTAGGCTTCCTTTGGTACAACGCTTATCCGGCCCAGGTGTTTATGGGCGACGTCGGCGCTTTAGCGCTCGGCGGTGCTTTGGGTACGATGGCGATCATTACGCGTCAGGAACTCGTCCTCTTCATCATGGGCGGCGTTTTTGTGATGGAAACACTTTCCGTCATCCTTCAGGTCTCGTACTTCAAGATCACGCACGGGAAGCGCATCTTTCTCATGACGCCGATCCACCATCACTTCGAAATGAAGGGCTGGAAAGAAACCCAGGTTGTCGTTCGTTTTTGGATCATCACCATTGTTTTGGTGCTGATCGGTCTGTCCACTCTGAAAATCAGGTAATCCATCATGTCGGTCAGTCAGAAAGTATTGGTTCTCGGTTTAGGGGCGTCGGGTCGTACTGCAGCTCGCTTTTACGCATCCCGCGGTTTTGAGGTGCTTGCCGCCGATACCCGACCGCAGCCGCCGAAGCTCGACGAGCTTCAGGAAGAGATTACGAATCTGCGTTTTCTCGGGGGAGCCGTTTCTCACGAGACCGTCGCCGAAGTCTCCGAAGTCATGATTTCTCCGGGATTGTCTCCCGAGTATTCGGCTTTTGCGCCGGCGGTGAAAGAAGCACAGCAGCGCGGTATTCCCGTTGTCGGAGAGATTGAGCTTTTTGCCCGCGAACTGAAAAAACTCAAAGCCGAAACCGGATACGCTCCGAAGATCATCGGCATTACCGGCACCAACGGCAAAACCACCACAACGATGCTTTCAACAGCGATCATCGCAGAGGCCGGCAAATCGGTTGTTGCCGCAGGTAATGTCGGTCCGAATGCTCTGGGAGAACTCGAAAAGCATCGCCGGGCCGGAACTTTGCCGGATTTTTGGGTTCTTGAGCTGTCGAGTTTCCAGCTGGAGACCACGGAAAGTCTGCACTGCGACAGCGCAGCGCTGCTCAACATCACCGAAGACCATATTGACTGGCATGGTTCGATGGAAAAGTACGCTGCGGCTAAAAGAAAGATTTTTTCCGCCGATACCGTTCGCGTACTTAACCGCGAGGATCCGGGTTCGATGTTCTCCGCCGAAGGTGTCCCGTCTGATTTAGTGCACACCTTCGGATCCGATGCACCCAAGAAGATCGGAGATTTCGGAATTTCCGATGTCGGTGCGCTGGTGTGGCTCTCCGGCTGCATTGCTTCGGCTTCGCCGGAGTTACTGATTCCGATGAACGCGCTCAGAATCCGCGGACTGCACAACGCGATGAACGCTCTGGCCGCCACCGCATTGACGCTCGCGGTCGGCATCCCGCTGGATTCCATCCTGCGCACGCTGCGTGAGTACAAAGGTGAGCCGCACCGCGTTCAGCTTATTCTCAGAGCTTCTGACATCGATTATGTGGATGATTCCAAAGGTACCAATGTCGGCGCGGTTGCCGCAGCCTTAGCCGGTTTCGGTCCGAAGAAAGTCGTTCTGATCTTAGGCGGCGACGGTAAAGCGCAGGATTTTGCGCCGCTCAAGGCTCCGTTCGAAACGCACGCCAAAGGCGCGGTCTTTATCGGTCGCGACGCACCTCTGATTGAAAAAGAAGTCGATTATCCGGGCCTTCTGAAGGCTCATGCCAAGACGATGGCGGAAGCCGTGCGCGAAGCTCGTGCGATGGCTCAGCCCGGTGACACGATTCTGCTCTCTCCGGCCTGCGCAAGCTGGGATATGTTTAAGGACTATGCCGATCGCTCTGCACAGTTCGTTGCTGCTGCTAAAGAAATTGCTGAAGAGGAAGGGCAGCTGTGCTGATCAGACGACGTAAGAAAGAAGACGCTGACGATATCGTCACGCGTGTCGGCGACTACAACAATGCCGCCGCGCTGAATTACGAGCCGCGGGATATCGGTTCGGTGCCTCCGGATTATGGTGTTTTGTTCGTCGTTTTCTCTTTGATGCTTCTCGGCTGTCTGATGGTTTTTTCGGCTTCTATCTCTTTAGGAGACTCTCCGAAATACCACATCAGCGAACATTACTTTTTTGTTCGCCACGTGATTTCTTTGATCGTGGCGCTGTTCGGTGCCTACATTGTCTGGCATATACCGATGAAAGCCTGGAAGAAGATGGCATTTCCGTTCTTCCTATTCGGGCTCTTCCTGCTCGGGGCGGTCTTTATTCCGGGCGTCGGTAAGTCGACGAACGGTGCCTGCCGCTGGATCCCGCTCGGTCTGTTTAATCTTCAGGTGACGGAAGTCATGAAGATTGCCGTGCTGATTTATGCGGCCGACTTTACCGTGCGTAAACAAAATTACATGCACAGCGTAAAGAAGGGCCTTTTGCCGATGCTGCTTGTGATGGGGCTCGTGGGCTTCCTGGTACTGAAGGAGCCCGACCTCGGCGCCTACGTCATGATGCTGGCTATTTCTATGGGCATCCTGTTCCTGGGCGGTATTAACCTGACGGTTTTCATTATGGTGCTGGTCGGCGTCCTCGGACTGCTGGTCTTTATGATTTTTGCGGCAAGCTGGCGAGCGGCTCGTTTCTTCGCTTATCTGGATCCTTGGGAAATCTCAAACGCCCAGGGCAAGGCTTATCAGCTCTCACATTCGCTGATTGCATTCGGGCGAGGCGAGACCTGGGGCGTCGGATTAGGCGACGCAATTGAAAAGCAGCACTATCTGCCCGAAGCTCATACCGACTTTATTCTCGCCATTGTCGGCGAGGAGCTGGGCTTTGTCGGCGTGATGCTGATCCTGGTTCTTCTGTTCTGGCTGGTCAAACGAGCGATCGAAATCGGAAGAACCGCCATTCATTTGGAACACATTTTCTCCGGACTGGTTGCCGAGGGCATCGGTATTTGGATCGGAGTTCAGACATTTATTAACGTCGGCGTGGCGAGCGGTTTGCTCCCGACAAAAGGCCTGACGCTTCCGTTCATTAGTTTCGGAGGTTCGGCAATTATGGCCGTCACGGCGGCAGTAGCCATTCTTCTTCGGGTCGACTATGAGAATAAGGTCACCATGAAGGGAGGAAAAGTATGAGTAAGCATTTAGTGATTGCGGCTGCCGGTACCGGCGGTCACGTCATGCCCGGAGTGGCGGTCGCAAAAATTTTGATTTCCCGCGGGTGGACCGTCTCCTGGATCGGTACTGAGCAGGGAATGGAGCGCCGCATCGTTGAGCGCCAGAAGATTCCTTTTACCGCTCTGGACTTTCAGGGATTGAGAGGCAAGGGGCTGAAGACCATGCTTTTCGGCGGCTTTAAGCTGCTGAAGTGCATCGCACAGAGCCGAACGATTTTGACCAAAAAACATGCCGATGCCGTGTTTTCGACCGGCGGGTATATCGCCGTGCCGGTTTGCCTGGCCGCTGGCCTCAAAGGTGTCCCGTATGTTTTGATGAACAGCGACGCGGATCCGCTGCTCTCGATCAAGATGGTTCAGGGCAATGCCGCGGGCGTTATGTGCGGTTTTGACGGCAAAGCGGCCAAGCTTGCCGGCGACAAAGGCGTCGTGACCGGGAACCCGGTCCGCAAGGAAATTCTGGCGATTCCCGCTCCTGAAGAGCGTTATCAGGGCAGAGAAGGTCGATTAAAGCTGCTGATCTTCGGCGGCTCTTTGGGCGCTCAAGTATTTAATCAGAATGTCCCGACTTCGATTGCCGCGCTTCCGCCGGAAAAGCGTCCGGAGATTATTCATCAGTGCGGCATGAAAGCCGTGGAAGAAGTTAAGGCAGGTTATGCCGCATTGGGCATCGAAGCTCAAGTCATCCCGTTTATTGAAGACATGGCCGCAGCCTACGTTTGGGCCGACGTCGTTCTGGCGCGAGCCGGGGCGATTTCCGTGAGCGAACTGACTGCGGCCGGAGTGCCCTCCATTCTGGTTCCGCTGGTCACGAAGACGACCTCTCATCAGGTCGGAAATGCCAAGTACATGCAGGATGCCGGCGCCGCTGTCTATTCGCCCCAAAGTGAGCTGACTACAGGTAAACTCACTGCGCTTTTAGAAGGCCTCAACCGAAAAGAACTGCTTGAGATGGCAAAAAAGGCAAAGGCGCTCGGCAAGCCCGATGCAGCCGCCACGGTTGCGGACTTTATTGAATACGTATCGAACAAGGAATAAGAGTGAAATTCGCGATTAAGAAAATACATTTTGTGGGCATCGGCGGAACCGGTATGAACGGTATCGCCGAAGTGCTGATTAACCTCGGCTACCACGTTTCCGGTTCGGACTTAAAGGAAAACGCCGCTGTCGAGCACTTGCGCTCCATCGGCGCAGAAATTTTTATCGGTCATGATGCATCCAATGTCGGAGATGCAGGCGTGGTTGTGACCTCAACCGCCGTTCATGCCGACAACCCGGAAGTCGTTGAAGCAAAGAACAGAAATATTCCGGTCGTGCCGCGCGCCATCATGCTCGCCGAGCTGATGCGTTTGCGTCAGGGCATTGCAGTTGCCGGAACGCACGGTAAAACGACAACAACTTCGCTCATTACCAGCATTCTGGAAAGAGGCGGCCTGGATCCGACGTTTGTGATCGGCGGCCGTTTAAATGCTGCGGGCTCCAATGCAAAACTCGGACAGGGTCTTTACATCGTGGCGGAAGCCGACGAGTCTGACGCTTCCTTCCTGAATCTGTCACCGGTCATCTCGGTCGTTACCAACATCGATGAAGACCATATGGATACTTATGGGCACGACCTCAGAAATCTGAGGAAGGCATTCACAGACTTCATCCAGAGACTGCCGTTCTACGGACGCGCCGTCATGTGCATCGAAAGCGAAAACGTTCGTGCCATCCTGCCGAAAATCACTAAGCCGATTCTGACGTATGGTTTTAGAGAAGATGCTCAGATCCGCGCAGAAAACCTTCGCGCCGACGGAACGCAGATGCACTTTACGCTGGTGCGCGAAGGTGCCGCTCCTGAAGAAATCACAGTCAATCTGCCGGGCGTTCACAATGTTTTGAATTCACTGGCTGCAATCGGTGTCGCGCTGACGCTGGACGTTCCGATGGAAGCTATCAAGGAGGCGCTTGCCACCTTTAAAGGCGTCGGCCGCCGCTTCGCGGTTTGGGGCGAGACACAGAGTCTTAAGGGCGAAAAATTCCTCGTCGTTGATGACTACGGTCACCATCCGACCGAAATGGCCGCGACAATTGCCGCCGCACGCGGAGCTTATCCTGACAGAAGACTGCTCGTCGCCTTCCAGCCCCACCGCTACACCCGTACCCGCGACTGCTTTGAAGATCTGGTTCGAGTGCTCTCCAATGCAGATGCACTGGTGCTTGAAGCCGTTTATCCGGCCGGCGAAGAAAAGATCTTCGGTGCAGACAGCCGCAGTCTTTGCCGCTCGATTCGTCTGACCGGCAAAGTGGAGCCGCTGTTTGCTGGCAACACGGATGAAGTTATGGAACTTATTAATAACAACGTCAAAGACGGAGACGTTGTTCTCGTCATGGGCGCAGGAAACATCGGAGAGGTTCCGGGAAAACTCATGAAACAAGGAAAGAAAGAAGAATGAAAAGCGTAGATGTTAAAGACCTTGGAAAAATCGCCGTTGTGATGGGCGGATCTTCCGGAGAACGTGAAGTCTCTTTGATGAGCGGCAGCGGCGTGCTCAAAGCGCTGGAAAGCGTCGGAGCGGATGTCGTTAAGTTTGACCCGGCAGAGCAGCCTTTATCCGACTTAGCCGGTATCGATCGCGCTTTTCTGATTTTGCACGGGAAAGGCGGTGAAGACGGCGTCATTCAGGGCGTGATGGAATTCCTGAAGATTCCTTACACTGGCAGCGGCGTGCAGGCGAGCGCCATCGGTATTGATAAAGAAATGACGAAAGCTGTCTGGGAAGCTCAGGGCATTCCTGTTCCCCGCGGTATGGTGTTGAGAAATGAGGCCGATTGCGAAGAAGCCCATCGCAGATTCAACGGAAACCTCGTGATCAAGCCGAGCAAAGAAGGCTCGAGCTTGGGTCTGTACAAACTTAAGAATGCGACTCTGGAACAGGTCAAAGAAGCTTTTGCCAAAGCCCAGGAAGCCGGCATGACGGTTCTTGCCGAAGAGTATGTGTTCGGCCGTGAACTCACCGTTGCTGTTTTGGATATGGGCGAAGGCCTTAAAGCTTTCCCGATCATCGAAATTAAGGCGCCGGACGGAGACTACGACTTTGAACACAAGTACTACTCCGACGAGACTGTGTACGTCTGCCCGGCCGAAGTGTCCGAGGACGTAACCGAAAAGATCAAGGCCACGGTTGAGAAAGCCGCATTGGCAGTCGGTGCCGACGCCTGGAGCCGAATCGACGTGATGCTGCGCGATGACGGTACCTTTGCGCTGCTCGAAATCAACACAGCGCCCGGCATGACGCCGCATTCTTTGGTTCCGCTCGCTGCGAGAACCTGCGGTATTTCGTATGAGGAACTCGTTAAACAAGTCGCGGCACGCGCTTCTTTGAAGGGTTAATCGATGAGACGTTGGAGCGCGTCAACTTTTTCACTCTTCGCCGATGTTTTCGGAGTGCTGTTTATTCTCCTGATTCTGACATCGGCGGTGTACTGGTTCGTTCAGCGGCCGGTATTTTTGCTGAAAGGAGTTGACGTTCAGGTTGAAGGCAATAAAGACGCGATAAACGTCAAGGATGTTGCGCAGGTGCTCGACGGCCATATTCACGGGAATTACTTCACCGCGGATTTGTCGGAAATCGCCGATCAGCTCAAGCGCATTCCTTGGGTAAGAGACGTTTCGATCGGCCGCGTTTGGCCGAATCAGCTTCAAGCAACGCTTTACCTCCACCGTCCGATCGCCGTATGGGGAGACGAAAAGCTGCTCGCCGAGGACGGCACGCTTTTTGTTGCGAACCAGGAAATTGCGGAGAGCAAAGGGGCGCTTCCGAAGATCTTCGGCCCCGTTGACCGCCGCATGGAAATCTACAAGCAGTACCAGGCTTTTGAAAATACATGCAAAAAGCTTGGATATGATGTAACTTCATTAACTTATTCCGAATATTCCGGCTGGACGCTGCATTTCAAACGCCCGGAGGGCAAGGTGATCAAACTGGTTCTCAAGAAGGGCGAAAATTCTGCCCAAATGGATGAGCGGTTGATCAAAATCATTCATTCTCTGCCGGCGATTTCTGCGCAAATCGGTGCGGAACCGACAGAATTGGATGCGCGTTACGAGAAAGGGATTGCAGTGCTGAAGCCGGAACCGGAAGAAGAGTCCGTTTCTCCTGAAGACAGTGTTCAGGATACCGGGGATAAAAAGAATGGCAGATAAATCAAACGATTTGTTGGTGGGCTTGGACATCGGGTCATCAAAGGTTGTGTGTATGATCGCGTCTCCGGTCAGTTCGAGCACTTTTAAGATCGAGGGCCTCGGAGAGTGCAAGAGCGAAGGCATTGAGCAGGGCGGAGTTGTCGATATCAATCAAGCGGTTGATTGTGTCCGCGCGGCAGTGGAAGAAGCTGAAAAAACCGCGAATACAACTGTTAAAACTGTTGCGGCCGGTATATCCGGTCCGCACATTCGTACGGATAACTGCATCCAGCAGACGATTGTGGGTTCCGGCGAAATCGAACAGAAGGATATCGATGACCTTCTGAATACGGCTATGTCCGTTACTTTGCCGCCGTCGATGCGCTATCTCGACGTGATTCCTCAGGAATATTCCGTTGACTACGCACGCCGCATCCGCACGCCGATCGGCATGGAGGGCAAGAAACTTGAAGGCAGCCTGCACGTTGTGACCGCGCAAAGCGCCCAGTGTTTGTTCCTCAATAAAGTTATTCGCAGAACCGGCTTGGAGCTCATTGACAGCCAGCTGATCTTTAACCCGTTGGCCGCAGCTTCTGCCGTGCTTCGTCCGGAAGAAATCGACTTGGGCGTGGCGCTGATCGATATCGGCTCCGACCTAAGCGACGTGGCTGTGTTCTTCGATAAAGCCGTGCAGTATTCCGCCGTTCATCCGATGGGCGGCCAGCAGATCACTGACGAAATCTCAATCAAGACCCACTTGTCTCAGGATGCCGCTGAAAAACTCAAGCTGCAGATGGGGCAGGTGCGCTACGACGCCAGGAAAGACAAGGACAGCTTTATCCGCCTTCCGACGGCTCCGGGCTACAGCGATGACGGAGGAAGAATCCTGAGTAAACAGGCGCTCTCTGCGATTATTGACGTCAAAGTTCAGGACATTTTGGAAAAAATTTACTACCGCATCCGCGATAAGAGCCTGCACACCCAGCTGGGTTACGGCGTTGTGCTGACGGGCGGAGGCGCGACGCTTCCGGGCATTCAGCGCATGGCCAAGGAAGTGTTCAGTTCTCATATGGCAGGGCGCGAAATCAATGTGCGTCTCGGACGTCCTTTGGTGAACTACGAGACCTCGGAATTTGTGCCGCCTGAACTCTACAACACGGAAAGTTTCCCGAAGCAGTTTGCCGGGTATTCCACTCCGCAGCATGCCGCAGTTTTGGGGTACTTGTGCCAGCTGAACCAGAAGTTCTGGGCGCAGGGATCCAACATCGGATCCAAGCGCAGATTAAAGAGCATCGGCGGAATGATTAAACAGTGGATATTCGGAAATTTCTAAGGGTTTGTATTGCTTAAAACAGCTTGAGGGACAGAATCGGGTGAAAACCCCTAACAAAAAAATCCCCTCATGCTGAAAATAAACGCAGAACCCACGGAATTTTCTGAATTTTCCTCGCAGAAAAAAACGATTGAATTTAGAATTAACCAACTTGGCAGATCGAAGGTCTCGAGATGCGTAATGGAGATAAAGTAGTTGATGGAAAAGGCATTTGAACCCTACGTGGACGGTTCTACCAACACCGTGATCAAAGTTGTAGGCGTAGGCGGTGCGGGCGGCAACGCCCTTAATACGATGGTAACCAAATTGACGGATTGCCAAGTTGAGTTCATCGCCGCGAACACGGACAGGCAGGCTCTGACCCGCTCTCTCGCTTCCGAAAAGATTTCTCTCGGCAGAACAGGTCTCGGCGCCGGTGCACGTCCTGAAGTCGGGTTCCAGGCAGCCAATGACGCCAGAGAGGAAATCGCAGAGAAGCTCCGCGGTGCCGATATGGTCTTCATTACAGCCGGTATGGGCGGCGGCACCGGTACAGGTGCTTCTCCCGTCATCGCTGAAGTCGCACAGGAACTGGGTATTTTGACGGTTGCCGTAGTGACAAAGCCCTTCTCCTTTGAAGGCGGCAAGCGCATGAGAAATGCCGAGCTCGGTTTAAACCAGCTCAAAAACCGCGTCCATTCTCTGATCGTTATTCTTAACGACAAGCTCGAAGAAGAGCTCGGAGAAGACGCCACGATGCGCGAATGCTTTGAAAAAGCCGACGAAGTGCTTTTCAACGCCTGCGCAGGCATCGCCGAATTGATTCAGAAGGTTGGTCAGATCAACCTGGACTTCGAAGACGTCAGAACGGTTATGGGTACCCGCGGTACCGCCATGATGGGTTCCGGCGAAGCCGAAGGTCCCGATCGTGCCGTTACGGCTGCCTCCATGGCCGTTACCTGCCCGCTGCTTGAAGGCGTTGAACTTCGCGGCGCTAAGGGTCTGTTGGTTAACATCACGGCTCAGGAAGGCATCCGCATGTCCGAAGTCCGTTCTGCCATGGAAACCATCAAGAACTACGCCGACAGCGATGCCCTTATCGTCTTCGGTACGGTCTATGACGACAGCATGGGCGACAAGGTTCGCGTTACGGTTATCGCGACCGGTCTGGATCAGAACGGTACCGACGACTCCATCGTTAAGACGAGCTTCGTGAACGGCAAACCTGCCGTCGATAATCCTTCCAATCTGTGGCAGCCTTCCGGCTCCGCTCCGGACTCCCTTCCGAATGATCTGTTCGGCAACATCGACGCACCTGCCAAACCGAAAGTTCACGCTTCTGCAGCTCCGCGCGCAACATCTTCTTTTGCTCAGCCGCAGCCTCATCCGGCTGCTGCACCGGCTCACACTGCAGCTCCTGCCGCTCCGGCAGCCAAGCCTGAAGTAAAGGCCGAGGAGGTTAAAACCGAAGTCAACCCTTTCGGAACCTATACACCGCAGCCTCAGAAAAAGGCTGAGCCGGCACCGGCTCCGAAGGCTGAACCGAAAGAACCTCAGCCCGAAGCCGTCAATCCGTTCGGTCAGGCTTTCAGCCGTCCGATCGCAACGCCGGACGCAGGCGGCTTTGAAGGTCCGAAAGACAACACGATTTTCGGCAACTTCCACGCCAGCAACAACATTCGTCCTGCCAGCGATGTCTTCGCAACCCTGAACCCTCAGGCCGGCAACGGCAACGACAGCGGTTTGTGGACAGCTAATCAGCACAACGGCGCACCTGAGGCCAAAGGCCAGATCGGTGCTGAAGCCAAGGCAGAAGACGAGAAACCGCGTTTCGAATACGGTATTCCTGCTTTCCTGCGCAAGAAGAACTAAGGTTTGGCCGAATCTATGATCAAACAGAGAACGCTTAAGAAGGTATTCTCCACCGTCGGCATCGGTTTGCACTCCGGCCGCAAAGTCCGTCTGACTCTGCGGCCGGCACCTCCCGATACCGGCCTGGTGTTTACTCGAACCGATTTGAAGCCGCCCGTTGCGATTAAGGCTGAGCCTGAACGCGTCAACGACACGCGCATGGCGACGACGTTGGATAAAGACGGAGCCCGTATTGCGACGATCGAGCACTTGATGAGTGCGCTGTCCGGTTTGGCGATCGACAACTGCTACATCGATGTCGATGCACCTGAGATTCCGATTATGGACGGCTCCGGCTCTACGTTTGTCTTCTTGATCAGAGCTGCCGGTATCCAGGAACAGGATGCTCCGCGAAAATTCGTCCGCGTGAAGAAAAACGTCTCCATCCACGTCGGCGACAAGTGGGCCTCCCTTGAACCTTATGACGGCTATAAACTGTCTTTTGCGATTGACTTCGGTCATCCGGCGATTGACGAAACAGCTCAGTTTGTTGAAGTTGACTTCAACAAGGAAAACTACATCGAAAGCGTCTCCCACGCCCGTACCTTCGGCTTTGTGAACGACTTAGAGATGCTTTGGGGCATGGGCTTGGCACAAGGCGGAACATTGGACAACGCGATTGTGCTCGATGACTTCCACGTCTTAAATCCAGGCGGTCTGCGCTCTCAGGATGAATTTGCAAAACATAAGCTCTTGGACGCCATGGGCGACTTGTATGTATTAGGTCATCCACTGGTTGCGCATTACCGTGCCTTTAAGTCCGGTCACGAAATCAACAACAAACTTCTGCGGACGCTGTTAGCGGATCCGGAGAACTGGGAGTTTGTTGAGTATCAGGACGAAAATAGTGCTCCGAAGGCCTTTACCGAAGCAGTAAAAGAACCTTCGAACTAAGAAAAGAAAACATCTTGTTTTTTGCCCGCGTTATCCGCGGGCTTTTTCTTACCTGCGGCTGTTGCTCTGGTGTTCTTCAAGAGAAGCTGCCAGTTTTGCCATTGCTTCTTTTAAAGGCGAGCTTTCGGGCAGGCGGTCGGATAATTCTTTAGCGCCCTCAACCGCACCGGGACCGCCGATTGCGGGGCCGCTTTCCGTAAAGAGGAACGGCTGCGGGTGCAGCCCGCATCTGTCGATCACGGCCTTGACTTGCATAGCGCCGAAGCCTTTTTCAGCGAGTGCCTTTTCTACCGACGGCTGGAACATCGTGAAGCGGCGCACAAAAAGCGGATTAGGCAGGCCGACTTCTAAGAGCAGCACTTCTTTGATCAGATCGCGGGGATCTTCATCCGGATCGATATCGTACGGGTTTTCGTCTTTAATTCGAACTTGCTGAACAGAGAGTCGTAGACAGTCGGGCGTGACGGAGGCTCCGAGTTTGTAACTTTGGCAGACCGGATCAATCACCGCAGCCAGGCGTTTCGCTAATCTTAGGAATCCGAAGTGTTTGGCCAAAGAGCCTCTTTGAAGGACTTTGGAGATCGGTTTTTGTGCAGATCGCGGGTACATTTCAGATCCAGAATAAATAAGACGCGGCAGCACCTAACTTAGCAAAATGAAGCCGCGAATTCAATTCCTCACGTGATCGGGTTAGATGAGAAGTGTGCTTTGTATCTAACTTGTAAAAGGACGGGCAAAAACTGTTTAGTGTTGTAAAATCAGTGAGTTTCAAAATTGGCAAGGTGTAACTGCCAATGGGAGGCGTTGTGCCTCCGTTTTTATTAAGAGAAAGAATTAATGGCCAGTTTCCTGACAAAAATTTTTGGTAGCCGCAACGATCGACTGATTAAGCAATATCGCCGTAAAGTTGCTGCGATTAATAAACTTGAGCCCGAAATGAAGGCATTGAGCGACGAACAGCTCAAAGCCAAAACGGCAGAATTCCGTCAGCGTTTGGCCGACGGAGCTTCCTTGGACTCTCTCCTGCCGGAAGCATTCGCCGTTGTGCGTGAGGCAAGTTTCCGCGTTCTCGGAATGCGTCACTTTGACGTGCAGCTAATCGGCGGTATGGTCTTAAATGACGGCAAGATCGCTGAAATGCGTACCGGTGAAGGTAAAACTTTGACCGCAACTTTGGCGGTTTACCTCAATGCATTGCCCGGTAAAGGCGCGCACGTTGTGACGGTGAACGATTACTTGGCAAGCCGTGACGCGGCCTGGATGGGTAAGGTTTACAACTTCCTCGGAATGACTGTCGGAACGATTCTTTCCAATCAGCCGAACGATCAGAAACAGGCCGCTTATGCTGCCGATATTACTTACGGTACGAACAACGAATTCGGCTTCGACTACCTCCGCGACAACATGGAGTACGAGACCGGCGCACGCCGCCAGAGAGGTCTGTTCTTCGCGATCGTGGACGAAGTTGACTCCATTTTGATTGACGAGGCCAGAACTCCGCTGATTATTTCCGGTCCTGCCGAAGGCAGTACGGATATTTACGTTGCCATCGACAAGATTCCTGACATGCTGGAGCGCCAGAAGCAGGAAAAGGGCGAAGGCGACTACTGGGTCGACGAGAAGCAGCACACAGTCCAGCTTTCCGAAGCCGGTCACGAGAAAGTCGAAAAAATCATGGTCGATATGGGCCTGCTGCCCGCCGGCCAGAGCCTCTATTCTCCGTCTAATATCATGCTGCTGCACTACCTGAATGCAGCACTTCGTGCCCACACACTGTTCGTTAAAGATCAGCACTACGTTGTTCAGAACGGCGAAGTCATCATCGTTGACGAATTCACCGGTCGTTTGATGAAGGGACGCCGCTGGTCCGATGGTCTGCATCAGGCCGTTGAAGCCAAAGAAGGCGTTGAAATTCAGCAGGAAAACCAGACTTTCGCGTCTATTACCTTCCAGAACTACTTCCGCATGTATGAAAAGCTCTCCGGTATGACCGGTACGGCTGATACGGAAGCCTATGAATTCCAGGAAATTTACGGTCTTGAAACCGTTGTCATCCCGACCCATCGCATGATGATCCGTGATGACCAGCAGGATAAGGTCTATCGCACTGCGAAAGAAAAATACAAAGCCATCGTTGATGACGTTAAAGAGTGCTACGGCCGCGGTCAGCCGGTTCTTGTCGGTACGACCTCGATCGAAAACTCCGAACTTATCAGCGACATGCTGACCAAAGCAGGCATCCCGCACAACGTGCTGAATGCTAAGCAGCATGAGAGAGAAGCTCAGATCGTTATGGAAGCCGGCCGTCCCGGTATGGTCACCATTGCGACCAACATGGCCGGCCGAGGTACCGACATCGTTTTAGGCGGCGGTATCAGCAAGGCTCTTGAGCAGATCGACAACGACGAAACCCTTTCTGATGAACAGAAGAAGGCTCAGAAAGAGGAAATCAAAGCGAAGTGGCAGGTTGACCACGACCGCGTTGTGGAACTCGGCGGCTTGAGAATTATCGGTTCCGAGCGTCACGAATCTCGCCGTATCGACAACCAGCTGCGCGGACGTTCCGGCCGTCAGGGTGACCCGGGTTCTTCCCGCTTCTATTTGTCCATGGAAGACCCGCTGCTCAGAATCTTCGCCGGCGAAAAGATGCAGGCTTTGATGAACAAGCTGCGTCTGCCTGAAGGTGAAGCGATTGAAGCAGGTATTGTTTCCCGCTCCATTGAAACCGCTCAGCGTAAAGTCGAATCCCGCAACTTCGATATTCGTAAGCAGCTGCTTGAATACGATGACGTGGCAAACGATCAGAGAAAGGAAATCTACGCTCTGCGTAACGAAATTTTGGAAAACAAAGATGTGTCCGGCCCCGTGAAGGAACTTCGCGACGGATACTTCACCAGCCTGTTCCGCCACTATGTTCCGGCAGATACCGTCGAAGAGCAGTGGGATCTTGAAGGCTTAGAAAAAGAGCTGAAAGAACAGTGGAATCTGGATGTTCCCCTTAAGGCTACGCTGGAAAAATCCGAAAGCTCCGACGACCAGGAACTTCTGGATATGCTGCTTGCAGCAACCAACAAGGTTTACGACGAAAAAGTCGCCTTGGTCGGTCACGAAGCTTTTGCACAGTTTGAACGCAATGTTCTGCTTCAGTTCCTGGATCAACGCTGGAGAGAGCATCTCAGCCAGCTCGACATGCTCCGTCAGGGTATCTATCTCCGCGGCTACGCTCAGAAACAGCCGAAACAGGAATACAAGCGCGAAGCCTTTGAACTGTTTGCCAACTTGCTTGAGACTGTTGGTGCCGACGTCACCCGTGTTCTGATGAATGTTCAGATTCGTCAGCCGGAACCTGAAGAAGTTGCTGCTGCTCAGCAGGAAGCTCAGGCTCCCGCTCAGCAAGAAGCCCTTCCTCAGGAAGAAGATCCGTTCGCACATGTCGGACGCAATGATCCGTGTCCCTGCGGCAGCGGCAAGAAATTCAAAGACTGCCACGGCAAGCTTCGTTAATCTGAATTAACGGAAAGACGGCTCTCGGTGAAAACACCTTGGGCCGTTTTCTTTTTGAAATAAAAATTCGCTTCGATCTTTTGAATCGAAGCGAATATTAAGGCCAAATTTTAAGATGAGGAATTAAGCAACCTATGGATTACTTAATTACTTTTATTTCAACGCGTCGATCAGGCTGATAACAACGAATTTGCTCTTTTTTTGGCAGGCCCAAACATTCGTTGCCGGTTGCGGGCTTAGCCTCGCCGAAAGCCTTTGCTTCTTTTATTAATTTCATGTCTACACCGTTATTCTTCAACTCGTTAAGAACGGCGTGAAGTCGTTTCTCAGACAACGTCTGATTGTAGGAATCACTTCCTAAACGATCGGTGTGGGCCGAGATTGAAAGATAGGAAGAAGCGGCGAGTAATTCTTTTGTTCGTGCCTTGATTTGGGAAGAAACCTTCTTTATTTCAGCTTTCCCCTTCTGACTTAGCGAGCTTCCGTCAAAAGCAAAGAGTGTGTCCGCTGATAGGTTAAAGGCACAGTCCCTAAAGAGTTCATCTGAGACAAAAGAAGAGAGGGACTCTTTATTATTCAGAAGCTGCAAGCCGTCATAGCATTTGTTAAAGAGATTTGCTGAAGGAATAGCGTTGCCGTTTTTCCCATCCGGAAAATAAATTAAGACAAATTTAGATTTTCTGTACTTAACTTTTGCTTCCTTAAGTGCTTTTTCTAACTCGATCCCTCTGGTTGACGTGGGATTATCAGAAAAAACAATAAAGATTGGATCTTCGCCCAAGTTTTTTAGAGCAACACGATTCTTTTCATTCGGGGCTGAAAGATTGGTAATCTCCAGAAAGCCTTCTCCAATATTGGTGTTTCGTCCAAAGATCTCTAAGTCTTCAGGAGCTTCCGAGAGAGCTTTTGCGACGCGATCACTCTCGTATTTAGAAGGGGCTAGAAAGAGGTTAAAAGGAGCAACACTACCAATTCCTAGAGAAATCTCGGAATCTTTGAGTTCTGAGGTGATTTCTTGCAGTAATTGTTTGGCAACGGTGATCTTTGGTGAGTCGGATTCACCTCGCTTAGCCTTCCTCATCATACTTCCCGAGTAATCGAGCAAAAACAATGCTGCATCAGCTTGCTTGCCACAGTGAGAAGAAGGAGAGGAGTTGCTGGCGAATACGTTTCCGGTTGCCAGAAGGCACAAGCAGCCTAATCCAAAAATTATTTTTTTTACTTTCATGATGACTCCTCTTTAGAACTGGTATTTCATTCCAACAGAAATTTCGTATTCTTTCGTATAGTGACTTCCGTGTTCTCTTTCTAACTGCATGAAAAAGCGCGTGCTTCCAGCTGCTTGCCAGTCGAGGCCAACGCCATAGTAGCCTGTTGTTTTACCGATGTTTTTAGAGAAGATTTGGTCGTTTAAAGAGACTTTATAGTTACCCAGGAAGTCATGCTTCACGCCTCCTTTAACGTAGGCTTGTACAAACCTCTTATCAATTGAGCCGTAATTTTCGCCGTAATTCCATTTCGTGCCAATTACAAGGCCGGCTCGCCCAATCAAACTGTCGTCATCTTTGATGTTAACCTTCAAGCCTTTGTTGGAGAGCTTGTATTTCTTTCCGCTTAGCCAATAGTAGGAAAGCTGAAGCTGAGGTTCAATCCAAGTATGTCTATACCAAGGACCCCATGAAAGGTCGCGGTTTTCAAAACTAAACTGTTTTCCAATTTCTATTGAGGCTCCAAAACCAAAAGTGTTGTATTTGCCAGTTTGTTTAATTTCATTAGCCTTTGTAGAAATATCCTGTCTAAAATAATCTGCAGAGAGGACGAAGTCGGCGTACTCGCCGGTGTTTAGCGCCCAAGTCGCGTAGCCATTAATGCCGTAACGATCAGTATCTCCTTGACCGTTATTATTGGTGCGTGTTCTTTGCTTGGCTCTACCGACGTTGAAGCTTAGGCCGAGCAATGACATTTTCCTTTCACTGACATTGATAAGATGGTCGAAACCAAAATTGACGCCGTAGTAGGTCTGTTTTAGGCCGCTAGCGCCTTGTGTTCCGTCTGTTAAATCTTTTTGGAAGATTCCTCTTGCCCAAGCACCGTCTTGGCTACCGTAACGAACTTCTCCTAAGCGTTTTCTTAGATCTTGTAAGTCGGACCAATGAAGATATCGTTGCGAGCCTGCAAAACTGAGTTCAGTGTCTGCAGCCGGTGTGAAGGGATCGTAGTCACCGCCAGGATTAGGTGGAGTAGGATTGTCCGGATTGGGGTCTACAGATACGCCTCTCTTTAAATACCAATAATTTCCTTGGGCACCTCCGCCAAGTTCGCTGGTGTCTTTTTCTACTGCGAGGGAATATTTATAAATGCCAATGTCAACAGTTCCTCCTTCATTGGCGAGCTTGAAATCGGCTTGTTGGCTGTTATCTAGAACTAACCATGAACTTCTTAGGGATTCGGGCTCTTCAGAACTTTGGTCTCCGAGATATTGAACGTATAAGGTGGCTACCCTCACCGTTATGCACGACCAAAGTATCTCTACCGTTCTGAACTCCGTTAGACGTTCCTTTTTTATCGTCAAAGCGCAAGTTGAACTGAACTACGCCGGGTCCGTTTAAGTTGGTTACGTGTAATTTTTGGTACGGAAGACTTGCTGATTGCAACTGTTCTGGGCCTGTAAGATTTACAACAAAAGGATTGTCTTTGGTAGCGTTTCCTCCAAAAACGGAGAAGACCATAGAGTTAAATGTTTCTTTATTAAAGATAGAACCTCGTTCCTGAGAATCAATGTAGGGAAGGACATTCCAGATAGAGCCACTTGAGCCAATCAAAGAAATGTTTCCCTTGTCCTGATGCGTTGACGGTTTTCCTGAAGTTGCATTGTGATATGGGAAGGAATTGTCAAACATCCCTCCTGTAATTTCTGAACTTTCAGAGAGTGTAAGTTTTACATTGCCTCCGTTCCGTGCAGAAGTGTTTCCGAAGATCTTTGTTCTGCCAACTAAAGAAATTGACGCGTTGCTATCAGCGAAAAAGACGTTTCTAACGTCTGCATGGGAACCTTCGACGTCATTAAATTTATTGTTGATTTCTATGTAGGGAGCATCAAGGGAGATGGTGGCAGACTTGCCTTGAGCATAAAAGATGTCTTGTTTCTTCTCTTTGTTTAGCGTGTCTAAATAATTTATTTTGATGCCATTTTCACCAGTGGCTTTTAGCCTGATGGAGGCATCTTTGTCAACATTGCTCAAAGCTTTAAACGTAGCATTTGTTTTTCCGTTTTCAGAAGTTCCAGAAGCTTTAATATTAATTTCACTTGCCTCTAGGGATGTCCTCGCACTATAAAGATTACCCTCCGGACTCTCTAGTGCTTCCATAAATATTGCGCCCCAATTGGTGTTGAGATTAATGGCTGAATTAGACTTTAGCGAAAAGTTAGCATCAAAGTATCGAGTCGTGCTTCCGCTGCAAGCATCGCATATTTCATCGGTTCCTCTTATGGCATAGCTTTCTTTGTAGATTCCTATTTCGTCTGATTTGCTGAAACCAAGTAGGTTTAAATCCCCTTGTAAAGAAGCTAAATTTACTTTTCCAGAGCCGACGATTAAGCCATTAAACGAAATAGCATTGTTGGCTTTCCCGGCAACATCTGTATGGATAAGTATCTTATCCGCTGTTAAAGAGATATTATTGTTGCCGTAGGATGCGATCCCGTGATTTACGTTACCTTCAATTTTCAGTAAGTTCACCGAATTCACAATGAGTTTGACATTCTCAACGTGTTGTTGATTAGAGGCCGCTACTGCAGCAATTGCGGCCCCTACCGGGGTCGTGCTTCCACTGGGAGAGGATATTGTTACATCGTTAAGATTTGAAATTTCTAATTTAACATCCCCTCCTAGTTTCATACCAAAATTTTTCCCGTTCAAAGTTAGAGAAGATTGTTTAGAACCTGTCAGGAAAAGATGTCGTTGCGGATTGGAAGTGCCAGAGCTTCTAAACGAATCGATAGCAGAATTCCCATTTAAAGCCCAGTTAAAGTTTCCTAGATTGACAGTTGCGGTTGTTGAAGACTGTCCTCCTGGTCCTCTATACATCACTGTTTGAGATGTTGTTGTGTTATCTGTTAAACGGATATTTAAGTAATTTAACTGAGACTGACCGGGACCAAAAAGATAAAGATATTGATTATTCTGCGTTACGTTTGCACCTTGTTTTTCCATCGACGGAATCTCGTTGACTGGTGTCCAAGACTCTTCTGCAAGCGCAGTTTGCGATTGGGAGAAAACGACACCTAGTAATAACGTTATGATTTTATTTATCCTCATCACATTCACCTTGAAATATGGGTTGAGTCTTCTGAAAAATTGGGCTTGACACATAAATGCCAAGCCCCGGCCCTCTATCCTTCACCCGAGGAATGGAAAGGAAAGTATTGAGGCCTAAATGACACAAGTTCAACAAAAAAGAATTTTTGAAGGCGTTCTAAGCAACGTGCCCTTTTGTCTTTTTAGTTGTTGCCTTGATTGGAAGATAAGGAGAGAGGTGCCCCCCTCCTAATCCTTAGACCAGCCAGTCATTAGAACTGATATCTATATTTGGCCTGGAGAACCTGATCCACACGTCCTTTGTTGCCGGAACCGATGCCATAATTCAGACCGAAAGCATGGGCGCCCCTAGCAGCTTCCACACCAACTTTGGCTGAGTACATGGCGTTGTTGGCGATTCTGGAGTCGATTGAATCAGATGCGTCGCCTGTGGCTAAAGCAAATTTGTTCTTCACTTTTCGGTCGCCAAGAGCCGGAGCAATCTGAACGTCAACGAACGGTTTCACATCGACAGAGGCAACATTGGCTTTGCCGTTGAAGGCTACGCCAAACGGAACTTGGAACAAGTTGGCTTTTTCAGCGGTGTACTTGAATCCGCCGGCCTTGAAGCTTTCCATGTCGACGTGCAGATAACGGGCACCAACGTGCGGAGTAACGGTGAGGACTTCATTCAGAGCCAGAGGTTTCTCAACACGAACGCCGACGGAGAATGTCTTGACGTCAGGTTTGCCTTTGTAGCCGGCATGAGAAATCTTGTTCTTGCTCTGGAGGTAACCGACATTACCGATGACGTTAGCGTACTCGGTGTTCCAAACGCCGTAGACGTTTGCACCCCAATAGCGGATGTCGTTCTTAATGCCGGAGCCGTTGCCTTGTCCTCTTGCAGAACCCTTACCGAAGGAAACAGCGCCACCTAAAGCCATCCCGTTGCCGAAGGCGTAATCAGCACCGAGTGTGGCACCGCCGATATCGCTCTTATAGCCATAATTGGTAGAACCTGCCTGGTAACGGCTGGCTTTACTTGTCATGCCAGAGAGGTCGATCCAAAGATCAGTGCCTTGTTTTTCGTGGGCGTAAGCAGCCAGGACGGAACCGTGCTGGTCAAGCGTATCGGCAATAAGGTTCGAACCGTTAACAGCCATTGCTTGGGCAGCAGAGGCGGTTCCCATCATAGCGATACGATTGATTTCAGATGCGGCCTGTTCGGTTGTTAAATCGCTATTGATATCAAGCAGGGCATTAATTCTTTCTACACCCAGGCCTTCTTCGGCAGTCAATGCTGCATTAACTGTATTGGGAGCGATGGTGTCTAACTGGACATCATTTCTTTCAACACCGAGGATCAGCTGACCATCTTCATTCTTGGCAAGTCTTGCGCCAAGCAGGCGGTTAGTCGTGGCGAAGTTAGCTTTGCTTTCGTCGACATTACCGAAACCTTCTGTAAGCTGATAGTTCTGACCAAGACGAGCCTTGTCAAGATAGATGGAGGAACCTTCGTTGGCAACGAAAGATTGGTTTTCAGTGCCGACAATAGCAGATCCTGCTGCTATGAATAAGTTGGCGCCTTCACCTAAAACTACAGAAGGAGTAGCTGCAACGCCTTCAGCGGTTGCGGCCGCAGCATTGCCAAGCATCAAACGTCCGTTTTCAGAAAGTTTCAGAGTCTTTCCGATATAAGCGTTCGGGCCACTTTTCGTTCCGACTATGGCTTTTGCGGCTTCAAGAGAATTGTGATCTTGTTCGCCGAAAATAAAGGCAGAATCATTGCCAGAAACGTTAACTGCACCGTCAAGAGCTTCGCCGGACAATGCAGTTAAAACTAATTCGCCCTTAGTTATATTTAAAGAGCCGATTTGTTGGTTACCTTCGTTGGTTTGGTTCTTAGCGTTTTCGCCATTAGCGATGTTCGCTTTGTCGAGAATAAGAGTACCGCCTGTGACATTAACATTATGCTGAACCAGCCATTCGGATGTAACGTGCATCGTACCTTCCTGAACATCAGTAGTCCCATAATATTTATTTAGGTCGCTGTTGACGAGGAGAGTACCTGTGCCAGTTTTATTTAAGAGTGCATGCTGACCACCATTTACTGTGGTGTTGTTTGGCATGGAAGATGCGATACTATCAGTATCGCCTGTAGTTCCTTTCTCGCCGATTGTTAAGGTTGCAGCGCCTTGTACTTTGAAGGTTGCAACTGAGCCGCGATCCAAGAACAAGAAGCCCCCGGCTTGCGTATGAGAATGAGTGTAGCCATAAGTGTCGGGTTTCCCAGTGCCGTCTGACGAAACAGTGTTACCGGTATAAGCGAGATCTTTAGTGATGATAAATTTCACATCTGAATCTCTCTTTACTCCAGTAGTCGAACCAGTGCTGTAGTCAACATTAATTGCTCCACCGAAGGCATAGGCACCTTTGTCGGCAGCCCCTGTGACAGCGGCTGAGTTATTCATGAAGACAACATCCTTAAAGACAGTGTCTGGGGAGCCTTTAATTTGAATAGCACCCCCTGTAGCCGCGTGTGTATCTTTGGCGGGGGACGTAATAACAGCTGAGTTTCCGTCGAAGACAGTATTTTCGAAATAAATGGGAGAGCCGTTACTATAGACCGCTCCGCCCATTGCAACAGTAGCTCCGCTGGCTTTGTTTCCAGAATATAGTGCGTTCTTGATAGAGGCAGAGGAATCTGCAGGGGCTAAGAACAAAGCGGCGCCATACGAGGCAGTCAGTCCTTCGGCCTTTTGTGTACCAGAGATGGCGGTCTTAGTCGCGTTCTTTGAGACAAAAATTCCTCCTTCGTAGACCGCTCCGTCTTCCATGTTCAGAGTTGTGTTTGGAGCATCGATTAGAATCTTGCCTAAGGTCTGCGAGCCGGAAGAGAGGAGGATCGTATTCTTATCGGTACTGGTTCCTTGTTGAACGGCAATAGCAGCAGTAGCTTCTTTGGCATCAATTAAACCAGAGTTTGTGAAAGTTCCTTCTTTATGGTCTTTTACTAAAACACCAATTGTGAAAGCTCCATCACTAGCCGAGGGTTTACCTACGTAAATTTGACCTTTATTCTCGGCTGTAGAGCCTTTGACACCACCAAGCTCAATTGCAGCGCCTGTCTTATAAACAGCAATGGAGCCTTCATTAATAATTGTCGCAGGTGTCGAGCCATTTTTATCGCTGCCGACGGTCATCCCATATGCATTTTGGACGACAATTGTTCCTTTATTTATAGCTGTTGCACCATCGGCGACGCCAATAGCTCTCTGAGACCAAGAATTGGCCCCGTCTACTGCAGTGACATAAATATTTCCAAGGTTTGTGAATGTGGCTTCCTGGCCATCGCTATCAACCCAATAACCGGTTGCTTTTGAGCCAGCGCCAGAGCCTGTAACCCAAAGATTTTCAAGCTCAGAACTACTTGTAGATGTTAATGTTTTGTAGGGATTAGTGTTACCGCTGTTTTCAACGAAAGAGAATTCGTTCGCTTCTAGCTTAGTGGGGGGGGTAATATATTCAGGTGCAGCGGCGCAAGCCAAACCGGCAACGGCCATGGCGACAGAGGCGACTACAGTTTTCGTAGCGGATTTAGACTTTGATGTGCTCAATTCGTTCGCGACAACAATGCAGCCGCGAGCTGAATTGAAGAAGGTTTTGTAGATTTTGTTCATGTTTCTCTCTTGAAAAATAAGATGGCGAGCGGGTCGTTACCCACTAACATTTTTCTACCTCTCGAAGAGAAGTAAGAAAATCGCTGAAAGAATAGTAAAGCTTAAATTGTTGTCCTTCAATGAAACTTACCAGTAGTTAGTACAACTACTCAGAAGATAGGTTGAAGTATCTGAAAATATTGTCTTGTTTGAGGGATCCCTTAAAACTTTGCATATTCCTTTTGTTGTAAATCTGTCAATTTCCTAATTATCGGAATCAGTATCGATTCAACAAATTAAAAACCCAACCTCTATCCATAGCTCTATCCCCAATCTAACAAGTTTCTATTAAGTAATAGTGAAAATGGATCATGCCGTTCAAAGTAGCCTTAGGGCCACTGAGAAAGATGACTAAAGAAGAGGGAGAAGATTTAAGGCGAAAAGAGACATTTATCTTTGCTTTTTAACGCTAGCAGTTGAGAACTGGCCGGCAACAACAAAGAATACTGATGGTACAGAGCAGTCATTGGGGTAGATTTTTAGCGTTAAGGTTTAAGAATGTATAGTCGAAGGGGCGCCTTGTTCTTAACTCCTCATAGGCTTTTTAAGGGTAATCGACGAGGCGCATCTTGCTTCTCTCACATGTCTAAAAACGGTTTACACCGTCGAACAGGCTGAGAGTTAATCATGAGAGAAGAATGGAAAGGCTTTTCTCGGTGAAAACACCTTGGGCCGTTTTCTTTTGGTCGACATTCGTGCTCTAAAATCGAAAAATTAAATCCAAAAATTTTCGAGAAAAAAGGAAAAGCAATATGGCAGTCAATCTCTTCCCGCCCGAACCGTCTGAGATTTATTCGGTTCCCGGAGTTGTTCTCGGCGTTGCGGCAGCCAATATTCGTAAACCCAACCGCAATGACGTTCTGGTGGTTGAGTTGGCATTAGGATCCCGCGTCGCAGGCGTGTTTACTACTAATCGCTTCGCGGCAGCGCCTGTTCAGGTTTGCAGGACTCACTTAGCTGAAACGAATAACATCAGAGCATTAGTCGTCAACACCGGAATTGCCAACGCCGGTACCGGCGAACAGGGTCTTCAAGACGCTCAGGAAACCTGCAGAAAGGTCGCGGATATTTTTGACTGCTCTCCGATGCAGGTTCTGCCGTTCTCAACCGGTGTCATCATGGAACCGCTCCCCATGAACCGCCTGCTTAAAGGCGTGGAGGAAGCTGCGAAGCATTTATCCAGAACAAACTGGATTGCGGCCGCCGAAGCGATTATGACGACGGACACGGTTCCTAAATGCGTTTCTCAGCGTGTCATGCTGGATGACGAGGAAATCACGATCACTGGTATTAGCAAAGGATCGGGCATGATCGAGCCGCACATGGCTACGATGCTGGGCTTCATTGCGACTGATGTTGCGATCGGTCAGGACTTGATCGGAAAAGTCGTTAAGATGGTTGCCGACGCTTCCTATAACCGCATTACCGTCGACGGCGATACGTCCACGAACGACTCCTTCGTTTTGATTTCTACCGGATGCAGCAATGCTCGTCCGATCGAAAGCATGGACGACCCGCGCTTTGATGATTTGCTTGATTCTCTGATCGAAGTCGGCCAAAAGCTCTCTCAAGCAATGGTTCGCGACGGAGAGGGCGCAACCAAGTTCATCACGATTACGGTAGAAGATGCGAAGAACGAAGCCGAAGCTCTTAAGGTCGCTTACGCCGTTGCTCATTCTCCGTTGGTTAAGACAGCATTCTTTGCTTCCGACCCTAACCTCGGCAGAATTTTGGCCGCGGTCGGCAATTCCAAGATTCCGGATTTGGATGCAACGAAAGTTTCTCTGTGGCTTGATGATGTTCTAGTCGCTAAGAACGGAGGCCGTGCGCCTGAATATATGGAAGAGCAGGGCGTTGCCGTGATGAGTCAAGACGAAATTACGGTTCGCATCAGCCTGGGCCGCGGGGATGCCTGTGAAACTGTTTGGACGACAGACCTTTCTCACGATTACGTTTCGATCAACGCAGATTACAGAAGCTAAATTAAGAGATGGCAGACGCAAAACTCGAACAAAAACTGGAACGTCTTCTCGATCGACTGGAAATTCTTCTTCCCAAGACCGAGGATGAAGTAGATTGGAGTGCAACAGCTTTTCGCTGGCGCCGGAAACAATACTTGGGCATGTCCTACGGCGTGTTCGAGCCGATTCATCGAGTCGCACTCGTAGATCCGGATTCGATTAAGAATGCGGATCAGCAGAAAGCCGTGTTGCTCAGAAATACGGAGCAGTTTGTTCGAGGTCTGCCCGCAAACAATGTTCTTTTAACGGGCGCGCGAGGCACCGGAAAATCTTCTCTGATCCGTGCCTGTTTGAAGAAGTTTGCTGATCAGGGACTGCGTCTCATCGAAGTCGATAAAGAAGATTTAAAGGACCTGATCGATATCGCTCAGCGTATTGCAGATCGTCCGGAGAAGTTTATTGTCTTTTGTGATGACCTTTCCTTTGAGTTCGGAGAAGGCGGCTATAAAGCGCTGAAGGCGATTTTGGACGGATCCGTTGCATCGACCGGAGACAATTTACTGGTTTATGCGACCTCTAATCGCCGTCATTTAATGCCTGAGAAAATGCAGGACAACCTTGCAAGCAGCATGGACGAAGACGGCGAGCTTCATCCGGCAGAAACAATCGAAGAGAAAATGTCGCTATCCGAGCGCTTCGGTCTCTGGCTGAGTTTCTACCCGTTCTCACAGAAAGAATACTTAGCGGTCGCCGAAGGCTGGACAAAGCATTTCGGCGGAGAAATCTCCGACAGATGGCAGACGGAAGCCTTACAGTTTGCGCTGCAGCGCGGTTCTCGTTCAGGTCGTGTGGCTTATCAGTTTGCCCGAGACTGGGCCGGAAGAACGCATCTGGAGGCAGGGCATGACAACTAAACCGACCGAAGTGGTTGTCGCCGTCGCTTTCGATAAGGACGGGCGCTTTCTGATGACTTCTCGTCCCGAAGGCAAAGTCTATGCAGGATACTGGGAGTTTCCGGGCGGCAAAGTCGAAGCCGGAGAAACTCTTGAGGAAGCGCTGGTCCGTGAAATGAAAGAAGAACTCGGCGTCCAAGTAACTGACTGTCGAGAGGTTTATTCAACTGTGTTTACTTATCCGCACGCCACTGTGTATTTGCATTTCTTGCATTGCCGCCTGAAACCCGAAGAGCTGAAATGTCTCGAAGGACAGACGTATCGATTCTGCACGTTAGAAGATTTACCGCATCCAATTTTGCCGGCGACGGAACCGGTATTAGCGCAAGTAACAGCGAGAAAGTAGTCCTACTTTTCCAAGTCGGCTTTGTGTGCGGCGATTTTGCCGGTAGCGAGCGCATCGGCAGAAATATCAAGATCGTCGTCGCCTTCCATCGGTTTATCTTTGATGGAGTACTTTCCTTCTGCCCACGCGCCAAGATCAATTAAGCGGCAGCGTTCGCAGCAGAAAGGACGATAGGGATTCTTGTCTGAATATTCACATTCACGCCCGCAGGTCGGGCATTTAACTTTAATTGCCATTTTTACTACATGTTGCATAAACCGAGGCGGAAAGGCATCACCTCGGGTATTTCCGCGATCGGACCGCTGCCGAAATTGGCGCCGGAGAAGCGAACCGAAAGAAGATAACGGTTCGCAGAGATCTTCGGAATCATATTCAGTTTCGGATCAACAAACACCTGAAGAAGTGTAAATGTTTTGCCCTGAAGGTCTTTCTGGTAGGAGCCCTTGACGGCTTCCACGTCATTTAACTCAGCGGTGCCGCGCAGCAGATTCAAAATTAAGTCGATGGCGTTGCTGTAGGGCAGCAGGGGCTTGATCCACTCATTGAGATAGTGCTTGCGTTCTTCAGCCGGAAGGTGAAGCCAATGGTGGTAAACAGGAACGTCAAATTCACAAGTTCCGGCAGGAATGCCTGAACGCTGTCCGACTGTTTTAAGGAATTCGTTTTGGCTGGAGAGATGAGAGATTCTGACACCCACGCAGCTTAATTCGGATCTGCTGACCTGGAGCTTATCCAAGGTTTCTTTCAAAGACTCCTGGTCCACATTGTCGTTATTTGCGAGAGGTTCTAAGCAGAAGCGGAAGCGAGCGAGTTCGTGCAGGAGGTCGTTCTTTTGATCTCCACGAGTCGTAACCTCTTGAATCTCAAAGTACTTAATGATGGCAGCCCGGTGATCATTTGAATTTTCCTGCTGAGCGAACCATGTCAGCTGTTTAAAAAGGTCAGCCAGTCTCAAAAAAGTACGAAGTTTTTCGTTGGAGGGAAACTCATATCGTAATAAGGTTTCGGTCATTCCAATCTCTCGCAGTCCTAGAATAATTTTATATTTTCCCCTTAACGGTCGGTAATGGAAATGATTACCGCCGAAGGCGTTCGGCTATCGAAAAATCTCTCAGAAATAACGCAAAAACATCAGGGGATTCTCCTATACGATTGTACACAATGAGAAGGTTAAGACTAAGAAAATAAGCTGTTGTATCTCTCACTGCGAGACAGTGAATTTCATACAACTTACTGAAAGAGAACTCTAGTCTTCCCCAGTTGTTAGGGAGAGGTACACCGAATGAAGCTTGAGGACAGAAGCTTTCAGCATCTCGCGGGTACCGACATTTTCAATGACGTCATCTGCTGCATCCAGTCTTTGAGCAGTCGTCGCCTGGGTTGAGATAATCTTTTTCACAGCTTCAGGCGTTAGATGGCTTCTTTGAACGACCCTCTCGATTCTTAGCGCTTCCGGCGCTTCAACGACAAGCAATCGGTCGATTGAAGAGCGCCAAAAGGGACTTTCAATGAGAAGCGGGACGCTCAAGATCGTATATGGTGACTTTGAAGCGTCTAGTTGACGCTGACATTCTTTGCGAATTAAGGGATGAAGAATATTTTCCAGGGCCGTTTTGGCAGAAGGATCGGAAAACACCAACTCTCTAATGAACTTTCGATTCATGGAGCCGTCGGGAGAGGCTGCTTCAGGCCTGAAGTGTTTAACGATTTCCGGCATAGCGCCGCCGTTCACGGCAGTTAATTGCCGAGAGACGACATCCGCATCTACAACCTCGATCCCTAGTTCTTCAAATAAGTCAGAAACCGTCGTTTTACCGGATCCAATTCCGCCCGTCAGACCGATTACTTTCATCGATGATGCCTAATGTTAAATTGAAGGCGGCTTCGTTTACTCCTACAGAGAAGGAAGCCGCCGATGTTCTAAATTAAGGAGCTTCTTATTTGGCTTGTAAGACCTGATCAATCCAGTCTTTTGTAAGCTGTTCGCGCAAACGGCCTTTTTCAGACAACGGAACGCTGAGCATATGGATATTCTTTAAATCCAGCACGGGATCGTCAACTTTGACGTCGGTGCGTGTCGGAACATACCTAATCTTATTTTTGATAAGAAATTCGGCAAGCTTAGGAGAAGTCGCCCAGTCTAAAAATTCCTTTGCCTCTTTCGGATGTTTAGCACCTTTTACAAGAGACACAACTTCGATGCCGAAGGTAACGCCTTCTTTCGGATAAGAAATCGTGACCGGATATCCGAGCTGGACAATGTCGAGTGCGTCAGGCAAGTAAACCATGGCAGCAGCCGCGAGACCGTCACCGACACGCAAGGCAGGCCAAGCGCCGCTCTTGGTGTACATCTGAACGTTCTTGTGAAGTTTTTTCTGGAAGTCGATACTGCCTTGGCGGCCGAATACTCTTTCTAAAGAGAAGAGGCGTTCTGTTGCAGTGCCGGAGGTCCGGGCATCGGCCAGAATTAGACCTTCTTTGTATTCAGACTTCAGGAAATCTTGCCAGGAAGTCGGAGCCTTGAGGTTGTTCTTTTTAAGAAAGTTGTTATTCGTAATGAAGGTAAGCGGCATGATTCCGATGCCTGTCCAATAATTTTGAGGATCCTTAAATTCTGCCGGTATGAAATCGGAGCCTTTAGGTTTATAGGGTGCTGTCAGCCCCTCGTTCTTAGCAACTTCAAGATAATCAGCCGGGCCTCCCAGAAGAACATCGACTTGCGGATTACTTTTTTCTGCCTGGAGGCGGGAGAGAACTTCGCCGGAAGAAAGTCTGAGGAAGTTGACTTTGATACCTGTTTCCTTGGTGAACTGTTCAAGGACCTGAGAGGCGTATTTCTCAGGCATGGAGGCGTAAACGTTCAGTTCTGCAGCAAGAACATTAAAAGAAAGGCCAAGAACGGCTAAGGATGCAGCAAGTTTTGCGACAAGTTTCATCAGATAGAACCTAAAGTAAAGATATTTCAACTATTCTGCCATTACATATTTATTTCTCCGATTTATAACGGAGGAATTTTTCGATTCTCGGAAAAATTTAAAAATCGCCCATTTCGAGCGCATAATCTTTAAAGATGCCAAGAGAAGGAGGGGTTCTCGTGCCGTGGGTTGTTACGCTTACGATCTTAGTCGCCAGCGCGTTTCTGATGGATATGTCGTTCACGATGATTACGCCGTTTTTGCCGGTGTATCTATCCTCTGAACTCGGAACCAAGGCTTCAGAAGTCGACATGTGGTCAGGCGCAGTCTTTGCTGTGACTTTCTTTGTAAGCGGACTGCTCGGACCCGTTTGGGGTGTATTGGCAGACCGCAAAAGCCGCAAACTCATGGCGTTAAGAGCTTCGATTGGTTTGACGATTAGCTACGCATTGTGTGGCATTGTTCAGACTCCGATGCAGTTGTTTGCCGCTCGGTTTTTCCAAGGCTTGTGCGCCGGTCTTTATCCTGCCTTGTTGGCTTTATTGGCAGCATCAATTCCTGCCCGTAAAACAGGTCTGTCTATGGGATTGATGCAAGGAGGAATGACAGTCGGCGCCGTTGTAGGACCATTCGTAGGCGGCGTTCTGGCAGATTACTTTGGAATGCGCGAATCTTTCTTCGTTGCGTCCATTGCTTTAGGTCTTATTTCTTTACTTATCGGTTTTTGTATTAAAGAAAAATCGAGAACGATTAAGGTCACATCAAGAAATTGGTTCGATTGGAGTGTGCTTCGTCAGCCCGCGATCTTCAAGATGCTGATTGCGTGCGCAGTGATTCACGCGTCTTTGTTCTCTGCACAACCAATTCTGCCGCTATACATTGCCCAGCTTCAGGGAGGCATGGACAACATCATGATGCTTTCGGGGACGATCTTTTCCGTTTGCGCGATTTCGATCATGATTGCATCCCCGATTCTGGGGGCGGCAGGGCAGAAGTACGGATTTTTGAAAGTACTTTCCTGCTCTTTGTTTTTCGCCGGCCTTTTAATTTCTGCTCAGGTCTTAGGGCGTACTCCACTTGAATTCGGTGTTTGGAGATTCATCGCAGGATTTGCCATTGCCGGTCTGATACCTTTGGTCAATTCAATCATCTCGACAGAATGTCCGCCGGATAAAAAAGGCGAAGTCTTTGGATTTAATTTTCTGACAGGACACGCCGGCATGGCGTTAGGCCCGTTTGCGGCCGGAGCGCTATCAGGTTGGTTTGGGTATCAGGCCGTGATTGTGGCCTCGGGCCTGATTCTTTTTCCTCTTATTGTCTACTTAAATTACATGAGAAAGTAGAAGCAGTACTGGTTTCTTTTCAATTTTTAGATTCCAAAGGTCTTAGGGTTAGGAGCAAAAGAATGGAGCTATTCTAAGCAGTCACGAAGGATTGCTTTGCTGAGTTAGCAGTTAGAGGTTAACTCAGGAATTTTATTTGTTGAGGGTAAATCCGTTGAAGAGGCCCGCGATTGTGAATTTTTGTAGTAAAACTGTAAACAAAAGCATTAAAATCGGCCTTGGGCGTTTGTAGCTAACGTTCAAGAAAGAATGGTCAGTTTAACCCCGTACCGACTGAAAATATTCTCAAAAATAAAGAACAGGTTCCACATTACAACTCACCTTAAGGAGATTGTCTCATGCTCAAAATAATTCGAATTCTTTCCTTTATTACTCTTTTCACCTTATTGACAGGTTGCGCTGTAGGCACCTCTGAACTCCAACTTGTCGAGCCGGAGCTTTCACTAAAGGATGTTTCGGCTACGAAATCTGTGTTCGTAAATTTGCCTACTGACAACCGGGTCTTTAATCCTCAAACTAAGGATCCCTCCGTCCCGTCCACCGAACCAAGTAATAAAGCCGTAGGAAGGAAAAGAAATACTTGGGGAGCAGCCCTTGGGGACTTTGCTTTGGCTGGCGACCAGACAGTTAATTCTTTAGTTAAGGTTGCTTTAGAAAAAGCCTTTGAGTCGAATGGTTTCAAAGTTATAAACAACAAGGCTGATATCGCGAAATCAACGCTAGTTGTCGATTCTCAAATAACCAAATTCTGGACCTGGTTCAATCCTGGTTTCAGCCATATTACGTTATCTGCCAATATCGAAACGGACGTAGAGATAAAAGACTCAAGAAAGAGCGAGGAAAAAATAAAAATTGAAGGCAGATACTCCGAAGGGTTCCAATTGGGTTTAACGAGTAACTTCCAGAAGGTTCTTCAAAAGGCATATGACTACTTCATTAGTAATGCAACTCTGAATTTGGACAAACCATTAAAGAAACTTGACTAGTACCTTGTAACAATAATATTTTCGCTTAAAGCTCCGGGTATAAGTGTCGGAGCTTTATGCGAGCGTCGCCAGTTGTAAATTGCCAATTAACGACTCTTTTCTCAGCATTTCTCTGCGTAATAAAACTTTTAACGGTGTTCCGGAGAACGTTTATATCGGCGACTCTAAACGGAATGCATTGTCGCTTCAATATGCTAAAGCCTATCTCCGCTACATTAAGCCAGGAACCGTGCTTGGGCGTGTAGTGCAACTCCAGCTTATCGCGTAACCGGTGCGCTTCTTCCGGATCGAATGCCTCATAAAGCGACGCAAGTTTATGAGTGTTCAGGTTATCCATCACAAGTACCACTTTCCTCGCTGTCGGATAATGGATATCAACTAAATCACGAATGAATTGCGCCCAATCTTTCTTGGCTCGTTTGTTTTCAACTTCGGCAATCATCTTTCCCGTCAAAGGCTCTACAGCCAAAAATAATTCGGCTACGCCTAAACGGACATATTCATCATCAACTTTCTCGATACTCCCCGGCCTCGTCGGCAGCGGCCCCCGGACTTCTCCTATAAGCTGTTTGGGCGACTCGTCCATGCAAACAACCGGATATGACGGATCGTAAGGACGCTGATAAACATCCAACACATCTTCCATGCAGGTCACGAACTCGGCGTCGTGATGCGGCGGAATTTTCCAGTATTCACTCAGATGAGGCTTAAATTCGTTTTTTTTAAAACCCTTTGTACCGTCATCGGCGAAATCTTTTCCACGATCTCCAATTCGACGAGTTTGTCTGCCAGAAGCCTCACCGTCCACCGTGTCCGCTCTTCGGGAGGTTCGCTGCAGGCAAGCTGGGTCAACTTAGCCTCGAAAGCGCCATCAAAAATCACGGGTCTCTTACTTTTTCCTGTAGGCCGCGGCCGGATAATGGCATCCAAACCTTGAGAAACGAATTTCTCTTTTAAGTGATTTAGCGTACGTTCAGACAAGCCGACAGCTTTTGAAGTTTGATTGACCGTCCAATGCTCTGTGGTATGAGGACCTTTATCTAAAAGTAAAAGAGCTCTTGCAAAAAGCACGATTTTGGCTGATCTTGAGCCGGTGCTGCTGATTTTTTGAAGCTCTTCAACTTCCTCTTTAGTTAAGGTAACTCTGAATTGAGGTGACATAACGAAGCTCCTATTTTCTTCATTTTATCACCTCATAAAAACGAACTAATTAAAATTACAAGATACTAGTAAGTAACGTCCGGCTGAAGACATTCTGAGGCTACTCTCGGCGCGTCTAGCATAGTGCACTTCCATAAGGTGCGAATCCCAAACGCGCGCTGAGGGGAAGAGTTAACGACTCAACAAGGACGAAGTGACGATATTAGGCACGGAGGAAGTCGTTAGCCAAATGTACGCCCAACGAAGAAATCAGAACTAAGACGGAACGACCGTATAGAGCGCAAGAGGTTCAATAGTTACCCTAAACAGTGCTATTTTCAAACCCTTGACAACGATCGCTTGGTTTTAACAAGCTTCTGCTTTGGGACGTTTTGGGATAATAAGTTACTGCGTAGTTTTAGTCGGAGAAGCAACCACAACTACTTATATCGAGGGGTACATAAAAATCAAAGGCCGAACTGTCGTCGGCCTTCTTTCCGCTTTTCATTTCCGCAGTTGCGCACGGGGAATTTTACGGAATTTTTAAAACATTGAATCTATTCCATATTGGGGTAGTACCGTTTGATAACGTGTTTGGGTTTCATTAGCTCTTTTATATCGTGACTCTGCTTCTCTGAGAAGTGCTTTTAACTTTTCGGAATTTTGAGACCCCTCAAGCCTGCTCACGTCAAGTTCTACTACCCGCGTAGAATTAATTTCACCTCGAATTTCTGATAGTTCTTTTTGGGGTAAACTTTTTGGAACACACCGGAAAGAATTTACAGGCGAACTTGAGAATCCAAAATGATAAACAACCCGGGGGATAATTTGGACATAGTAAACTTTGTTAGGCGCAAAGTCCGCTACCAGCAAGTCTGCGTTTTGAGAGACTTTTCCTTCATAAGACGCTGAGATCACATATTCATGTTTACCGGGCTCTACGACCATACGAATTTGAGTATTCGATTGCGAAACTGTCAGAAATTTCAGGTCATCAACTTTCTGTTTTTCAAATATCAAGCTTTCAAGGATTGGAGCTTGTTTTAATCTGAAAAATACAACTACGGCTTTGCCTTCAGGTACTGAGGATATGGGATCCTTTGCATCTGGTGTCTTGGGTGGAGGTGTGGCGCATCCAGACAGGATGATGGCCATCAGGATAATTATTAGTTTTTTCATTTTGGGTAAAAAATGAAGAAGAATCGAGGGATCAGTGTAATCTTTTAAAGATTAAAGATGTGTTAATCCCCCCAAAGGCAAAATTATTGGTCATAAAGTATTCAACGTCGAGTTCTCGCTCTTTGTCCATAATGTAATCTAGCGCTCCGCATTCCTGATCAGGCTCCCTCAAGTTGATCGTAGGAGAAAACCATCCTTCATTCATCATTTCAATAGAAAGCCACGCCTCAATAGCAGCACAAGCTCCAAGGGTGTGGCCGTAGAAGCTTTTAAGCGAGGAAATAGGGACAGAGTTTCCGAAGATTTCTGCAGTAGCCGTTGACTCTGCAACATCTCCACGTTTTGTTGCAGTTCCATGGGCATTGATATACCCAATCGCATCTGAGGTTAATCCTGCTGTTTTTAAAGCCTGCTCCATGCAAATTCGCATGGTTTCTTTTTTCGGCTGGGTGATGTGGGATGCATCGCAGTTGGTCCCATATCCGACTAATTCGGCGTAAATCCGGGCGCCTCTTGCCTTTGCATGTTCATATTCTTCAAGAATTAACGCAGCCGCACCTTCCCCGATGACGAGTCCGTCGCGATCTTTATCAAATGGTCGTGGTGTAAGCTTTGGCTCTTCATTCCGATTGCTGGTAGCAAACAAGGCGTCGAAGACAGCAACTTCTGATGGGCAGAGCTCCTCGGCACCTCCGGCAATCATGATGTCCTGATAACCATGCTTGATAGCTTCAAATGAATAGCCTATTGCTTGACTGCCGGAAGTGCACGCAGAAGAGGTTGTATACACACGGCCCTTGACACCATGGAATATACCCGCGTTGACGGCTGCAGTATGAGGCATCATCTTGACGTATGTCGTACCGCTTATTTGTTTGGTATCGTTATTGAGGAGAAGCTCGCCGAAGTCCAAAACCGCGTCTGTGCTTCCCGTACAAGAACCAAAGGCTATTCCGCACGTCCCGTCAGATATTTCTTCATTTCCCAGAAGACCGGCTTGTTCCAAGGCTAGTTCGGAAGCTCTTGTGGCGAAAAGAGAGACCCTGCCCATAGAGCGAATCTTCTTTCGAGTGTAGTGCTCGGGGAGCACAAAGTTTTCGACTGGCGCGGCAAGTCTGGAGTTGAGGCCTTTATATTTCTCGTACTCTGGCATGTACTTGACCGCATTTTTGTGAGCTAAAAGCGCCGGCTTAATTTCTGCCCAGGAGGAACCCAGTGCGGTTATGCCTCCCATACCAGTAATGACAACTCTTCGACTTGTCATACCATGCCTCCGTTGATAGAAATTACTTGCCTAGTAATGTAAGAAGATTGCTCACCTACCAGGAAAGAAACTAGATTAGCTACCTCTTGAGGCTGTCCCATCCGCTGCATTGGAATCATGGACAAAGCCGTTTTTAATGCTATTTCGTTCATTTCAAGGATTTCGGTTTCAATAAGGCCGGGTGCAATGCAATTAACAGTGATTTTTCTCTTAGCAAGCTCAACAGCAAGAGCTTTTACTGCTCCTATGAGGCCGGCTTTTGCCGCACTGTAGTTAACCTGGCCACGGTTCCCGGTAACACCTGAAACAGAAGAAACGGCGATGATTCGGCCGCCTTTTCTCCCACTAATCATTGGCATTACACAGGGTTGAACAACATTGAAAAAGCCATTTAAATCTACGTCGATCACTTTCCTCCATTGCTCAGAAGTTAGAGCAGGGAAGGCAGCATCTGCAGTAATTCCCGCGTTGGAAACAACTCCCCACGGAGCTCCGTGGACTTCAATTGTTTTTTCAATGGAAGACCTTGCGGCGGCTTCGTCTGCTACGTCGAAGGTTAAAGCGTCTACTAAGCTCCCGTTGCTTTTGAGAAGTTCGCAGACTTCCTGAAATGGAGTCGAAACCTTGGAAGCGCAAGCAATGATGCCAAAACCCTGAGCAGCCAGTGTAAGGGCAATCGCTCTGCCGATGCCGCGACTGGCTCCAGTAATTAAAACATTTTTTCTAGTTGTCATTTTTACTTTACAAATAATCTCTTCATTTCTGCCTTCGTGGGTTGATAAACCGTAACTCTGGCGGTCCCGACCACTGTCCCTTGACTCAATGCCTCGCCCTCAAAAGTCGCAACACGTCCATCCTGAAAAAGTCTCTGCATTTTTATGCGGAGTTCAGTGTTAGCGGGAATCTGTTGAGTATTGAAAACCGCATTGCGGATGCTTAGGAGCAATCCTATATCCGCTAGCTGTGAGTCGGGGTCTGACTCGGCATTTCGTAAATTTTCCTCAGTACGAACCGCTCCGGCCCAAACACCGATAGTTTGCGCCATGATTTCACAAAGGAAGTAAGTTTCTAATGAGCCATCCGGATTTAAAGCAATTGAAAGTTTTCCCTTTGGAGACGTGTCTGTCAGACAGACGACGGTTTCTTCGTCAATGCTTTCTACTTCTCGGATAAATTGCATGGGATCACGATGGGACAAATATACGTCAGGCTCAGACCATTGCTTATGCATGAGAAACTCCGATGATAAGCGAGGCATTATTGCCGCCGAAGGCAAAGTTGTTTGTCATCATGGGCTTTTTGCTCAGCAGTGTGGCATCAATGACTAAACCTGTCTCGATATCCGAGGGTTGGTATTTCGAAGGTGCCTCCCCTTGAGCGGGTATGGACGGAGCTTCTTCGGTTAGAAGGAGACAGAGTATAGCCGCTTCGACGGCTCCGGCAGCTCCCAAGGTGTGTCCTGTTAGATTTTTAGTTGAAGAGCAGGGAACCTTATTGGCAAAAACTTGCCGCATGGCAATCATTTCTGAAGTGTCATTTAGCTGAGTTCCCGTTCCGTGAAGATTCACGTATCCAATATCTTCTGGCTTTAATCGTGCCCTCTCTATAGCTTCTTTCATTGCCGCCGCCGCGCAAAGACCGTCTGCGCGTGGGGCTGTCATGTGATTACCATCCGAGGTCTCTCCAAACCCAAGCAGCTGTAGAGGACCTGTTTCGCGAGTTAATAAAAACAGCGCAGCACCTTCTCCGATTGTGATTCCAGAGCGGTCGTTGACAAAAGGACGACAGACTTGAGCTGAAAGGGCCTTTAGTGCATTAAAGCCGTTGATCGGCATTCGTGCAAGCGTGTCAACTCCTCCAACTATCGCTGCGTCGATGATGCCCGCATTCAGCATCTTTGCGGCACTGATGAACGTCCTCGTACTTGAGGTACAGGCAGTACTAATGCAAAAAGCAGGTCCGGAAAGATGTAGATATGAAGAGAGAAAAAGTGCTGGAGAACCTAATTCTTGTTGGGTTCCCTGGAAATCGGGATGTTCTCCTTCAAGACAGCTCCCAATGTATTTGTCAGCTTCGGAAGAGCCGGAAGTACTGGTGCCGAGAATTACGGCGACTTTGGAAGGATTATATTGCGTTAGAACCTTCTGAAAGTTTTCTCTTTCCGCCAAATAGCAGCTTAAAAGAAGTTGGTTATTCCGGCTCTTCATTCCTGAAAAGACTTCTGGTATCTCCGGAAGATTTCCGTCGCAACAGCCAAAGTAAGCTTCTTCTTGATCGAGGAGAAGGTCTGTTCTCGCTCTGAGGCCGGGAGATGCTCCATTTTTTAGATTCTTACGTGCTTCTATTTTGTTTTTTCCCAGGGAGCAAATAACAGAGAAATCTTGAACGAAGATCATTGCCTTAAGTTTTTGATATTTAATTGATAATGAAAAACCCTGTCTTCAATAGATAGTGGCTGGGCATCCGCCGAATATATAATGATTTTTATTACATCACCCTTAGGATTTACGATGATTTTCTGGGTTTCTCCAACTTTTTTGACCGAATAGCCAGGTGGGAGTACGGCAGATATCTCTTTTGTTTTGGCTATTGACAGGAGCACGTCACCGAGGACTTGCTCGGCACTGAGGTGCTTAGGGAGTGTAATGAAGGATTCTGCAGTGATGCGATTTTGGCTTCTGCTGATTGTAAAAAGCCGAGCCCCGATCGGAAGTAGTCCGGTAAGTGTGAGCTTGTCGTTCGAGCAGCTCAGTTGAACGATAAGGTGGTCCGACTTGTCAGCGTAGGAGAAATCTAACAATTGAAGTTTATTGAAAGGTTTGATACAGCGATATTCTGGCAACTGCATCTGGGTAACTCGGTCTACATAAAATTTTGGAGATGAGTTATTGGTAGCGCAACCAGCTATCAAGACTAAAAACAAACTAAAGACGACGAATCTTCTCATGATTCAACAGCAGAGAGATAGGAGAGGTCAAAAACGCAGTTAACACGCCAAATGTTAATGTAATTCCGAAATTACGCACGGCCGCAGTTTCGCTAAGCCCCAAAATACCCAGAGAAAGAATTGTTGAGACAGCAGCGACAAAGAGCGCGAATAAAGAATTTTTTCTCGTCTTGGACAAACGCAGGAAAAAGATTTGATAGTCAATACCAATCCCTAAAATCAGAATCAGGGCAAAGGTAGAGAAAACGTTGAAGGGCATTCCAAAGAATCCCAGTGCTGCTGCCCCTGCAATCGAAGAGAGTATTAGGCTAAAAGCGCTCAATACGGCTACCCTGGTACCGAATTTCCATTTGATGGAAAGAACGATGACTGCAAATGCGCAGACTAGCAACCAGCCGATCTGAACCCGATATTGGGCCATCATCGTTTGGATCTGAGTGCGTTTGTTTTCGAACGTAACTTTAACGGGCAGGTCCTGAAGAATAGACTTCGGAATCTCTGATGTGCCGATTGGTATTGAGTAATAGTACCTTCCATCTTTTTCTAGGAAGAGAGAACGATAATTTTCCCCAATAGGGGAGTTTAGGAAGTCTTTAAAACTCAAACTAGAGTATCCCGGATGCCCGTTAAGCCGGATGTTGAGATTTTCAAGCGCTTCTTTGACGATGGGGACTGCTTCTCTAGCGGCATTAGCGGCTTGATCTTGCAATTTTTCAGGTAACAGCGGTGGAATAAACGCTCCGATAGTCTCCAATTTTGAATCTTGTGCTAAACGAGACCTGAGCCGAGCTAAGCCTTCTAACAGTTTTTCTTCCGAGTCTGATTCCAACAAGATGCAGTCTTGAGAAAAATCTCTATCCAAAATTTTTTGAATTTGGGCTTCGTTTTCGACCAATGCCTTCGGTGCCTGATAAAGCTGTCTCAGATCATCACTGACTTGGAGCCGACTAAGCCCCACAGCACAAAAAACCAAAATGGAACAAAGGATTATTTTCCCTATTGGAGAATTTGGATACCAAAAACGAATGTATTTTTTCGTTAATGGTGCAAGTGGTGAGTTGTGATATCTGATGTGTTCCGTGAGCTGCGGAAACCAGAACAGAACCGTTAGGCAAGCGCCGGCTAAACCAAAGATGGTAAAAATAGCAAGCTCTTTTAAGCTTGGAAACGGAGAAAACAACAACATACTGTAGGTAAGTACGGTCGTCAAAAGGGCATGGAGCAGAGTAGGTCTGAGGAGGTCGAGAGTTTTTTGAGAGTTTTCTTCTTCAGGGGCTGCCATGCGGGCAGCTATGAAATAGGCCGTATAGTCTGTGCACAACCCGATAATGCTGATGCACATGACAAGCGTTATAGCATGCAAGTGCCCGAAGAAAAGAGTGACGGCGGTTAGACCAAAGACAAGTCCGACAGCGATAGAAAGCAGACAAAGAAATAAAGGTCGAATGCTGCGATAGGCAATTAAGAGGAGCAGTGTTAAAGCGATAAGTGAAAGCATTCCGAGCTTGGAGAGGTCTTTCCGAGCCTGTGAGCCGGCAGCAAGGCTGTAGAGGGGAGCCCCTTGCACGTAAATTTCAGCTCCGGTCTCTGAAGCTTTGGCCTTGGAAATCATCTTCGAGATCGAGTCTGCGCTATTTTTGAGTTCTTCAAAACTATTGTTATCTTTGAGTGAGGCGAAGAGAAGTCTCCATTTGATGGCTCCTTCCTTAACGGTGAGCCAGCCGTCCTCCATTGAGATTCTCTGTTTCGGGAAAGAGAGCAGAGCAGCTCGTGTCAGTAAAAGGGGGTCCTGGTCTAACTCCCCTTTACTAGGAGCTCCGAAAGGAGAGTAAAGTGCGGAAAGTATCCGGCGACTGTAATCTTGGGGGTTCTCCAAAAGCTTAATATCCTTTATAGAAAGGAATGCAATTGGGTGATTGTTAATAGTCTTCGCGAAGGTTAGGAGGTTTTCTTCGTTGAGCTGGCCTCTGAGGTTAGATAGGAAAGGAGCATGGTTAAGAGAAGCGTTAAGTGATTCAGCGGCTTTATCCCCTTTAACGGCGAAAATAAGTTGAGAGTCAAGACGCTTGGTAAGTTCTTTGGAAACAGCCCGATTACTCCCGATATTTGGCAGCATATCCATTACGTCGGAGGAAACGGGTTTCTCCGGCAATAGAAAGCAAAGCAGAACTACTGCAGCGATTACGAGGATTGTCCATAACTTAGGACAAAGAGGCGCTCTTCCTTCCATGCTGATTAGCTGAAATGTTAGAGAAATAGATGTTGGTGCAATCAGAATTACGTTCAACAAATTCAATGTAATTAATGAATTTGGAACCCTTTACCACGATTTCTTTAAAAGCTTTACCAAATACAGAATGACCATTCAAAGGGGTCAGACGCGCCAGCCACGCGGATTCGTTTCCGTTTAGAGACACTTCAAAATATTGACCTAATGAATCAAAACGCCCTTCAATGATGTTTTTAACAGCAGCAATAAATAAATTGAATATCTCATTATTTTGAGGGTTTAGTTTTTCTTCCTTGCCTCCCTCAATGCTAATAGTTGCCGTCCCGTCAACAATTCGAAAAGTCTGAACAAACGGCGTTTTTTGATTCCAGATTAGAAGATGTCCTTTTTGCACTTCCAAAGTACCGGTGGACACCAAGGAAAAGTTTTGTCCCAAAAGAGTTTTAGTTTGCCTAAAGGTGCATGAGAAAGAAGAAACAGCCTCAAGCTTTCGTCTAAGGGATTCTAAGTTATGGGACGGCTGTCCAGCGAAGGAGACAGCTGGCCTTACTATCGAAAAAAGTGACAGAAGAAAAAAATGGCGTCTCTTCATGATTAGGATGCCTTTTTAAGTTTCTCAAGAAAAATTTTAGGAGATACAAAAAGTGCTTCTTTCTTATGGATGTCATAGGCCATGTGGGTGATCTCCGATTTCGTCAATGTTTTGCCGTCTGAAAGCCGAACTACGCAATAGCGGATCTTGAGGCGGTTTTCGTGCTCGATAATTTCTGCGGTGACTTTTGCTTTCTCTTCAAGCAACCAAGGTTGACAGTACTTGATTTTGACGTCTACGACAGGCCAGATGTATCCGCTGGTTGTCATATCCTGGTATCCGTAATCAATTGCGCGGAAGAGGGCTTCTCTAACGGATTCAAAAACTCTCAGGTAGTTCCCATGCCAAACCACTCCCATGGGATCAGTGTCATGGAAAGAAGGAGCCATTACCGAGGACACTGTCCACGAATTTTCGGTAAAAACCGTGTCAAATGAGAAAGTGATCAAGAAACGCCTTCCTGTGTTGTGTGGTATGACCAAAAGTCATAGAAATTGAACCAATTAAGCGGATACTGTACAGCCTTGCGTTCAAGCTCAGCGGCATAACGCCTTACGTAATGCTCCAATTGCGCATCCCTATGTTTTCGATCAAGCTTAATTTCAGAGGCGAAAGATCTGGCCTCGACGAGAAATTTGCCGTGGCTCTTAATTACAAACATTGTTGCGACTTCGCAGGTTAAAAGAGATGCCAGGATAAACGGGCCAATAGGGAAGTGGGCCTCTTTACCCAGAAATTTAGCCTTGACTGTTCTTTGTTTGGTATCTGTGACAGGAACTCGATCGGCCGCGATCGCTACCCATTCCCCGCGATTAATTTTTTCCTCTAAAAGAATGGCAGTTTCAATGGACACATTCTGGACAGGGATGAGGTGTACAGAGCTGTCGCTGTTGAGCTGCTTGAGCATTTTGCTCATGCGTTTGGCATTTTGGTCGAAGACCAGCGCATTGATTACGAGTCGCTTTTGCTTCTGAGCGATGGCACGACAAGTCTCTGCCATGCCCAAGTGGGAAACGAAAAGAAGTTTTCCCCTTGTATTCGGTCGAGCCGTTAAAACTTCTCTGCTTTCTGAGTCAACAAATTTAAATTCTTTGCCGTATGTCCAATCCTCTGACCAAGCCGAAAGTTTGTCAAGAATACAGTCTCCGAAATTGAAGAAATGCTTGAGACTAGTTAGTCTTTCGTGCGGCAGATTTCTACGAGCCCTCTCTTCCTCGACCCTCTGCAAAAATTCGCGACTCGCATTTCTTTGTCGGCTCCCGGAAAGCCAGAAAACAAGCACGACTGGGGCTAACAGAAATCGGAAGATGGTTCGTCCCAGGTGCTGGTACACCCACACCAAGAACATCATGCCGTAAAGTCCTCTTCGTTCTTTTTCTTGAGCCCAGTGCTCAGTGTTTTTTTTTGATAAAAGTACAGGCCAATGCCTCAGAGACTCAAAAAACAAACGTGAGTGCATTTTAGTAATACGCCAATTGTCTGCAAGCAAGTCAAAGTTTGAGGATCCGTCTTTGGGATAGATGACTTTGGTCGGAATAAATTGCACGCGAAGTCCCCGCCAAAAAAAGCGAACCATGATTTCAATATCGAAATCCATTCGTTTACCGACATGTTCTTTTTTGACGATATCTAAAAAAGTTTTAGTTGGATAAAGGCGGAAACCGCAGAAACTATCTTTGATTTGAAAAGAAAGAGTTTCAATGTAGACCCAAATATGAGTTAAGTATCGGCCTATTTGGCGGCTGCAAGGCACGCTATCGTCAAACACCGGTTTTCCGGAGATCAGATCAGACGGAAACTCTTTGCCGAGAATTAAAAATTTAGAGGCATCAAGAGCATCATGCTGTCCGTCAGCATCAATTTGAAGGAAATGGCTGTAACCCAGCCGCGCAGCCAATTCAGCACCGCGAATGACCGCGTCTCCTTTTCCGCTGTTTACAGGAAGTCTGACAATCTCAACTTCTCCGAGATATGAATTGATAGCGTTGTTAATTAAAGAAGCCTCTTCCTCAGGATTCCCGTCATCGACAACGATAACGGGAAGTCCTAAGAAACGGAGAGATTCCAAAGTATTTCCAAGTTTTTTGCCATGCTTATAGCAAGGAATGAGGATGCAGGGATTGAAAGTCAGCATAAGCAAATCCTCCCTTGACTGGCAGTGAGAGTTACCCCACCTCGGACCACTTCAAATCGGAAGGATACAATAGATTTGTCTCCAACTTCCCTCACGCTTTCTTTCAGAGAAACAGTTTCATTTGGTACAAGCGGGAGCGTGAATTTAATTTGAGGCAGCTCTTTACAGATGTTGTGCGCCGCGATCTTGGCAGCATAAAGACGAGCCCAATCGATCTGAGCCACACCGGGAAGTATGCTCTGCTCGGGGAAGTGTCCTTTAAACCAAGCAAGCTTGGGATCTAAAAAAAGCGATACGATCAGCTCGGAGCCTTCGATTTTTAAACTATTAGGCAATTCGCAAATTTTATTCATCAAATAACTCCAGCAAGCATGCTGTATCCAGTTTTCCCTGAGCGGTCATAGGAAACTCTGTAACGTTTCTCCATAATCTTGGAACAACCAGCGGCTCCACCTTATTCAAAAGGAGGCTTCGCCAGCGTTTAATATCTTCTCCGGTAACCGGGCTCTCATTTTTAATAATTGCTCCAATAAAGAGTCGATCATTCTTATAAACCGGAAGGATTTGAGTTTCTTTTCCTGTGGCCGCCTCAACGGCTTTTTTTATGTGCGCTCGGCATGAGCGAACTCTACAGGGTGAAAGTCCCGAAGTG